>Ga0213866_10001657_pt1 | contig 16328 bp, 14 predicted proteins | sample PICome_11_FD_160079 | JGI IMG/M metagenome (GOLD analysis project Ga0213866, IMG submission 160079) | Coastal seawater microbial communities near Pivers Island, North Carolina, United States - PICO284 | ecosystem: Environmental > Aquatic > Marine > Coastal | place: USA: North Carolina...
AGATCGTCAAAGCGCGCCATGCCGGGTTCCCAAGTTTCACCTGCCACAAGTTTAGTGCGCTGACCGTGACAAAGCCAGTCAAAAGCGGGAATTTCAACCGACGCGGCCTCATGCGGCCCGTGACGCAAAGCGATTTCGGGTCACGTCCCGATCTACGGCGGCCGCCTCCGGACGCAGCGAGACCGGCAAGGCCAGGCGGGCCCGTTCCAGGGCTGCGGCCGGCGTCGCACCGGAGAAGTAAGCGACGAGCATGGCGCCGATGGTTTCCAGATACAGCGCCTCCTCCTCAACGATCTGACCAAACCGGTTGGCAAGAGGTCCGATCAGCCCATAAGCGAGGAACACGCCCAGAAAGGTACCCAGCAAGGCGGCGGCGATCATGTCGCCCAAAATGGCCGGCGACTGGTCGATCACGCCCATCGTCTTGATGATCCCCAGAACCGCCGCGACAATTCCAAGCGCGGGCAGGGCATCGGCCAGCGTGTGCAGGGCGCCGACGGCCCGCTGGCGCTCTTGTCCCCAGACCTGAAGCTGATCGCGCAGACGCCCCGGGACCTGAGAGTGTGCATGAGGGTCGAGGCTGGCCGTCGTCAGCGTTTCGCAGATCAGCGAGACCGCGGGCCTGTTTCGCAGAAGGCCCGGTGCGGCACGAAAAAGCGCTGAGGCATCCGGGCTTTCAATGTCGGCCTCAATGGCCACAAAGCCGCCGCGTCTGAGCCGTCCCAGCAGCGCATGCAGCAGCACCAGCAGGGTGTGGTAATCCGTCCGGCCGTGGCGCGCGCCCCGCAGGGCCCGCCAAAGCCCCAGCCCGGCCTCGCGGGCCACGGATGGCGCGTTCCCGATGAGAACGCTGCCCAGCGCCATGCCTCCGATCAAAGCCAGCTCGAAGGGCAGCGCCGCAAAGACAGCGGGGCCCGCACTCACGCTCAGGCCACCAATCACGACGCCCAGAACGATCAGGAATCCCAAAACTTGTCCCATGCGGTCTCCACAAATGGTCCGGTTCAGCCTCCTTCTGACACAGAGGTCTTACAAAGGCGTTTCCAGCCGGCCACCCCCCGGGCGCAACGGCACGGCTTGCCGAACGTGTCCTTGCGCGTCAGACAGGGGCGATGACCGATCATGCGCCCTCAACACAGCCATCGCCCATGCCCAATCGTCGGGCGGCCTTCTTTCTTCTGTTCTTCTCGCTGATGGCCATTGGCGCAGGCAACACCATGCTGATCGCCGCCGTGATCCCGCCGCTGACCCGGGACCTTGGGCTGCCAGACTGGATGGCCGGCGCCATTTTTTCCCTGTCTGCCCTTTGCTGGTCCCTGTCGTCCCCGTTTTGGGGCAAACGGTCGAATCGCTGGGGACGGCGGCGGGTCATGGCGCTCGGACTGGCGGGCTACTCTCTTTCCATGGCCCTTTTGTTCGTGGCCTCGTGGGCCGCAGTCTCGGAGGTGCTGACCGGCAGCTTCGCCATTTTCGCCTGCCTGGCCCTGTCGCGCACCATGTTTGGCCTGATCGGGTCAGGAACCAATCCGGCCGCCCAGGCCTATGTGGCGGACAGAACCACGCCGCAGGAACGCCAGGCCGAGATCGCCTTTATCACCTCCGGTTTCAGCCTCGGAACCATTGTCGGACCGGCCTTCGCGGCGCTGCTGGTCACGACGCTGGGCATCCTCAGCCCGATGGCCATCACCTGCGCGCTCGCGGCGCTGATGTCCTTCCTGCTTTACAGATTTCTACCGGAGAATCGCGACCCGGTGGCCGATGCGGTGCGGGCCCGGATCATCCCCGGTGCCGCCGGGCTCTGGCGTGCACGCAATGTCTACCCTTTTTTGATCTTCGCCATTTGCCTGTCGCTGGTCACCGGTATCCTGACGCAGGTGTTTCCCTTCATTGTCATCGACCAGCTCCAATTATGTCCTCCGGACCTGATGCAGGCCGAAAGCACCGGGGATGCCAAATTCGAGTGTGGTCGTCGGGTCGCGGGATATACCGGTCCGGCCTTCATGGTCAGCGCGATGGCGGTGATGCTGTCACAGCTTGCTTTGATCCCTTTATTGCGCCTGAGGAACAAGACCTTGATGATCAGCGGCTGTATTCCGCTTCTGATTGGCGCGCTCCTGCTGTTCAGTGCCCTTCTCATCCCGGGCGGCGAAGGCCGCATCGGCCTGATTTACCCGATCCTGATCACCGCCCAGTTCTTCATCGGGATCGGTCAGGGACTGGCGCGTCCGGGCTTTTCGAGCGGGGCCTCTCTCGCCGTGTCGCCCCAGCTTCAGGGAAATGTGGCGGGCCTGGTCATTTCCGCCAATGGCATGGGCTTCATCGTCACGCCGTTTCTGGGTCTGGTTTTGTATCAGTTCGTCGCGCGACCGCTGCCTTTCATCCTGGTTGCTGCCCTGCTGATCTTTATGGCGGCCTTCGCCTTTTTCATCATTCGCGATGGCGTGGGAGAAGCGGAACCCGACCCGGTTGCCCCGGACCCGCTTTAACCCGCCGCCGCCAGAACATAATCGAGGATCGCCGCGGTCGGATAGCCGTCCGGTAACAGGCCGAACGCCACCTGAAACTGGCGCAGGGCGGCCTTCGTCCCACGTCCAGCGATGCCATCCACCGGACCCGCCGGAAAGCCGAGTTGGTTCAGCCCGGCCTGCAGGTCCATGATCTGCTGGGTGTTCAGCGTCCCGAGCTCTCTGGGCCACGCGGTGATGGGTCCGGTCTCTCCGACCATGCCATCGGCCAGTAAGCCGATGGCCAGAGCGTAAGAATCCGACCGGTTATAGGTCTTGAACACATTGAAATTTGGAAACAAAAGATATTTCGGGCCCTGCGCCCCGGCCGGCAGCCAGAGCTCGGCATACACCCCCTCGCCCACGTCAAAGGGGGCCCCGGTCATAGGTGTCAGTCCCATGCCGATCCAGGTGCTCATCCGCCGGTCCTGACCATCGGCAAGCGCCCAGTCGAAGCCGGGCGGCGCCGACACCTCCACCCCCCAGGGCTGGCCCCGCTGATATCCGGAGGCCGCCATGTAATTGGCCGCCGACGCCAGCGCATCAATCGCGTTGTCCCAGACATCCTTGCGTCCATTGCCGTCAAAATCGACCGCATGCGCGAGGAAGGTGGTCGGCATGAACTGGGTATGTCCCATCGCCCCGGCCCATCCCGACAGGAGCTGCTCGCGCACCACATCACCCCGCCCGACGAGAACCATCAAAGCCAGAAGCTCCCGCTCCGCAAAGGCGCGCCGGCGTCCTTCAACGGCCATGTTGGCCAGCGTGTTGGCCGCATCGAAACTGCCAATATAGCTGCCCAGATTGGTTTCCATCGCCCAGATGGCCGCGACGGCCTGACGGTCAACGCCATAAGCGGCTTCGATCGCTTCGAATGTGTCCCGCATATCGCCGAGCTTCTGGGCCCCGCGCTGCAGGCGCGACTCGGTCACAGCGGTCTCGATATAGTCCCAGATCGGCTTGGCAAACTCCGCCTGATCGGCGATCCCCGTGGCCGTCTCTCCGCCAGGATCCCCCAGATACAGGCTCAGCGGGGAAATATCAGACAAGACCGCCCGGACGGTTTCTTCCGCCACACCCTGCCGCAAGGCTGTCGCCGCGAAGTCTGAACGCCACGCATCCATGGCCTCGTGACCACTGCTCTCAAACACCAGAGACAGCTCTGCAGCGGGGGTCCCCAGAGGGCCCCCGACATCCGGAACCCGGGCGGAGGCCGGGGCGGACAGGGCAGCAAGTCCCGCAAGCCCCAGGCCCATCCAGAGGCTGGCCAGGCCAGCCGCCTGCAGCCGGCGCAAGGGGTGGGGATGGCTGATTTCGATCATTGACTCACTCCGGGGCGGTGTGTATGTCGCGCGCTCTTGTTCGTAATCTTAGACGCCGGGCCATCGCCATGAAAGTTAAATCATCGATTAAAGCACTCCGGTCGCGCCATCGCGACTGCAAAGTTGTGCGCCGCCGCGGCAAGACCTTCATTATCAACAAGACAGATCCGCGGTTCAAAGCCAAGCAGGGCTAGCCGGCACCTCATGGCGGCACCTCGCGACCCGGCCCCTGACATCATTCTTTTCGACCTTGGCAACGTGCTGCTCGACTGGCAGCCGCTGAGACTTTACAGGAAACTCTTCGAAACCGAGGATCAGGCCCGTTGGTTTTGCACGCAGGTCTGTACCCTCGACTGGCATACGGCGCATGATCGCGGCACGCCCATGGCAGACAATGCCAGGGGCCTGATCGCCGCCTACCCCGACTATGAGGCCGAGATCCGCGCCTGGTCCGGCCGGTGGCTGGACATGTTCGAGGGCTATGTGCCCGATATGCCCGAGCTGGTGGATGAGCTCGTCACCCGCGGGGTCCCTCTGTACGGCCTGTCCAATCTTCCCGACGAAGTGGCGACGCAGACATTTGATACCTTCCCCCTCGTCCAGGCGCTGCGCGACATTGTGGTGTCCGGGGCGGAAGGCGTGGTCAAACCGGATCCGGCTATCTACAAGATCGCCCTCGCCCGTATGGGGCATCCCGATCCCGGACAGGTGCTGTTCATTGATGATGTGCAGCACAACATCGACGCGGCGGCCGAGCTCGGATTCAAAACCCACCGGTTCCGCAACGCGGCCGCACTGCGTGAAACGCTTATTTCGGAAAAGCTTCTCTGAATGCTCTTGAAACAATCCGCTAATCTTGGCTACTGTTATAGAAACCTAGAATTCAGCCGGTTCCACAAGAAAACAATCCGCGAAGTGAACAGAGCACATGCCGAGGCCCGTTGGTGTCCGAAATCACGATTTTGAAGTCAAACGCACCGCGCTCCTGGATGCTCTGACCGAATTCGCCCTTACAGACGATCTGCGGCGACCGTCGCTGCGACAGTTCGCCATCGCCGCGGACGCCTCGGAACCCACGCTGCGGCATTATTTTGGAGATCGGCAGGGTGTCGTTCTGGCCATTCTGGAACATATCAACAAACGGGCCCGCCCGCTCTGGGAAGTGGTGGCCACCGGGTCCCCGGACACCACCACCGCGGTGGAAGAATATTTCCGGATCACCAAAGCAGGCATGGAACATGCTGGCTTTGCGCGGGCCCATGCTTTTGGATTGATCGAAGGCATGGCTGACGAGACGATCGGGCGGGCCTATCTGGACACGGTGCTCGATCCGGCTCTGGAAACGGTCGCCAGAAAGCTGGCCGCGACGCCGGGTGGCCCTGAAGACGCGGAGGCCCGTCGGGCAGCCGCCTTCATGATTCTGTCTCCACTCCTGGTCATGACCCTGCATCAGGAATTGCTCGGCGGGCGATTGAGCTCACCTTTGAATGAGGGTGCCTTTCTCGACCAGCTGAAAGACTGGCTGGCCTCAGGTCTGATCGCGCAGGAGGCGTGACAGATCTTCAATCGTGTCGCCGCCGGTTGCCCAGCTGCAGACCAGACGATGACTGCCCCCCGGCCAGGGATAGAATGTCGCGCCGGCGTTACTGAGGCGGCGTAGCAGGTCCTGCGGGAGACGGACAAACACCTCATTGCCATCGACGGGATAGGCCAGCTCGACCCCGGGCTGCGCGCAGAGGAGGTCTGCTACCAGCCGCGCGGACCGATTGGCCCGGCGCGCCAGATCCAGCCAGAGACCATCCTCGAACAGGGCCAGAGCCTGCGCCGCCAGGAAGCGCAGCTTGGGCGGCATATGTCCGCCCCGTTTCGCGCGGGCCCGCAACAGGCTGGCCCGCTCCGCCATCTCGCCGAACAGAATGATCAGTTCACAGCCGTTCGCCCCCGTTTTGGTCAGGCCCAGAGTCAGGACATCTATCCCGGCCTTCCAGCTCATCTCGGCCGGGCTCACCTCCCGGCGAACCAGGGCATTGGCAAACCGGGCACCGTCAAGGTGGACGGTCAGGCCCGCCTCATGGGCCAGAGCAGCGTAGTGGGTCAGCCGGTCAATGGTGTAGGCGGTGCCACATTCGGTCAGCTGGGTCAGCGACAGGACCTCGGCGGGCGTCTCGTGAACAAAGTCCGGCTGCAGAGCGGCGAGAGCATCCCGCAGCGCCTGCTCTTCAATCTGGCCCCCCTCGCCCGGCAGGAGGTGCAGCTTGGCCCCGCCCGTGAAAAATTCGGGCGCGCCGCGCTCATCCCGCTCGATATGGGCCTCCTCATGACAGAGGATCGCTCCGGTCGGACGGCACATCACCGACAGGGCGAGCGCATTGGCCGCGGTTCCGCTGGCACAGGGCCAAACCGCAAGGGTCTCGGTTTCAAAGAGCGCCATCAGGGCCGCCTGCAGCCGCGCGCTGAAGGGGTCGCCACCATAGCTCGGTGCGCTTCCCTGATTGGCCTCGGCCAGAGCGGTGAGAACCGCCGGATGCGTCGGCGCGGACGTATCAGAGGAAAAATCCAGCGGCATAGCCTACACCATCACATCCGGCGTCTGCCACATCAGGTGTTGCCCGCCATCGCTGAGAATCATCTGTCCCGTGACACTTTCAGCCTCGATCAAATAGGCCAGCGCCCGGACAATTTCCTCGGGATTGGATCCCTGTCCGGTGAGGGTTGCCGCCCGTTCTGCGGCGAATTCGCCCGGCCTCTGGTGAACATTCTCCAGCGTGGGGCCCGGTCCGATGGCATTCACACGGATGTTCGGCGCGAAGGCCTGCGCCATGGTGCGCGTCGCGGTCCACAAAGCCGATTTGGACAGGGTGTAGGTGAAGAAGAGCGGGTTCAGCTTGGTCACCCGCATGTCGATCAGATTGACGATCAGCCCCGCCAAGTCTGGCGGCAGGGCCCGGGCAAAATGCTGGGCCAGAAGCACCGGCGCCCGCAGATTGGCCTCCATGTGCAGATCCCAGTCGGCCCGCCCATGCTCAAGTGCACTGTCATTTGTGAAGGTCGATGCGGAATTCACCAGCAGGGTCAGGGGCCCTCCCAGCGCTTCCTGCGCAGCCCGGACCAGCGTGGCGGTCTCTTCTTCAACCGCCAGATCGGCCTGCACCGTCACCGCCCGGCCACCTGTCAGAGCAATCTGGGCGGCGGTGTCGCCTGCGCCCGCCTCTGAGTGGCGATAATGAACCGCCACCGACCAGCCTCTGGCACCCAGCGCGGTCGCCATGGCCTGACCAAGTCGCACCCCGGCGCCTGTGACCAGGGCCCGCTTCGGCCCCGTAGAAACGGAAAACTCTGACACGGTTTGGATCGCCTCCGAAACTTTGATCGCCCCGGCACCAGCGATACACATTCGGCCGCCCGACGGGAAGTCCGACAACCTGAGAGACCTTTTCAGGGACGGCGTCGGGGTCCCGACGCGACATCACCACAGGCAGACTAATCGAGCCGCTTGAACTCGATCAGATTGAGCAGACCGAACAAGCCCACCGTCGCCAGTATGGCCCAGACAGATGCGTGCATGGTAAATCCTCCAGTCGAACCCACGAACCTGCTGTTAAAGGCTCCGTAGCGCTTTGGCGACCCCTGTTTTTCAGTCCGGGCCCCGCCCGAGACACCCTGCCGGATTTAGCGGCGGCCGTCTGAGGCCCGCCAGGTGCGATAGGCGCAAAGATAGGTCCAGCCGGTCATGGCCGACAGCAGCGCGGCAACCATCACCGCCGCAGCGGATATCCAGATCAGACCTCCGGGCCCGTCACCCGCCGTCCCGCCCGCAAGGCCCAGTCCCAGAAGAAGGCCTCCCAGGCCGATCAGCTCCAGCGCTGTCTTGGCCTTGGCGAGGCCAGAGACCGGCAGAACCACACCGGGAAGGAGGCGCAACAGCGTCACCCCGGTGTCCCGGCTCAGGATGACGAGGGCTGGTCCGAGAAGGAGCACCGGCCAGTCGAGGACATGACAGACAGACAACAGCCCCGCCGCGACCAAAATCTTGTCAGCGATGGGATCTATAAAGGCCCCAAAGTCCGACACGGCATCCAGGCGGCGGGCAAGCCAGCCATCGAGGAAGTCACTCAGCGCCACCAGTGCGAACACCAGAAACGGCAAAAAGGCGGCCACGCCCGACACCGGAGCGGGCTGGTCAAGCCCGAGGACGAGCCATGCCACGATGAGGGCGAACCCGCATCGGAGCAGGGACAGACAGTTCGGGAGGAATTTCATACCGGCTCCTTACCGTTCTGCTTCTGCCCTGAACAGGCCCGAATTCACCAAAATATACCGTCAGAATCCGGTTACGCGCCGGGATCTGGCCGCCGGTCAAGGCCTGCTTTCCCCCGCTATGTCCTCCGGCCAATACCGGGGCACCTATGGCTCAGGCGCCGATCATCGCGCGCGGACCGGCCGCACGAACCGCTGTGGGCACATATGCCTCAAAGGTCCGGAAATTCTCGACGAACATCTCAGCCAGCCGGGCCGCCTGCCGGTCATAGGCCGCCAGATCAGACCAGGTCTTGCGCGGATCCAGCACCCCGGCATCCACCCCTGGAGCGCAGACAGGAACAGCGAAACCGAACACGGGATCAACCCGGAACTCGGCCGCTTTCAGGGATCCATCCAGCGCGGCGTTGAGAAGATGGCGTGTAACCTGAATGGGCATGCGCGACCCGGTACCATAGGGGCCTGCCGTCCAGCCCGTCGACACCAGCCAGCAATCGACTCCGTGCCGGTCAATCAGCTCGCCCAGCAACCGGCCATATTCAGATGGATGCCGAGGCATGAAGGGCCCGCCAAAACAGGTCGAGAAAGTTGCCGTCGGCTCGGTTACACCTTTCTCTGTTCCTGCGACCTTCGCCGTATATCCCGACAGGAAATGATACATAGCCTGCTCGGGGGTCAGCCGGGCAATGGGCGGCATGACCCCAAAGGCGTCACAGGTGAGCATAATCAGCGTCCGCGGTTGCCCACAACGCCCGGTGTCGCAGGCGTTGCGGATGGACGATATCGGATAGGCGCCCCGTGAATTTTCGGCCAGCCGGTTGTCGAAAAAGTCCAGCTCGCGTGTGTCCGGGTCCATGACAACATTTTCCAGAACCGTGCCCCACATCTTGGTGGTCGCGTAGATTTCGGGCTCGGCTTCCTTCGACAAATTGATCATCTTAGCGTAGCAGCCGCCCTCGAAATTAAACAAGCCCTCATTAGACCAGCCATGCTCATCGTCCCCGATCAACTGTCGGGACTCATCGGCACTGAGCGTTGTTTTGCCGGTGCCCGACAGACCAAAGAAAATGGCCGCGTCATCCTGCCCGCCATCATTGACCGAACAATGCATCGGCATCACACCGCGTTCCGGCAAAAGGTAATTGAGCAGCGTGAAGACAGCCTTCTTGGTTTCTCCCGCATAGGAGGTCCCGCCAATCAGGACGAGCTTGCGCGCGAAATTGACCGCGATCACAGTCTCAGACCGGGTGCCATGTCGGGCAGGCTCCGCCCGGAAACTCGGACTGTTTATGATGCTAAACTCCGCGGAAAAGGCCTGATACTCCGCCTCTGTGGGCCGCCGTAGCAGATGACGAATAAACAGGGAATGCCAGCCCAGCTCCGTCACCACGCGCACAGGAAGCCGGTGTTCAGGATCTGCGCCACCAAAGAGCTCCTGCACAAAAAGATCTTTGCCCTCGAGGTGCTGACTAAAGTCCTGCCACAGCGTCTCGAACTGGGAGGGCGTCATGGCGGCATTATTATCCCACCAGACCGTTGTCTCCGTTGTCTCGTCGCGGACAGTGAATTTATCCTGCGCAGACCGTCCCGTATGCTTGCCGGTCTCGACCACAAGGGCACCCCCTTTGGCAACCCGCGCCTCACTGGAACAAACGGCATACTCGTAAAGACGCTCGGCATTCCAGTTCTTACGCACCGATGCGGGCCGAAGTCCCAGATCCGCGAGCTCGGTATTAGTGTCGACCATGACAAACTCCCTCTGTCTCGCTGCTCATCTGGCCTTTGAGCCATGCAGTCGAGGTTCTTGATGAGAGGGACTAGAGACGCGACTCCGCTCGGCTGACCAGACGCCGTTTCAGGTTTCTGCAGAGGTAAACGTTGTCAAAAAGAACAAGACCAGAATCTCGGTCTTTGCCGCGAGCCGAAATCTCAATCCGGCGTGCGCAGGAAAGCTTCAATCTGGGTCATGAAGGCGTCATATTGATCATGGTGAACCCAATGACCAGCTCCCTCCAAAGACACAACCTTTGCGGCTTGAAAATGTGCCGCGCGCCCATCGGCGGCGGGATCAGAGGCCCAGCTGTCACGGCCATAGACCAGAAGGGTCGGACAGGCGATGGCCGCCCAGAGCTCATGGAGCTGCGCCGGAGCAAGGTCCCCACCGGGAACGAACCCCATACCGGAGGGGTCATAGGCCCAGCGCATGGCGCCATCTTCCGTTGCACGGATACCCGTTTCGCTGAGATGGTGGATGTGAACGTCGCTAAGCTGGGGAAACGCCGCCCTCATTCTGGCCTTGGCCTCCTCGAGAGTCGCCAGCCGGCGCGGGAGGCGGTTCACGCGTTTGCGTCTCTCGGAAACCCAGTCACGCAATTGATCTGCAATCGGTATACTGGCTCTTTCAGCCAGCATTTTAGGAGACGGCCCAAGACCCTCGATCGCCACAAGACGGTCCACCCGGTCCGGGTAAAGACCGGTAAAACGCAAGGCGATATTCCCCCCCAGAGAGTGTCCGATCAGGCTGACCTGCTCGAGATCGAGAAGCTCCACAAGGGACACCAGATCAAGCACGTGATCCATCATACCATAATGGCCATCATTGGCTCGGTCACTGTCACCGTGCCCCCTCAAATCATAGGTGATCACCCGATAATCGCAGGCAAGCCGGGTCGCGACCCAGTCCCAGCTGCGTTTTTGATCCCGACCTCCGTGGACAAGAATCACCGGCGAGGCTTCTGGATCACCCCACTCATTTTTCGCCAGCTCGAGCCGCTGGGACGTGAACCGATCGGTGCGCTCAGGCGACTGTAACATGCAGGTCTCCCCTCTGGGTGTGGGGTTAGCCGATTCCAATCGCATGTGCGACCCTTGTCTGGCTGCGGCTTCACCGCCACATGCGGGTCACGAAAGGAAGCGCACATGGCCGCCTCGAACATCCCTCTGGACGATTTCGTCGCTGGGTTTGCGTCGCCCGGCCTGCCTGTTGCCGGCAGGGTGGTCCGCCTGGGGCCGGGAACGCTGACCCCGATCCTGAACCGGCACGCCTATCCTGACCATCTCGCGGAACTCCTCGGTGAGGCGCTGCTTTTGTCGATCCTCGTAGGCGCTGGTATGAAGTTCGAGGGGCGTGTTCTTGCGCAGGCCGAAGGTGATGGCCCTGTTTCCATGCTGGTTGGCGAGTACCGCAAGGATGGCGGTGTTCGGGCCTATGCACGCCACGAGCCTGAGCGCTGGGAGTGGCTGAACAAGATCAACAAGGGCGAGCGGCCTCATATGCCGCAGCTTTTTGGCGCGACGGGCAGGTTTGGCCTGATCATCATTCATGATCGGCCATCTACCCCCCCTTATCAGGGGATCGTTCCGTTGGAAAAAGCCGGTCTGGCGGCCTGCGCCAGGGATTATTTTGCCCGCTCCGAACAGATCGATACGAGCCTCCACCTGACGGTCCGCCGAACCGACCGGGGGGGATGGGTCGGCGGTGGCATGATGATGCAACGTGTAGCCAGCGACGATACGAGAGGTGACACCCGGGAGGGCTGGCTCGAGGCTCAGGCGCTGTTCAATACGCTGCAGGCAGAGGAATTGGTGGATGAGTCGCTTCCAACCGCGAGTCTCCTGTTCAGGCTGTTCCATGAAAGCGGGGTTTCGATGGAACCGCCCCAACCTCTTCTCGACATCTGCACCTGTAGCCGTGAACGCCTTATCGGCACCCTGCAAGGCATGGCCGATGACAGCCTGCGGGAGCTGGTCGAACCCGATGGGACGCTCGGGCTGGATTGCCAGTTCTGTTCCCGGCACTTCACCATTCCGATTGAAGATGTCACCGGTTCCACCAGCTGATGGCTGTGGCATGGGCTTGGCAATGGCGCAGATTTCGTGTCTGGAACTAAAGTGAATCACGGAAATCAATCATGACCGCACCGAACGTCCGTTTTGCCCCGTCACCAACCGGCCATCTTCATGTTGGCAATGTTCGGACAGCCCTGATCAACTGGCTTTTCGCGAAGTCAAAAGGCGGGTTGTTTATCCTGCGCATTGATGACACCGATACGGAAAGGTCGACTGCGGCGTACGAACAAGCCATTCGGGATGATCTGACCTGGCTGGGCCTGACCTGGGACAAGACCTTCCGCCAATCCGAAAGATTCCAAACCTATGAGGCCGCCGCGGAGGCGCTGAAGCAGGCGGGGCTCCTCTACCCCTGTTATGAGACGGCTGAGGAACTTGACCGCCAGCGGAAGTTACAGCGGGCCCGCGGCAAGCCACCTGTTTACAATCGCGCCGCTCTGGAGCTCTCGGCCGACGACAGAAGGCGATATGAGTCCGCAGGTCGCCAGCCCCATTGGCGTTTCAAACTGTCAGGGGACCGTGTCACGTGGACTGATCTGGTTCGTGGCGAACAAGCCATCGAGACCGCAAGCCTGTCTGATCCGGTTTTGATCCGGGCGGATGGCTCCTATCTCTACACGCTCCCCAGCTGCGTGGATGACATTGCGGCAGGGATCAGCCACGTTGTCCGGGGCGAGGACCATGTCACGAATTCGGGCGCCCAGATCGAGATCTTCAGGGCTCTGGGTGGTCAGGCGCCCACCATGGCACACACGCCACTTCTGGTGGGTGCCGATGGGGCAGGCCTGTCAAAACGCCTGGGTTCTCTCGGCATGGGGACGTTGCGGGATCGCGGTCTTGAACCCCTGGCCATTACCAGCCACCTGGCGAAGCTCGGCACCAGTGACAATGTCGAGATACGCGACAGCCTTGATCAGCTTGCTGAGGAGTTCGACTTTGCAAAGATTGGCCGGGCCCCCGCCCGGTTCGACGAGACCGATCTGGTGAATTTAAACGCAGCTCTTGTGCACACGCTGGCTTTCGACGCTGTTCGGGACCGGCTGATGGCGATTGATCCTGAGGCAGCCCATCCGGCCTTCTGGGATCTGGTTCGGCAAAACTGCGATACGGTGGGCGATGCCGCACGATTCGTGCCCGTTGCCTTTGGCGATATTACACCGGTTATTGAGGCAGAGGACGAGGACTTTATTGCCCATGCTGCGGCCCACTTTCCCGACGGTCCGGTGACCGGCGAGACCTGGACCGACTGGACAACCCTGTTGAAGGCAGAAACCGGCCGGAAGGGACGGGGCTTATTTATGCCACTCAGACGGGCACTCACGGGCATGGATCAGGGGCCCGATGTTGGCCAGATGCTACAATTCATGGGACGCGAGCGGGCGCTTCAACGACTTCGTTCATCTCCGACCTGAACCACACGATCGCTCAGCGCCTGAATGGCCGCCTCCGGCGCATGGACATGCACGAGCGAGTCGCGGAAATTTTCAGGCGTAAACTGGCCCTCGATAATATGGTCCGTCAATTGAAAAAAGGGGGCCCAGAAGGCATCCTCGTCGAGAAAGGCCATCGGTTTTGCATGCAAGCCCAAACGTCTCCATGACAGCGTCTCCACCGCTTCTTCCAGGGTCCCAATCCCCCCGGGCAATACGATAAAGGCATCAGATTCATCGAACATGCGTTGCTTTCGCGTGTGCATGTCTTCGACAATTTCATGGGGCACTTCATCATAAATTCGTTCGGTCTGTAGCAGAAAACGGGGAATGATCCCGAGCACATCGCCCCCCGCGCCATGCACGGCCCGGGCGCAGGCACCCATAAGCCCAACCCCGCCCCCGCCATAAACAAGACGAATGCCGGCAGCCGCGAGGGCCTGACCCAGCGCATCAGCAAGTTTGAGATAATCCGGATTCACCAGATTGGAGGAACCACAATACACGCAGATGGATGTCAGTTGGCCCATAGCCTCCTCATGGTCTTTCAATGTGTAACCCGACTCCAGCCATTAGAACAGGCAAGCCCGTCCGACCAGTGGGCGCCGGCATCAGGCACCAGCCCCTGAAAATAAATTGGCAGGTCGCGTTCCCAGAGGCCATATGGCTGTGATGACACAAATGAACGCTCAAGCCACTGCCAACACCAGCACGCCGGACAAGATTGAGTCCGCCGATGGCGGCATCGGCATTTCCATCGCCCGTATCTTGAAGCTCCTGGCGCGCCCGGAGCTGGCAAAGTGGCGCCCAGTGATGGTGATCGCAATCCTGCTGACGCTCCTTGCCGCTGTCCTCGAAGTGATCTCCCCGCTCCTGATTGGCGATGCCATCAATGCCGTCGCCAAGGTCAATGGAGGGGAGGCGACTCTCTCGGCGGCCCTCGCCTATATCGGGCTGGGAATCGGGCTCCGGTTTGCCGCAGCAGGACTGCCACAATTGCGGGATATCCTGTTCGCTCCCGCCAGCCAGCATGCTCAACGGGTGGCCTGTGTCGACGCATTCGGACATGCGCAGGCCTTGTCCCTTAACTTTCACCAGACCCGGCGCACAGGGGCCTTAAATCGGGTGATCGAAAGAGGCGCCAGCGCCATTGACTATCTGATCCGGTTTCTCGCATTCAATATTGGGCCAACCATGGTCCGGCTCGTTCTCGCAGCGATTGCTCTGGGAGTGGCTTTTGATATCCGACTGTCGCTGATCGCGATCTTCGCTGTCATCCTGTACACAACGGCCACCATCATCATTACCGAATGGCGAGTACGCCAGCGCCGGCGCATGAATGAAGCCGACACCGACCTCAGGGCGGTCTCCGTCGATACACTCACCAATTTCGAAACGGTCAAAGCCTTTGCGGCCGAGAGCCGGGAGACCCAGCGTTTCGACCGCGCCATGGCGGAGTATAATGATCGCTTCGTAGAGGCCGTCCGCAGCATGTATCTGCTCAACTTCGTTCAAGCCCTGATCATGAATATGGGCCTTTTGGCGGTTCTTGCGCTCTCAGCCTGGAACTATGTCCAGGGCACTATGCAAATCGGCGACCTGACTGCGGTTATGCTGGTCTTGCTATCGCTTTATGCGCCCCTCAACATTCTTGGCTGGGCATGGCGGGAGATCAAACAGGGGGCGGTCGATCTGGAGAAGCTCTATGGCTTGCTCCAAATGGTTCCGGAGATCGCCGACAAGCCGACCGCACAAGAGCTGCATAGGCCGGACGGACATGTGGAATTCGACTCTGTGAGTTTCACCCACGATGCACGCTCGGCCGGAATTCACGGTATCCGGTTCACGGTTGAGCCGGGCAGAAAGATCGCCTTCGTTGGCACATCAGGTGCCGGCAAGTCCACCGTTCTGAAGCTACTCTTCCGTTTCTATGAAGTGCGGTCTGGGGCGGTTCGAATTGATGGTCACGATGTCAGGGATCTGACCCAGCTCAGTCTCCGAAAAGCCCTTGGCCTCGTGCCACAGGATGTCGTGCTTTTTAACGATACGTTGCGGGCCAACATCGCCTATGCCCGGCCTGATGCCTCGGACGATGACATCCGGGATGCCGCACGTCGCGCCCAGCTTCTTCAGTTCATTGAGTCCCTGCCGCAGGGCTGGCAAACCCGTGTGGGCGAACGCGGCCTGAAACTCTCCGGGGGTGAGAAGCAACGGGTGGGCATTGCTCGTGTCATTCTGGCCAATCCAGCTATCCTCGTTCTTGATGAGGCCACGTCCGCCCTCGACAGCGCGACAGAAGAAGCCGTCCAGCAGGCATTGGATGAGGCCTCGAAAGGACGCACCACCCTGATGGTGGCACACAGGCTGTCCACCATTCACAATGCCGACGAGATCATCGTTATGCAGGCCGGCCGTATCATTGAACGCGGTTCCCATGATGACCTTCTGGCCAAACAGGGCGAATATGCGGATATGTGGAACAGACAGGCGAAGCGCGACGCGCTCGCTCTGGTGGCGGAGTAAGGGAGCAAGAACATGAGCCTTCATGAAACAGACCTGAGCCAACACCGCTTCCCGTGGCTGCGGAGCGGCTTTGACCTTGAGGGCTGGGTCGGCGCCCTCGCGGCCTGGCTGGTGGGTATCCTGCTGGGCATCGTTTGGGGCCCGCTGTTCTGGATCGGGGTGGCCGCCGCGGTCCTCATTCTCATGGCGACACGAACATCTCATCGCTCCCCGCCCGGCGATGTCGATCTCATCGTGACCCCAACCGACGGGACCCTTGTTTCGATTGGCGGGGCAACACCACCCGACGAGCTGCGACTCGAGGGCGAAAAATGGACACGCCTGCGCATCTCCGTGGGCCCCATGACCAGTAATGGCCTTTATGCTCCGATGGACGGAGCCATTGATCATATCATTCGTGAGACCGGTGACCCGGCCGCGATCGCGGCCATGCGGCCAGACCG
>Ga0213866_10001658_pt1 | contig 16327 bp, 27 predicted proteins | sample PICome_11_FD_160079 | JGI IMG/M metagenome (GOLD analysis project Ga0213866, IMG submission 160079) | Coastal seawater microbial communities near Pivers Island, North Carolina, United States - PICO284 | ecosystem: Environmental > Aquatic > Marine > Coastal | place: USA: North Carolina...
GCCTGTAAAAAAGTATAAAAAAAACCCGCACTAAGCGGGGTTTTCTTCATCAGGATATATTACACTATCCTCTAGTATTGACCATTTCATGATTGCTTCAAATCTTCCTCCACAATCTATTATTAAATATTCTGAGCCAGGATTGTTGTAGGGTGCTGTAGTACCAACTACCTCTAGTATTTCTCCATTTAAGTAGTGTTGGAACTTTATTTTTCTTTTAAGCATTTCATTTCTCCCTAATAGTTATACTACACACGGTAACTTGTGAATCCACCTGGCGGCAGTTAGAAAGGTACGACATTTGAGCCCCGCGCCGGTTGGGCCTTGACGCCTCAAAAACAAAAACGGTACATATGACCACGATTACGACCCAACGTGTAAGGATAGTCTTTTTCACATATGTTCTTTTAAGCTAGGGGCTGAGTAATTCGGGCCCTTGAGCACTTTACCATCTTCGCGGTAAATAGGCTTTCCATCTTCGCCCAATTTACTCATATTGCTACGATGTACTTCTGAATAGCAGGAATCAAGGTTAACGCCAAAAGCGTGCCCAGCACCATAAACCACATACAAAAGATCAGTAAGTGCATCAGCGATTTCAACAATATCTTCATCAAGTATAGCATCTCGAAGCTCATTCAGCTCTTCTTGAATAAGGTCTACTCGAAAAGCTGCGAGGTCAAGATTAGGGAGGGTGGGCTTATTGAGTACCTCTTGACCAAAGGTATCCATAAACTCTTTTGCTTTTTCAAAATTTGTCATTTTTTCTCCTAAACGAAAAAAGCCTCAAGAAGAGGCTTGGCGACGACGCTCTCGCGCCTCTGCGGATTTCTTTTTCCGGTGCCGAACAGTAGAGGGTTTTTCGTAGTATTGACGATCTCTACATTCAAAAACTTTCTCAGAGCATTTTTTCTTAAATACTCTGAGAGCTTTATCTACATTATTGTTTTTTACTAATACTTTCAAAGTTCTTACCTTTCCAAACTGCTTCGGCAGGAATCTTCTCATAGATGGAGGGGTTATCCGAAGAAGGTTGCTTCAATACTACCCTTTTGCCCTTCTTAAAAGCGTCTACTTGATTCAATAGTCGCTTCATACCAACACTTGTGCGTGCTTTTTGAGGGCTTCCCTGGATACCTAAGCTCTTGCGAGACTTACGAGATTTTTTCTTAGCCATTTTATTAGTTCCTATTCGTAATATTCATGAAATGGAGGTATTTCTTTTCTTAAGGTTTCTGAAATAGCTGACCTTTTACAATGGTCTATTTCAAGAGGTAGAAAAAGTATATCTATAATTATTCTAAACACAGCAGCAAATATGCTTCCTTTTTGCTCTGCTTTCCAACAGGCTGCAGAAATAGTCTCTTGAGGGTCAGCGGCTCCTAGAGTTATTAAAACCCAAATGAGCTGATCTGCTGCAATTAAAATATTTTTGATACGAGAGCGCAACAAAATAGTGTGTCCTTTTCTTTCCTTTTTTCATTTTGAGTGTATATTATAAGAAAAAAGAGAATAAAAGTCAAGAAATATTTTTATGAAGTCTTAAAAAGTAAGTTAAAAATAGTTCTTGACATTTCTACTTATATTTTGTATAATATACGAAACTGATAGAAGAAAAGATAAAAGGAGACTTAATATCTTTACGTTCGAGGTAACAGTAACACTCTATAGCTTGGTTTTATCCGCAGGAGCCTTAATCGGCTGTGCTTACGGATACTCCTATTATGAACGTAAACGTATCACGATAGAATTATTAAGAGCATTAGAGGACGCGGGAGTTATATCCATAATTCCTGATGAAGATGATTTACCGTGATGTATAAATGCATTATCAAACGGGTCATAGATGGAGATACAATAGATATTGACATAGACCTCGGTTTTGATGTTTGGCTAAAAAATCAACGTATAAGGTTGTGTGGAATCAATACCCCCGAGATACGAACTCGTGATACTGAAGAAAAAGAAATGGGTATAGAGAGTAAAAAGTTTGTAGAAGAACATTTTCCAGAAGGATCTGAAAGAATCTTCATATCTAGTGTATTTGAGAGAGGAAAGTTTGGTCGGATTCTAGGAGACTTTTATATGCCTTCTGACCAATATGGAAGTCATACTCTTTGCAGTATCTTACTTGAGAAAAAACTAGCAGAACCTTATAAATAAAAATTCGTAGATGCTATATCAATAAAGAGTGGACGCGGGTTCAACTCCCGCCGCCTCCACCAAAAAGTACATTGTGATTAAACCAAAGAGGCGGGTCGATGCTTTGGTTATGGCCCAGACAATGTACTTTTTAATGGGGGCGAAATGGATTCGACAGGCTTTAGAGATTATAGTGGAGAATAGGTGATCTAAGCTACCTTAAACGCGAAGAAACTCAATAAATGCAGCAAATGATGCATACTACGGAGAAGTTGCAGTAGCAGCTTAATCTGTCGGGGTCTAGCCCACCTTGTTACCCAACGGGCTACTAACTAAAGTACCGTAATTATCGGGCTTTTAAGCATTGTACCGTATAGTCGGGCAATTTATGGAGAAAACAAATGAACACCGTAAGTATTACTAAGTATTTTGACCAGGCCCTGGGCCTAGATCGATTCAATTTTGGACTTCTAGAGGCAGTATCATCTTCTGTACAGTATCCTCGCCACAATATTATTAAAGTTGGTGAAGATCGGTACCGAGTAGAGGTATGCCTACCTGGGTGGGATAAGAAAAATATCAATATTACTCGTCAAGACAAAATTCTTGTAATTTCTGGAGAGATGTCTGATAAAGTAGTTAATGAAGAAGAACAAGCACTACACCGCGGAATTAGTATGAAAGCCTTCCGCAAGCCTCTGGCTGTACCTGAGAATATTCAAATCGAAGGCCCAGCCACCCTTGAAAATGGAATCTTAACTATTTTCTTGTCTGTTGTAAATCCACAGGACAAGTCAGAGATAGAGGTACCGATTGCATGACAAAAAGGGTATTTAGAAGAACAAACACATATGGAATTTACTTTATTACATTGTGTGTGTTTGGATCAATGTTTATGACAATATCACAGCTTATATAATCACAGTGCCGGGTTCGCCCGGCATTTTTGGTTAAGTTAGTAGGAGACATTATGATCTCATCAACAATCGCAGGTTCTATAGTTGGGCTTTTAGGAAGTGCTATGGGCCCTATTGCAGACTATTTTACCCAAAAAGCTAATGCAAAGTTCGAGTTAGAGAAAATGGAAAAAGCTGCCGAACTAAAAAAGTTAGGGTTCGAGCAGGAACAAGTAATGTATGCTATCACAGCAAGAGATAAGGAGCATGAAAGACTGCTAGAGCATGATATAGCGATAAGTAAGGGTACTGGGTTCATTGGAGGCTTACAAAAGTCTGTACGACCTATAATTACATACTCTTTCTTTCTGCTTTTTGCTGCCGTAGAGGTATCCATACTCATAGAAGTAGTAAATAGCGGGGAGGACATTTTAACTGCTATTGACCATGTTTGGGACGAAGAAACAAGTGCTATCTTTTCTTCTATAATTATGTTTTGGTTTGGTAATAGATTCTTTGAGAAATTAAAAGGAATAGCATGAGAAAGTTCAGTAAAACATCACTAAAAAGGCTACAAACCTGTCATCCAGACTTGCAGAGACTAGCAAATGCTGTTCTAGCAATACACGACTGTAGTGTACTAGAGGGCTATCGAGATGAAGAAACACAAAACTTATACTATTCTCTTGGGCATTCAAAAGTAAAGTTCCCAAACGGAAAACACAATGTCAAGCCTAGTATGGCCATAGACCTTGCTCCCTATAAAAAAGGACAAGATACTTATGACTTTGAAGATGTTTTATTCTTTGCAGGGATTGTACTAGGTGTCGCTTCGGAGTGGCTAGATCAAGGATTGATGCAACACACAGTTCGTTGGGGCGGTACATGGAGCACTGAACTCGATGCTCCTTTTAAGTTTGACACAAACGGGTTCTATGATGGAGTTCATTTTGAATTAGTACCTTTAGGGGAGGAATAATAGAGTGTACGAAGTAATATTATTCTATTCTTTTGGGGAATCCAATAAAAAACCTAGATTCCGTAGCGAAGAAAGTGCTTTTAACTTTATGTCTAAAAAACTAGAAGAGGAACACGTTTTATCTGGTAAAGTGGTAGACCTGGTTACTGGACAAGTTCTATATTCTACCATAACCTAAAACAGTTCTTGACTTTTTACTAAACTTCTCGTATAATATACTTCAATGCTGGGAGTATAACCTTGAACATATTTATATTAGACAACGATCTTACCAAGTGCGCTCAATATCATGTTGATAAGCACGTGTCTAAGATGATTCTTGAAGCAGCTCAAATGCTCTGTACTAATTTAATTATTGATAGAGAAATTGGGACTGTTCCCAGAAAGCTAGACTCTGATGAAAACCAAATTCTGAAAGAGTATAGACTTAGATGGAAATGTAGTGAACCTTGTGATCGCCCCATTCCATACCTACCTACAATGCAAAATCACCCCTGCACAATATGGGCTCGCAGTTCTTTTGAGAATCATTGCTGGCTCTATTGCTATGCTCATTCTTTATATCTGGAATATACATACAGATACGGTAATAAACCCCATAAGGCTTGGGAAACTATCAAGTCGTTAGATATTCCTGATATGATACCAGATGTTGGGTTAACCCCCTTTGCAATGGCTATGCCAGACCAGCTAAAAGATGAGAGTGATGTTATTCAGTCTTATCGTAACTTTTACATGAAGGATAAGGCTACGTTCGCTTCTTGGTCTCATAGGGATAAGCCTTATTGGTGGGACGAAGATTACGCATCTTACGATCATAGAATTTCAGGACAATAAAATAGGCAGATAAACATGACTACAATTGAGAAACAACTAAAGAAGGAAATTGACAGGCTAAATCGCCAAGTAAATATGTTGTGGAAAGAGTTAAATCGAAGGACTAATAAAAATGGCCGTTTATAAACTGGCTCTAAAACCTTTAGGGCTGCCACTACTATATGTAGCTTTATGGGCGCATAAAAAATACTTTGTTAGCGAAAGAGGTATTACTAACTAAATGATACTTGTAGCTGCACATACCTGTGACATTTATGCGGACGGCAAACAATATAGAGTTCATCTTCAAGGCCCAGACGAAGAAGAATACATAGTACCTAGTATAGAGGATGCTTTGTATATAAAAAGGTTGTGGGAAGAAGGGGAAAAGTCTAAAACATATGAGTATTTAAAACAACAGATTCGGAGCAACTAAATGAGTGTTAGATTAGTTTCCTGTAGCGCGGCTATGCTAGAGGGATTAGATATTGGAACAGGTGGAGATCATCTTGTGGCTCATGCAGCCCGAGTAAGCAATCCGAATAATCAGTTTAATACTGAAACTTCGGAAAAGCTACTCAAATATTTGATTAAACACAAACACTGGAGCCCATTTGAAATGGCTCATGCAACCCTAGAGATTACAACTACTAGGGATATTTCTAGACAGATTCTACGGCACAGATCTTTCTCGTTTCAAGAATTTAGTCAGAGATATGCAGAAAGCACTGAATATAGCTGGAGAGAAGCCAGGCTACAGGACGAGAAGAACCGTCAAAATAGTGTAGAAACTGATGATCGAGAGTTGAAAAATGAATGGCAGGACATACAAGCGTCTGTTCTTATTACTGCTAAAGACGCATATAAGTGGGCACTACATAACGGAATCGCAAAAGAACAAGCAAGAGTAGTTCTTCCAGAAGGACTCACAAAAACTACGTTATATATGGCAGGAAATCTTCGTAGTTGGATTCACTACATTGAGCTTCGGGAAAAGAATGGAACCCAAAAAGAGCATATGGAAATTGCATCTGAGTGTAAGGAAGTTTTGTCGGAAGTATTCCCTACGATCATGAGGCTAGTGGAATGAGTAAGGGTGTAAAATATGATTCAGGAAAACCTGAAATGTATTTATTGCCCCCACTAGCTATGCAAGAAGTAGGAAAAGTGCTTACCTATGGAGCAAAGAAATATTCTCCAGATAATTGGAGAAAGGTTGAATCATTAGAAGAAAGATACATGAGTGCTGCTTTACGTCATATCTTTGACCATATGGCTGGAGAAACTCTCGACGATGAAACAGATTTAGCTAGTATTGCACATTCAATATGTTGTTTACTTTTTATTTTAGAGGATAGGTTACTAAATGGTCAGGAGAGTAAAAAAGAAAGCAGGGGAGAACCTGAGTCCGGAGAATATTCAGAAGGTGTATGCACTTATGAATCCGGACAGCGGAAATCCAATTTCAAAAAAAGAAGCGTGCCAGCTTTTAAACATCGCGTATAATACTACTCGCCTTAATAGAGTAATCGAGGAATGGTTAGATCAGCGAGATTATATTAAAAAGCGTAAAGCTCAAAATAGAGGAAAGGCAGCAACTAAACAAGAGATCGCAGAAGTAGTAAAGAGTTATCTAGATGGAGATCCTATTTCTGATATTGCAAAGAGCCTCTATAGGAGTAGTGCTTTTGTAAAGAGTATTATTGAAAATACTGGAGTACCTACTAAGCCTAGTACCGCGGAAGAAAGAGAAAAACCTTCTATTCTTCCGGAGGAATGTATGTCAGAAAGTTTTGAAGTAGGAGAACTGGCTTGGTCAGCTAAACACCATAGTTTGGTAGAAATTAGAGAGGAAATCTCTGTAAACCACCAAGCAGAGAAGGCTGGCTTTCAAGACGTAAACTATGAAAAGAAGTATAGCTCTAAGTGTTATGCTATCTGGGTATTCGAGGATATTGACGACGAAAAAGATTTTTGGGTACGAGGAATCACTTCTGGAGGGTATAACGCCTATGCTCTAGCTTGTGAACTTGGTAGTTTAAAACACCTAAAAGAATTGGGGGTGTCTCTTGGATGAAAGATCTCATTGTGGTGGTTATTATAGTATGGTTTTTAGGCACCATACTACAGGGGTGTGCTTCTAAACAGGACAAAGGATATTGTCTGGAGTATAGGATAGAGAAAGGTTATTGTCTTATACCATCCCCTGGAACCTCTAGAATATATGCCCGTTGTGAAACACTTAAATGTAAAAGGAGGTAAAGCTAAAATAATTCTTGACTTCAAGGCTATTTCTTAGGTATAATATCCTTTCAAATGATGAGAGGAAACCATGTCAGATAGGTTTTATCAGCAGCAACTACAGACTCTTGGCACTTGTCCAGGAGTAAAAAACCCAAAGAGGAGAGTTAGAGTGAGTTGGACAGACGAAATGAAGGAAGAAGCCGTACAAATGTACACAGAGGCTTCTCCTACCCCCGAAAATTCAATGGAAATTGTGAAAGAAATTGCAGAAAAATTGGATAAGACTCCTAATGGAGTACGCATGATTCTTTCAAAAGCAGAGGTTTACGTTAGCGTAGGCGAAGCTGCTAAGAGCAAGAGTTCAGGTTCTACAGGTGGTGGTCGAGTATCTAAAGCCGCAGCACAAGAAGCCCTTATTGCTGCCATCACTGACGCAGGTCAGGAAGTAGACGAGGATGTTGTATCTAAGCTGACGGGTAAAGCCGCAGTGTACTTTACGGGCCTTTTAAGCGCCGTCAATAACTAAAATAATCTAACCGCCCGTAAAGATTGCCACCCCAAGCTATATGTTTGGGGTGGATTTTTGCAACTTAATATTAAGACCTTAGAGCTAAATGCAGTGAACGAGTGTTCTACCTAATCTAGCATAAGGAATTAATAATGACTAAACAGGAACTCATTGATCTAGTTACCGAGCATGGAGATGCTATAATAACATATAGATCAGAAAACAGCGACAAACTAAAGTATAATGTATGTACGCTGGACTTCAGCACCCCTCATATCCAGAAGAAACAAAATAGAGCCGTAGAAACCGAAGACACAGTATTATTTTACTGCTGGGACACAGATTCTTACAGACTTCTAAAGCCCAGGAAGGTCACTTCTGTTATTGGACTATCTGCTGTTCTAGGTAACAACTAATGGAACTTTTTGAGGCTCCTCCAATCTATACGAGAATTATACACGAAGATTTGGAGAAAAACTTTCAGATACGATTAGTAGTCAATCCTTTTAGGGGTATTGAGTATTTACACCTGCGTAAGTATTATCAAGACTTTGATGAGGAGTGGAAACCTACTCCTGAGGGGTTAGCCTTTCCAATAACTATTGAAAACTCGAAAGAACTCTTCTCCGGATTGGTGGAGATACTATCTCTAGCAGAGAGCAAAGAGATCCTAGAGGAACACTTCAAAGAAGAGTTAGATATAATTTATTGTTCTGAAGAAAAATAATTCTTGACAATTATCTTAAAATTTCATATAATATACGTCCGATTTTGGAGATAATATGAAAGAATTTTTAGATAAATGCGCTAATGCTTATTACACAGGTAGTCCTATTATATCTGATGAAGAATACGATGCTATTCAAGAGCAGTATAATCATTACGTTGTAGGCCACGCTGTTTCAGATGGGTATCCTCATTTATACCCTATGTACTCTCTCCAAAAGACCTTCGATCTTTCCGATGCTCCCGTTCTGGGAGGCTTATCCCTAAGTTCTGATTATGTTGAGTCTGTTAAGTTAGACGGCGCTGCTGTGTCTATAACTTATGTTAATGGACAATTAGGATTAGCCCTAACTAGAGGGGACGGTAGTGTTGGTAAAGATATTACGGAGAAAATGAAGGTCCTGGCCCCCACTACAATCAATCTGAGAGGAACATATCAGATTACTGGGGAAGTAGTAACTTTTAAGTATACTCCCAACGCAAGAAACTTTGCAGCGGGGTCGCTTGGTCTAAAGAATGACCAAGAAGGGTTAGAGACTTTTAAACAGAGATCACTATTCTTTTACGCGTATGGTATACAAGAAGCACCCCCAGGAGTAAAAACATATACAGAGTCTATGGAATTACTACAAAAGCTAGGATTTCTAACAGTCCTTAACAAGGCTACTGCATTTCCTACAGATGGGACTGTGTATCGTGTAAATGATAATACAAAATTCGATAGTTTAGGTTATACATCTAATCACCCACGAGGAGCTTTCGCTTTAAAAGAGAAGAAGTCTGGAGAAATAACTAAACTCAAAGATGTATTATGGCAGGTGGGGAAAAGTGGTGTAGTGTCCCCCGTAGCTATATTTGACCCTGTGGATATAGATGGAGCCGTGGTTACTAGAGCAACTCTACATAACATAGACTACATTTCTGGTCTAAAACTTGAGTTGGGCTGTTACATTGAAGTTGTAAGGTCGGGCGACATCATACCAAGAGTAGTTCGCAGAGTCCCAGCTCCTTCAGAAAAATAAATCTTGACAGAAAGGTTAATTTTTCATATAATATACATTCAATTTTGGGAGAAACGCTAAAGCATGAAGATTGAACCACCATCAGATTGCCCCACTTGTGGTTTCGGCCTCACATGGTCGAACCACTTGTTATATTGCAAAAACCCAAAATGCTCTGCTCAGGTGGATAAAAAGTTAGAGCACTTTGCCAAGACTTTAAAAATAAAAGGACTTGGCCCCGCTACAATCTCTAAACTAAATCTATATGATCTATATGATTTATATTCTTTAACCATTAAGTCTCTAACCGAGTCTTTGGGTTCGGAGAAAGTAGCAACAAAGCTGTTTAATGAAATTGAGCACTCAAAATCTGCAACAGCGAATACCTTGTTAGCTGGATTTTCTATCCCTTTAATTGGTAAGACCGCTTCTGAGAAGTTATCTACAATATGTGATACAATTTTTGATATAAGTGAAGATAACTGCAAGTTAGCGGGTCTAGGCCCAAAGGCAACAGCGAATCTGTTAGCATGGAAACAATCAGAGTTTTCTTGGTATTGTGATCTCCCCTTTTCTTGGGAGTTTAGAAAACCAATCTTTGATAACAAAGCTACCCGCGGGAATGTATGCATAACTGGTAAATTATCAAGTTATAAAACTAAAGCGGAAGCTGGAGAGGCCCTTTGCAGACATGGGTTCAAGGTTATAACAAGTGTTTCGAGTGGATGCACTCACCTTGTAAATGAAAGCGGTATAGAGTCTGCAAAAACTAAAAAAGCCCGTGAAAACGGTATTGAAATTATTTCTAATCTAACAGATTTTCTAGGAGAAAATTATGGCACTTCCTAAGTGGACTGATGAGCGTACTGCTCAACTTAAGGCATTCGTTGGTAGCGAAAGCCCTGTATCACAAACAACTGTAGCTTCTGCTGCAGACGAACTTGAAACCACTCCTCGCTCAGTTTCTAGCAAGCTGCGTAAGGAAGGTTTTGAAGTAGAACTGGCTTCCGCGGGTGCAAAGCGCGCGTTCTCTGAGCAGCAAGAAGAAACTCTTCGCTCGTTCGTAGAGAGTAACTCTGGCCAGTATAACTATGCTCAGATTGCTGAGAATTTTGAAGGCGGAGCTTTTACCGCTAAGCAAATTCAAGGTAAGATCCTGTCAATGGAACTGACTGGTCACGTTAAGCCTGCCGAGAAGGTAGAGACTCCTCGTACTTACTCACCAGAAGAAGAAGCTACTTTCATCAAGATGGTAGAAAGTGGTGCCTTCCTTGAGGATATTGCAGAAGCACTTAGCCGTACTTTGCAAAGCGTTCGCGGTAAGTCTCTGAGCCTCTTCCGTGCAGGGGAAATCCCTCAATTTCCTGAGCAAAAAGTCAAGAAAGGCGCTAACAAAGAAGATGCGCTTGCTGATCTCGGTGATGTGTCCGGCATGACTGTCGAGCAAATCGCAGAAGCTATTGACAAAACTCCTCGCGGAGTAAAAACTATGCTGACTCGTCGAGGCATTACAGCCTCTGATTATGATGGTGCAGCTAAAAAAGAAAAAGCTGCTGGCTAAGTAGTTTTCTTCTTTACAGCGGCTGTAGTGGTATCACTATGGCCGCTTTTTAATGCTCGGTGGGGGCCGACTTTCTTTGAATATTGCAAGTGCATTAATCAGTCAAATTCTAAAATTACAGGATATTGAAACCTGGGCTGACATACGCAAGCATTATTTACCTCTAGAATATCAAACTATTTATTCAGTAATAAATAAGCATACTGAAACATATCACTCTCTACCCACTTTCGAAGAGTTAAAACTCGGTATTAGGGACTCAGTAACACTAGAAAAATTAAGTGCTATTGAAGTAGTAGATGTACAGGCAGACCCTACTCTGCTTCTACAGTACCTAAAAAACGAGTTTACTCAATCAGAAATTCTAAAAGATTTAGATGAATACGTTGAACAATCCATTGCATTCGAGGATGCTCAGGAGGCTGTCGATCATCTGCAAGATATAGTTATGGGTATACAGGATAAGGTTGACTTGTCTGACCCTGCAGAAAGTATGCAACGTATTGCACTCTTTGATGAGGATGAAGTGTTAGAAAACTTCCTGTCCCTCGGGTTTAACGATCACTATGATAACAATGTAATGAGGTTCCGCCCCCAGGACTTCATATTGGTGGGTGGTCGCCGAGGGGCAGGTAAGTCTATAACTTGCGTAAATATAGCAGATACAATTTATAGGCGAAACCAAAGCTCGGTATATTATACCATTGAAATGCCTGCTAGATCTATTATGCAAAGGTGGGCGGCAGTACATACTGGAGTTTCGCATACACGAATAAAAAATAAAAACTTGAGCATAGATGATTGGGACAAACTAGCCGAATGGTGGTCTGGTAGATTTGAAGATTCTCAAGAACACCTACATGATTATTACGAACATAGAGATTGGGAAAAGTTACAAGATAACTTAAAAACATCAAGACACCTAAAAGAAACCAATCAAGTAGATATTGTATACGAGCCTAGTCTAACACTTGGAAAGTTAAAAGCTGACTTAGATCAAAAGATTAGCTCAGGAATAAATTTAGGAATTATCGTAGTTGATTATATTAATCAGCTAAAAAGAAGTAATGCGCCTTCTCGTAATGGTCAGTATGAGTGGACAGAACAGATTGAGATTGCAAAAGCCTTGAAAGAAATAGCACAAGAATATAACGTGCCAGTATATAGCCCTTATCAAATTGATGCTACGGGTGAAGCTAGATTTTCCAAAGGTATTCTAGATTCTTGTGATGCGGCTTTTATTATTAACACCCATAATAAAGAAGATGGTGTTATGACTTTTGAGAACGTAAAAATGAGGGATGGGCCGGAGGACAACTTTACGTCTACTATGAACTGGGAATCCTTACAAATTGGGCCTGAGTCTGCGGTTAATCCTGACGAAGCGCCAGAAGTTGAAGAGTCCGGGGAAGAGTCTATTCATGACTATCCTTAGTAGTAAGGCAAAACCCCGACATACCTAAAAATATTTCTTGACTTTTAAATTGAATTTTTATATAATATATGAAACTAACAATGGAGCTTTTATTATGCCGCTTATGAAAGGAAGTATCTTATATACCCAGTCAGGCCGTAAACGAAAAGTATCATACAAAGCAACTAGGACTAAACGAAGTTCGGGAGTACGCAGTAATCCTGCTAATATTCCCCAATTTCGTAGGGAAACAGAAGAATATCCTTCTGTAGATGATTTTAGATCTAGTAGTTTAAATACTTTTTTAGATCAGGAATCTGATACATATAAACATGAGATCAGCTCCAAATATACAGTAGCTCCTGCGTTCAACAAAGGAGCTTATCAAGTAATAAGTAAAGAAAATATAAAAGATATAGGCAAGTAGGATGATAGACAAAGAAGCGAAAATAGAGGAGGCATTTAGTCTTATAGAGCACTATTTGTCCCTTAAAGACTATCCATCAGTTCAAACACAATTAGCCAAAGCCTCTGTATATCTGGACTATATGACAGAATCAGAGCAATTATACTATCAACTACTTAGCGAACTAGTGGACTTTTCTGATGGAAGTTCTTGATTTACTTAATAAGAATAATATAGAATATAGAGAGCAAGGAAAAGACTATATAGTTAGTTGTTTAAATCCTGAACACGATGATTCTAACCCTTCATTGCGGATAGATAAAATAACCGGAATATTTGGTTGTTTTTCTTGTGGATTTTCAGGTGATTTGTTTAAGCATTTTGGGGAGCAACCAAACTACTTACAGTTGCGCAGGAACGCTTTAAGAAAAAAACTTATACAGAAACGTGCGGAAACTGTGGGTTTGGAGATGCCCCAAAATGCTCTTCCCTATTTAGGCGATCACAGAGGAATTTCTCCTGAGACATATGTAAAATTCGGAGCTTTTATTGATAATGATGAGCTTCCGGGGAGAATTGTATTTCCAATAAGCAATGCTTCAGATAGGATAGTATGTTTCGTAGGACGTCATACTACAGGAGGAGTGCCTAAGTATAAAGTGTACCCGCCAGGAGCTAAGCCTTGTATTTATCCCGCTAAACCTACCCCCATTGAGGGCAGTGCTCTCTTGGTTGAGGGTATTTATGATGTATTGAATTTGCATTCTTGTGGTCTAAGTAATGCAGTAGCCTGTTTTGGAACCCAAACACTAACTACTGAGAAGCTCTCTGTTTTAAAATTGCAGGGAATAGATAGAATTGATATATTCATGGACGGTGATAAAGCGGGTCAAGAGGCTGCTGAAAAAATACGAGGTATGTGCGATGAAGTGGGCCTTTTAACTAGAAATGTTTATATGAAGGGTAAAGACCCAGGAGAGCTGAACTTTTCGGAAGTAGCATCTATAGGTAAAAAATTATATGATACATTTGAAGCTAGTAAAATATAGAGCTAAAGCGGGAGACGACTATTTGTATTACTGGGTTGTCGTTGAAAATAATGAGGAGCAGCTTATTTCCGAAGGCTTCGAGACTGAAGATCTAGCAGTAGAGTTTTTAGTCAACTATTGGGAAACAAGTACAGACAGCAATCACGTCCCAGAAAATACAACAATACACTAAAGGATATAAAAAATGAAGATCGCTTTGGTAGAAGCTAAGCCATCTAGAACAGATTTTAAAAGAGAGTTTGATTATAAGTTTGACTTTGACCAGTATAAACTTTGCTCTGATGCAAGTGTTAAAAGAGTCCTGAAGCGTGACGTAGATATTGATATTTCTACGGAAGATTATGATTGGATTATTCTAATAGGTGCAGACTGTTTGAAATATTTTACCACAGTCACATCTATTACTGATTATTCTGGCAAACGAGTAGACGAAAAATATTTACCAGTTATAAACCCTGGTATGTTGGCTTTTAAGCCAGAGGCCCGACCACTATGGGAAGAATCTAAAACTAGTATTCTTTCCTACATTAATGGCGAGGCAGTAGAGGCAGTTATTGATGAGACTATTGCAAGAGGTATCCAAAATACAGAAGAAATCAATGAGTTTTTGCAAGCAGCAATTGATTATCCATGCAATTACTTCGGGATTGATACGGAGACTACCGCCCTCTACCCTAGGAACGGTTATGTTTTGGGTATATCTATCTGCTATGATGAAGGAAACTCCGGAGCATACCTCGACACAAACCACTTCGACGAAAAAACAGAAGAATTACTAAAAGAACTAGTTAGACGTAAAAGGGCTATCTTCTGGAACGCTAAATTCGACATTGCTATGCTAGAGTATCACTTTGATCTTAAGTTTTGGAGATACCATGATGCTATGCTGTTACATTATCTAATTGATGAGAACCCTGGAACACACGGACTAAAGCAGTGCGCTCTTAGACACACTAAGTATGGCGACTATGAAAAGCCTATGCACAAGTGGATTGCTGAGTACAAAAAACAGAGAGGAATTAAGGCATCAGATTTCTGCTGGGAATGGATTCCTTTTGATGTAATGAAAACTTATGCTGCTATGGATGCCTTAGTTACTGTTGACTTGTACCAGCAGTACCGTAAAATACTTGGAAACAACAAACTTAAGTGGGTATTTGAAAATTTACTTATGCCCGGCTCTAGATTCCTTACAGATGTACAAGATAATGGTGTTCCTTTTGATACCTTTAGGCTTTTGAAGGCTCAAGAGATCATGCAAAAAGACTTAGACGATGCAATAGCAGAGCTTTATAAAAACGATAAAGTTCGTAAATTCGAGGAAATACAACAAAAGGAATTCAACCCTAATTCAACTGTGCAACTTAGAAAACTGCTATTTGACACCTTAGGTCTTAACCCAACCGGGGTCAAAACGGGGACAGGTGCTGATAGCACAAATGCGGAAGTTCTTGAAAAACTTGCAGAGGAATCAGAAGTTCCCGGACTTATTCTCACAATTCGTCAAAAGGGTAAAATTAAAAATACTTATCTAGATAAGATTGTTCCTGCTCTAGACTCCGATTCTCGATTAAGAACTAATTTCAACCTTCACTCCACTACTAGTGGTAGACTATCGTCGAGTGGAAAATTGAATATGCAACAGCTTCCTCGTGATAATCCGATAGTCAAAGGTTGTATTAAAGCGCCTGAGGGGAGATGTATTGTAGAAATGGATCTTACCACGGCAGAAGTATATATTGCTGCGGTATTGTCTCAAGACGAGGGGTTGATGGATGTATTTCGTAGAAAGGAAAACATCCATAGTTCTGTTGCTAAAGAAATCTATGGACTTAACTGTGCTGTAGAAGAAGTAGATGATTTATACCCTGCTGAACGTCAAGCAACCAAAGCTATCAACTTTGGTATTATTTATGGCGCTGGGCCACAGAGAATTTCAGATGAAGTTACCGCAGGAACAGGTAAGTATTTCAGCGTAGCCGAGGCGAAAGAAGTAATTGAGGCCTACTTTAAACGATTTAAAAAGTTAAAAACTTGGTTGAATGATAATCAAAAATTCATTCTAGATAATGGTTTTATTTACAGTCAATTTGGCCGTAAGAGAAGATTGCCTAATGTTAGGTCTGATGATGAGGGTTTAAAAAGACACGCTGTTAGATCAGGTCTTAACTTTCTAGTACAATCTGTATCCTCAGACATTAACCTACTTGGAGGTATTGATACCCATAACGAAGTAAGAGAGCAAAGTATAGATGCGAGAATTTTTGCCCTTGTACACGACTCTGTTCTTGCAGATGTAGCATTAGAGGACGCGGAAGTTTACCAAGAAGTTCTTAATAGAAATATTCAGAAAGATCGTGGTGTATCTATTCCTGATTGTCCTATTGGTACTGACTTTAAAGTTCACAACGACTACTCGATGGGTAAATTTATGAAAGAGTATGGAAATCAACTTTAGGGATACAAAAAAGATAACATGGCCCGTCTATCCTTTGCCCAGCGATAACTGGAGTAGCCAAGATGGTTTATTGAGGCTGGACGGGCAGTTGTTAGATGATAAAAATATGCCCGGCACTTCTTTAGGT
>Ga0213866_10001660_pt1 | contig 16321 bp, 7 predicted proteins | sample PICome_11_FD_160079 | JGI IMG/M metagenome (GOLD analysis project Ga0213866, IMG submission 160079) | Coastal seawater microbial communities near Pivers Island, North Carolina, United States - PICO284 | ecosystem: Environmental > Aquatic > Marine > Coastal | place: USA: North Carolina...
ATATTATATAATTATATTTCTTGGATACTCCGCTCAAGCCGGAGTATGACATTTTTTAGCTTCTCACCTCTTGTCATGTACCATACAGAATCTCCCTTTATGGTACATGAATATTTTGTCAGAATTAACAACAACATGACAAAAAAAGAAATAGTCATAGACTAACAGAGAATGAAAATAATATTATGATATCTGCCACAATGCGTTACGGTGTAAATTATTCTGGATAGGTTTTACACGATTCTTTTTTCTTGGCAACGCCAGAGCAATCTTACTTGCTTCGTATGAATTTTATAAGCACTAGTAATAAAAATTAGACTTAAGGAAAAGTTAAAAGTTTACCAAATTCATTAGGTGTATATATCTCTGTAGCAAATAAGCTTTGTAACTTGCTTCTAGCACTTTCCTTTTGTATGTAAGACTTCTTATCGTTAGACACAAATATATCATTACCTGAATAAACATGGCATTCAAAAATAAGCCCATCATTGTACTTACGAAGTTGACTATTATTCAAATTAGATATATCCCATTTTCTCCATTCATTGTTTGAACAAATAATGTCCATAATTTTTAAAAACTTCTCTTTCCTTTCGACATCAACTACACAACTACCACCTATATTAGAAATACCGATTAAAGCCATTTCTAATAATTCATGAACTTTTCTATATATTGCAGCACCATAAAGAGCGTTACCATATTGTAAAACACCATATCCATTTCTTTTTATTTCAATTATAGAAATACCTTTATTTTTACTTTCTCGTTCTGTGGTGCTAACGGAATATAGCTCTATTTTCTTATTTTCAAATCTTGCTTCAAACAAATCTTCTATACTATATTGAAGGCAATCATGTTTTTTAGTTGCAGAATTTTTATTATCTACGAATATATTAGTATCAAAAGTAACTTTATATTTCATTTGATAAAATTTATTAAGAATTGCATAAAGCAGCCATGAGCTGGCGAACATGAGCTGGCGAAGCCACGTTCCATTTGAGCATTTGGCGAAGCCAAAGCGGAAAGGGAACATTAAAATCCCCCCCTTAAACAAAAAAGCTTGCTTACTAAGCCTGGCAGTGACCTACTCTTCCACACCTTAAGATGCAGTACCATCGGCGATAAGTGGTTTCACTTCTGTGTTCGAGATGGGAACAGGTGGTTCACACTCTCTATTGCTACCAGACTAAGTAAACAAGCTATTGTTTCTTAGAAAAGTGAATAGGTTTCAACAATTATTTGATGATCTGTAAGAGTTTAAAAGAGTCTATACAAGCTTAACACTATATACGACATGCGAAAAAACAACTTATGTAAATCAATCGAGCTATTAGTACCGGTTAGCTTCACACATTACTGCGCTTCCACACCCGGCCTATCAACGTGGTGGTCTTCCACGGCTCTGATAGGGAATTCTTATCTTAAGGTGGGTTTCCCGCTTAGATGCTTTCAGCGGTTATCCCTTCCATACTTAGCTACCCAGCGATGCTCCTGGCGGAACAACTGGTACACCAGAGGTATGTCCACCTCGGTCCTCTCGTACTAAAGGCAGATCCTTTCAAAATTCCTGACGCCCACGGCAGATAGGGACCGAACTGTCTCACGACGTTCTAAACCCAGCTCACGTACCTCTTTAAATGGCGAACAGCCATACCCTTGGGACCTGCTCCAGCCCCAGGATGAGATGAGCCGACATCGAGGTGCCAAACGATGCCGTCGATATGGACTCTTGGGCATCATCAGCCTGTTATCCCCGGCGTACCTTTTATCCGTTGAGCGATAACCCTTCCACGAAGAATTACCGGATCACTATGACCGACTTTCGTCTCTGCTCGAATTGTCACTCTCGCAGTCAGGCAAGCTTATGCCATTGCACTCTAACAGCTGATTTCAGACCAGCCTGAGCTTACCTTCGCACGCCTCCGTTACGATTTGGGAGGCGACCGCCCCAGTCAAACTACCCACCATACAGGGTCCCGGATCCAGTTTCATGGAACTCGGTTAGATATCAAGAATGTTAAGGGTGGTATCTCAAGGGTAACTCCACACCTGCTGGCGCCGATGCTTCAAAGTCTCCCACCTATCCTGCACATAACATTCCTAATACCACTGTAAAGCTGTAGTAAAGGTGCACGGGGTCTTTCCGTCTAACCGCGGGTACTCCGCATCTTCACGGAGAATTCAATTTCGCTGAGTCGATGTTGGAGACAGTGGGGAAGTCGTTACGCCATTCGTGCGGGTCGGAACTTACCCGACAAGGAATTTCGCTACCTTAGGACCGTCATAGTTACGGCCGCCGTTCACCGGGGCTTCATTTCGCTGCTTGCACAACTCCACTTAACCTTCCGGCACCGGGCAGGCGTCAGACCATATACATCCACTTAAAGTGTTAGCATAGCCCTGTGTTTTTAGTAAACAGTCGCTACCCCCTGCTCTGTGCCACCTTTATCTGGTTGCCCAAATAAAGGTCACTCTTCTTCCGAAGTTACGAGTGCAATTTGCCTAGTTCCTTCAACATCGTTCTCTCAATCGCCTTGGTATACTCTACCAGTCCACCTGTGTCGGTTTGGGGTACGGTCTTATTGTGGGAGCTATTTCCTGGGACAACTTCATCGCATCTCCAATCCAATAAGGAAATACGATACACGTCATCCGTCACTACCCACAGGTGCAGGAATATTAACCTGCCTCCCATCGACTACGCCTCTCGGCCTCGCCTTAGGGGCCGACTAACCCTGCGCAGATTAGCTTTACGCAGGAACCCTTGGACTTTCGGCGAAAGTGTCTCTCACACTTTTTGTCGCTACTCATGTCAGCATTCTCACTTCTGATATCTCCAGCATACCTTACGGTACACCTTCACAGACTTACAGAACGCTCCGCTACCACTCCAATAAATTGGAATCCTCAGCTTCGGTGCATGGCTTTAGCCCCGATACATTTTCGGCGCAAGAAGACTTGATTAGATCAGTGAGCTGTTACGCTTTCTTTAAAGGATGGCTGCTTCTAAGCCAACCTCCTGACTGTCTTGGTCTTCTCACATCCTTTTCCACTTAGCCATGACTTTGGGACCTTAGCTGGAGGTCTGGGCTGTTTCCCTTTCGACTATGGACCTTAGCACCCATAGTCTGTCTGCCGTGCTATACTCTTCGGTATTCGGAGTTTGGTTAAGTTTGGTAAGGCGGTAAGCCCCCCTAGCCCATCCAGTGCTCTACCCCCGAAGGTAAACACACGACGCACTACCTAAATAGTTTTCGCGGAGAACCAGCTATATCCGAGTTTGATTGGCCTTTCACCCCTAACCACAAGTCATCCCCTAATTTTTCAACATTAGTGGGTTCGGTCCTCCAGTGCATGTTACTGCACCTTCAACCTGCTCATGGCTAGATCACCCGGTTTCGAGTCTAATGCATCATACTAAGCGCCCTATTAAGACTTGCTTTCGCTACGCCTACACCTATCGGCTTAAGCTCGCATAATACATTAAGTCGCTGACCCATTATACAAAAGGTACGCCGTCACATCATAAAGATGCTCCGACTGCTTGTAAGCGTTTGGTTTCAGGTACTATTTCACTCCCCTTATCGGGGTACTTTTCACCTTTCCCTCACGGTACTAGTTCACTATCGGTCGAATACGAGTATTTAGGCTTGGAGGGTGGTCCCCCCATATTCAGACAGGATTTCACGTGTCCCGCCCTACTCAAGTACATTAATTCAACTTACCTATACGGGGCTATCACCCACTATGGCGTCACTTTCCAGAGACTTCTAGTTTTTAAATTAATGCAACTGGCCTGGTCCGTTTTCGCTCGTCACTACTAACGGAATCTCGGTTGATTTCTTTTCCTCCGGCTACTTAGATATTTCAGTTCACCGGGTTTGCTTCACCAGCCTATGTATTCAGCTGGCAATACAGCTTAAAGCTGTGGGTTGCCCCATTCAGAGATCTACGGGTCAAAGGTTATTCGCACCTAACCGTAGCTTATCGCAGCGTATCACGTCTTTCATCGCCTGTATTCGCCAAGGCATCCACCAAACGCCCTTCATTTACTTACATAAAGTGTCATTTTATTACGATGTCGTATATAGAACTAAACTTGCATCTGTCTTTTAATCAACTCATACAAATCTATAGTTATTTATACGTCAAAACCTATTCACAATTTCAAACATCTGCCAGCGAATAAACAAGTAATTAAGAAGTTTCAAAATTTGTTGTTCATCGTTGGGAGGGGTGTTATACGACTCACAGAGAAATAAGTCAAGCAGTAAAATGAACTTTTTTTATATTTTTTTAAATTAATTTTTTATACGGCTTTTATACTGCTATTTTATAACGGTTTTTCGCATTAAATAAATTAGCATATATTTTTCACTTATTTTATTTAGCCTCGTTTCTTTAATGGATAGCAACATCTCCTCCCTTAATTAGAAAGGATTTCGTACAAATCACCTTATGTTGGAAATTTAAATACTGCCTGATAGCTAATACATCAACTATCGGCGACAAAGCCAAAAACGCCGGATGTCACCTTATCTTCTTTTACCCTTATATGATTAAGTACACATCCATCAAGATTTATGACATTTTCTGACGAGCCCAGAACAAGTGCCGAATGCCGCTCCATCAACTCTTGCATATTACATATTATTTTGCTTTTGGTATCCTGATCGAAATAGATTAGAACATTACGGCAGAATATAATATCAAACTTACAGCCAAAGTCAGGCTTATCAAGTAGATTGAACTTTTGAAAAGCCACCTTCTCTTTCAAAACATCCTTTACGAACCAGTGCTCTTCATTTTGGGTAAAGTATTTTATCAATAGATTAATTGGAACACCACGTTGCACTTCGAACTGCGAGTACCTCCCTTCGCTTGCTTTATCCAATACATTCTTATCAATATCTGTTGCTAGTATATCGAACGTCAGTGATGCCAGCAAAGGATCTTCTAATATTGTCATGGCAATCGAGTACGGCTCCTGACCAGTTGAACAAGCTGCTGACCATATTTTTATATGGCGTTTATCTGGGCACTTACCGATTATTCTCGGTATTATAAGATCTTTTAATGCTTCAAAGGGCTTAGTATCGCGGAAAAACAGTGACTCGTTAGTAGTCATAGCCTCAACTATCTCTTCAAATACGGTCTTATCACTATTCTCACGACAATATGATACAAGCTCACTTAGGTTACTAAGATTATATTTTGTTGCTATTGGAACAAGGCGGCTTTCAAGCAAATACTCCTTATCAGGGGTTATAGTAATGCCCGAATTTTCCTTTATTAATCCAGATAAATACTGGAAATCATTGCTTTGCAACGCCATTACAAACCTCCATTACAGATTTTTGTAATTTTCGTTCCTAGCTCATTAAGTGGATAAACCGCATCATGGAACCCAGCATTTGCAATAGCACCGGGCATTCCCCAAACAACGCTTGAAGCCTCATCTTGTATTATAACCCTACCGCCCTTTTCATGAACGGCCTTTGCTCCCTTTAAACCATCTTGGCCCATGCCAGTCATAATTACAGTCAATATTCTATTAGAATAGACATCCACAAGACTTCTAAGCATCGGGTCAACAGCAGGACGGCAAAAATTCTCAGGTTCATCTTGTGTTAATTTAACTATCTTGTGGCCTCCCTCATTTTTAACGACCATATGAAAGTCACCAGGAGCAAGATAAACAACACCTCTTTCTATTTTCTGCCCATCTTCGGCTTCTATACATTGCGCACCACTTACCGAGCTTATAGATTTCGCCAAAAATGTTGTAAATTGAGGAGGCATATGTTGCGTAATAAAGATAGGAATCTTAGTTATAGAATTACCTATTATACCAAAGACCTCCTGAAGTGCTTGCGGCCCCCCGGTTGAGCATCCTATTGCTAGAACATCAGGCATAAAATTCATAAAATTATTATTAGAATTATTTGCAATATTTACTTGGGGCGCAGGATTATCACTTTTTACTTCTATAGGTTTTACAGGGCTTTTCCTTTCTGGAAGATTTGTTACACTCTTGGCAACCTCTTTAACTGGATATTCAGCCTTCTGCTCTACCGGCTTTTCTGCACTGAGCTGTTCACCCTCAGTTACTGTATCACTCTTAGTCTTTATATTCGAAAACTGCTCAGGTAACGAAAGCTTCTTTTCAGGGTTGAGAAAATTAAACTCTTCATCAGTTTTCTTTTTAATAGAATCACCAATAGCCTTTACTTTTGATATCAAATCTCTCTTAAACTCTTCTTTATCAATATCCGCAGATGGCTTCTCAACATAGTCCGACGCTCCCTTTGACAAAGCCTCAATACTGATTGCAGCATTTTTTGAAGTAAGCGTTGAAACCATTATAACGGCCGAACTCGGGCTTTCCTTTATTAACTGCGGAAGAGCAGTTAGTCCATCCATTACAGGCATCTCGACATCAAGAAGTATTATGTCTGGGTTTGATCGCTTTACAATGTCCAATGCTATCTGACCATTTTCAGCTACCGCACAAACATCTATATCCGGATCCATTAATAACGTTCTTTGAAGGTACCCTCTTATAAGAGGTGAGTCTTCCACGATCATTACCTTATAGCTATTATTGGTTTTTTCCATTATTTATTCCATAAGTCCCATTTGCTGAAACTTGTTTTTTATTATATCGGCATCAAATGGCTTCATAATATATTCGTTAGCACCAGCTTCCATAGCCGTCATGATTTTCGTTATGTCATTTTCGGTAGTACAAAATATTACAACCGTACCATGCTCAACTTGCTTATCACGGTATGATTTAAGAAACTCCAGCCCGTCCATAACAGGCATATTCCAATCCAGCAATATGACGTCGGGAATGTTTTCGTTGCACTTGTCCATAGCGTCTTTTCCGTCACAAGCCTCAACGGCAGAGAACCCTAGCTCCTCAACTATCTTCCGACATATTTTCCTAACCACAGACGAATCATCAACTAATAAACATGTTTTGGTCATATTAACTACCCTTCTTCCTCTTCAAGCACTTCCTCAACATTTAGAATCTTACCCACATCTAAAAATATCATTAGCTCTTTTTCCATTGGATACACACCAATGCTTACATCTCGCCATTTTGGCGATATATTCTCAGGCAAGCGCTCTATCTGGTCATCGCCGATGCTTAGCACCTCGGCAACAGAATCTATAATTATACTGTACAAGTTTCCTTCAAGCTCAATTACCACACTTCTATATTCTGAATTTTCTGCTTCCAGCTCATCCATACCTAATTTTGCACGTAAATTTATTGCTGTTACTATTCTTCCTCTTAAATTAAGAGCTCCTTTAACTTCGGGAGGAGACAGAGGGATCGGTGTAATCTTCATTGGTGACAAAACATCCTGCACCGTATCTACAACTATACCGAATAATTGCTTGCCAATACGCATTGTCAAATATTGCCTTTTTACCGAAGACTTCTCCACAGAGCTTAGATTAAGTTTTGCTTTCATATTCATGCCGCCTCTTTGCTTAAGATAGAACTTAGAACTTCAGTAATGGCCTTATGGTTGGTTTTAGGAACACAAGCATCGAACTCAACATTTTCGAACTTTTTATTATCAGAGCCATCTTCAATTTCAGAAGACATCGCTATGAAAGGTATTGACTTGAATCTCTCATCTTCTTTACATAGCCTTGTAAATTCATCACCATTCATCCCACTCATATTTATATCGGTTACAACCGCATTAAATGTATCCTGACCTTCTAAAATACTGAACGCCTCCTTGGCACTTGCACATACTGTTACATTGTACCCTGCCGATGTTAACTCAGGAGGAACAAACTTTCTGAAAAAAGGACTATCATCTACAAACAGCACTTTAGGAGCATTTCTATTATCTACAGAAGGTTTCTTAGCTTCTTCTAAATCTCCAAATGCTTCTTTGAAGAAAAAGCTAACATCTATAACGTCACAAGTTTTTCCGTCTATTACTATAGAGCCAAGATACCCGCTTTTGTCCCCTGACATTTGATGACTTATTTGACATTTTGCAATATCAAGTATCTCTTCTACTACCAGCCCCATTACATTATCATTATTTGAAAGAACTAACATTTCCTGAATTCCTTCTTCAGGTATTTTATAGTTCTTATCTATCTGCACTATTCTCATAAGGTCACCCCTATATTGAATAACAGGCATACCCCTTGAATATTCTATCAGGCTTACATCTATTTCCTCCAAACGTGATATTAACTCAAGAGGGACAACCTTTGGTGTTTCATTTCCAGCTCTAAATACAATAAAGCTGGATTCTTCACCTGCCATTTTTTCTTCATGATCAATATCACCTTGTTTGTCGACAGCTTGCATTATTTCACCACATGACTTAGCTATGCCGTTAGGATCGAGTATCATTATAACGCTTCCATCTCCCAATACCGTACACCCAGAATATACATCAATATCCTTCAATATTGGAGCCACTGGCTTAACGACTATCTCCTCGGTCTCAAATACTTCCTGCACTATTATACCGAAATTATATTTCCCTATTTCACAAATCACTATAAAATTTATAACTTCATCATCTTCGGGTTCAAAGTTGCCAAGCTCTAAAGTTTCAGTAAGCGAGATAAGAGGAAGCAACTTCCCTCTTAACCTTAAAATAGGTCTTGAGTTAATCGTTTCTATGCTCATTGCTGATTCTTTGCTTATTTTGACTATCTCAAGCACATTTATCTGTGGGATAGCAAACTTTTGTTTTTCTACAGCAACTTGTAATATAGGCATTATAGCAAGTGTAAGAGGAATCTTTATAGTAAATGTAGATCCTTTTCCTTTCACTGATTCTAATGATACGGTTCCACTTATATTTTCAATGTTATTCTTAACAACATCCATACCCACACCTCTTCCTGATACGGAAGTTACTGCTTGTGCGGTCGAAAACCCCGCTGCAAATATGAACTGGAATATTTGCGATTCGCTCATACCTTTAGCATCATCTTCAGAAACAAGCCCTTTTTCTATAGCCTTGTTTTTGATTATATCCGGGTCAATGCCTTTGCCGTCATCACTTATTTCCATGATTATGTAACCACCACCATGGTAAGCCTTCAATTCAATAGTTCCCTTCTCAGGCTTTCCTGCTGCGACTCTTTCCTCTGGCGACTCGACTCCATGATCGGCAGAGTTCCTTATCATATGCGTAAGTGGATCAGTTATTGCTTCTAGCAAGTGCCTGTCCAGCTCAGTATCCTCTCCGGTCATTTTTAGGTCTATCTTCTTACCAAGCTCTACCGTAAGGTCACGAATTATTCTAGGTAACTTTGTCCATGCATTTCCGATAGGTTGCATACGCGTTTTCATTACGCTTTCTTGCAAGTCGGTAGTAATACCGTTCAGTCTTTGCAGAGCAAGATTAAAAGTTGAGTCCTGTTGCTGACGCATTATTTGCATTAGCTGGTTCCTTGTTAGAACAAGCTCACTTGCTTTTTGCATCAGGTCTTCCAAAATATCAAGATTTACCCTTATTGACTGGTTAGAGGTTTTTTTAGATTTATCTGTGTTTTTTTCCTTTGATTCGGCTGGGACTTCCTTTGTATCATCTTCTTGAACCTTTGCAACAGCAGGCGCGCTAACATCTACTAACGGCTCAGTTTCATCGAATAATTTTTGCAAATCACCACTATCTTTAGGAATCTCTCCAGAGTCCATATCTTGACTAGGGGCTGGAGCTTGCTCAGCTTGCGGCTGCACTTGCTGAGGCTGAGTTGCATTGCCCATATCCACTAACGGCTCAGTTTCGTCAAATAACTTTTGCAAATCATCGCTGTCTTGAGCAGTTGCATCTGAAATTGCGCTCTGAACTGGAGCTGGAGCTTGCTCTACTGGCTGCGCTGGAACAGCAGTATCTACTAAAGGTTCAGTTGCATCAAATAGCTTTTGTAATTCATCACTGTCCTGAGCAGTTGCATCGGAATCTAATGTTGGGCTTGCACCTTGTTGAACGGGTTGCTGTGGAGCAGGTTGCTGCACAGGAGCCGCAGGCTGTTGCGAAGCAGCAGGCATGCCGCCGGATGCTGCACATCCTCTCAAACGCGTCACAAGGTCCGAGTCATCTCCATCAGGTTCACTTTCATGCTCCTCAATATATGACATTATATCTTTTATTTTATCAAGTGATTCAAAAACCAACGAAATGATCTCAGGTGTTACATTAAAATCTCCATCCCTGATTTTGTCAAAAATATCCTCACCTGCATGTGCTATTTTTTCAAGCCTTGCCAAACCTAAGAAACCACAAGTTCCTTTTATAGTGTGCATGACTCGAAAAATTTTTCCTATTATATCAGCGTCACTGGGATTATTCTCAAGCTCGAGGAGGTCATTATCAAGTGACTCCAACCCCTCTTGAGTTTCTACCAAAAAATCTTCTATTAACTCGTCCATACTTACATACCTTGTAATTACATACGTAAATTACTTTTTATTGCACTATTACTATTTCTAACTCATCTTCCTTAACTGATATATCTATATTAGCTTTTACTTCATTTAGTAGCCTTCTAACCAAATATGGTTGTACATTTTTTACATCTATCTTCAGCTTGGTAACATCATGTTTAAGAATCTCAAGGTAATCCTCACTTATCTTGATTGACTTACCTTCTCCTTTTATTACGCATTTATGTTTACCGTTATGTATCTCAGGTAAGACAGATATCTTCCCCCCATAAACCATGGTCTTCGCTGTAATAATTATTAGGTTAAGAACCGCTTTACCAAAGATGGCGCATATTGACTCTGGCTGAACTTCACCTGCCAACTCCCCTTTCCACTCTACATTAACTTTGCCTGAATTATAGCAATCTTCTATGAGCCTTTTTAATGATTGCAAAGGCACTTGAGCCGAAGAATTAATCGAACCATATGCCTGTCTATATAGAAGGATTCTTGCAACTGCATCTTTAGCACTGCCTTCTACAAGCTCTAAAGATTGCTCATACAGGCCGTCACCTGCATCTTTTAACAGTTCCGTACCATTATTTATAGCTCCTATAGGACCTGATAGATCATGACACAACTTAACAGCAATTAGTTCCGATAGCTCTAAATCGTTTATCATCTGCAAAACTTCCACAACCTTTAATTTAAAATGATATATAATAGTACAATCAATTAATTAAAAAAGTCTTAATTGAAATCGAAATTATTTGTATACAAACCATATACACGTATATGCATTTATACAATATAGCAAATTGTCCGCATAGAACATGATATCACAAATTTATCAGCGCGTTAAGCGCATTGATGCTCCAGTATAAAAAATTAATTATTTTTAAGACATCTAAGTTGCAAATTACGTTACTTATTTTATTATGAATTTTATTAATAAAATAACCCCTCTAACTTTGCGACGCATCATGAAATTAAAAGCCACGCTATTTGCATTGATAATCTTGCTTACCCAACCTGTTCTTGCCCAGTTTGATTCTGCAGACTTTAATAGCAAAAAGAACCTGAAGATAACAAGGATAACACCAAAAGGTAACGACGTACCATCTGCAAGACAGATAGTTATTAATTTTAACAGACCCGTCGTTCCTATCGGCAAGATGGAACGCTCCAAAGAAGAAATCCCGATTGAAATAACACCTAAGGTTAATTGTCAGTGGCGTTGGTTAAACACCAGTTCACTTGCCTGCCAACTAGACAATAAGAACAAGTTAAAAAAAGCAACTAAATATAACCTTAAGGTAAATCCGGGGATAAAAGCCGAAGATGGAGAAACTATAAGCAAGGCATATGAACACGAGTTCATAACCGAGCGTCCAAAAGTTCGTTACACTTGGTTTAAAAATTGGAAGAGTCCTGGAACGCCTGTTGTAAGGATAACTTTCAATCAATCTGTCGCAAAGTCCTCAGTAGCCAAAGCCTTTGCCTTTACATACCATAAAGCAGGCGCCGACAAGGCCTATATCACTCATGACATACTAGTAAAAAAAGACCCCGATGACAGGCAAAAGCCTAGATACGTAGTTGTACCGGGTGAAAACTATATATTAGATTTTAACGTTTTTGGTTCTGATAAAAGTGACGACGAACCGTCTGAGGAAAATGGTGAGGAGGCAAGGCGCATATGGCTTGTTTCACCGAATGAGGAACTGCCGTTAGATTCAAAGATAAACCTTAAGGTAAAGCCAGGCCTGATATCTGTTCTTGGAAGTGAAAAAGGAATAGAAGACAGAACCGTTGTTAATTTCAACACATTCCCTGAATTTGAATTTTTGGGAGTTAACTGCACTACCAATAGTGGCGCCAGAATATTCGTCACAAAAGAAAATAGCAATACAGCCGGTAAATGTAATCCATTAAAAGGAGTCGGAGTCGCTTTTTCATCACCGGTTCTAAAATCACAAATAAAGAAAAATTTCACCCTAACCCCTGACTTAGCAGGTGGGAGAACTGATTATGACCCATGGGCAAACCAAAGAGATTATACAGGCTTAAGAACGTCTCACAGAAAGGGCGCTAAATACACTATATGGCTGCCTGAAAATTTAAGAGCGGATAAAACCTACAACCTGAAAACAAAACAACCTGAATTAAATGTGGCTGATAAAGTAAAATCAGTATTTTCCGATATAAGACCTTCCGACTTGGAAGATGAATTTAGTAGAAAATTAAAAGAACCTATCGACCTTACTTTTTATACCGACAACAGATTACCTGATTTCCATATAATTCACAAAACTTCCGTTTTGGAAAAGCAAATAGATTCAGAGTTGCCAATATATGTAACAAACCTTGAGAAAGTAGATTTCAATTACAGGTCTTTGACAAAGAGTGGCAATAAGGACAAAGCATCTTCAACAATTAATGATATTGCAAATGTTAAGAACACATCATTTTCAGTACCCGTAGAAGTACGCAAAATGCTGGACGACAAAAGCGGGGCGGTGTATGGCAAAGTAACCACCACACCAGTTGTCAACAAGAACACTAATCAACATTTATTTTTCTCAATAGTGACCCCATATCAATTACATGTAAAAATGGGACATTATAATACCGCCATATGGGTAACGGATTTAGCAACAGGGAAACCCGTTCCAAATGCAAAGGTGAGGATATATAAAGACAAGGTAAAAGATCTCAGCTCAGACTTTGATACTTTGGATGAGGCCAAAACCGACTCTTCAGGAATTGCAATACTCAAAGGAACAAGCGAACTTAATCCTCAACTAGACTTATTCAAATGGTGCTATTACTCAAAACAGGATGAGTGCGATCGCTTATTTGTCAGGGTTGATAAGGGTAAAGAAATGGCTATCATGCCACTTGAGAACCGCTTTGAGGTAAACACATATCGAGCCTCAAACTATACTGTATACAAATCAAATAAAAAGAAATACGGCCATATCCATGCATGGGGAACAACTGCACAAGGGGTTTATCGCGCGGGCGGGACTATGCAATATAAGTTCTATGTACGTAATCAGGATAATGATGCATATATAATGCCTCCGAAAAAAGATTATAAATTAGAAATAGTTGACCCAACCGGCAAGACCGCACACGAAATAAAGAACATCACTCTATCTGACTTTGGTAGTTATAGCGGTGAATATACTATACCTAAAAATGCAGCAGTGGGTTGGTATAAATTCAAACTAAGCAGCAATTTCACCAAGGACTATACCTGGTCTCCAATGCGTGTTCTGGTCAGTGAATTCACTCCATCACCTTTTAAAGTTGAGAATAATTTAAACGGCGACCTATTTAAGCCAAATGGTAAAGTTGAAGTTGCAACTTATTCCAAGCTGCATTCAGGTGGTGCATATACCGACGCTGAAACCAGAATAACAGCTATATTACGCAAATCTTATTTCTCCTCAAAACACCCTATTGCCAAGGGTTTTTACTTTAATTCATCAGGTGGGGTAAATAAAAAAGAGATTTTCAAGAAGATAGATAATGTAGGAGATAAAGGTCAAGTAACACATGACTTTAAAATGCCTGACGATACAAAGATAGTATATGGTAAATTAACGGTAGAAAGTGCGGTTCGTGATGACAGAGGTAAATATATAGCTGCCAGCTCATCAGCTAATTTTGTAGGACTTGACCGTTTTGTAGGTTTAAAAAGTACCAAATGGACTTATGACGAAGACAAGCCTGCCGAAGTTAAATATATCGTAGTTGATGAAAGGGGAAACCCGGTAGAAGGTGTTGATGTTTCATTGAAAGTTCATCACTTGCAAACAAAAGCCGCCAAGGTTAAAGGAGCAGGCAATGCATATTTAACCAACTTTGTTGAGCAATGGATTGACGTTGCAGATTGCCAAGACGCATCCTCACTAGAGCCAAAAGAATGTATCTTCACCCCGCAAAAGCCGGGAAGATATAAAATAACTGCAAATATAAAAGACACAAAAGGCCGAACGCACTCTACACAAACAAGTGTGTGGGTGGTCGGCAAAGGTCGTGTGGTATGGCGTGAAGCAGATGACCACTCATTACAGATAATACCCGAAAAAGCCGAATATAATATAGGCGACAAAGCACGTTATCTTGTAAAGAACCCATATCCGGGAGCAAATGCTTTAATTACTATTGAACGCTATGGCGTACTAAAATCATGGGTACAAAAACTAGAAGGCAGCACACCTGTTATTGAATTTGCAGTAGAGCCTGACTTCATGCCGGGTTTCTATTTGTCCGCAGTGGTGGTTTCTCCTCGTGTTCAAACTCCTCCACCTGCAATGGGACAAATTGATTTAGGCAAGCCTGCATTTAAAATGGGCTATGTAAAAGTTCCTGTAAAAGCCCCATACAAACAAATCGACGTTAAGATTGAAACCGATTCTGATGTTTATAAACCAAGAGATATGGTTAAAGCTGATATTAACGTTCAGCTAAAGAATAAAGACAAGAACGAGAATATCGAAATTGCCGTTGCAGTTTTGGATGAGGCGGTTCTGGATTTAATTAAAGGCGGAAAAAAATACTTCGACCCTTATGAAGGTTTTTATAAATTAGACTCTCTTGACCTTAGTAACTATAACCTGATTACAAGACTTATCGGTCGTCAAAAATTTGAGAAAAAAGGTGCTAACCCAGGTGGTGACGGTGGAGCAGACATAAGCATGCGTTCGCTATTTAAGTTTGTCAGCTATTGGAACCCTTCAGTTAAGCCCGATAAAAACGGCAATGCGTCCGTCAGTTTTGAAGTTCCTGACAATCTGACGGGCTGGAGAATACTCGCATTTGCCGTAACCCCAACGGACCGAATGGGACTTGGATATTCTAATTTCAAGGTTAACCGTCCAACTGAAATAAGACCTGTTATGCCGAATCAAGTAACCGAAGGTGACCAATTCCAAGCAGGCTTTAGCGTTATGAACCGCACCGACGAGCCAAGGGAAATCGCCGTGGAAATTGAATCTCGTGGTAACATCAAGCCTTTTAAAGCAGATATGATGCAAGGTCATTTTGAATGCAAGCCAGAAGATAAAAGCTTCGTTTGTCGTTACATTACAAGTGTAAGTTTAAAACCTTATAAACGCACAACAGTGTTTATGCCAATTCACACTAAGCCTCTACCAGCTGACAGAAACGCCAAGCAAGGAGTAGTTAGTTTTATTGCCAAAGCATCTGATGAAATAGATGGTGATGGAATAGAACACTTTGTGCCAATACATAAAAGACGCTCATTAGAAACTGCGGCCAATTACGGAACGACAACTAAAGATAATGTTAGTGAAAGTTTGCAATTCCCTGAAAAAATCCATACTGACGTTGGCAGCGTATCGGTTACACTATCACCTTCGGTACTAGGAAGCGTCGAAGGAGCATTTGGTTATATTCGTGATTACCCTTATAGCTGTTGGGAACAAAAATTGACCAAAGGAGTTATGGCATCGCATTTTGTAAACTTAAAACAATATATGCCTGATGATTTCAAATGGGAAAAAAGCAAAACCCTGCCTGATGATATACTGTCACAAGCCGTCAATTATCAGGCTCCAAATGGAGGCATGGTATATTATGTTCCAAGGGATATATATGTCAGCCCTTATTTAAGTGCTTACACAGCCCTTGCCTTTAATTGGTTAAAGGATAGCAAATATGCAATACCTCAAAATGTTGAAACTAAATTGCATGGCTACTTGCAAAACCTATTGAAGAAGAACTCATTGCCGACATTCTATTCTCGTGGAATGTCATCAACCGTAAGAGCCGTTGCACTTGCAGCCCTAGCCCCACATGGTAAGGTTTCACTAAGTGACTTAGATAGGTATTTCCCCCATGTTGAGTATATGA
>Ga0213866_10001661_pt1 | contig 16318 bp, 15 predicted proteins | sample PICome_11_FD_160079 | JGI IMG/M metagenome (GOLD analysis project Ga0213866, IMG submission 160079) | Coastal seawater microbial communities near Pivers Island, North Carolina, United States - PICO284 | ecosystem: Environmental > Aquatic > Marine > Coastal | place: USA: North Carolina...
GCTTTGGGATGAACCGTTTCTGCTCGCACCCGATGAGGAAGAAGAGCAGTGGTTGGCCGCTCAAATTCAACATCAAGGTGCAAAATTGGGAGCCGCCTCATCGTCGGTTGAGCCCGTCATTGAAGGCGGCAGTTCTGAGGTTGATGACGACCTTCGTGCCGAAGCCACCGCAGCCCTCAGCGACGTCGTTGAAGGCTGGCAGACCCCCGGCATCTCTCCGGCGTCAGCGAGCCCCGTGAGCGACGACCTCCAGTCTCCAACGACCATTGGCGGCACGACATGGCGCCCCCAAACCGATGCCTCGTTCAACGAAGGTCGTTTCATCAGCGAGTCACCTCGGTTCAAAGCCGCCGAGGACGAATTGATTCAACCGGCCCGCCGACGCCCCACGCCATCAGCGACGCCGGACCCCCCCGCAGGTCCTCCAAAAATGCGCACGGCGCAACGCCTTCCCACTCGAAAAAAGCCACCGGTTTTGCCTCAACCCGAGGTCAAAAACCATCACCGACAAACCGATGCGCTCGCCAAAACGAGCGCAACGCTTCCTCCATGGCCGGAACATCCACGCAAAAAAGACGCCTTCCGAAAGGAAAACATGGACGCCTTTTCGCTTCGCCAAGCCGACGCGGTTGACCGCCAAGGTTCCCGTCATTTGGCAGGACCGTCGCCCGAACTTCGCGATGTCGTTGCGGCGTCTCCCGATGTTGATTCAGATGGATTCTCAGAACCCACTTCGTTCCAAACCGTGACCTTGCCGGCGAACACCACCGGTCAACCGTTGTCGAGCAGCCTGGTGCCGGTTGACCGTGATGAGGAAAAACCTGCACGCGAAGCAGCAAGTTACGAACAAAAAACGCTTGACATGGACGCCGTATATCGTGCATGGACCATGTTCGACGAGAAGGACATGGAGTCAAGCGTTCTCTACAACGAGAAGGGCGAGGCCCTCAAGCGATACCAAGGTGATGCGTCTTGAGCACGCCGACAAAGCTGCGCTCGGTCCTCGACGACGCCAAGCGACATCTCGGTGAGCGAGCGGCGTCACCTTCCTCCTCAGAGGCTGCTTCTCACGACGCAGAGCGGCCAAATCACGAACCGGCTCGGTCGAAGTTGAACACCCTTCGTGGCGTGACCTCGGTGGAACAGCGACCGCTCTCGGTGTTCCAGCGCGTCGGCGTTCCTCAACGACCAACGTACGACCTCATTGCAGAACGTGTGCTTGGCCCCGATGTTCCGCAACATCGGAATTTTCTCGAGGAGGGTTCCACCTATGCCGATCACGTAGCAATGCGTTTGCGTCAACTGCAGGAGCGACTGAACTCGCCAGCCGTTGATGAGAGCGAACACGGTGCACCATCGGCGTATCTGGGGGTAGAGGACGATGGTCGGCCTGTTTGGAGCCAAGTTTTGGAACAGCAACGCGGTCGGGCGTCGTACGGTTTTCAGGGGCTTAGCGAGAACGAACCGCCGTCTCAACCGGCCCCGTCTTCGGCCGTTAAGCGTGCCTCGATTCCCGACTGGCCCGCTCGGTTAACGTGGTCGAACGAACGGACCTTCAAGCAGTGGTTCGTCGCCAAGGAGAATTTTGATGCCACCCGCTTGTGCGAGGCGGTTGTTGATGCACCGGGTCAACGGTTCAATCCTCTCTTTCTTCAAGGCGATGCTGCGTCTGGAATCTCGCTCTTGCTCCACGCCACCGGACAAGCCCTGTTGCGGCGAAACGAAGGCCACGTTCTCGTTGTCTCGGCAGCCGACCTTCACGGGGTGGACCCAACGGTTGGAGACTGGCAGGAAGCGTTGGCGGGAGCAACAGCCCTGTTCGTTGACGACCTCCATTTGTTTGCAACCGAGGAACATTGGAACCGTCACATGGGCGTGATGCTTGATCGCGCACTGAACCTCGGCGTTCACGTGTTGGTGGGCTCTCGTCTACCCCTTGAGGCGCTTCCACCCTCTCGTCTCAAGGAGGTCTTGCTCCAAGCCACCGTCGCCTCACTTCAGTCCCCTTCGGTTGGAACGATGATGGCCTACGCCCGGTGGCGCAGTGCCCAAAAGAATCTGCTCTTGGCAGACTCGCATCTCGCCCAAATCGCAAGGGAACACCCGGCGGGGTGGGCAACGGTCGACGGTCGCCTCGAGCGGGTTGCGCTCGCTCTTGAGAGCGGCGGTGTTCTTCTGGACCAAGACGATTTGACGGTCTTCCTCGAAGGCGGTCCATCAGCGGCCTCGGACGCCCTCGAAAGCAAGCGGATTGAAGACGTCGCCGCCTCCATGGTCGGTGAAGTGCTTGACAGCGTTTATTCGAGCGTTGAGCCCGGCGGAATCGATCTTCGCACGAACGTTGAGCCCTGGGGCGAGGACGATTACCTTCCCCCTTCGCTCGATGAGGACCTTACGGCAGCAACTCACACGACGACGTTTGAACAAAACGTGCGCGAGAGCATTGACCACATCACGCCCGGTCGACCAACGGTCTTGGATGTTCACGAGCGAGAGAAGTACTTGATTTCCAACCGGGAACCCTTGAACATCAAGGATGTTGAACGGGCGGTCGATGTTCTGGTTGACCTTGACGAGAACATCGAATCCCGACTTCTGCGGACGGAGCAAACCGGCGTTGAGGCGTCCATCGAATTGAACCGGCTGGAGGAGAAGATGGTGATGTTGGGACAGCGGGCCCTCGAAGCGGAGATCGATGAACTCATCACCATCGCCGATGAATTGCGAAGCATCGAAGAGCGTCTGGTTGAACTCGACCCTGAACGAGGACCGTTGCCGCCGTTTGAAGCGAACGCACCGGCCAAAACCCGGCGAAAGGTGGGGCGTCGTTCTTCTCCAAAACGAAAAAAGAACCACGAACAGGAACCTGAACCTGTTGCCGCTTCTTCGCTTGATTCCTACGAACCCGAGGGCGAATGGAACGTTGACGACGTTGGAATCTCTGCGGACGACCTTCTCAACGAAGAGGCAATGCCTCGCGTCCCTGTACGTCTCTCCAGAATCCACCCACGAACCGTGTTGGTTGGTGAAGAGGAATGAGGGCGCCGTGGTGGATGGAGGGCGTCGCTTTCCGATGCCAGCCTAACTGCGGACGTTGCTGTGACCAACCCGGCGGCATCGTTTACCTCTCTCCTGATGATGCTGAGCGACTCGCCGAGCATGCTGGCCTCGACGTCGAAGCGTGGTTGGAGCGCGATACTCGGAAAACCTTTGACGGTCGTTATGTGCTGAAAAGCCGTGAAGAAGACGGGGTTTGCATTCATTTGAACGAGCAGAAGCAATGTTCGATCTACGAGGTTCGGCCCCAACAATGCAAGGCCTTTCCGTGGTGGGGGGAGAACCTTGCAACACCCGCAGCATGGGGCACGACGAAAACCGCCTGTCCGGGCATCGATGCCGAAGACGCCATCGTGGTGGACGGGCAAACCATTCGCCTCCACGTGTTCGCCGACCGAACCTCAACGAAAGGCTTCAGAACGTGGCCTGTTGAAAAACGGCGGTTGAACCGATAGCCTGCGACGGTGTTGTTAGGCACACCGTTTGAATCGGGCGTTTTTCGGATGAGCCGCCTTTATACGAAACATGGCTGTCGGCTCTTTTGGAGGGCGAGGAATGACTGGAGATGAACCGATGTTCACCGTCAACCGCTCGCACCTCAACACCGGACTTCGTGGGATTCCTGTCGGCACCTGCCGCACTTCCTTTGTGACCCCCACCGAAGGCGTTCACTACTGCGGCTACCCCATTGCCGAACTCGCCCATTTTGCTCCCGAAGACATCGTCTACCTCCTGTTCAACAAGGAACTTCCAACCCCCGCCCAAGCCGAGGCCTTCCGTGCCGATTTGGCGTCTCGAGGGGCAGTTCCAAACAGCGTTGCAGCCGTCTTTCACACCCTTCCTCGAGACGGTCACCCGATGGACTGGCTGAGCGTCGGCATTCACACCCTCGGTATGTTGGACACCACCGGGGACTGGCAGGAGGACGCGCTCAATCTCATCGCTCGCATGCCACGGATGATGGGGCTTCTCTTCCGTATTCGTGACGGGCGCGGCGAGAACATCCCAGAAGACGACCTTTCAGCTTCCATGGTTCATCGCTTCGTGCGTACCCTCGACCTCGACGGGGTTGACCAGGACTTGATGGAACGCATTCTCGCCACCTACCTCGTTCTTCACATGGACCACGGGGGCGGTAACCTCTCCACCTTCACCGGGAAAGCCGTTGCCTCCGGCCACGCAACGGTTTACGCCTCCATCGCAGGAGCGATGAACGCCCTTTCGGGTCCACTTCACGGGCGAGCGAACCAGTCGTGCCTTGAGTTCGTCCTTCGCATCGGTACGAGCGATCCCGACGAAGTGGAAGCCTTTGTTCGTGGTGAACTCGCAGCAAAACGCCCCGTGTTTGGCTTCGGTCACGCTGTTCTTCGAGCGGAAGACCCGAGGGCAACCGTTCAGTTTGCCCTTGGAGAGGAACTTTGCCCGGACGATGAGAATTTCAAAATCATTCGCACGCTTCGCGAAGTCGCCCCACGAGTGCTGTCCGAGAATCCAAAAATCTCGAACCCCAACGCCAACGTTGACATCGCCAGCGGGGCGCTGCTCCACCACATCGGATTCACCGACCCTACCTACTACACGACCTTCTTTGGTTGGGCTCGCGTCGCCGGCATCGGTGCACAAATCCTTGACGAGCGCACCGTGATGCGTGGTGGAAAAGGGACGCCCATTTACCGGCCAAAATACATCGCCGAAGAACAGTCGCTGCGTCACCTTGACTGAGGGTGCAGGACCGGCCGCGATGTCTTACCGCTTCCACGGTGACCAATGAGCCGGGGTGCAGACCACGGCGGCGTTGTTCCGTTGGCGGAGGTTAGAATCGATTCAACGCTGCCCGACCATGACCAGGCCGACCGCCATTCTTCAACAAGTTGCCTTCGCCGTGCCACGTCGGCCTCGGCCCATGTCGGGGTCTCGTTTTGCAGCTCTGCAAGAACGGTTTGATGGTCGTCATGTTCGACCGAAGCGAGCCGCCTCCATTGCTCATCGTCCAGGGGACGTGTTCCCGGTTGGTTCCATCTTGGATGACCTGATGGAAGCCATGTTAACGCTGGATCCGCATGGTCCGTCAATCCCGTCAAACCCGCTCGAAGCAGGTCGTGTTCAATCTGAGGTCGCGTCGGCCAAACATAGGTCGCCATGCCGTTGCGGTGACGGTCCAAACGTTGCCGTCCACCGCCCTGGAGGCCAACCGCCCGTCCAACCGATAGATGGCGGGTCCGCGAATGGAAATACTCCACGGCACACGGGAGCATTGAACTTCCCTGTTGTTCATGACGTCGAACGAGTCGCCGAAACGGCGTGGTGAGGTATTGCGGGAAGGCCTGCAATCGTTGCGTCGTGCGATTTCCGTAGGGCGGGATGTACGGGATCAACGCCGCCCACGGGCGTGAGGTTCCGGCCAGTGCAGCGGATTCGGGCATGCCTTTGTGAAAAGAATAGAACACCGTGTTTTCAACGGGTATGGCCCGTTGTTCCATCGCGTCTTCAGCGAGTCGCATGGCCAGAGCAATGTGTTCGTTGTGGCGTTGACGGCCCAGATAACCGCCTCCCGAGGCGGCTTTGGGATGCGGTCGCTTGATTTCGATGCACCCCATCTTCCCGTTTTCCACCCATTGGCGTTGAACTTTAGCATCGTCAAGCAGGTCCTCAAAGGCAAGGAAGCCGAGGCCAACGAGGTCGTCCAATGTCCATTCCTCAACCCATAGCGGTTTGTTGCTCAGATGGACCTTGGGAACCGAAACGTCTCGATCGTGATGGACGACGAGTTGGCGGTCCGCCGTCACCCTGATGTCAAACTCGATGCCGTCAAAATGGACGATGCCGTGGCGGAGGCTCTCAAGCGTGTTTTCTGGGGCTTGGGCCCACGCTTCAACGTCCTCCATGGGTTTCCATGGACACCTGCTTTCTCAAGGTTTGCCAGTGACCAAGGGTTGCGGAATCGGCACGAGGCGAAACCTTCGTGCCCGAACGCATAAAACCGATATGTCCCGCCTCACGGCCATGGACCCCTATGAAATCATGATGGGGATGATTTTGGTCCTGACACCGGTCATTTGTTGGTTTTTTACCCGCCATCAACCGGGCGAGCGCATTCCTTGGCGCGCTTGGGCACAGGAGTTTCATGAGAAGCGCTACTACCTCCACGCCATGGGTTACATCGTCATCATTCGGTGGAAATCCATCACCGACAAACTGAACGAACCCATGAAAGCACGAACGGGTCATTGGACCTCGTGGGTGTACGGACTCGAGGGTGAATTCACGAAATGGGTCCAAGATGTGTTCGCCAACGCCACGCTCACGGAGTTTCTGAATTTCCACTACCTCTTCGTCTATCTCTTCTTGATTTACGTTACCACGGTCTATTTCGCTTTCTCTGGCGACCGGGACATGACCGACAAAGTCACGTTGAACTATTTGCTCATCTATGCGCTCGCCGTCCCCTATTACCTGTTCTTCAACGTCGAGGTGACGTCGTCGTGGATTCCGGGCATGGACGCACTGCTCTACCACGAGGGCTGGTACACCGTCTTCTACGCCTTGCATGACCCGTTGGACAACGCCGTTCCAAGTTTGCACGTCGCCATCCCCTTCGGGATTCTCATGTTGAATTACCTCCACGTCAAAGAATCCGGAGGGACGTTGCGAACCTGGCGCCATTGGCCCTACCACCTCTTCGTCCTGCTCAACACGATCTTGTTCATGTTCACCATTCTCTACTTGGGCATTCATTGGGTCGTCGATATCCCTCTCGGCATTCTCATCGGCGCCATCGGCGCCCTGTTCATTCACCACCTCCAACCGCGGCTTCGAAACGACTACGGCTCCTTCATCAAGGGCTTCACCAAGGAAAAGATTCGCCGCCATATCTTTGTCGAAGGCGTGGTCATGTTGTTGTTGTTGACCACGATGCTGATGGCGGTCAACTACCAAGAGGAAACCGTTGACGAACGTGTTTCGTTCCGCCTTGGCTCGGGGGACAGCACGTTTGAAATCATCCAAAAGTTTGAGCCCGGTGAGTTTGTGCTCTCCAACATCACCAACCTCAACGAGGACGGGTTGCTTGAGGTGGTCGTCGTGATGGTGGAAACCAGCGTGCCGGCCATGGAGACCGGTAGCATCGATTGGGCGGTGATGCAATCCTTGGGCGAACACCATACGGTCGCACCGCAAACCACCTTGAGTTTGAACATCACCTCGCCGAAAATCTACCACTTCATCGTGATGCACTACGAGGCCAACGAAGACCAAGAGGCGGTGATGGAAGTCCGAGTCATGAACGATTACGGCGAGGACCGGATGTGGCAGGCGATGTTGCTGAGCCTTCCTTCTCTCTGGATGACCGGCTTTGTCGTGTATCGCCTGTACCGCTTGAAGAAAGAGGGGCGAAGTTTCGTTGATTCTACGCCTTCATATGTGTGGGCATCTTCCCCGTCGTTGGGAGAAGAGGCGTAAGCGCATGACCTACGACGCCATTGAGGGCACCGTCCAGCGGTTGGCGGATTCATCCGGAGGCCAGATTCTACTGGCGCTGAGGGACGGTCTACAACGCTCGCTCCCTGCGTATCTTGGCATCTTCGTGCTTGGATTTGTGGGTGCCTTTCCTGTGACAAGTCGTCTCATCACTTGGTTGATTGATGCGGACCGTCTGCCCTCCGGCGTTGACATCATCGTGGTCTCCCCGGTGGAGTTCTTGTTTCTGCAGCTTCGAATTGCAGGCTCGTTCGGTCTGATGCTGTTGGTGTTGTTCATGGTGGTGCAAATCGCGAGGCACGGTCTACGTCATCAGGCCATCCAAACCCGCCTTCAAGAATTGGATGTTCGGTTGCCTCGTCCGGGACCCGCGGTTGTTTTGGCCACGGTGGCGGCCGGTTCCCTGATGGTCATGGGACTGCTGTACGCATGGTACGCCCTCATTCCGATGTTGCTCGACTACTTGACCAACGATGCGCAACAAGCCGGCCTCTCGACCGAATGGAGGCTGTCGAGTTACGCAGGTTTCATCGTCAATCTGCTTGCGGCCTCGGCCGTCGGGTTTCAAGCACCCCTTGTCACCACGGTCGTGCTTCGTGCGGGCCTTGTCACCCGAGGGCAACTCGCCCAATCCCGTCGAGGGATCTGGTTTGGCGCCTTCGTTCTCGGTGCGTTGATGTCCCCGCCCGACCCGCTCTCGTTGTTTTTGGTGGCGGTCCCCGTCATCGTGCTGTTTGAAGCGGCGATGGTCGCCGACCGATTCACTCGGCCTGAAGCGGTTTGAGAAGACGGTTCTTCGGTACCGGCATGTGTCCCGGTCTCGGCTGGTAATTCAGGCCGTGGAAATCGGAACCGACGGTCACGCCCAAGCCCCGTTGTTTTGCTCCCTCCATCAGAGCGTGGCGATAGGCATCGTCGTGGCTTCGGTGGACCGCTTCCACACCGTCCACGTGTTGCTCGACAAGGGTATCAAGGAGAACGTCGGTGGGAACGCCGTAGTACAACGGATGGGCAAGCGAGGTCAAACCCCCCGCGTCATGCACGGCTTGCACCGCTTCGGGTATGCTCGGCTTTTTGTGGGCCACAAAGCCCGGCAAGCCATCACCAATCCACGTCTCGAAGGCTTCGGATTTGGAGGCGACATAGCCGAGGTGCACCATCTCTTCGGCGAGGTGGGGCCGGCCAACCGAACCGGTGGCTCGTTTCATGACGGCATCCACATCAACGGGCATGCCCAGTTCAGTGAGACGCTCACACATGGCCCGCATTCTCGGTCCTCTCCCGTCCTGTTTCGGAGCGAGCCATGCTTTGAACACCTCCATGCGCAAATCACGTTCGTTTGGGTCGTGGTCGGGAAACAGAGCCAGCAGGTGCCAGGAGGAGGAGGCCCGTTCCCGTCCTTGTTGGGCCATGTGAGCGGCGTTGGGTTCCAAGGATGGCTCGCAGGTGATTTCAACACCCGGTACAAACCGGAGGCCGTTTTTGCCGGCTTCGTGCCTTGCTTCAATCCAGCCATCGGTGGTGTCGTGATCGGTCAGTGCCCATGTTTTGACGCCGGCTTCATGCATCAGGCGAGCAACGGTGGCAACATCGTGTTGACCGTCGCTGTGCGTTGAATGCGAGTGCAAATCCACCGATTGTGTCCACACGATGTACCGTGATGTCTGCTCCCTTTCAAGGGTTCTTCTCAAAACAATTGGTCAAGATCCGGCAGATTCGGCGTTGCTATCACCGGTTCGCCTGGTGGCTGGGGTGCATCAAAGAGGTCTTCGAGGTCGGGCAGCGAAGGCACGGAAGGAGGAACGGCCAACGGCGGTTCTTCTCGTGCGGTCAACGGCTCTTCATGAACGGAGGACGGTGCCATTCCCTCGTCCTCCCAAAGTCCGGAAAGGTCCGGCAGTTCAAACTCGAGGGCGGGGGTGGGTGTTCCTGTCTCGGTGTTCACAGGCTTCGAGCGGTTGGGTTCGGCGACGTAGGGTGTACCGCCTCGGGTTTCATCGTGGGCGTCTGGAATCTCCTCGCCCAGCGCTGCTGCAGGCAGGGGAACGGCTGCAACGCCCTCCCGGACAAAGACCCGGTTGGGTTCGAGACCGGGTATGCTGGCTGGGTCAACCGGTGGTTCATCTTCTCGCCCAGGGAGGGGTACGGGTTTGACAAGGACCCGTTGCAGGGTTTCGCCGGTTGTCTCATCGGTGGGGTTCGCTTCGCGGACGTTGGCTCGGTTGTGGCTGGTCTCTTCGGAACGCTCCGGTTCCAAGGCTGCAAGGTTTTGGTTGGCCTTCTCAGGGGCTTGAAGCACGGCCTCCACATTGGCGGCGAAGTCGCCCGTGGACAACGTGGAGATGGCGGAATGCACCGCTTCGCTTTCTGTGGTGGTCGTCTCACCGAGGATGCCCGATATGATGGAGGCCGTGGTCGGGTTGACCGACTCCGTAGAACTAGACCCGCTCGTCCGCGTGAGGGTTTGGCCGAAATCCTCGATATCACTTCGCTCACGTTGTTGCCCAAGGTCGGGAACCTCACGCTCTTTGTTGGCGATGTTTCCGATGAAGATGGCCACTGCGGCAAGCGCTACGGTGACGCCTTCTTCGATGCCGATACCCTTGGTGCCGACGAGGTTGAATTGGAGATTCGCCGCACCCGCCACAAACAAAGCCGCTGCCGTCAGCGTGGCCACTGCAGCGAGACGAGGTGCTCGAGGGTCGTGGGCCACGATTGGTTGTGGGCGTGTTGAGTTTTATTCATTCGGTTCCGCCGACATGGCGCGACTCTGCCGAACGCACGGTGTTTTCCATCAACATGGCGATGGTCATCGGCCCGACGCCACCCGGAACGGGCGAGAGCCACGATGCAACGTGTTCAACCTCTGGAGACACATCGCCGGCAAGCCGCCACCCCCGCTCGCGGGAGGCATCGTCCACTCGGTTGATGCCCACGTCCACCACGATAGCGCCGGGTTTGACCCAACTGGCCTGAACCATTTCGGCTCTTCCAACCGCTGCTACCAAGACATCGGCTTCGGCGCAGACCGAAGGAAGGTCTTCGGTTTTGGAATGGGCTACGGTGACCGTTGCATCCGCCCCACGAGCGGCGAGGCGCAGAGCGGCAGGCATGCCCACGATCCGAGAGCGACCAAGAACGACGGCTCGTTTCCCCTTCAGGTCGATTCCGGCCCAATCCAACATGCGCATGACGCCGCTGGGGGTGCAGGGAAGCAACCCGTCCCGGCGCCCCTGCACCAAACGTCCGAGGTTTTGAGGGTGGAAGCCGTCGACGTCTTTGGAGGGGAGGATCAAGTCGGTCAACGCCTCCTCGTCCATGTGGTTGGGGAGAGGGGATTGAATCAAAATCCCGTCCAGGTCATCCTGTTGATTCAATTCCGCCACGTGTTGACGAACCGTTTGCTCGGATGTGTTGGCAGGGAGTGCGATGTGGGTGGAGCGAATACCGAGTCGCTCGCACATCTTGACTTTGGAGTTCACGTAAACGTGCGATGCCGGGTCGTCGCCGACGATGAGAACCGCCAAATGAGGTATCGTTCCGTTCGCCGTGAGCGTCTTCACGCGCTGCAGCAGTGCCGCTTCAACTTCGGCTGCGCAGGCCTTTCCGTCCAATCGTTGTGCAGGCACAATTCGGTGAAGGAGGGCCGCCTCTTGAGGCTTGCTTTCGTCACAACGGTGTTTTGACGCCCATAGCGCGGACCACGCACCAACCTGCTCGTGCTTCGAAGATGGCGAATGCTCCACCGAAGAAGGCGCCGGCGACGGCGTACCATCCGAAGTCATGAGCCACAACATCGGTGATGAGGAGGACGGCGAGCAGGAGAGAGAAGGCTACCCCAGCAAGTCCACCAACGAAACGAGCGACTTTTCCTCTGGCATCTATGTTGCATTCGGGCATGGTAAAACAATCATCCGACCGAGTATATGAACCGCTGTTTTTTGCGAACGAAGAGCCAACGGAGGGACTCGAACCCCCGACCGTCTGATTACAAATCAGACGCACTACCAGACTGTGCTACGTTGGCGTCAAGGCAACGGTTGAGCAACTCCTTGATGAACAAAGCGGAAGCCCACGCTCGTGAAACCCAACGGTGAAAGCAAAAAGAGACGAAGGGTTGGCGGGGCCATGGTGGTGGACGACGGCATGCAGTATTTGTCCAGTCACGGCCACGAGAAGACCGGCAACGATGTCATCTTCAGTTGGCTTGCACGCTACCAAAACGCTACTGCAGCGGGTGCGGATGCCGTGAACGGGACCGTCGGAGCCCTGCTTGAGGACGACGGTTCGCTGGCGGTCAACGGCGTTGTTGACGCGGCCCTACGAGTCGCTCCAGCCACCGAGTTCTCGGCTTACGCCCCGCTCAAAGGCCTCCCAGCTTTCCTCGACCTCGCCGCAACGCTCGCCCTGGGCGATCAACGTGAGGTGCTTGAAGCAGGCGGCCTCTTCACCGGCGCAACGGCCACCCCCGGCGGCTCGGGTGCCCTGTTCTTGGCAGCCAACAACTTTTCAGAACGGGGCGATGCGGTGTTGCTTCGCGACCGTCATTGGGGTCCATATGCCGGGTTTTTGCGAGGCTGTCAACTCAAGACGGTAACTTATCCGCTGTTGCCTCAAACCCCGAGTGAGGCTTCTCCGTTCCTGGATTTGCAGGGCTTCAAAACGCAACTTGAATCCCTTGCAACGACCCAAAAGACGGTCATGACCTGGCTGAACGACCCCGCTCACAATCCCACGGGGTTGAGTTTGCCCGGGGAAAGCCGCGCAGCCCTGTTGACGGCGTTCATGGAGTCCGCCATGCGCCACGAGCACACCGGACACACCCTGCTCATCGATGCCGCCTACCACCTGTATGCGGATGAGCCTCACGGTTGGGCAGAAACCCTCGCCGAGGTGCTTGCAAGCGGCGTGCCTTGGCCCGAGAACATGGTGATTTGTTTTGCTCTGTCCCTCTCAAAGTCCCACACCATCTACGGTTTGCGAACGGGGGCGTTGGTGTACTTGCATCCAGAGGTCGAGAGCGTGGAGCGCCTCAACGACGTGATGGGTGTGACGGGAAGACAGACGTGGTCAGCAGCCCCACGGATTGCCCAACATGTCTTGAGCGAATTGCACGCTTCTCCCTCGGGCGGGTCGGCTTGGTCCGACGAACGGGATCGACTTGGCCAGCTCCTCCATCACCGGCGGTCGGCTTTCCTTCGGGCTTGCGAGGCACGAAACGTCCCGGTCAACCCAAGCCACGACGGTTTCTTTGCGTGGTACGAATGCGACGATCCGGTCGCCGTCGCCGAATCCTGCGCCAACAACCATGTCTATCTCGTACCGCTTTCGGGCGGCGTTCGTATTGGGCTCTGCGCCGTTCCAGAAGCGAGCGTTGAGCGCGTCGCCCAAGCCCTCCTCGAAGCCATGGAGGCGACCTCGTGACGCGCCTTAACCGAGAAAATTTCCTCCTCACGGGCATGGTGTGCATCGTTTTCGGGGCTTCGATGAGCGTTGCAGGGTTGGCTCCGATGGCGCTGACCGTCGGCATGTTTGGCATTGTTTTCTTCGTGGTCGGGATGACGATGGGTCGTCACAACGGCCTTTCGGACGAAGCCGTTGCTCGCTGGACACCCGACGCCGAGATGCTCCCTGATGCCGGGCGATTCATGTTCAGAGTTGACGTGACCCTCGATGAGCCGGTGACGTCCTCCATTCTGTGCGGACCTTGCGGTCATCTCACCGTTCAAGACGGTCCCAAACCGACCGTGTTCTCGTGTCCCCAATGCAACCGGCTCCTCTGGGATGAAGAGGAATAGACCCGAGCCAAGAGGGTTGCACGGGGTAACGAGCAAATGGAAAACGGGGCTCACTATCTGCATGTGCACCTCGCCTCCGACGGTGATTTCAAAGCGGAAGCGAGGTTGGGAACACCATGGATGGTCCGAACCTGCTGAATCCCGAGCGACGCATGTTGCTTGCGATGCAGGGTCAGCCAACGAAATCGTCCTGGTCCCTTGACGAGGTCCTCGATGTTTGCGAATGGAACGACCAAGCGGTCGCCGTGGGTGCGGGGCATGGATTGCAAAACCACGGATTGGTGACCCTTGAAGAGACCGTTTTGCGGGAGGTTCGCCTCGACGGCGAAGGTGAACGTGCATTGGCCAACGGCCTTCTTGAGGCCCGTCTTTGGGCGTGGATGTCCGCTCAAGCGAAGCCCACCATGGCGGACTTGCAAACGGCGTTTGAACGCCACGAAGCCGGCCCTGGAGTCGGGTTGCTGAAGCAACTTGGCGTCAGCATCGACGGCGGTGTGTTGCAAGCAGCCGATGCAGAGACCGTGAATTCAACCATCGACCAGCGAACGGCCTTTCTCCATTCGCTTCCCCGCTCATCGGGCGAACTTGACGACGACCTCCTTGCGCATTTCTCCGGCCGCCGAGGGCTCATCGCAACGGTCGAACACACCGAACGCTCGTGGGCCATTACCGAGGCGGGAAAAGGCATCCCTGCCGAGGCCTTGGCCGAACAGCTCGTCATCACCGACATCACCCCCGAATTGTTGCAAACCGACTCTTGGAAGGAGGCCGAGTTCCGTCGTTTTGACGTGACGCTCGAGGCCGCATCACCACGAACCGGCCGGAGCCACCCCATGCAAGCCCTCATCGAACGGATTCGGACCATCTTCCTCGAGATGGGATTCTCGGAACTCGTTGACGATTACGTCCAATCTGCGGGCTGGAACATGGACGCTTTGTTCATTCCACAAGATCATCCCGCTCGTGAGATGCAGGACACGTTTTATCTCGAAGAGCCGGCAGAAATTCCGCTCGATGAAACCCTGATGGCGTCTTGGAAAGCCGTTCATGAACACGGCGGCGAAACAGGTTCAACCGGTTGGGGTGGGGCGTATTCCACCGACGTTTCACAGCGTCCTCTCCTTCGGACCCACACCACGGTGAATACGGTTCAGTATCTCGCAAAACATCCCAATGAAGCATGCCGTGTCTTTTCCGTGGACCGCGTCTTCCGAAAAGAGGCCATTGACCGAACGCATCTCCCCGAATTTCACCAAATCGAGGGCATCATCGTCGAAGAGGGGGCCAATTTGCAAATGTTGGTCACGACCCTGAAAACGTTCTATGCCAAAATGGGCTATCCCGAAGTCCGGGTTCGTCCGGCCTACTTCCCGTACACCGAACCCAGTTTGGAAATTGAAGTGAAATGGCGAGGAAAATGGCTTGAACTCGGGGGTGCGGGCATCTTCCGCCCCGAGGTGACCGAACCTCTCGGCATCACGACACCGGTGTTGGCGTGGGGGATGGGCCTTGAGCGACTGGCCATGCTCGTGCTCGGTTTGGACGATATTCGCCAACTCTACATCTCCGACCTTGAGTGGTTGCGCCAGCAACCCATCCTCTGAGGTTCGGTTCAAACGCCGGCGAGAGATTGATAAGTGAGGCTGAGGGTCCAAAATCATGCAACCGGGGTCCGTTTCCCTCTTCATGTCCAACGTTGAAACCATTCCAGGAAAAACCATCACGCGGTCGTTTGGCCTCGTCACCGGGTCCACCGTTCGCAGCAAGCACTTTGGAAAGGATCTTTTCGCCGGTCTGAAAAACATCGTCGGTGGAGAACTTCGACAGTATACGGAGCTGCTCAACGAGTCACGAAACGAAGCCCTCCAACGCATGATGACCCAAGCTCACAGCATGGGCGCCAACGGTATTGTGAACGTTCGGTTTGCAACCTCAAGCGTGGCCGCGGGTGCATCGGAACTGTTCTGCTACGGCACCGCTGTCTTTGTTGAATGAGGTGCTTGCATGAGCGAGACCCTGATTGCCGTGGCGTGGATCATCGGGCCCCTTGCGGTCACGTTGCTCTTCCCGTTCACGTCGTGGGCGTTGGGTCGCTGGTACCAGAACCGCATCATGAACGTCTTGCTGGAAAAGGAAAAACTCGAGGGTGCCTCCCTGCAAAACGAGAACCACCTCTCCACGGCATCGACCACAGCCCTCATGTCGGCTCAAGCATCGGCCCTGCTTCACGTGAGCATTTGCGTGGGGCCGTCCATCGGTCAGATTTTCTTCATGTGGTTCAAGAGCCTCTTTGGAGGTCGCTTGCAATCCTACGACTTCGTCCTCGAGTACGGACGCCGAGAAGTGCTGTTGAGACTGAGAGAGCAGGCCAAGTCGCTCGGCTGCACCTCAATTCACAACGTTCGCCTTGAGACTTCGGTGATTTCCTCGGCTCGAAATCAAGACAGCAAGCGTGCGTCCATGGAGTTCCTGGCCTTTGCAACCGGTCTCATTCAGTGATCATTCCCACTCGTCTTGGAAGCGACGTTGACGTTCTTTTGATGCCTCATCCTCGTGCTTCTCGTCGGGGTCGTGGTTTTTCGGGTCGATGTTGAGCGGTTCATCGTCAAGGTCGATTCCCCAGCGTTTGTGGAACCGTCGTTGGAAGAACTCACGAACGTTCTTTTCCGTCACGGAAACGTAGGTTTCACCCGTTTCGTTTGATTTCCGCCGTTCCCGTTCAAGAACCAAACGTTGGTGTTGTCGCCAAAAATCTCGGAACATTCGGACACACAATTCGGTGTCCTCGTCCATCTTCATGTTGTCCGGCCAATCCAGCTCGGCCACCAAGTTTGAAAAACGATGCAAAGCCTTGGCATAGGCTTCAATCTCATCAAAAACATCATCGGTCTGCGACTTCGATTCATCCTCTGCCTTGGGTTCCTTTTCTTGTTCGTCATCGGTCATGACCGTCTTGTCGTTTCACCGTATATGAACCGTTCATTCGG
>Ga0213866_10001663_pt1 | contig 16313 bp, 17 predicted proteins | sample PICome_11_FD_160079 | JGI IMG/M metagenome (GOLD analysis project Ga0213866, IMG submission 160079) | Coastal seawater microbial communities near Pivers Island, North Carolina, United States - PICO284 | ecosystem: Environmental > Aquatic > Marine > Coastal | place: USA: North Carolina...
TCCATTAGCTTTACCATGGGCAATTTTGAATCGTAAACTACTTATACCATCTTCTCCAGAACATGCCTTAATTGCTCCACGATGATCTAAAACAACAACCATTATTGGATTAATTTTAATTTCTCTTGCCTTTTTAATTGCACTATCAATCATTAGATTAGCTTTTTCTAATGTTATTGGCTCTATATTTAACTCGGACATTTTACAACTCCATATTTTTAATTTTATAAATTATATTAATTCTCTTTTAACTTATATGTTAATTTATGGTAGATGTATTTTTTTTTAAATTATTTATTATAACTAGTTAAATAAATTATCATGAATCCAAAGTCAGATTACCAAAATTTCTTACAATCTAATAAAAAAATTATTAATGATAAAAACACTTTTATAGTTGTAGCTTTTTATAAATTTTTTGAACTTAATAATTTAATTGATTTTCAGAAGCACTTAAAAAATATTTTTGATAAGACATCGGTAAAAGGTACTATCTTATTAGCCAATGAAGGCATTAATGGAACTATAGCTGGTATTCCAAAAGAAATCGAGTTGGTCCTATATGAATTATGGAATTTTAAAAACTTAAAAGATTTATGTCCTAAATACTCTATTGCCCCTAAAAATCCATTTTTCAGAATGAAAATTAGGTTAAAAAAAGAAATTGTAACATTAGGTCTAAATCATATTTCTCCCCAAAAAGAAGTAGGTCAATACATAAAACCTGAAGAGTGGAATAGTTTTATAGCCGATGAATCTGTAATACTTGTGGACACAAGAAATAATTATGAAGTTTCAATTGGTTCTTTTGATAAAGCTATAAATCCTAACATCAAAAGTTTCAGAGATTTTCCCAATTGGGTTTCAAATAATCTTCTCAACAAAGGACCGGACATAAAGAAAAAGAAAATAGCAATGTTTTGTACTGGAGGAATTAGGTGTGAAAAGTCTACATCATATTTAAAATCTCTAGGTTTTAGTGATGTTTATCACTTAGAGGGTGGAATTTTAAAATATTTAGAGAAAATCCCTGAACAAGAAAGCAAATGGTCTGGTAACTGTTTTGTATTTGATTACAGGGTCTCTGTTAAGCATAGGCTAGACATAGGTGAATATGATATGTGTTATGCTTGTAGAATGCCTATAAATTCAGAAGACAAAAAGCATAAAAATTTTAAAAAAGGGGAAAGTTGTCATCATTGTTATAATCACTCAAATGAAAAACAAAGACAAAGATTTAAAGAACGTCAGAAACAAATAGAAATTTCAAAGAAAAGAAATCAATTACACATAGGACAATTAAATAAGAGAAATTAGTTTTAATCTAAAAGCTTCAAAACTAACTCGGGTGGTCGTCCAATAATTGCATCAACTAGCACATCATTTTCATATTTAATTAAAATAGGTCGCTCAATTATTACTGGATTTTCTAAAATTAACTTAATAACTTGATCTGTTGATAATTCATTTATATCAACTTTTAAGTCTTTAAAAGATTGATCTTTCTTCCTAATAAAATTATTTATGTCAAATTTTGTGATCTTAAAAATATCTTCTAAATCCTTTTTTAAGATTCCTGACTGCAAGTATTTTACAATTTGTAATTTAAAATTTTGAGATGAAATCAACTCTAAAGCTTTTCTTGATTTTGAGCATCTTGGATTATGATAAATTTTTAATTTTTTTTTTGTCATAACAGGCCACCATTACCCATATCATTAATTTCTTTTTTTGAAATACCAAGATCACAAAATAATCTCCACAATATCCAATCAACACCATTTTCTTTAGGAGATCTTGCACATCCTGGCATCCCAACTAATGGTATATTTTTGTTATTTTTTTTGAGTTTGCCTAATAACATTAAGTTACCAGGTTCTACAGGCATACCTAAACGTTGGATTGTTCCACCATTCTTCACTAAAGATTTAGGGATTACATCATTGATATCTGTAATAGCAGAAGCTCCAAAAACTAAAATTATATCTGCATTTTCATCTATGCTTTCTTTAATCTTTCTCGAAAGTGCAGTGATAGAGTGTTCACATTTTTTTTCATAAAAACTATCAATATTACAGTTTTTCAGTCTATTTCTTGTAACAAGAATAGTCTTTTCTAAAACTTTCTTTGGTAATGATTCATTTATAGTTTGTATTAGGTGAATTACTTTGTTTTTAAATGGTAATATTTGAAAACAGTTTGATGATTTTTCAATCACAGAATTCAATATAATTTTATTGATGGCAAAAGGAATTGCTTTTATAGAAATTACAACCTGATTTTTTTTAACAAAAGACAAATTTTTCAGAGACGCCACTGCAATTTTATCTGTCACTGAATTAATGGATAATAATTGTTTTGGATTAAATTTTATTACACCATTAACTGAGGAAATTAAATTACATCTTCCTTGCTTAGGTTTGTCGATCATTAAATTTGATTTGCTTTTAAATATTATTTTTTTTGATATTTCATGTACAGCTTTATTTTCTTCAATATCATCTCTCTCAAGTTTTGCACACACGATTGAATCTATATTATTTTTCAAGAAAACTTCTATGTGCTTATCTGTAATGGTAGTACCTTTACTTATTTTTACTTTTTGATTGTTTGCATCAATTACGAAAATAGAACTTGTTAAAATACAGTTCAAAGATGATTCCGTTTTTAATTCTCCAAAAAACATACTTAACCTGTCTTTATAAAATTTAACGTATATTGATATATGAATTTATTAAAAATGTTAATATTTTTAGTTTTAAATATAATAATTCTTGACGATTTGATGATCTAAGGATATCAAACACGATGAAAGTATATGGGGCTGTAGCTCAATTGGGAGAGCGCCTGCTTTGCAAGCAGGAGGTCGTCGGTTCGATCCCGTCCAGCTCCACCATATTTTAATTAATTTTTATTTGAGAGTTTATTATGGCAGTACCAAAAAGTAAAATAACAAGATCAAGAAGAGGCATGAGGCGTTCTCATGATGCTCTGAGTGCTGATGCCTTTGTTGAAAGCAAAGAAACAGGAGAATTACATAGGCCTCATCATATTGATCTTAAAACAGGTATGTATAAAGGTAGGCAAGTCTTAAAAGTTAAGTCCAAAGTCTAGTAAATTCCATTTTGTTGTAGTTCTTTGTAGGTATAAGTAAAGATGTCTAAAGAAAATAATCAAAATGATGATGAATTGAAGAAAATTATTTCAAATACTTCTGATAAAATTCAAGTTCATAAAGAACCATTATTTAATATTGGTGATATTGTTAAACACAGAATATACCCTTTTAGAGGTGTGATAATCGATGTTGATCCAGAGTTTTCGAACACTGAGGAATGGTATCAATCAATACCCGCTGAAATACGTCCTTCTAGGAACCAGCCTTATTACCATTTAATGGCTGAAAATACAGAAACATTTTATACTGCATATGTGTCTCAACAAAATCTGGTAAGAGACGGTGAAAATGGCCCCCTTGAACACCCTGACATAGAAGAAATGTTTAGTGGAATGGAAAAGGGTAAATACCATTTGAGAAATGAAGTCAGAAATTAAATTAATAATAACCTTTAATTAGTACTAATTAAGTACTATATATACATTATGTTAAAACTCAATAAAATGACAGATTATGCAGTGGTATGTCTTGGAATGCTTGCAAGAAGACCTGGCTATTTAATGTCTGCCTCAGAATTATCAAAAGAGACCGGATTAAAACTATATACAGTTCAAAAAATTTTGAAGGTCATCTTAACAAAGAGTGATTTAATAAAAGCTGAACGAGGGATTAATGGAGGATATACTCTAAAAAAAAGACCGGTAAATATTTCTGTAGTTGAAATAATTGAAGCATTAGATGGACCTATTAAACTAACATCCTGTGTTGATAAATCTGATAAACTTTGTGAATCAAGCGATATTTGTTTTTTAGGAGGCAAATGGAATAAAGTTAATGAAATTATCAGAAAGTCTTTAAAAGATATTTCTTTAGATGATCTTTTGAATTTTGATAATCCATTTCTAATTGAATATAAAAAAACTACATTACATAAAACGATGAATTAAAAGGAATTTAAATGGTTGCCACTCAAGAAACAATTGATAAAGTTAAAGAAGTTTCACAATCCTACAAATATGGTTTTATAACAAATGTTGAATCTGAAAAAGCGCCTCTTGGATTAAATGAAGATATTGTAAGATTTATTTCCCAAAAGAAAAAAGAGCCTCAATGGCTCCTTGAATGGAGACTAAAAGCCTATAAAAAATGGCTTACTATGAAACAGCCAAATTGGGCTATGGTTAATTTTCCAGATATTAATTTTCAAGATATTTATTACTATTCTGCTCCTAAAACCAAACCTAAATTAAACAGTCTTGATGAAGTTGATCCAGAACTCTTAAGAACTTATGAAAAATTAGGGATTCCTATCAAAGAGCAAGAAATGCTTGCTGGAGTTGCTGTGGATTATGTTTTTGATTCTGTATCTGTGGCAACTACATTCAGGGAAAAGTTAGAAAAGGAAGGTATAATTTTCTGCCCTATTTCTGAAGCTGTTCAGAACTATCCAGAATTAGTTAAAAAATATATTGGTTCAGTAATTCCTATTGGAGATAATTATTATGCTGCATTAAATTCCGCTGTTTTCACAGATGGTTCATTTGTTTATGTTCCAAAAGGTGTTCGGTGTCCTATGGAATTATCTACATATTTTAGAATAAATGAGCAGAACTCAGGACAATTTGAAAGAACCTTAATCATTGTAGAAGATGATGCTTACGTTTCTTATTTAGAAGGTTGTACAGCTCCACAAAGAGACGAAAATCAGCTTCATGCAGCTGTCGTTGAATTAATAGCTATGAATAACTCAGAAATAAAATATTCAACTGTACAAAATTGGTACCCCGGAGATAAAGATGGTAAAGGTGGAATTTATAATTTTGTAACAAAAAGAGGAAACTGTCTTGGTAAACGGTCTAAAATTTCCTGGACACAAGTAGAAACTGGATCTGACATAACATGGAAATACCCTTCCTGCATTCTAAAAGGGGATGAATCTGTTGGCGAGTTTTATTCTGTTGCCGTTGCTAATAATGCCCAGCAAGCTGATACTGGAACTAAAATGATCCATATAGGAAAAAATACTAAATCTACTATTATTTCTAAAGGAATTTCAGCTGGCAAAGCACAGAATACTTATAGAGGGCAAGTTCAAATACAAAAAAATGCTTTAGGCTCTAGAAATTTTACACAATGTGACTCTTTGCTAATTGGTGATAAATGTGGTGCCCATACCGTACCATACATAAACCAATATACACCATCTGCAAGGGTTGAGCATGAAGCAACAACATCCAAAATTTCTGAAGATCAACTTTTTTATTGTCTTCAAAGAGGCCTTGATACAGAGCAAGCAACCTCATTGATTGTAAATGGTTTTTGTAAAGAAGTTATGAAAGAGTTGCCAATGGAATTTGCAGTCGAAGCTCAAAAGCTTATTGGTATAAGTTTAGAAGGTTCTGTAGGTTAACAAATATTAATAATTGGGAAAAAAAATGTCGTTACTTGAAATAAGGAATGCTTGTCTTAAACTTGATGGTAAAGATATTCTTAAGGGATTGTCTTTGTCGGTAAATGAAGGAGAGGTTCATGCTATTATGGGCCCCAATGGTTCTGGAAAAAGCACACTATCTTATATGTTGGCGGGAAGAGAAGGTTATGATTTAGACAAAGGTGAAATTTTGTTGGAAGGAAAATCTTTGATTGAGATGTCCGCAGACGAAAGAGCTAGATCTGGCTTGTTTTTAGCTTTTCAATACCCAGTTGAGCTGCCTGGTGTTGGTGCAATGAGTTTTCTAAGAGAGGCTGTTAACTCAAGAAGAAAATTTTTAGGAGAGAAAGAATTTGATCATCTAGGATTTGTAAAAGAAGCCAGAAAAGAAGCCTCAAAAATGTTTGTTAAAGATGAGATGCTAAAAAGATCTGTGAACGTTGGTTTCTCAGGAGGAGAAAAAAAACGTTTTGAAATATTACAAATGGCTATGCTAAAACCAAAAATTTCAATTTTGGATGAGACGGACTCAGGTTTAGATGTTGATGCTCTCAAAATTGTTTCAGAAGGAGTTAATGCTCAAAGAAGTAAAGATAATGCAATTGTGGTAATCACTCATTATCAAAGATTGTTAGATTATATTATACCAGATTTTGTTCATATTTTATCCGATGGAGCTATTATTAAATCTGGCGGTCCAGAATTGGCACTTGAAGTTGAAAAAAATGGGTATGCAGGGTTGATCAATGCTTCATGATGTTAAAGAAGATTATGTAAAGTCTATTAAAAATTCTACATCTTCATATGATAAAAAACATTTTAGATACCTGGCTTCAAGTGATTTCAATGGTTGGCCAAGTCCAATAGAAGAAAAATGGAGGTTGAGCAGGCTAGGAGCATTATCTAGATTAAAAATTAAGCCTATTGAACCTAATTTAAGAAAAAGTTCAATTCATAATAAAACAATTGGTTCTAACATTATTAAGTTTGTTGATGGTGCTTTGCGAAAAGATCTCTCTTCTAACCTTCCTCCAAGTATCATTTTGAAAGAGCTTAATGAAATAGAAAGTCTAGAGTTTTTAAAAAAAATTAAAAAAAGTGATTTAAATAATCACCCATCCACTAATGCTTCTTTATCTTGCACTCCCTCTATTATAAAATTAACAGTGGATGAAGAGAGTAACTTTGAAGAATTAATAGAAATAACATATGAGGGGGGAGATGATGATTTTTCTGTCCATCCTGTTTTGTATATAGAATTGAAGAAAAATAGTAAATTATCTTTGATTGAACATTTCAATCATAAAAGCACACTTGTAATGCCCCTCCAATTAATAGAAGTTCAGGAAAAAGCGTATTTAAGTTCTATAAAAATTTATAATGATAACTATGACACTTATAATCTCTCTGCTCACTGTGCTTTATTATCAAAAGATTCTAAATACAATTCTTTTTCTTTGGTTAAAGGAGGTATTTTTACGCGATCAGAAACACATGCTTACCTAAATGGTTCTAATGCTAACTTAAACCTTAATGGCGTTTATATTTCTGGTAAAAAACAGCATCATGATCTAACTACAGCAATTTATCATAATGTACCAGACTGCACTTCTAAACAAATTGTTAGAGGTGTATTAGGCGGATTTTCTACTGGAGTTTTCCAAGGTAAAGTAAAAGTTTCCCCTGATGCTCAAAGGACAGACGGACAGCAGATGAGTAAAGCAATTCTAGTATCTCAAGATGCAAAAGCAAATGCCAAGCCTGAGCTTGAAATTTATGCAGATGACGTTATTTGCGCTCATGGCGCAACTGTTGGTGAGTTGGATGATGATCAACTATTTTACTTAAATAGTAGAGGTATTGGTAAGAATAAAGCTAGAGAAATTCTTATTAAGGCTTTCTTGCATGATATAATTAGTGAAACTGTAGATAATAAATATCATGACTATATTTTTAACGAAGCTCAAACTTCTTTATCATCTATTTTAAATGAAGAAAAAATTATAAATGAATAATTATGATGTAAATAAAATCAAAGAACAGTTTCCAGCTTTAAATAGGCAGGTTTGGGACAAGCCCTTAGTCTATCTTGATTCAGCTGCTTCTATGCAAAAACCTCAGCAAGTTTTAGAGAGTATTAATAAAAATTATTCATTCAATTATTCTAATGTGCATAGAGGCCTTCACAAATTATCAGAAGAAGCTACTGCAAATTATGAAGGTGCTAGATTAAAAATCTCAAATTTTATGAATTGTAACCCACAAGAGATTGTTTTTACTTCAGGAGCAACTGCTGCAATAAATTTGATTGCATATAGCTGGGGAACAAAGAATTTAATGCCAGACGATGAGATTATTATTACAATCGCAGAACATCACGCAAATATAGTTCCTTGGCAGCTTGTTGCTGAGCAAAGAGGAGCAAAGATTATTGCAGCTAAAGTAGATCCTGATCAAGACTTTGATTCAAAGATCATAAAGGATCTCATCACATCAAAAACAAAAATAATTGCTTTTCCTCATGTTTCTAATGTTTTAGGCACAACTTTTCCTGTCAAAGAAATTTGTGATATTGCTAAGAAAAATGGTGTCATAAGTGTTGTGGATGGTTGTCAGGGAATTATCCACGAAAAAGTTGATGTCCAAGATTTAGGTTGTGATTTTTACTGTTTTTCTGGTCATAAATTATATGGTCCAACAGGTATTGGCGTGTTGTTTGGAAAATATAATTTGCTAGAAGAAATGCCCCCATTTTTAGGTGGAGGTGATATGATAGATGTTGTAAAAATAGAAAAATCTACCTATGCCGATCCGCCCAACAGATTTGAAGCTGGTACCCCACCTATTGTTCAAGCAATTGCCCTTGGAGAAGCAATCGACTGGATAACTAATATAGGCATTGATAAAATTAGTGTTCATGAGAAAAATGTGATTTCTTATGGAACAGCTTTATTAGACTCAATTTCTGGTGTTAATGTTTTTGGAAAGTCTCCAAATAAAACTGGTGTGGTTTCTTTTACTATGGATTGTGCCCATTCGCACGATATTGCAACTATAATTGATAGAGAAGGTATAGCAGTCAGGGCAGGTCATCACTGTGCTCAGCCTTTAATGGATTATTTTAACTTAGTATCTACTACTAGAGCTTCTGTAGGTGCTTATTCAACTAATGAAGATTTTGATAAGTTAGCTGAAGCCCTCGTTAAAGTTAAAAAAATATTTGGTGCTTAGAATGAGTAATACAGAACAACTTCCTTTATCTGCTTTCATGCCCTCAAATGGGATAGATAATTCAAATGAACCTTTTGTTGCAAAGGCAGGAAAAGAAAATAAAAATATTAAAACTAAAATAAAACTATCCCAAGTCATTGAATATCTTCAAACTATTTTTGACCCAGAACTACCAATTAATATTTATGATTTGGGTTTAATTTATGACATAAAAATCCTAGATAATAATAATATTAAAGTAGAAATGTCTCTTACCGCACCCGGTTGTCCAGTTGCAGGAGAGATGCCTGGTCAAGTTGCTGAAAAAATTGCACAAATTTCTGAGGTAGGTTTAGTTGAGGTTAAGCTTGTATGGGAACCAGCCTGGACAAAGGATAGAATGAGTGACGATGCTAAAATGGCACTTGATATATTTTAATTTTGAAGGAGTTCTTCATGACTGTAGATTCAAAACCCTTGTTAACTCTAACTGATGCCGCAGTAAATAGAATAAAAGACATCATGGCTAACGCTAATTCAGAAGTAATTGGGCTCAGAATAGGTATTAAGACAGCCGGCTGTTCTGGTATGAAGTATAATGTTGAATATGCTACTGAGATAAAGCCTTATGAAGAGAAAATAATTTCAAAAGGTGTAGTGATTTGTATTGACCCAGCTGCGATAATGTTTCTAGTAGGATCAGAAATGGATTATAAAGAACAAAAATTCAGTTCAGGGTTTGAGTTTAAAAACCCTAATGAAATTGCCAGATGTGGTTGTGGTGAAAGTTTCACTGTAGCTTAATATTTAAAAAAAATTGGTGTAAATGATGAAAAATGCAGAAGCATTTCCTTCAAAGGATAAAGTATTATCTCCATTAAGGACTTTAAAAGAGTTGATAAGGTTTGTAATTCCTAAGGGTAATAAAGAAATGCCCATTAGGATAACGTTAGCCATGGTATTTCTAGGTCTAGCTACGCTAGTAACGGTATACACACCTTTTTTATATGGAAAGGCTGTTGATTTAGTTGCAGAAGGCGAAAAATTAGATTTAAGTCTATTGTGGTTTGTAATAGGAGCCTACGCGTTAGCAAGATTGGGACAAGTATTTTTTGATGAAGCTAAAGAATTTGTTTTTGCTAGAGTTGCACAGAGAGCAGTTAGAGGAGCTGCATTAAAAGCTTTTAAACATATGCATAGTTTATCTTTAACATTTCATTTAAATAGACAAACAGGTGGATTAACTAGGGCAATAGATAGAGGCGCAAAAGGTATTGAATTTTTATTAAGGTTTACAGCATTTGAAATTGTACCAGTATTGGTTGAATTGATAACTGTTGGTGTTGTTCTATGGGTTACCTTTGGTTTTATGTATGCTGCAGTAACAGTAACTACTGTTTTGATCTACGTAATTTATACTATCAAGGTAACCGAATGGCGAATAGCTATAAGAAGAAAGATGAATGTAGCAGATGAAAATGCGTCAACTAAGGCAGTTGATAGCCTTTTGAATTATGAAACTGTAAAATATTTTAATGCTGAAATTATCGAAGCAGAAAGATTTGATAAAGCGATGAAATTATATGAAGATTCTGCTGTAAAAGCTAGAGCTTCTCTTTCAATAGTCAATATTGGCCAAGGTGGAATAATTGCTTTAGGCTTATTCTTAATCATGGGAATGGCAGGAGAAGATATAGCAAAGGGAAAAATGTCAATTGGGGATTTTGTTGTAGTCAATACATTCTTATTACAATTATATTTACCTTTAAATTTTTTAGGTTTTATATATAGAGAAATTAGACAATCGTTGTTAGATATGGGTAGGATGTTTGCGCTAGTAGATGAAATACCAGACATTGAAGATAAAAAAAATGCAAAAGAGTTAAAAGTCAAGCTTGGGAAAGTAACATTTAAAAATGTTAATTTTTGGTTTGGAAAAAGACATATCCTAAAAAATTTAAGTTTTGAAATAGCACCTGGTAAAAAAGTCGCCATAGTTGGTCCTACTGGAGCAGGTAAATCTACAATATCAAAACTTTTATTTAGGTTCTATGATCCATCTTCTGGTAATATTTATATAGATGATCAATCTATTAACGATGTTACACAGACCTCTTTAAGATCAAACATTGGTGTGGTTCCTCAAGATACAGTCTTATTTAATGATACAATAAAATATAATATTTCTTATTCTAAGCCGGGTTCTTCTCTAAAAGAAATTAATAAAGCAGCAAGGTTATCTTCAATTGATAAATTTATAAAAAATCTAGAATTAGGTTACGATACTATTGTTGGTGAAAGAGGGTTAAAGCTCTCTGGTGGAGAAAAGCAAAGGGTTGCTATAGCTAGAGCACTTTTGAAAAACCCAAAAATATTTATATTTGATGAAGCAACTTCGGCACTTGATACAAAAACAGAAAAATCTATTGAAAAATCCTTAAAAAAATTATCTAACAATAATACTACTCTTGTTATTGCACATAGATTATCCACAGTTATAGATGCAGATAAGATTATTGTTTTAGATAAGGGCCAAGTTAAAGAAGAAGGTTCTCATTTAGAGTTGTTAAACAAGAATGGTTTATATGCTGAAATGTGGCAAAGGCAACAAGAACTTTTATCTTAACTTAATCACATAGAAAATTGTTCTTTTAGGTATTTATCTTCCATACTATTAGTTTTATCATACAGTACTCTTAAATTTATATCTGGTCGTTGTGATACCAAAACTTGTTTTATATTTTTTACTTCTCTTGCATCAGCACTAGCACTTACAGGTCTTAGCTTTGGATTAAGTATGTTGAACTCAACTATAGATTTATTTTTTATTAACGCCCCTTTCCATCTTCTAGGTCTAAAAGGACTTATAGGAGTTAAGGCTAATATTTCAGAACCTATTGGTAAAATTGGACCATGCGCTGAGAGATTATAAGCTGTTGAACCAACTGGAGTTGCAACCATTACACCATCACAGGTTAATTCACTTAATCTTTCAGTACCATCAATTTTAATAGAGATTATAGCACTTTGATGGGTCCTTCTGAATATAGATACTTCATTAATTGCTAGCTCTATGAATTCATTATTCTTTAGGTCAATTGCTTTCATTTCTAAGGGATGAACAATAATTTCATTTGCATCTTTTAATCGTTCAATCAAATTTTCTTTTTCAAAATCATTCATTAAAAAACCAATGTTTCCTCTATTTATCCCAAAGACAGGTATGTTATAATCAATACTCTGTCTTATGGCAGAGAGCATGGCACCATCTCCTCCTACAGCTACTATCACTTCCGCTTCAGATATTTCGGCTTGACCATATAATTTTAGTAATTCACTTGATACTGATTGTGATTTTTTGTTCTTTGCAATACTAAAATGAATTTTCAAAGATTTTACCCTTTTTGTGGTATTTAAATTAATTTTACGTTAATACATTCTCATATTAAATGGTGATTTAAATGAAAGCAATAGAAACAGCACTTAGCTTAACTCAGGCTTATAAGTCAGGTATTGAGCGATTTGAGAATATGCTTGGAAATGATTTTTCTAAGGCTGTTAAACTGATGAGCAAAAGTTCCACTCATATAATTGTTTGTGGTATGGGTAAGTCTGGTTTAGTAGGAAGAAAAATATCATCAACTCTTGCGTCGACTGGAACACCAAGTATTTTTCTTCATCCTGCCGAAGCAATACATGGTGATCTTGGTAAAGTACAGAGAAATTCTATTGTTTTATTGATTTCATATTCAGGAGAAACTGGTGAAATTATTGCTCTAATTCCTGCTCTGAGGAGATTAGACGTTACATTAGTAGCTCTTACTGGTGTTAAAGATTCAACGCTAGCATTAAAAGCGGATATTGTTTTAGATACATCAGTAGATAGAGAAGCGTGTCCATTAAACTTAGCACCCACTACATCTACAATGATAACTATGGTTTTAGGAGATGCTTTGGCAGTTTCCTTAATGGAACTAAAAAATTTTAAACAAGAAGACTTTGCTTTAACTCACCCTGGAGGCTCTCTTGGTAAAAGATTACTTTCAAAAGTTAAAGATGAAATGAAACAAACTAATCTTCCATTTGTTGATAAGCAGTCAAATGTTCAAGATGTTCTTGTTAAAATGACAGAAGGACGACTTGGACTTGCTTTAGTTGGAAGTAAAGAAGATTTATTCGGAATTATTACTGATGGTGATATCAGACGAGCTTTAATTGACAATGCCGAATTTTCTCAATTAAAAGCTATTGATTTAATGAATAAAAACCCTTTGATAGCTTTTGAAACTGATAATTTGCAAGCTGCAGAAAAAAGGATGAGGGAAGCTAAAGTTCAATGCCTTGTGGTTAAAAACAAAATCAATGAAGTTGTAGGGGTAATTCAAATTTTTGAATGACTTATTGTAATTTCATGGATATTTCATCATTTGATTATGACTTAAATTCTGATTTGATTGCTCAAAAGCCATGTGATCCTAGAGATAATTCACGTTTATTAAATTGTATTGGTAATAATATTCAAGACCTTCGTTTTAAAAATTTAGACACATTACTAAATCCTGGTGATGTTCTTGTAATAAATAATACAAAAGTCATTCCAACGAGGATGTTTGGTAAAAGAGATGAAGTAAAAATTGAAGTAACTCTCCACTTAAATTTAAAAAATAACTTATGGAGAACTTTTTTAAAACCAGGTCGAAAATGTAAAACTAATGACATCATAATTTTTAAAAATAATTTAAAAGCTAAAGTAATTAAAAAATATATAGAAGGTGATGTATTATTAGAATTCAATAAAGACAACGAAATTTTATTAAAGGAATTGAATGATCAGGGAAATATGCCGCTACCTCCTTACATTAAAAGAGATATAAGCTCGAACAATGATAAGCATGATTACCAGACAATATTTGCTTCTAACAAAGGGGCTGTAGCTGCCCCTACAGCAGGATTGCATTTTACCAGTGAACTTGTAAGCAAGTTAAATCAAAAAGGGATTTTGTTTGCACCGGTGACCTTGCATGTTGGAGCTGGTACATTTTTGCCAGTAAAAGTTAATAATATATATGAACATAAAATGCATGAAGAGTGGGGTGAGGTAAGTACAGAAACTTCTTTAATTATTAATAATGGAATAAAAAATAAAAAAAGAATTATCTCTGTTGGAACAACAAGTTTACGAATATTAGAAACAGTTTCTAAAATACATGAAGGAAGAATTCTTCCTTGGTCTGGTTATACTGACTTATATATAACGCCTGGGTTTAATTTTAAAATTGTTGATTTATTAATTACAAATTTTCACCTACCAAAATCTACGTTGTTAATGTTAGTTTCAGCTTTCCATGGGCAAGAAGAAATAATTAAAAGCTATCAACACGCTATTAAAAAAAAATATAGGTTTTTTTCTTATGGTGATAGTTGTATTTTATCAAGAAAAGGTAAAAAATTCATTGAGTAATTCATTTAATTTTAAATTAATATCCAATGATAAAAACGCACGCCTTGGTAAACTTATTACAGCGCATGGAGAAATTGATACTCCAATTTTTATGCCAGTTGGTACTGCTGCTACTGTAAAAGCTATGTATTTAAAAGATGTAGTATCTGCAGGCGCCCAAATTATTTTATCTAATACATATCATTTAATGTTAAGGCCTGGTCACGAAACAATTAAGAAAATGGGTGGTGTAAGAAAGTTTATGGGATGGAATAAACCTCTTTTAACTGACTCAGGTGGTTTTCAAATAATGAGTTTAGGTGATTTAAGAAAAGTTGAAGAAGATGGTGTTACTTTTAAATCACATTTAGATGGATCTAAATATTTTTTATCACCAAAGATAAGTACAGATATCCAAAATGCTTTAGACGCTACAATTACTATGCAATTAGACGAATGTATTCCCTATCCTGCTTCATATGAAGAAGCTAATAGATCTATGAAATTATCTTTGGATTGGGCTTTAAGGAGCAGAGAAGCTTTTGAACATAGGGATGGTTATGGGCAATTTGGTATTGTTCAAGGATCTATATTCCCTGAGTTAAGGAAATATTCTGCTAAAGAGCTTATCAAAATTGACTTTGACGGATATGCAATAGGTGGCTTAGCTGTTGGTGAAGGTCAAGAATTAATGTTTAAAACTTTAGACAATACTACAGTTTTTATGGAAGAAAATAAGCCCCGTTATTTAATGGGAGTTGGTAAGCCAGATGATATTATTGGTGCTGTTAAAAGAGGAGTAGATATGTTCGACTGTGTTTTGCCTACAAGATCAGGAAGAACTGGGCAAGCATTCACATCTAAAGGTCAAGTTAATATTAAAAACTCACGTCATACCTTAGATACACGTCCATTAGATAACGAATGTTTTTGTTTTACTTGTCAAAATTATAATCGAGCTTATTTGCATCATCTTTTTAAGGCTCAAGAAATTTTAGGCCTTATGCTTTTAAGTTTGCACAATCTTCATTTTTATCTAGGTATGATGAAACTTATTAGAGAAGCTATTAAAAATAAAAATTTTGAAAATTATGAACGTGATTTTTTAAAAAATTACTATTCTGGTGATATTCAACCATTGTAACTAGTGACTATTAGAATGCATCAAATAAATCTTAAGCTTTTAATACATGAACTTGCTGATGAATTTAAGTTTGACGTATGTCGAATAACAGATCCAAACTTACCAAATGAAACTAGTTTAAGACTTAAAGAATTTATTGATTTGGGTTTCCATGGAAATATGAAATGGTTGGCAGATACTTTTGAAAGAAGAAAATCTCCAATATCACTTTGGGAAGAAGCTAAATCAGCTATTGTTGTTGGTGTTAATTATGGTCCTAAACTAGACCCATTATCCAAAAACAAAGAAAAGCTAGTTGGGAATATATCTGTCTATGCTCAAGGCAGAGACTATCACGATGTTATTAAAGGAAGATTGAAGCTATTTTCAAGTAAATTAATTTCTAAATTAGATGTAGATCGAAAAACACAGATTAAAGTATTTGTTGATACAGCACCACTAATGGAAAAACCTTTAGCACAAAAGGCTGGTTTAGGTTGGCAGGGTAAACACACTAATTTAGTTTCTAAAAATTTTGGTTCTTGGCTATTTTTAGGGGTTATTTTAGTTAACAAAATTCTTGAATATGATAGCCCTGAAGATGATCGTTGTGGATCTTGTCATTCATGTATTGATATTTGTCCGACTAATGCTTTTGTCAAACCGTACAAACTTGATGCTACAAAGTGTATTTCTTATTTAACAATTGAAAATAAAAATCCTATTCCAAAAGAATATAGGCATGCTATTGGAAACAAAATTTTTGGTTGTGATGACTGCCTAGCAATATGTCCTTGGAATAAATATGCCCAAGAAACAAAAGAAATTAAATTTTACAATAATAAAAAAAAATATTCTCTTTTGCACTTACTAAAGCTGTGTGATCAAAGATTTAGAGTAATGTTTAGTAAATCTCCAATCAAAAGAATTGGTAGGGATAGGTTCATTAGAAACTGCTGTATTGCAGCTGGTAACAGTCAAAGTAAGTTAC
>Ga0213866_10001664_pt1 | contig 16298 bp, 10 predicted proteins | sample PICome_11_FD_160079 | JGI IMG/M metagenome (GOLD analysis project Ga0213866, IMG submission 160079) | Coastal seawater microbial communities near Pivers Island, North Carolina, United States - PICO284 | ecosystem: Environmental > Aquatic > Marine > Coastal | place: USA: North Carolina...
GATCCGGGCGTCACGCGCCTGGAACCCGCCAGGAACAGCAATCCGGGATCCCTCTACATCAGGGTTATCAAGGCTGAGCAGCATACCGTACTGGAAACCCTGAACCGCAGACTTCAGCTCTGACGTCGAGTAAGCACCCATGAGGCCAAACTCACCGCTGTCAGTCTCCCAGCGATCGCCGAGAACGGCACTGATGCCGGGCGTGAATTCTTCGCGGAGGTCGGTGTAGGTTCCGTCAACGATGATGGCGCCGACGCGGCCGTCGCGGTCGAAGGGCTCGAGCGTACGCAGGTTAACAGACCCCGCAATGCCACCCTCAATCATGTCCGCAGACTGGTTCTTGAAGACGTCAACCGCGCCGATCAAATCTGGTGGGATACTTGCCCACTCCAGAGCCCGTCCGCCATTGGCAGAGAAGGCGTCGCGGCCGTTAAATTCAGAGCGCACATACTGCAGACCCCGGACAATGTTGCCCGAGCCTTCAGGGGACGGGAAGTCGCCGTCGCTGCCGCCCAGCTCGAAGCGCTGGGTCACCACGCCTGGCACACGCGCCAGAGCTTCTGCAACCGACAGGTCTGGAAGCTGGGACACGTCTGATGCGGTAATCGAATCGACGAAGGTCTCAGCGTCACGCTTCAGGTTCCGAGCGTTCTGAAGCGCGCCACGGACACCTTCAATCACCACAACGTCCTGCCGGGCCTCGTCTTCACCATCAACCGCTGTTTCAACAGCTGGCTCTTCGGCCTCCTGAGCATAAGCTGCCTGGAACCCAAATGCCGCGAACATGGCAGTGGTTCCAAGCAACATGTACTTGCTCGGTACGCCCTCTTGCTTTGACTTTTTCTTACTCACTGAATGACACTCCCTATTCAGACTCAGCAAAATATTTCTGTGATGAACCTATCGCCCCTAATGTCTCTGGTTCATCCCCTCCTGCGGGGCTGCATCGACAACCCTCGCGCTCTTTTGTTTGGCGGCCCCAAATCTTCACCCAACCCGAAGGATGACCGTGATGTTACCACTCGTATTTTTAGTCCGAACCGACCGGCTTACACCAATAGGTTCACCGGCTGTTTTGCCGGATTGGTAGCGCTATCATTCTTTCTTCCAATTTGGCAATAGCCGAGTCATAAAAGCGTAGAAAAAATCACAGATGCAGGACGGCGACGTGGATAGAATATCGAAAATTTGCATTCTTGGAGGGGGCACAGCGGGCTGGATGACTGCCGCGGCACTCTGCAATAAATTCAAAACACTAGGTTTGGAAATCGAGCTGGTCGAATCCGATCAGATCGGGACCGTCGGCGTCGGTGAGGCAACATTGCCACACATCCGATTTTTCAATCAGGTGCTGGGAATCGATGAGCGCACCTTCATGAAAGCGACTGAAGCAACCTTCAAACTCGGCATTGAATTCTGTGATTGGGGCAAACTCGGCGATCACTATATCCACCCCTTCGGTGATTACGGCCTGCCCATGCACGGACTGGACTTCCACCAGCTCTGGCTGAGGTTGCATCAGGAAAAGGACGTCTCGAGGCTCGATGACTATTCATATCCCATCCTCGCTGCAGAGGAGGGCCGGTTTCAGCTGCCCGAGAGCGACATCAACAAGATCGGTTCGAATTTTGGCTACGCCTATCAATTTGACTCCAGCCTGTATGCCAGATTCCTGCGCAATTACTGTGAAGCCAGAGCGGTGTGCCGGACCGAAGGCCGGGTGATCAGCCACAGTCTGGATTCTGAAAGCGGACATGTTGAAAGCATCCAGCTGGAAGATGGAAGGACCATAGAGGCCGACCTTTTTGTTGACTGCTCCGGCTTCAGGGGGGTTCTCATCGAGCAGGCTCTCGAAACGGGCTACGAGTCCTGGGACCACTGGTTGCCCTGTGACCGGGCGGTGGCAGTGCCCTGCGAAGCCAAAGGAAAGCTTGTTCCCTACACGCGCGCCACAGCCAGGAAGGCCGGGTGGCAATGGCGAATCCCGCTCCAGCACAGAACCGGAAATGGTCACGTCTACTGGAGTGAGTTCATCTCCGATGATGAAGCCACTCACCAATTGATGAGCACTCTAGAAGGGGAGGCGATTGCGGAACCGAAGCAGCTTTTCTTCAAGACAGGCCGGCGTCGAAAGTTCTGGAATAAGAATGTTGTCAGCATAGGTCTTTCTGGCGGGTTCCTCGAACCGCTTGAGTCAACATCGATCCATCTTATTCAGGAAGGGATCACCGCCTTGATTGAGCTGTTCCCGGATCAGGACATGTCTCCTCTCGACATCGAGGAGTATAATGACCGGATGACCCTGAACTTCGAGCGGGTCCGAGATTTCCTGCTTCTTCACTATGTGGCGACACAAAGAGATGACAGTGACATGTGGCGATACTTCCGATCCATGGCGCTACCGGACAGCCTGCAGGAAAAAATCTCGGCCTGGATCTCCCGCGGCTACATCCTGAAATATGAGTTTGGCGTGTTCTTGCCGCCGAGCTGGGTTGCCGTCATGCTCGGCCAGAACCTGATGCCACAGGCCTATGATCCCCGCGTCGATCGCTTTGATCTCGCAGAGCTCCGCCAAGATCTGGCCCGGATCAAATCCGAGACAGCCCGAGCGGTTCGCCAGACCCCCCCGCAAGCCGACTTCCTGAAAACTTACGGGGCCGCCTCGATGTCATCTCCGCTCAAAGCATCCAGGCCAGACCTACAGATGAGGCCCTGATCCTGATGCACGGTCCTGTCAGAACCCTGCTGGTCCATGGTGGCGGCCTCGCTGGCGCGTTCACTGCGATGAGCCTGGCCAAGACCCTCGGCGAGGGTCTGCGCATCATCTATGCCCGACAGGATGACGCTGCGGCGCTCGATTTCTTTTACGGCCATGCCACCGCCCCGTCGGCCTATGAATTCCTGCGCACCCTCGGCCTTGATGAACCGAGCCTGTTCACCCGCACCGCCAGCTCTTTCTCGCTGGGCGCGCATTTCAAAACCTGGCTCGCCGGCCGGTCCTGGGTCCAGTGTCACCATCTTCCTTTACCGCTTCCCGGCGGCGTGCCGCTGATACATCATCTGACGCGATCGCAAGCGCCCGTGGAGCCGGTTCTTGTGTCCGCTCAGGCAGCACTCAGAGGCGGCTTCGCCCATCCGCCCGGGGATGCGGCAAACCCCTGGTCGCGCGCCGAATATGGCTATCAGTTCTCGCCATCCGAATGGGCCGATCATCTGGAGCGCCTGTTACCCGAAACACAAATCGAACTGGTGTCATCACCGGTCCGGCGTCTCAGCACCGACAAGCAGCGGATCACGCAGGTTGAATTCGAAAGCGGCGACATCATCGCCCCTGATCTGGTTATTGATTGTTCCGGGCCTCTGCGCACCTGCATTCAGGCCGTTGGGGGCGCATTTCAGGTCACTCATGACGTCTCTGCCCGTCTCGACATGACGCGCTGCCAACAGCTGGGCCCACCCTGCCGGATCATCGAAGCCTCGCAGAGAGGATGGTCTGCCCGAGCGCACCTGCGCGACCGTGAGATCGTCCTCTTCGTGACGGATCCGGAATCCTCGTCCGGACCCGATGCCAGAAAGATTGGCCTGGGACAAATTGATGCGGCCTGGGTCGGCAACTGCGTTGCCATCGGCCATGCAAGCTTCATCACCGAGCCGCTCAGTCCCGCCCCGATGATGATGCTACAGGCCGACATTGAACGGCTTCTGGACCTGATTCCCCTCGGCGAGGACATGAGTGTCGAACGTCAGGAATTCAATCGGCGGTTCCTCGAAAACGTGTCGCATACCCAGATGTTCCAGGGTGCAATACTAACCTCTCCAGATCATCCGCAGACGCCTTACTGGCAACACGCCCAGACGCGTTCCGCGGTCAAGGGACTGGAGCGCAAGGTGCGGCAGTTCGAAAACAGGGGCATTTTGGTGAAATACGATTTAGAGCCATTTAATGACGAAGACTGGCTGATTGCGCATCTCGGCATGGGACGTCGTCCGAAATCTTATGACCGTCAGGTCGAGGCCATCTCTGCAGAGCAAAGCGTGGCCCTCTGCCGGGATCTCGCGAGCACTGTGGCAAAGCTTGTCCCGAGATTGCCGCCCCATCATCTCTACGTCACGAATTTGGTCCGATACCTGAAGAAACAGCAACATGCTTGAACCGTCTGCTCATCCTGTTGGAAATATTGTGATCGTCGGTGGAGGATCGGCGGGATGGATGGCCGCGGCCGCCCTTTCCAGCCTGCTGTCACCCCGTCAAACACAGATCACACTGGTCGAATCAGAGCAGATCGGAACCGTCGGCGTGGGTGAGGCGACGATTCCGGATATTCTGAATTTCAATGCCATGCTCGGAATCCCGGAAAAGGAGTTCCTCAAAGCCACCAATGGGACATTCAAGCTGGGGATCGAATTCGCCAATTGGGGCAAAATTGGTGAGTCCTATTTCCATCCCTTCGGCGCCCACGGCGTCGACATGAACGGACTGGATTTTCATCAGTATTATCTTCAGCTCCGGAAAAACGATCCGACCCTCGACATCGAGACTTACAGCCTGTGTGCCCACGCGGCCAAAGAGAACAGATTTTGCCTGCCGGACCCCAATCCAAAGTCCATTCTGTCACACATGCGCTATGCCTACCATTTTGATGCAACCGGCTATGCGAAATTTCTCCGCTCTTTTGCGGAGGCCCGCGGCGTTGTCCGGCGCGAGGGCAAGGTTGAAGCGGTCCGGCAAGATGCGGAAAGCGGCTTCATCACCAGCGTGTCTCTGGACAGCGGCGACGTGGTCGAAGGAGATATCTTCTTTGACTGCACGGGGTTTCGGGCATTACTCATCGGGCAGACGCTTGGAGTCGGTTTCAAGGACTGGGGCCATTGGCTGCCCTGCGATACCGCTCAAACCGTGGCCTGTGAGCGAACGGGGCCCCTGCTTCCCTACACCATCTCCACGGCCAAGCAGGCCGGTTGGCAATGGCGGATCCCGACCCAGCATCGGACCGGAAACGGGCACATTTACGCCAGTGCAATGATCAGCGACGATGACGCCATTGAAAGCCTCGTGAACGATCTGGACGGACCGATCAGGGGAACGCCCCGCAAAATCTCCTTCCGAACCGGCCATCGCACCTCCTTCTGGGAAAAGAACTGCATTTCCGTGGGCCTGTCCGGCGGGTTCCTTGAGCCGCTTGAATCCACCTCTCTCTTCCTGATCCAGGAAGCGATCAGCAAATTCATCTCCCTGTTCCCCGGTCGGGATATGCCCGATGCGGTCCGGCGAGAGTATAATCGCCAGCTGACAAAGAAGTTCGAGCAGGTCCGAGACTTCATCATTCTTCACTACAAGGCCACCCAGCGTGACGATACCGAGTTCTGGAATTACTGCCGTGAGATGGAGATACCGGACTCGCTGGCCGACCGGATCGACTTGTTCCAGGAAGCCGGCCGGGTCTTCAGATATGAGGATGAGCTGTTCTCGAGACCAAGTTGGGTCGCGGTCCTGCTGGGCCAGAATATCGCTCCAAGGACAGTGGATCCGATCGTCGGTTCTATCGACGCCGCCCAGATTCATCACAGCCTCACAACCATGAAAAGAGCGATGGCCGGTGCGGCCAGCAAAATGCCCACTCATGAGGCGTTTCTAAAAAACTATGCCTGGTCTGCGGCACCAGCCCATCATTAGCGGAAAAGCAAAATGACAGATGTGAATATCAAGGAAATCGTAATCGTCGGCGGAGGCACAGCCGGCTGGATGGCGGCTTCAGCCCTGTCCATTCTGCTTCGTGACCCGACGATCCGGATTCGTCTGGTTGAGTCAGAAGAGATCGGCACCGTCGGCGTCGGAGAAGCCACCATTCCCCACATCCGCTACTATAATCAGCTGCTCGGCCTGGACGAGCGCGACTTTCTTCGCAAGACAAATGCCACCTACAAGCTCGGCATTGAGTTTGTGAACTGGGGACAGGTCGGCGACAGATATTTCCACTCATTTGGCCCCTACGGGCTCAATATGGACGGGATCCATTTCCACCATTTCTGGTTGCGCCACGCCATGAAGGATGGCTCAGCCCGGGCAGAAGACTACAATCTGCAGGCCATGGCGGCCGACGTGCACAAATTTGCGCACCCCCGCCCCGAGATGAAGTCGTCACCCTTTGCAACGATCGAATATGCCTTCCAATTCGACGCCAGCCTGTACGCCAAATACATGCGGGGAGTGGCGGAGTCTCGCGGGGTCCAGCGGGTCGAGGGCAAAGTCGTTGAGGTTCACCAGCGGCCGGAGGATGGCTTCATCGAAAGCGTCCAGCTGGAAAATGGCGACGTGCTGGCCGCTGACCTCTTCATCGACTGCACCGGCTTCTACGGGCTTCTCATCGAACAGACCCTTAAGTCAGGCTATGATGACTGGTCGAATTACCTGCCCGTCAACCGGGCCGTGGCGCAGGCCTGCGAGCTTGACGGTCCGCCCGCGCCTTATACTCGCGCGACCGCGCATTCGGCCGGCTGGCAATGGCGCATACCACTGCAGAACCGGATCGGGAACGGACACGTCTATTGCGGCGACTATATCAGCGACGACGAGGCGTATGAGCAGCTCAGAAAAGGACTCGACGGAGCGCCACGCTCGGATCCGAAATTTCTTCGGTTCACTACCGGTATCCGCAAGAAGCCGTGGGTGAAAAATGTCGTTGCGCTGGGCCTGTCTGCCGGATTTCTCGAGCCGCTGGAATCAACCTCGATCCACCTGATCCAGACGGCGGTTGCCCGCCTGATGACAAACTTTCCTGACAAGCATTTTAACCAGCAGGACATCGATTACTACAATCAGAGAACGCATCTGGAATTTGAACAGGTGCGCGACTTTCTGATCCTGCACTATTGCGCCACGCAAAGGGATGACAGTCCATTCTGGAATCATGTCCGGACCATGGAGCTGCCCGAAACCCTTCAGCAACGCATCGATATCTATGCGGAAAACGGTCGTTTGTACCGCCACGACAATGAACTTTTTGGCGTGGCCAGCTGGTTTGCGGTGTTCGAGGGTCAGAACATCCGGCCCAAAAGGTACAATCCGGTCATCGATTATCTGTCTGATGAGGCTCTGGATAAGAGGATGGCGGAAATCCGACGCGCCACCAAACGATGCCTGGCCGATTTCGAAGACCACGCCACCTATCTTGAGAAGCTTTGCCAAACAGCTTAACGTCAAGGCCTTCGAAGAACACAGTGATGATGAGGCTCCCTATGGCGCAGTTCCCCGGAAAACCGCTTCTGCTGGCATTGTGTTGCCATCTGACCCTCGGGGTCTCAACCTCTCTGGCTCAGGACACGGGGATGCCGGCAGAAGCCGACACGAGAATGCTCGACACCGTCGAAGTTACAGGCCTGCAGAATGACCCGGCCATGGCGGCGTTCCGAGCGGGGGATTATGAGACCGCAGAAGTCGAATTCCTCGAAAATGCCATGTGTGCCTTGCGCCTGGAACGCAGTCTGGTGGCCTCCTTCGACGGTGCCCGGATCGCGTCCGACCGGGCTGACACATTTGCGCGCTCAGCCTCGAGCAATTCAGGCGCCAACACCCGCGGCGCCGGTGCCGGCGCATCACAGGACATCCCGGTGGGGGTTGCGGACACGACCAGCATTGCCGCACGGTCCGTCGAAAACACTTCCGACCGGACGTGCGACAAGCGCGGCCGGCAACTTTATTTTGCCGGTCTCTCTCAGGTTCAGCTTGGGAAAACGCAGGATGCCCTTCGCAATTTCGAACGTGCTACAGCGGCCAGCAAGATTCTCTATGACGCCCATTACAAGATTGCTCTGATCAAACTGCTTGAAGGGGACACGCGCCGCGCTGAGGCGGAACTGGCGAAAATCGAGCGCATTCTGGTGCGTTGCCGCAACTGTGAAGCCAGAAGCGAGATTATTGAACGCCGCGACCACCTGACCAAGGCGATCGGTGGCGAGGTCATGCTGCGCTAGGGTCCGCGCCGAGACCCGGGAGCCTCCGCCTCATTTTCGACGAAAACCACTGGCCTGATCGGTCAAACGGGGTTGGCGTGCCTGACCCAATTATGGTAACGGTAACATACCGATATAAAGACCACTCTGGTTACAGAGGGTCAGACGTAAATTTGAGGAGGAATTATGTCGGCATCGCTTCAAAAAATTCTTAGCATCGTGACCGCGGCTTTTCTGGTTATGTCTCCAGTGGCGTCTGCAGATCCGGAATTCGAGATCGCCCCCCTTGATATGTCCGCTATCCCCGGATCTTTCCTGCATAATCCGATGGCCGTCCTTCGGTGGGAGCCGGCGGGTCCGAACAAGCGTGTCTCCATCGTCGAATCCGAAGGTGTGCCCGGGGATCAGGCGATCAGTTTCATGGTCCGTCGGAAGAACATTGCACAGCCCTGGGAACCACGCATCCGGGCCCCCTTTGAGGTCGATATCTCCGCTGGCGACGAAATCGACATCTATTTCTGGGCCCGCGCCTCGCGGCTGGCGCGCGGGGCAGAGACGGGACGGATTGGCGCCGTTCTCGGCCGGAAAGTCCCACCTTACGACACGGTGATGAACGAGCAGGTCCGGCCCGGACCGGAGTGGAAAATGTACAAGGTGTCCGCGGTCGCCGAACGCGATTTCCCAGCATCCGAGACCGATATGGGATTTGACCTCGGCTTTGAAAAGCAAACCATCGAACTCGGGCCATATTTCGCCGTCAAGCGCTAAGTCAAGTCTCCCGGAGAGGTCACCAGGCGTCACCTCTCCGGACCTGTTGTGTTGACCGGCCCGCCCGGCGTCCGTCCCCCTGAGAACGCGGTATGCTAGCGGGCTTTTTTCGGGGCCGCCGCGGACCCGCGGACAATCAGCTCATAGTCAAGAATACGCTTGTCGGACTCCGCCGGATCCGGGCTGTCCCAGTCCTCAAAAGCATTTTCGAGCAGAAGAATCGCGGACCGCGCCATGTCCCGGATGGGCTGACGAATGGTCGTCAGTGGGGGCCACATGCTGGCGGCATTCTCGGTATCGTCGAACCCCACAATGGAAATGTCCTCGGGGATGTTCAGGCCCGCCTGATGCGCTGCGGCAATCGCGCCCGCGGCCATGTCGTCATTACACGCAAAAATGGCGGTCGGCGGCGTCTCGCGGGCCAGCAGGACCCGCGTGGCTTCCATCCCAGACAAATAGGTAAAGTCCCCTGACAGCACGGCACTGTTATCCAGGGTCTTTCCGCGTTTTTCATAGGCGCGCTGATATCCTGAGAATCGCAGCCGGCTGGCAATATGATCCGGCGGCCCCTTGATGATGGCCACATCCTCATGCCCCAGGTCCAGAAGGTATTCGGTCATTTCGCACGCGGCCGAAGCATCATCCATGCCCACGCCCAGACCCTTATAGTCGTCCAGAGTAGGGCTGACACGAACGAAGGAAATTCCCGTCCGTTCCAGCGTATCAATGAAGTGTGGATCGTCCGACAGAGGCGGCACCACGATCAGGGCCTGAATGCTGGTGTCGAGAAACCGTTTCTCAATCTCTTCAAGGTCAACCACCTCCTGATCGAGCAGCGGCTCCTCGACAATGAGATAATGACCCAGCTGACGGCACGCCCCGAGGGCACCGAGCAGAAACTCACTGAGATAACCATAACTCGGATTGCGATAGACCAGACCAATGAACAGGCCGGCACGTCCGGCCAGATTTCTGGCCATGATGTTGGGACGGTAGTTCAGCTCCCGCATGGCCTCCTGCACGCGAAGCCGTGTGGACTCCTTCACCGATGTCCGATTGTTCAAAACCCGCGAGACCGTCATCTGAGACACACGCGCCAAGGCCGCGACGTCTTTGATCGTACTTATCTGTTTCTTATTCAACAACACCGAACTACTTTGCCCCAAATTCATCCGCAATAAAATAATTTAAATACTTTGTCTCACTGAAATGAATAGATGTTTCTGTTTTACACTCAAAACTCTATCTCAAAGACAAAGGGGCGTGCAGGGGAGGCCCCGTAAGACCCCCACGGCCCGACCCGTCTAGTCACCGCACGCCGCGTTCCCGGCCCGCTGTTCCCCCAGTCGGACATCCGAGAGACCGACCACCTGACCTGGCTGACCCCTGATGATCAGCACCCGCTTGATAGTGGCCATGTCAATGCCCTGATCCGCGAAACAGGACAGGCTCAGGCTGACCTCAGTCCACGCCTCTGTCAGCGTTTCCGGGAAGAAAGCATCGCAGGCCTCAGCATCGCAGCCCATGCCCACGGAGATCGCGGCGTCACCCGACACCGCCCGCGCACTGAAGGTCAGCTCCATGGCGCCATTGGCCTCGCGCGAGAAATCCACCGGATAGCTTGAGGCGATCAGGAAATCCTCTTCCCCTGTCTTGAACTGGACCCGCAGCGAATCCTCCTGAGCGGCCCGATCATAAGCCGAGACGACGAGACCTGCGGATTCAAATGGCAGGGCAGCAACCGGGGACCCGTAGCGGATGATCTCCCAGGGGGCAGACAAGGCGCCCTTTGAGAAAATCTCGCCTTTATTTGTGACGACACCGTCGCCAAGGCCGGACTCCTCGGACAGCGTGTCCACATGGCCATCGTCCTCATAGGACAGTCCATAGCCAAACGGGAACAGCGGATCATAAGGCTCTTTTCCGATGTTCAGCTCGACCTGGGTGGCGAGCTTTGGCCACGAATAAGACAACCGCCCGGTGAACTCGAAAGACGGGTCGGTGCGGAACAACATGTCAGCAATGCCGGCACCCTCACTGCCGGGAAGCCAGGCCGCGACAAAGGCATCGGAGCTATTGAGCTCAGGATTGACCCAAAGCGGCCGGCCGGACAGGAAAACAGACACGGTTTTCATGCCCTTCTCCTGATAGGCCGCCAGGAGATCCGTATCGAAGCCGTTGGGACGAAAATCCATGTTGGCAACGTCGCCCTGGAATTCCGCGTATGGATCTTCCCCATAGACCGCGATGACAAAATCCGCCTCGACATCGGCGGTGCCCGCCGGATCAAAAATCACTTCCCCGCCCGCCGCACTGACGGCATCCAGTATGCCCGACAACACGGTTTCGCCATTCGGGAATTCGTCATTCGGATAGCCGCCGCCCTGCCAGTTCAGAGTCCAGCCACCCGCCACTTTGGTGATGCTGTCGGCACCGTCACCCACCACGAGAATCCTCTTGCTGGCATCCAGCGGCAGGAGGCCCCCATTGTTCTTGAGCAGCACCAGCGACTCCCGGACGGCGCGGCGCGCCAAAGCCCGGTGCTCGGGGTTGGCGAGGATTGTTTCATCGCCTGCCAGCGGACGGTCACTGGGTTTAACGAAGGCGTCAAACAGACCCGCATTGATTTTGACCCGCAGGATCCGGCGGACGGCATCCTCCAGACGCTCCATCGGGATCCGCCCGGACTGAACATGGTCATAAGTGGAATGCCAAAGGCCCTCCCAGCTCTCCGGCGCCATGTACATGTCCACCCCAGCATTGAAAGCCTCGGGGCAGTCCGTCACCGTACAACCGGGAATCAGCGCATGCCCGTTCCAGTCGCCGACCACAAAACCCTGAAAGTTCATCCGGCCTTTCAGAACATCTGTGAGCAGCTCCTTCTGACCATGCATGCGTTCGCCATTCCAGGCCGAGAAGCTTGCCATGACGGTCTGGGCGTTGGCCCCAATGGCCGAGACATAACCGGCCGTGTGAATATCCCGCAATTCGGCTTCACTGATGACCGCATCGCCCTGATCGACCCCATCCTTGGTCCCGCCGTCACCGACAAAATGCTTCGCGCTGGTCAGCACCTTTTCTGCGCCGAGGAAATCGTCTTCACCAACGCGCCCCTGCAGGCCATACACAATGCGATCACCATAGGATCCAACAAGGTCTGGGCTCTCCGAGAACCCCTCATAGGTCCGCCCCCAGCGATCATTCTGGGGAACCGCCAGCGTTGGTGCGAAGGTCCAGTCATGCCCCGAGACGCGCAGCTCGCGGGCCGTCGCCACGTAGATCTCTTCAATCAGGTCCGGATTATTGGCAGCACCAAGCCCAATATTGTGCGGAAAAATCACCGCGCCGGTCAGATTGGCATGCCCGTGAACCGCATCAATCCCCCAGATAACCGGGATCACGACGTCGACACCTTCGGGGTCTATGGACGCCTCATAATACGCATCCGCGGCCTCAAGCCAGGTTTGCGTGTCGGCATAGGGCTCAGGCCCGGGGGCTGAGTTCCCGCCACTCAGGACAGATCCCAGCCGGTAGGCCTTGACCTCTTCAGCCGTCACCGATCCGCTGTCGGCCTGGATCACCTGGCCCACCTTCTGTTCCAGGGTCATCTGCGCCAGAATCTCATCGATCCGGGCCTCAACCTCAGGATCAAGGGGCGCGGTCTCAACCACGGGCCAGTTTTCCGGATTGATGGTCGGTTTGGACGCTGCGTCCTGCGCCACCTCAATCTCCGGGGACTCGACGGCCGGGGTCTTGGCACACGCCGATAGGATCGCTGCTGCGCCGATAAGAGCCGAAAAGGCGGCGGCTACGCGAAGTTCTGATTTCAAGGTCTGGCTCCAATTTGGATGGTCAACATGGTCTACGCCCTCCATCTGAGGGCAACGAAGACGGGTACAATGTGATAAAGGCCGGGGGATCCCGCCCGGTCCTGCAACGCTCCCTTCAACGGCACGCTTTCCAGAGCGCGCTCTTTTATTCCCCAGGCCCCTAGAGACCTGCGCGCATCATAATCAGTCGAAGATGATAACGCTACCATTTTTTTGCCAACCGCACCCTACGTCAACCCCGGGGCGCACTGCAGGGCCTGGAAGGGCGGCGACAGAGCGCCCGTTTGACGTTACGCATCAGGGATCGACAGGCACGCCAGAAGCGTCAATAGTGAGCTGGATGAAGGGGAAAGGACACCGCTCATGCCGATGACGAGGCGTCAGCTTGTCTGGGGTGGCGCAGGTCTGTCTGCGGCGCTTGCCGTGCCCGCTGTCCAGCATATGGCCTGGGGACGTCGCGATTTTGCCCGCCCGGGCTATGATCCCTTTGCGCCCGACCTGCCCGACAGGGCGAGCTGGATGAACTGGTCGGGCTCGCAGCGCGCGACGCCGGTGGCCATCGATTTCCCCGACAGCGAGGCCAACCTGGCCGACCTGGTGGCCGGGACCCCCCACCGGATCCGTCCGGTTGGCAGTGGTCATTCCTTCTCCGCTCTTGTGCCGAGCGCAGGACGGATCGTAGATGTCAGCGCCTTGTCCGGCCTGTATGGCTATGACCCGGCCACAGGGGAGGCCCGGTTTGGCGCCGGCACACGCCTGTTCGAGGTGGCCCGCAGCCTGAATGAGCTTGGCCGCGCCCTGCCAAACCTACCCGACATCGACGTGCAGACTCTGGCCGGCAGTTTTGCCACCGGGACACATGGTACGGGCAATAGGCTGAGCGCGCTGCACGACTATGTCACTGCTTTCCGCATGGTCACCGCCCGCGGCGAGATCCTCGACATCAATGCAGAGCAGGCCCCAGACCTGTTCCAGGCCGGTAAAGTCTCCCTCGGCGCCCTCGGCCTGATGACCGAGTTCACCCTGAAGACGGTGCCCGCCTTCCGGCTGCGCCGCCAGATGACCATTGAGCCGGTTGGCCCCTTTCTGGAGCGTATCGAAGCGCTGGGAGAGGCCCATCGCAATTTTGAATTCTTTTACTCACCCGGCACCGGCCTGGTGGCCTGGCTGGTGCACGACATAGCCGAGGGCCCGGTAACGGACCGCGGTGAGAGCGAGGACGAGGATTTTCTGGCGGGCCTGAAGGATCTGCGCGATACTTTTGGCTGGTTCCCGTGGCTCCGCCGTCAGATCGCCAGCATGGCCTTTCCACGCGGCACAGTCGAGGATGTGGTGGACGACTCCTTCGCCCTGCTGTCGACCACCCGCCCCACACGGTTCAACGAGATGGAGTATCATCTGCCCCGGGCCGAGGGCGTGGCCACGCTGCGGCGGGTCATTGCGATGCTTGACCGGCGCCAGGACGCCTTCTTTCCGCTGGAATACCGCCATGTCGCCGCCGATTCTGCCTGGCTCAGCCCGTTTCAGGGCGGCCCCCGCGCATCAATCGCGATCCATGCCGCCGTGGACGAGCATTTCGACTATTTCTTCGACGCCTTCGAACCGGTCTACCGCGCCGTCGGCGGACGACCCCACTGGGGCAAGCTGAACCGGCTGGATCAAGCCGGCGCCGCCAGCCTCTATCCAGACTTCAACCGCTTTCGGGCCCTGCGCCGCGACCTCGATCCGGATGGAAAATTCCTCAACCCCTATCTCGCCAGCCTGTTCGGAGAGGCGTTCGATGCCTAGGCTCTCACGTCGCGCCCTGCTCATCGGCGGCACCGGACTGATCGGCACAGGAGGTGTTCTGATGATGACCAAACCGCGCGACAAGAGTGGCCCCCGGGACCCCTATTTCCGTCAACTGCAGGCCGCCCTGACAGAGACCGGCATCGCAGGCCCGACGCTGATCATCGACCGGGCCCGCCTCGACGCCAATATCGACACGCTGCGCGGCCACCTCCCCGCAGGCATGGCCTATCGCATCGTGGCGAAGTCCCTGCCCTCACTCGACCTGCTGCGCCATATCCGCAGCCGTACCGGAACAGACCGGCTGATGACCTTTAATCAGCCCATGCTGACGGCCTTAAGCTCCGCCATGCCCGACGCCGATCAGATGCTGGGAAAACCCCTGCCGGTCGCCGCCGCCGAAACCTATTTCGCGACCCTGCCGGCCGCAGACAGCGCCGCCGCGGACAGGGTCCAGTGGCTGATCGACACGCCCGCCCGGCTGGACCAGTATCAGGCGCTCGCCCGAAAGACAGGGCGCCACCTGCGGATCTGCCTTGAACTGGACGTGGGCCTTCATCGCGGCGGCTTCATACCGGGACCGGCCCTGAGGCAAGTGGTGGAGGCCATTCACCGGGCCCCGGATCTCAGCCTGTCCGGCCTGATGGGGTACGAACCCCACCTGCCCGCAATCCCGACCACGCTGGGATGGCGGGAGCGGGCCAAGCAAGGGGCGTGGACGCTGTACCGGGACAGCCTCGCCGTCTGTCAGGAGGTCGTTGGGTCCGAGGCCATGGGCGCCCTGGTCCGCAATGCCGCCGGCAGCCCGACCTATCGTTATTACGACAATACAGACATCGCCAATGAAGTGTCCGCCGGATCCTGTCTGGTCAAACCGACCCATTTTGACACCGAGCTGCTGGCCCCGCACCAGCCCGCCAGCTTCATCGCCACGCCGGTAATCAAGGCCTTCGACCAGACGCGCCTGCCCGGCCTCGAATTCGCCGAAGGTGCGGCGCGTGCGTGGGACCCAAATACAGCCCAGACCATCTTCATCTATGGGGGGAACTGGCTGGCGGACCCGGTCGATCCGCCCGGCCTCTCATACAACAAGACGTTTGGCCGGTCCTCCAACCAGGAAATGCTCAATGGCGGTCCAGCCCTCAATCTGGCGCCGGATGAGATGGTGTTCCTGCGCCCTCATCAGAGCGAGGCCGTCTTCCTGCAGTTTGGCGACATCGCCCTTTATGAGGACGGCGCCATCACCGCCCGGTGGCCTGTCTTTCCCATCTCGGCCTGACGGTCTGGCGGGATCGGTTCAGCCGCTCCAGCATTAAAGTTGCCTATGAAACTATGGCCTTTATGACACAGGTCCCGAGATTCCCCCGCCGGAAACATGACACTTAGTTGACGGTATAAAGTGGAGCTAGGTACGTAGGTGTATGCACGTCGTACGAGTAGGGTGTGGGACGGGCTGTTAACCTCGGAGATTGTTAAGTGAAAAAACACAATTGGAAATCACGTCTGCTTGCGTCCTCAGTGATCGCAGGTGCGACGATTGCGATGGCGGGTTATTCGGTGGCGCAGGACGCTGACGAAGATGATGCCATTCAGGAAACTGTGACCGTCACCGGTTCACGTATCGCGAAGCAGGACTTCACCTCGAACAGCCCTGTTGCCACGGTTGGCGCCGAGCAGTTCAACCTGACCAACACGGTCAACACCGAAGGCCTGCTGAACACGCTGCCACAGACCGTCCCGGGCCTTGACCGGACGTCCAACAACCCCGGTAACGGCACGGCCACTGTTGACCTGCGCGGTCTCGGCTCTGGCCGGACACTGGTTCTGATCGACGGGAAGCGCGTTGTTCCGACCACAGGCGGTGGTGTTGTCGACATCAACAACATTCCAAGCGCGCTGATCGAGCGTGTTGAAGTTGTGACCGGCGGTGCCTCGGCTGTTTACGGGTCTGACGCTGTTGCC
>Ga0213866_10001665_pt1 | contig 16290 bp, 15 predicted proteins | sample PICome_11_FD_160079 | JGI IMG/M metagenome (GOLD analysis project Ga0213866, IMG submission 160079) | Coastal seawater microbial communities near Pivers Island, North Carolina, United States - PICO284 | ecosystem: Environmental > Aquatic > Marine > Coastal | place: USA: North Carolina...
CACAAACGTTTAATGGAATTTGAAGAAGCTATTAACTTTAAAAATAAGTTGAGAAAACCTAGGAAATCTGATGTAAGAGCTTAATGGAGCTCTACCTAAAACTTATTGATGTAATAGCCCCTGTTTTTTTTGTAATTGGTATTGGTTATTACCTTGGAAAAAAAAATCCAGAAATTAGCACTGATTTCATAACTACATTTGCAGGTAACGTAGGTACACCTGCAATGATTTTCTACACAATAACAACTACCGGAGTAACTTTAAGTGTTTTTACTGAATACTTCATCTATGCATTAATTATAATCGGAGGATTTTCTATTGTAGGTATTTTATTTCTTCTATTACTTAAAAAAGATTTTATAAGTGAATTGCCACCATTAATTTTACCTAATACTGGAAATATGGGTATTCCTATTTGTTTATTTGCTTATGGAACAGCTGGGCTAGGGGTTGCGTCTGCAATTGCTTCGGTAATTATTCTTCTTCACTTTACACTTGGAGTTTTATTGGCCAAAAAAAGCTTTTCATTCGAAATATTAATTAAGAATATGCCAATTTACGGAATAATTATTTCAGTCATATTTTTATATTTTGAATGGGATGTTCCTGGATATTTAGAAAACACTACATTTTTACTTACATACGCTACCATATTTTTAGTTTTAATGTCTTTAGGTATTGCGTTATCAAGATTAAAAGTAGTGTCATGGACCCATGCATCAATTCTAGGAGCGGTGAGAGTTATTATTGGACCTTTAATAGGATTTGGATTAATTAAATTTCTTAATTTAAACGGGTTTGCTGCCGGTGTTCTTCTTATTCAATCGTGCATGCCTAGCGCGGTTTTAACCTATTTAGTGGGTTCAATGTATTCAGAAAGAAAGGTGGTTGATAGCGTAGCCAGCGTTATCGTAACTTCTACTGTTATGTCATTTTTTACTATCCCAATTGTAGTTTATTTAAGTCTTAAATATTTTTAATAAATACAGTGATTTACAAAAAGTAATTAAAGTAATACCTTAAGTATTAGGTAAGTATTATTTATATATAAATAAGAAAATACAAATAATCATTGAAAAATAATGCTTATTTAAGTCCAAAAAAACAACACATAAGTTTAAAAAGGTGCATAAAATTAAGGATTTACTTAAAAAATGATAAAAAATCAAATAGTGGCAGGCTAAAATCCAGCAAAATAGGGTGTTTTAGACTATTCTAAAAGCAGCAATAATTAACAATTCTACAAGCTTTGCGTGTACTGAATATAGCGTTTAAACGGCCGTAGAGGGTGTTTTTTTTGCGATCATTGATTTTAGAGTACAACTAACTGGTGTGTGGGTAAAAAATACAGTGAAATAGGGGCTAATAGACCCGATCGCCCGTCAAATAACAATTCTAGAGCCTTATACCCTCTTTTTTAAGTAAAAATTTCTTAGTTTTAACACCTCCTTTGCCTGAATAGCCTCCAAGCGATCCATCAGATCTTATAACTCTATGGCAAGGAATTTTGGGCGCGTAAGGGTTTTTCCCTATAGCATTGGCTACAGCACGCACTGCATGGGGTTTTCCAATGGCTTTAGCCACCTGAGTGTAGGTTTTTACCTTTCCACGAGGTATTTTCCTCAAATAAGCCCATACTTTCAGCTGAAATTTAGTACCTACTAGCTTCATTAGTCAAAAATTAAGTAAATTGTTAGAGATATGCCTGTTAAAAGGGCTATTATTAAGCCTAAAGCTATCATTTTTTTGCCTTTTGAACTTGAATTAGTCCAGAAGTAAGAAATTCCATAAACAGCAGCTATAAATACTATTATAGGAAGAATAAATTTAATCATTAGTTTTAAAATTATACGTATTGACATCTAAAATCACTTAATATATTACTAATGATAATTAATTGTTATCAATAGTAATTATATGAATGAGTTAGTAACAAATGTAAAAAAGCTTCATGAGGAAACTTTAGAAAACCTCAAGAGTTCAAAAGCTAATAACACGCTGAGAGCGTATAAATCTGATTTTAGGGATTTCGGTGCTTTTTGCGCAAAGCACGGATTTAATTCAATGCCAACAGAACCTAAAGTTGTATCATTATACCTCACACACCTCTCAGCTAGCTCAAAAATAAGCACTTTAAGGCGAAGGTTGGTGTCTATAGGAGTAGTTCATAAAATTAAGGGTCATTATTTGGATACAAAGCATCCAGTTATTATTGAAAACCTAATGGGAATCAAAAGAAAAAAAGGAAGCATTCAAATAAGCAAAAAACCTATATTAATCAATCACTTAAAACAAATTATTAACGTAATAGACGAACAAAAAATCGAAAAAATTAAAAAATTAAGGAATAAAACTTTAATTCTTATAGGTTTTGGAGGAGGATTTAGACGTACAGAACTTATTTCTATTGACCATGAAGACATAGATTTTGTCCAAGAAGGAGTAAAAATAACTGTTAGAAAGTCTAAAACAGATCAATTTGGTGAAGGTATGATCAAGGGTCTACCCTATTTCTCTAATGATAAATATTGTCCAGTTACAAATTTAAAGAATTGGTTAACATTATCAAAAATAAAAACTGGGCCAATATTTAGAAGATTTGCTAAAGGGTCAATACTAACTAGACATAGGTTAACAGATCAATCAGTAGTATTAATAATTAAGGATTGTTTAAAATTAGCAGGAATAGAAAATCAAAATTTTTCTGGTCACAGTTTAAGATCTGGTTTTGCAACAGTAGCTGCAGAGTCAGGTGCTGATGAAAGAAGCATAATGGCAATGACAGGTCATAAAACAACTCAAATGGTAAGACGATATATAAAAGAAGCAAATTTATTTAAAAACAATGCATTGAATAAAATCAAAATATAAAAGTTAATATCAGTAATAATAATAAAATAATCTAAAAATTTTTAAGATAAAAATCGTTATTTATTCTATGCAATAATTTAAATTGATTATTATTTAAAAAAGATAAGATTTTATCTTGGAGATGTGGAAATATTTCTATTTGTAAATAGCATTTATTATTTAAAATAATATTTAATGCACCTTTCAGAACGTTAAGTTCATGTCTCTCTACATCAATCTTGAAAAAAATTTTTTTATTTTTTAAAGGATACAGGTTATCTAATTTGTCTGTTTCTATTTCTTCAAATAATAGTTTACTTTTGTCATATTTATTTATTTCTTTATCTGAATCTTGAAGAATAGACGAGCCTCCCCTTTTATTTTTATCTGTATACCAAAGTTTAAGATTATTTTTGCTATCAGAGCAGCCTAGATTATGACAAATGATATTAAAGTTGTTTATCTCAACATTTTTACTTAGTCTTTGAAAGTTCTGCTGGTTTGGCTCAAAAGCGGCTGTTTTAGAGGCTAATTTACATAATGATAACGAATAATAGCCTATATAAGCACCAATATCGAAGAAATAATCATATTTTTGACTTAACAATTCCTTTTTAACAAAATCCAATTGATCTTTTTCATATTCATTTTTAAGATATATTTCTCGATCAATTGAAGAAGTTAATAAAAGATTAATCTTAAAATCATTTAATAATATGATATTTCCCGTTGAAGAAAAAGATAGTTTTCTTATTAAAGAAGGAATTATCCTTTTAAAAGGTTTAAAAGAAAATAATAATATTAAAATTTTTCTAATCATTACTGAGTAATCTTTCAATCTTAACCAACTGTCTTTCTGAAAAAGATTTAAGTATCATAAATTTGTAGTTTTTATTTTCTGGTTTATATTCATAAAAAGCTATTTTGTTTATAGTATTATCAAAAATATCTAATACAGGCACTTTTAAATAAGACGCCATTACAGTCATAGTACCGTGTGGAGAGACTACTAATGATGCATTTTTAATTAAATTAAACAAATCTAAACTTTCTATATTTTCTAGGTAAATAATATCATCAATTAAATTAGAGGATAATGTACTTTCATTATTATTTTCAAAGTTAATTGTTTTGAATTTGTCCTTAAAAATTTTGTTAAATTCATTTTTTTCGATATCGCTAGTTAAAAAAACTTTATATTTATTTTTGATCAAAATGTTTAAAAACGAATTTAAATTAGAAAAAGACCATTTTTTCTTTTCATAAAGTAATTTCTTAAAGTGAAAATGACAATATTTTTTTTGCGAAAAAATTTCAAAATCAAAATTATCTTTAGATTTGGTATTTATCATTTGGATATTAGATGATAAATTATTAGAACAAAGGTCTTCTATAATATTTTTTATCGACTCACCTTTTTTTTTAACTTTTCTATTATTTGTTCTAAATTTAAAAAGAAATTTATTAAAATATTGGATTGGTCTGTCTTTATTTTTTTCTTTTACAGTAACACCATAAAATCTAGTTTTTTTGAAAAAAAAAGGTAAATAAAAAAAAAAATTCTTAGGACTTAAAATAAAAACTTTATCAATTGAACTTTTTAAAAATAAATTAAATATTCTTATTTTTTCGATTAATGAGAGTCGATAATTTAAATAATTTATTTTAACGTTGGTTTTATTGAATAGAAAAGAAAAATTCTTCGAATAATTAGAAAGATAAATTTCAATATTATCATTTTTATGTTCATTTAAAATATTATTAATGCCATTTAATGAATGAAATAAATCACCCAGTCTATCATTTTTAAAAATTATTATATTTTTCATCTTAAGAAATTTTTAATCCAAGTATCGGCAATAACAGACCAAGTTATTTCTAATCTTTTTTTAAACATCTTAGTTTTTAGCTCTCGAAGGATAGTGTCGTCATTCATTAGATCTAAAGTATATTTAGCAAATTCAGAGGAATTTTTTGCAATAAAGCCATTGTTTCCATGTCTCACTCTCTCACTTAATGAGCCAATACCATAAGTTATGACAGGTACACATAATTTGATTGCCTCCTCAGCTGTAAGAGTGAAGATATCTGATTTGTGACCTAAGTATAAAAGAACCCTTGAATGCTTTAATTCATCAATCATTTCACTCCTATTTCCAATAGTCCTTAGAAAAATATTATGATTTTTTAATTTATCTGAATATTCAATTAAGTCTGGGGTAATATGGAACTCAAGATTTTTATCTTTTTGGTAAATTAAATCAGTCCATATTTCTAAAAGAATATCTAAGTTTCTATTCGATCTAATGTTGTAAATAGCTTTTTTAGGAGGAATAAAATTAACATCAACTTCTTCATAAATGAATTGTTTGTCTACTGTAATCGGAATAGTTAATTTACCAAAAGGTGCAGTAAGAAAGCTTCTTTTTTTAAACTGATAGTCACATAAAGTTACAATGACTGGTTTATGTGTGTAAGTGGAAATAAATTGTCTCTTTCTTAGAAATTTTTCTAAACTTTGGTTACTCACTGAAAATATAGCTTTTTTTAAAGATTTAATATTATTAAACAAATTCGCATTAGAAACGGCAATAGCTAAATCAAAAGTTTTTTCTTTATTGATGTTATTTTCATTGATGTAATGAACTCCATTTATTTTTTTCTCTTGATTAGTTTTTGTAGCGAAAAAAACATCTATATTTTTTTTTGCAAATTCTTCCGAAAGTAATATTAATGATGTTTCAGTACCTCTAAGTACAGGTCCATTAATATCATCACCAGTAAATGATATACCAGAATTATCTATGATTAATATTTGTTTTTTTTCCATATAAAAAAGATTTTAAAATAATATTCAAATTTTTAAATTTTTTAATGCCAAGTTTTTTTAATAAATCATTATTTCCATAAATATCTTGATTGATTTTTTTTCTTGATTTTATAAATAATAAATCTTTTTTTAATGACATAGAATTTAATTTTTTTGTTAAAGAAACTAAATTAATTTTTTTACCGCTGCAAATATTTAAAGCTTTATCCCTCTTTTTATTAAGCATTAATTCTAAAGATCGAGCAACATCATCGATATGAATAAAATCCCTATTTTTGTTTAAGTTTATTAAATTTCTTCCACTTTTTATTTTTTCATAAACATCTGGAATAAAATGACCTTTATCTTGTTTATCTGAAGTGAAATTAAAAATTCTTGCTATTCCAATCTTAAAATAAAATCTTTTTTTTCGATTTAAGATAAAATCTTCTACAGCTTTTTTAGTACTTCCATATTTACTAAATGGTTTTCTTGTATCATACTCAGATATTTTCTTTTCATGATATCCATATACATGACTAGTTGAAATAAATAAAAAATATTCAAAATCTTTTTTGAAATTTTTTTGGAGTAATCCAATTATTTTTATCGGTAATTTCTTATTTACTAAATTTATTTTTCTGTAATTTTTTTTTTGTTTCGAAGTAATTGCTGCAAAATGTATAAAATAGTGAAATTTTTTTTTTCTTAACCATTCTTCTAGTTTGTGAATTTGTTCTAATCTGTACGGAAAAGATACAATTTTGTATTTTTTTTTATATTTATTGTAAAAATAGGACCCGAGTACTCCCTTTCTACCTGTAATAAAAATTATTTTTTTAGAGACTTTTTTCAAATGCACCTACAAGTTTTTTTATCTTTTTATATGATATAGGACTTGTTGGTAGTCCAATAAAAAAACCATGTTTATTAACTATATCAGAATTTATAAACTTTGAATTTTGTATAAGTTTATATTTTTTAATTGATGGTTGTTTTAAGAAATTTCCACTTATTATAGGTCTGGTTTCTACACCTATTTTTTCTATTTTTTTTAAAAATTTGTTTCTATTGATATTTTTAGAAAGAAGAATTGGTATTCCAAACCATGAAGCCTTAACATACTTGTTCGCTTCAATAAAAGTGACGTATTTCTTAATTTTTGCATTATTTTTTAAAGATCTCAGTATCATTGTTCTATTGTTCATTCTTTGCTTAATAAATTTATCTAAATCTTTAAATTGATTTAGTCCAATACTAGCAGCTATATCTGTAGATCTTAAATTGAAACCTGAGTTATAAAAAATAAATCTACTATCCAAATGTTTATTAGCTAAAGCTATCTTTTTCTCATTTTTTAACCCTCTAGACCAACCATGAGCCCGTAATGATTTGATTATTTCAAAATCTTCATTGTTGTTACAACAAATCATACCGCCCTCCCCGGACGAGATTTGGTGCGATGAGTAAAAAGAAAATGAAGAAAAATCTCCAAAAGTGCCTAAATATTTATTTTTAAATTTTGTCCCTAGAGATTCACATGTATCCTCTATCAATATTAAATTATGCCGTTTTATTATACGCATTAATTTAGTCATATCTACACAATTCCCAAGTACATGAACGATTAGTATAGCTTTGGTTTTTTTTGAAATCTTTTTTTTCAGATCATTTAAATTTATATTTAAAGTTTCTAAATTAATATCTACAAATTTTGGTTTTAAACCAGATTGAATGATGGGCCATAAAGATGTTGACCAACATAACGATGGAATAAGAACCTCATCTCCTGGTTTTAATCTTTTTTTTCTGTAAGGATTAATTAAACATTGAAATGCAAGTAAATTTGCAGATGATCCAGAATTAACCATTAAAGAAAACTTTGATTTCAATTTTTTTGAAAAATAGTTTTGAAATTCATCTGTTTTTGGACCAATAGTTAATTTTTTTGATTTTAAAATTTTTATAGCTTCAAGAATATCTTTATTACGATATGGATTTTCAATTAACGGATAAAAAAAATTATTCATTAAGATTTATTTTGAAAATTCTTCCTCAATCATATCTTCAATTAGCTCATTTGTAGTAATGATAGGTTTCCATTTTAATTTTTTTCTAGCTTTCGAAAAATCACCTCTTAAGAAGTCAACTTCCGTAGGCCTTAGAAATTTTTTATCTAGATCGATAATAATTTTTTTTGTTTCTATATCTACTGCTTTTTCATTTAATCCTTTTCCAACCCATTTAATTTTAAGAGAAAGTTTTTTAGCAGTTAAATTTACGAAATTTTTGACTGTGTTTTCTTTATTAGTGGCAATAACCCAATCATCTGGTTTCTTATGCTGCAAAATTTTCCACATTGATACCGCATAATCTTTGGCATGGCCCCAGTCTCTAACTGCATACAAGTTTCCTAATGTAAGTTTTTTTTGTAAACCTTTTTTAATCCTTACTAAACCTTGGACAATTTTTTTTGTTACGAAAGTTGGCCCTCTTCGTGGTGACTCATGATTAAATAAAATTCCATTTGAAGCAAATATTCCGTAAGCTTCCCTATAATGTACAGCTGCATGGTAAGCAAAAACTTTTGATACTCCATATACAGATCTTGGATGAAAAGGTGTTTTCTCATTTAGAGATTTTCTTTTACCAACAAGACCATACATTTCTGAGCTCGATGCTTGATAATATTTGGTTTTTTTTAAATTAAGTATTTTGATAGACTCCAAAATTCTTAAAGCACCTAATGCTGTAATATCAGCAGTATACTCAGGCACATCAAAAGAAACTCTTACATGGCTTTGTGCAGCCAAATTATAAATTTCATCTGGTTTGATTTTATTAATAATATTTAAAGTACTAGTACCATCAGAAATATCTCCATAATGAATAAAGAAATTTTTATTGGAAAAGTTTACACTATCAAACAAATGGTCAATTCGATCAGTATTTGCACTTGATGATCTTCTTTTTACACCATGAATTATATAATTTTTTTTTAAAAGTAGTTCAGCTAAATACGATCCATCTTGTCCTGTAATACCAAAAATTAAAGCAACTTTTTTTATTTTCTTTCCCATAAATACTTTTTGTTTGTTTTTATTTCTAAAGACTTATTAATTATATACTCTGAAACAAGATCTGAATTAAAATATTTCATATACTTTCTTTTACCATTTCTTGCAATTTTTCTCCTTAAATTGTCATCTGAAGATATCTTTATGATTTTTTCTGATAAATCGCCTACATTTTTATAAAACACCATTTCGTTTTTATCAAAAAAATTTTGATAATCAGTTTTTTGATCTATCAAACAAACTAGTCCATTTCCCACAATTTGAGTTATTCTATCACTACTGTAATACTTAATTGCATCTCCTCGACTTAAATTCAAACCCATTTTTGCATTACTTATTGTCTTAAAGTAATGATCTGCCCAAATAGGTTGCACTTTATCAATGCCGTAAATATCAAATTTAATATTTGGGGTCATTGACCTGAGCTTATTAAGAAATTGAATTCTATCATCGGTTTTACCGGACTTAAGTACTCCTCTGTGAACACCATGACTTAATGCAAAAAATAAATCAACATTACACGATTTATCAAAGTTATTTAATGTTTCAAAAGATTTGTCGCTCGGATTTGGAATAAAGTAACTATTCTTATCATTTAAAAAATTTAAGACGTCAGGACTAGTTGTCAGAAATGTTGAGTCCACCACGTCAATTTTGTCTAAAATTCTCTCTTTATTTCTCTCGAAATCTGGTCCTTTTTTGTTTAATGGATCTAAAAACCACTGAGAAAACCTTGTATTAGGGTAATCTTCTCTAAGTTCTGATATCTGATTTTTAGAAATTAAATCTGCATGACCCAATACAATTAAATCAGGTTTATAATTGTAGCAAGTTTTCTTTAACTTATCATTTAATGTTTTTGCACCTTTAAAGTCATTTATAGACTTATAATATTTTTGAATATCTCTATCACTGAAACCAAGAACACTATGACCCTGTCTAATGAATCCATTGTTAATTCTTCTGCCTGTATTAAAAAATAATCTTCCATCTAATCGCTCATTAAAATTAGTTATATGAAGTATGCGAAGTGATTTTTTTATTTTTTTTAAATTGAAAGATCTATTTAGTTGTAACTTTTCATCTCTGTAGTTATCAATCATATTTGTTACAAATGAATGGGTAAGATAGAAATTTTTAATTGATAAAAATTGTAATTTTTTTCTAAGTTCTTTTTTAGAGATTAATTTTGATATTTCTTTAGTTAGCTCTTTTACTGAAAGTTTTGATAAAATTCTCGCGTTAGTAACAGTTTCAGGCAACCCCCCTTTGTTTGTAATAACCACCGCACATCCATTAGCGGAAGCTTCTAAGCTTGTTCTGCCAAATGGTTCTTCCCAACGTGAACAAGCTACAGCTATACTTGTTTTTTTAAATATTTCCAAAACTTTTTCATGATTTAAAAAACCTAAAAGATCTACATTTTTATGTTTAACTATTATTTTTTCTCTTTTCTCATCCCCTATTATTTTGGCTCTCCAATCTGGGTATTTATTTAAAACCTTATGTATTGTTTTAGCAAAAATATCATACCCTTTTGCATTATTAAGTTTTCCCACAAAAGTAATCCAGTTTTTTTTCTTTTTAATTATTGATATGTTGCCTTTTTGAGCAGATTGAAAAAAAACAACTAGCTTGTTACTATTTACAAATTTATTTTCTAAACCTTCTAAAAATCTTTTTTTAGACCAATTGCTATTAAAAATAATTTTATAACAAATTTTTAATAACTTTTTTCTTTCCTCAATAGTTTTTGAACCATCCATGGATAAGGGATCATTATGAAAATATAAAGAGTAAACATTATTAGGAATTTTATTTACTAAATATTTGACATATATAGGTCTATTGTGAACTTCAATTATTGAAAAATTATATTTTTTTTGTACATCTACAAATTTATTTACATAATTCTTTGTTTGACTAGCTAATAAATTTCTACTTAAATTAATATTTACATATTTTAATTTAAATTTTTTTTTAAAATTTGTGTTTCCAAAAACTATTATATTTTTTTTGTATTTACTCTTTTTACTTGTTTCGTTTACAAATAATGAAACAGCTCCAGGATACTCTGGTGAAAAATTTTCTTTATAAGGTAATAATATTCCTATTTTCACAAATATTTTTTTTTAAGTTTATTTCTTAATGGTCTATTGTTCTTTATATAATATTCTCTAGAAATTGCCTCTTTTTTTGATTTATATTTTTCTTTATAAATAAGTGTCCATTTTCTTCCTCTGGTGAATTTTGCACCTTTGCCGGCGTTATGAAGATTGATTCTTTTTTTTATATTATTTGTATAACCTACGTAAGTTATCTGCTTTACGCCCTTTGATTTGAGCATATAAACGTAATATATCAATTATCAATATCCCTTAGACTTAGATCCTTTTATGCCTTTTAGTTTTTCAAGATCAGATTTTGCACCACTGGCGATATACCTGCTATCAGATCCAACGGTTACAAGATTGAATCCTTTTTTAATCATTTTTTGAGCGTATTCTGAAGTACCGTTATGTAAACCAGCTAATAAATTTCTTTTTTTTGCTGCATCAAGAATTCTAAGAATTTCACTATAAGCTTTTGTGTTTTCTGGTCTGTCAAAACCAGGTTCTTCTCCAACAGCTAAACTTAAATCTGCTGGACCTATATAAACTCCATCTAAATTTGGTGTGTCTAAAATTTCATCAAGTTTTTCTAAAGCCTCTTTAGTTTCAATCATTGCTAATTTTAAAATTTCACTATCAGCATGTTCTGCATAATCGTTACCGCCATAGATACTTGCTCTAATAGGACCGAAACTTCTATAACCTTTTGGAGGATATTGACACGCTTGGATAAATTTTTCTGCTTCAATTTTATTACTAACCATTGGGCAAATAATTCCATAACATCCAGCATCTAAAATTTTCATAATTTGACCTGGTTCATTCCAATTAACCCTAGCCATTGGAGTAGTATCTGTTGTTGAAATAGCTTGCAACATGCTAGTGGCATTTGGATAATCTATAAGACCATGCTGCATATCAATGGTTAAAGAATCCCAACCTTGATTAGCCATTACTTCAGCTGAAAATGCACTAGGAACTGCTAACCAGCTATTAATGATTGGTTTACCTGATTTGAAAAGTTCTTTTAATTTATTTTTTCTCATTCGTATGAGATACCAAAATGAGTGTATTTTATATTTAAATAATCTTTAATCGCCATTGATCCACCTTCTCTTCCGTAACCAGTTTGTTTAATTCCACCAAAAGGAGCTTCTGCTACAGCTACTGCAGGAGTGTTAACTGCTACACACCCTGTTTCTAAAATTTCAGATGCTTTATTTGCTTTTTTAAGGTCTGTTGTATAGACGTAACTGCATAATCCTAAATCATTATTGTTAGCTCTTTTCATTACCTCATCAAAATTTTTAAATGTTAGAATAGGAACTATTGGACCGAAAGGTTCTTCTTTCATAATAGTAAAATTATCTTTAACATTGTCAATTATTGTAGGTTCATAAAAATAACCTTTATTAAAATTTGCTGCTCTTTTTCCTCCTAATAATACTTTTCCACCTTCTTTTTTTGTTGTTTCAACTAATTTTTCTACTCCTTCTAACCTTTGTCTGGTACATAGCGGGCCTAGTAAAGTATCTTTATCCATTCCATTTCCAACTTTTAATTTTTTTGTTTTTTGCACCATTAAATTAGCAAATTCATCTTTTTTGTTCTCATGTATATAAAACCTACCTGGTGAAATACAAACTTGACCATTATTTCTAAATTTTGCAGTGATAGCCATATCAGTAACCTTGTTTAAATCTACATCATCAAAGACTATAAACGGTGAATGACCACTTAATTCCATTGTAACCCTTTGCACTTTATCTGCAGCTTGTTTTAAAATTAATTTTCCTACTCTAGTCGAACCAGTAATGGAGATCTTTTTGATTATATCAGACTTTATTAGTTCTTCTGATATAGACGCTGGATCACCTGATAATAAATTCACTACACCCGGAGGAACACCTGCTTCTCTACAAATGTCTACAATTTCCATAACGCTTCCAGGAGTTATGACATCTGGCTTAACAATAACTGAACAGCCTGCAGCTAAAGCTGTAGAAATTTTTCTAGATGCAAGTACTATTGGAAAGTTCCATGGAACTAAAGCAGCAACAACTCCAACTGGTTGGTATATTATATGTATACGAGTGTTAGGGAATCGACTCTGGTTTATTTCGCCAAAAATTCTTTTTGTTTCTTCTGAATTCCACTCAAAAATATCAGCTGCTCCACCAATTTCTCCTGGTCCTTCAGATAATGGTTTACCAACTTCTAAGGTTAACCATTTTGATAAAATATCAACTCTTTGTCTTATTAAATCGGAAATTTTTCTAATAATTTTTGACCTTTCCCAAGGAGTAGTATTTCTCCATATTTCTAAACCTTTTTCTGCAGATTTAAGTGCTCTCTGCACATCAGAACTGTCGGCCTTAGACGCCTTCCCTATTACTTCTTCAGTAGCCGGGTTAACTACATCATAAGTTTGACCACTAGATGATTTTTGCCATTTACCATCGATGAACTGTCCGTATTTATCGTACATAAATTATTGTTGAATAAAGAATATTTATTAAATAGTTTATATTGAATTTATGAAAAACATTCAACTCACTTGTGCTCACGCTTTAGTAAAATTCTTAATCGCTCAGAAAACTCTTATAGATGGAAAAAAAGTGCCTTTATTTCCAGGCGTGTTTGGAATTTTTGGTCATGGTAATGTTGCCTGTTTAGGTCAAGCACTTCAGGAAAATCAAAAAGAACTTCCTACATGGCGAGGCCACCATGAACAAAACATGGCTTTAACGGGAATAGCATATTCAAGAGCTAAAAGAAGAAAACAAATTTTTATTGCAACCTCTTCAGTTGGGCCAGGTTCAACAAACATGATTACTGCTGCTGCTGTTGCAATGAGTAACAGACTTCCAATACTTTTTTTGCCAGGTGATACATTTGCCAACAGAATGCCCGATCCAGTTTTACAACAAGTTGAACATTTTAATAATCCAGGGATAACTCAAAATGATGGGTTTAAACCTGTTGTAAGATATTTTGATAGAATAACTAGACCAGAACAAATCATTTCAAGTTTGCAACAAGCAATTCAAATTATGTTAGATCCAGCAGATTGTGGTCCAGCATGTATTTCATTAAGCCAAGATGTTCAAGGTGAAGTTTATGATTATCCAGAAGAATTCTTTAAAGAACGAGTTCATACGATAAGAAGACCTAAACCAGATGACTTTCAAATTAAAGAAGCAGCTGAGCTAATAAAAAAATCTAAAAAACCAATTATTATTGCTGGTGGAGGAGTTTTTTATTCAGACGCAACAGATGAATTAAGCAATTTTGCAAAAAAACATAACATTCCTGTAGCACAAACTGTAATGGGATATTCATCAATAAAAAAAGATCATACTCATTATTTAGGAACTATTGGTGGTTTAGGTGGGAAAGCTGCAAACAATTTAAGTAAAGAAACTGATACAGCAATTGCTATTGGAACTAAACTTGCAGATTTTACTACAGGCTCTTGGGCAAATTTTGAAAATCCTAATTTTAAATTAGTTTCTATAAATGCCGCACGATTTGATGCGAATAAACATATGGCACAAGCAATTGTTGGAGATGCCAAAGTGTCTTTAATGGAATTATCACAAGCATTAGGAAGTTGGAAAGCCGATGACAATTGGTATAAAAAATCTAGAAAAGAATTGAAAGATTGGGAAACGTATGTTGATAAAGAAAGTGGACCAACTAACCAAAAACTTCCAAGTTATGCCCAAGTAATTGGAGCTTGCTATAGGAATTCAAATCCTACCGATATAGCAGTGACAGCAGCTGGAGGATTGGTTGGTGAAGTAATACAGGTTTGGAAACCTAGAGAACTAAACACACATGAAACAGAATGGGGTTTTAGTTGTATGAGTTATGAAATTTCCGGAGCACTTGGTATTAAAATGGCTAATCCAGACAAGGAAGTAGTTTCATTCGTCGGCGATGGATCTTATCTACTTTATAATTCAGATATTTACAGCTCTGTCATAACAGACAATAAATTAATATTAATAGTTTGTGACAATGGTGGTCACGCTGTAATTAATAGATTGCAACTATATAAAGGTGGCAAAGAATTCAATTGTTTACTCAAAAGCTCAAAGAATACTAACTTAGTGCCTGTAGATTTTGCAGAACACGCAAAGAGTATGGGAGCAGATGGTGAACATGTTAAATCTATTGCTGAATTAGAAGAGGCATTTAAAAGAGCAAAGAAATCAAAAAAAACTTATGTAATTTCTATTCATACAGATGGTTATCAGTGGTTAGAGGGTTCGGCGTACTGGGAAAGCCCTACTCTTGGAATTCCTACAACAGAAGAAAATAAAAAATCTCTAAAAGAACATCTTGAAGGAAAGAAAAAACAAAGAAAAGGTGTTTAATCACTATGAATAAAGTTTTTAACGTTGGTCTGGTTGGCTGCGGACATATCTCAGAGACCTATTTTAGAGCGCAAGAATACTTTAATAATATAAAAATTATAAAATGTGCTGATCTAAATAATGAAGCAGCAGATAATTGCGCAAAAGAATATGGGATTGAGTCAGTAAGTTTAGACGATATCTTTAAAGATAAGGATATTGAAATCATTCTGAATCTCACAATTCCTAAATCTCACTATGAAGTTTCTGAAAAAGCACTTAACTCAGGCAAACATTCTTATAGTGAAAAACCACTGTGTATTAATTTTGATGAAGGTAAAAAACTATTAGAGTTGGCTAAAAAAAATAATCTTTATTTAGGAAGTGCTCCAGACACAGTTCTTGGAGCGGGTATCCAAAAGTCAAAAGAATTAATTGAAAGTGGATTAATTGGAAAAATAAATTTAGGTAATGCAATATTTGCTTATCCTGGTGTTCAATCCTATCACCCTAGTCCTGAACCATGGTTTGCTGAAAAAGAAGGAGGTCCAGTTATAGATATGGGGCCCTATTATATTACTGCACTGGTAACACTATTAGGTCCAGTTAAGTCTGTTACAAGTAAATCAAAAAAAGTATTTGATGAAAGAGAAATAGGCATCGGTCCTAGAAAAGGCCAAAAATTTAAAGTCGAATGTGACACTACTTATGTTTCAACGTTAGAATTTCATGACAATACATTAATTCAAATGACTTTATCTTTCGATGTTAAGGATCATAAAAGAAATCATATCGAATTATATGGAGACAAAGGCTCAATTATTGTAACCGATCCAAATATGTTTGGAGGATCTGTATTTACCTGTCTTGAATTAGGAGGTAAATGGACAGAACATGAAACACACAATTTAGAATTAGGTAAAATAAATATAAAAAGCCAAAGCTCTAGAGCAAATGAGTCTCCAACAAATGCAAATTATAGAGGAGCTGGCTTGTCTGAAATGGCCTATTCAATAGAAAATAAAAAAGAACATATGTGTAACGGTGATCTCTCTCTTCACGTATTAGATATTATACAATCA
>Ga0213866_10001667_pt1 | contig 16284 bp, 14 predicted proteins | sample PICome_11_FD_160079 | JGI IMG/M metagenome (GOLD analysis project Ga0213866, IMG submission 160079) | Coastal seawater microbial communities near Pivers Island, North Carolina, United States - PICO284 | ecosystem: Environmental > Aquatic > Marine > Coastal | place: USA: North Carolina...
CCCAAGTCGTTCAAGCCTAGCCATCTCTTCTCCTTGGCTACCAGTTGTGAGAATAAGAACTTGTTTGTCTGGAAGGTTGTCCATTCCAGGGCCTGCCTTACGGATAAGTCCGCGAGGTGCTTTCAGGTACCCAAGGTTTTGTGCAATCTCGATATTCGTCATCATGCTTCTTCCAGAGACAAAGACAGTACGGTTGTACTTCTTTGCATGTTCTACGGTTTGCTGAATACGATTAAGGAGCGAGCTAAATGTCGAAACAATTACTCGGCCTTCTGCATCGCGAATCAGCTTATGAAGCGTTTCCGAAATATCTCCTTCGCTTTTACTATGTCCAGGCTTCGACGCATTTGTGGAGTCTGCAATAATTGCGAGCACACCGTTTCCTTCAGAAGAGAGCTCCGCAAGACGTTGAAAGTCTGCAGGGTCTTCATTTACTGGAGTAAGGTCGAATTTAAAGTCTCCTGTGTGGAGTAGTGTTCCGTATGGCGTATGCAAAGCAATTGCTGCTGAGTCTGGAATAGAGTGAGTCACCTTCAGGAACTCAACGTCTACTTTTCCAATGCGAGTTTTCTGCCTATATGGCACAACATTTAATTGTGATTTATCAGCAATCCGTTCTTCTTCAAGCCTCTTTCGTACAAAAGCCATCGTAAGCTTTGTTCCAAAACATGGTGGATAGTGAAGTCCAGGCATCAAGTGCTGTACAGCACCAATGTGGTCAAGGTGTCCATGAGTAAAGAGTACTGCTTTAATGCGGTTCTCTCTTCCTCGGAATGACGAAAGGTCTGGAATCAAATAATCGATTCCGAGCATATCTTCATCAGGGAATTGTAATCCTAAGTCGATGATATAAATATCTTGGTCTACTTCGACAACGAAACAGTTGCGACCAACTTGTTCAAAACCTCCAAGTGGGTACACGCGTAGTTTTCCTCCGCCTGCCACAAGTGGCTTTTTCGAAACATCTTGTGTCTGTGGCCGAGGGCCTGACTGCCGGTGATTGTTATTGAAAGAGCCTTTATGGTTTCCACCAGATGACTTTTTCGTATTGCGAAAAGGTGCTTTAGAATTCTTGGCAGGTTGATCCTGCGGTGTCTTTGATACCTCTCCTTTTTTTCCATTATTCGAGCTTAACCACTCTCCTACTGACTTCATGTTATTTTTTGTAAAATGTAATACGCTTAGCATAGACCTTTCATGGGTAAATGGCAAGGAGTTGATTGCAGCAATGCCATTTTATTGGCTTCAGATAAACAAATTTTTTCAAGCAATTTTTGTAATCACGCCTCTGGTGCCGTACGAAATAAGGCCAATCGGTACTCATTAGTGTGTAAAAATCACATATATCGAACAAGCCTTGTACTCCGAATGCTTGCCGAAATTGCAGAAGAACGGTAGCCTATTGCACCGTATGGAGATAACAGTACAGACAGCAGTGAGTAAGGCAAAAAGGGGTACCATATTGGTATCCAATAATTTCACATCTGCAAGCGGAGAAGATGTATTGCTACTCATGCAAATAGAGGCAACGCCAGCTGAAGCAAAGACGTTAGAGAAAGAATGCACCACTGTGTTGACACATGCATTACTCGAAACAGAAGGAGACGCGGCATCACGTCTTGATGGAACACTGAAAGAGTTAAATGGACTACTGAAGGGTCTGACATTTTCACAGTCAGTTGGAGAGGTTCATGCGGTTATAGGAATAGTCGATACAACAGGCATACTTCATGTGTCGCATGCTGGAAGAGCAGAGGCATACGTTGTTCGCGCGGGAAGTGCGAGTCAAATAACAGAGTACTCTCGCGGAAAGCCAACACCAGCGTTTGTACACATTGCAAGTGGGGCACTAGAACCACGCGATGTTGTCATCTTCTCTACAGTGCGTTTGCTACGAACAGTTACACCTGCACAGCTTGGACAATTGGCACAAAGAGGAGACCATCTTATGGATGAACTCGTTATGGAATTGGAATCAGAAAAAGAGCAGTCTGCTCTTGCAGTACTCAGAATTGCTGGACGAGGAAAAACAGAGGCGCCTGCAAAAACGCGTGCTATTCCTTCTCGAAAGCGCGGTCGTAGTCAGCAGTCTGCACTGTCAAAAGTATTATCATCAGCATCTGTAGTAACAGATAGGGTGAGTGGTTTTGTTCCAACAAACCTTGTTGATAAAACACAGGGAATTCTTGGGGGCTTCTTTAAAGACCTAGGGGATCCACTAAGAAAACGCAGAGCACATCTTCTACTTATTGCAGGAACCGTAGCAGCTTTCCTTATTGTATGGGCTGTAGTGAATGTGTCTACAGGTAGCCAAAAGCGTCAAACACGAGCAGAGCTTCAAGATCGTCTTGAAGAGATTTCACAGCTTATGCGAACCGCAGAAAACAGACGGCTCTCTGGGGAAATGGATAGTGCTAATGCAATTCTAGAACAAGCAGAGCAGAGGTCGAAGCAAGTTATGGATAACGAAAGTAATCTCTTCCGTGCAGAGGCACTCGATCTACTTGAGAGAATCCGTACAAAGAGAGAAGAGATCAATAACATCATTCGTTTATCTCCTCGAACAGTTGTAAACCTCTCAACAAAGAACGAAGACATTGAGGCACTCGGCTTTATCGGGTTACCAGATGGAGAATTTGTTGCATACGACAGACAAGATTTGTACCGCGTACTTTTAAATTCAGTAGAAGATCCAGATCGCCTTGTAGAGGATGAGCTCATTCTTGATGGTGATGATTTCCCTCGATACCAAACAATGGTGTTCCAGACGACGGACAATAGCATTGTTGAAATGATCAATGGTCAGCCAACAACAATGAAAACAGAAGATCCAGCAGGTTGGATCAAGGGAGCAGATCTCGAAACATACCTTCGATACCTCTATATTCTCTCTGTAGAAAATAATCAGATCTACAAGTACGAGCGTCTCAGCAATAGGTATAGCGGACCGTCGGAGTACAATATTAATGGAGACCTCACGAATGCGTTAGATATTGCGATTGATGGTAATGTATTCATCCTTAAAAAAGGAGGTGAGATCATGAAACTACTTCGTGGTGAAGTGCAGCCATTTACAATCCGTCATCTTCCAGAAGAGGCACTCTCCAATGCAACAAAGCTCTATAAGGTGTTTGATGGACATCTCTACTTCCTTGATCCTGTAGGAGCACGTGTCGTTGTAGCTACCGCTGGCGGTGGAACAGGTGAAGGTGCATACGTTAAGCAGTACCTCCTCGAAGGAGATCAAATTGGTGAGCTCAAAGATCTTTACGTTGATGATGAAGAGAACAAATTGTACGTGATCGATGAAAAGCGTATCCATGTTATCGATCTTCGGTAATGAGAATTCTCACGTTTGGTACGTTCGACAATTTGCACCCAGGGCACATTGCCTATCTGTCTGAAGCTGCAGGAATGGGAGATTTAACGATTATCGTTGCTCGAGATCGAAATGTTGAGCATATAAAAGGCAGAGTACCAGAGGGAAACGAGCAAGAGCGCCTTCTTGCATTAGAAGAGGTGTTCCCCGATGCGACGGTAGTTCTTGGTGACAATGAGGATTACTTAAAGCCCGTACACGACGCAGCACCCGATATTATCTTCATGGGATACGATCAAAAATTGCCACCAGGGGTAACGGAGGAAGACCTTCCGTGTCCAGTCAAGCGTGCTGCGGCGCATAACCCAGAAGAATACAAAAGTAGTCTACGAAGAGAAAATGGCTAACGAAAGAGGTTTTAGTGTTCCGATCTTGGTAAAAAGCCTTATTTCTGCTATAATAATCCGATTACTTCACAAAAACACATATGGAAGAAACAAACATCCCTACAAACACAGACGCACCAGAAGGTGACGACCGAGCACCGTTGTGGAAGCAGCTTATGGGCGCAGTTGTAGGTGGAGGTCTCGCACTGACACTCTATTACGGATATGACGCTGCAAAGCCTCAGCTTGCTGCATACCTCACACTCCCTGTTGCAGAAGGCGGACGGTTGTTTGATATTGGAGCTGCGAGTATCGCAGATAAAAGCCTTGAAGATAACGAACGCAAGCGTGTTGTCAGTAGAAATATGCGTGCTGCACAGCAGCTTGAGAATTCAGAGTTAGGTTATAACGAGCTCTCTGCTGCAGATGATCATTCCCTTGATATCGATTGGCCAGGACATGAGGCAGCAGAACTACCCGAAGAAGAAATGATGATGGATGGTTTTGATGTTGATATGGTAGAAGACGATATGGCTGGATCATTCGAGATGCAGATGGCTACAAAGGATATGGAAATGGAAGACGATTGGGATTCTCTTTGGGGAGACATTCGAGATCGTGAAACTGGTGATGAAATTGGAGAATCATCAAATGCTCCTACTCTTCCAGATTCTGGCGCGGGAATTGGATTCCTCGTTGCAGGAGCTGCAGGCGGTGCAGCATCTACCCGTCTTCGAAAAAAGAAGGCGTAGCCAACGTTTCAAAAACCCCCTAGCATAGATGCATGGTTTTGCCTGCACTCTTTTTCTTGTTCGGACTCATTTTTGGGAGCTTTGGATCGGTATTGATTACGCGTGTTCCATGTAATAAAAGTATTGCCGGTCGTTCGATGTGCCCACAGTGTGGTAGTACCCTTCGTGCGACGAGCCTTATTCCCATTGTAAGCTTCTGTATGAGCCGCGGAAGATGTCGCGAGTGTCATGCGTCGATAAGCATGTTGTACCCTCTTGTAGAGCTTGTAAGTGGGCTACTGTTTCTTCTGGCATTCTTTCTTAATAGAGATATCCCGTCATCTGTTTTTATGGCGATGGCATTGTGGCTACTGTTCATCATTAGTGTGATTGATATTCGGACACAAACGATTTCAGATATGCTCAGTATTCCACTATGCATCTTTGGTGCATTGTACAGCTTTGAGACAGGGGCATTCTTCTATAGTGGTGCAATGCTCGGTGCAGGATTTTTTGGAGGAATGTGGCTGCTTAGTAAGGGTAGGTGTATCGGTAGTGGAGATATTATTCTTGCAGCAGGGATTGGGTTTCTTGTTGGGAGTTGGCAGATGATGATTGCATGTCTTATGGTGACATATATTATTGGAGGGCTCATAGCGTCAACACTATTGTTGTCAGGAAAAATACATCGAAAGAGCGCCATACCCTTTGGGCAATTTTTAGCACTCGGTGCATTATTTGTAGTCGTCTTTAGGGACAAGTTGAGTGTAATTGTATCCCTGTATTTTTAGCTCTATAAAAATCCAGGCTCTCGCCCAATAATGGCCGAAAGCCTGTGAAAGGAGTCTGTTATATTAAGCGGCAATTACCGTGCTCGCCCAGTACGAATAAAGGGAAGCTTCTATAACGACTATGGGGACATAGTACGCCGTATAACTTATTTGTCAAGGCTTTAGAAAGGGCAAATATTTAAGCAGAACGGTGATTTGTAGGTATACTGAGCGGGTTATGAAGGTTGTAGCGCAAAATCGCCGGGCAACGTACGATTACGAAATAATCGACACATTTGAAGCAGGAATCATGCTTCTAGGGCATGAGGTGAAGTCTTGCAGGGCGGGCAATGTCAATCTTGCTGGAAGCTATGTGTCACTTGTCACAGGTGCGCCAGTCCTCAAGGGGGCAAAAATTGCGAAGTATCAATATGCATCTGGTATAGATGATTATGAAATGGGGAGAGATCGCCCATTACTTCTCACAAAAAAAGAGTTGAGCAAATTGGAGTCTCAACTTCTCGAAAGGGGGGTGTCTCTTATTCCGATGAAAGTTCTCGCAGGTAAACATGTCAAAGTAGTGCTTGGACTTGGAAAAGGAAAGAAGAGGTACGACAAAAGACAAAAGAAAAAAGAACAAGATGTTTCACGGAAGCTACGTGCAGGTGAGGACTATTAGTTCTTTGTAAATGTAAGTGTAGTCGTGTCATCGAAAACACCTTTTTCACTTCCCTCTGCATATTCTGCAACATATGCATGCAGAGCTTGTGCCATTTCTGATTTAGGGCCTTTGAATGCAGCGAGGAATGCAGCTACACCTTCACCAGAAAGCATGATGTCATCTGCATTTTTTACCTCACTTGTTCCATCAGTGGTGAGAACGAGAGTGTCCCCTTTCTTTAATGTGAAGGTGTGAATGCCTGCTTGTTCTAGCATTGGAACTTCCATGAGTAATGGAAGTGATCCTTTTTCATTATCAAATTCTCGTCGGGTATTTCCGTTTGCCTCAATGACAATTGCAGGCTCATGACCTGCGTGAAAAATACTAACAGTGTCTTCTTTTTCACCTGGTTCAATGTGTCCAAGTATTGCTGTGGCAAACATGCCAGAGTCGGTAATAAGTTTCTGAAGTGACACGTTTATATCATTAGTAAGCGTCTTCAGGTCATTATCAAGGTTGCCAGCTCGGGCACACTCATGCAGTGCAGTGGTGATAGCTACTTGAATAGGAATGCAGTTAGCACCATGTCCAGATACATCGAAGTGAGCAAAGAATTTTTTACCATTCGGTAATTCGTGTAGGAAATATCCATCGCCCCCACCTTGCATCGTTCCACTAATCCATTCTCCAGAAATCGTATATCCATCCCACATATCAGGGGTAATTGGTTGTAGTAGTGTTGCTTGAACCTCAGTTGCTTTTGCGAGAACCTTTCGTAGGTGTTGCTCTTGCACAAGAGCATCTGTCTTGCGAATTTGTTCAGGGATTTGACCGAGTATTTTTGCAACAAGTCCCATGCTATCGATATGTGTTTCATTAATGTCCTCCTCTCCACGTGTTGCAGTATGGGCGATATGCAATACCCCGAGCAATGTATCATTGTCGTAAACAGGAGTCGTAATAGTCGTAATAGAAGATTGGTTACCAATATCGTTCACCGTAAATTTTGCCTCCTCTAGCCCTTGTGCAAAGAGCGAAAGCTCAGCGCTGCTTGGTATGTACATGCCGTTTGTTATCATGTTTTGGGTGTCAAACTCTTGGCCATTCCATGGAACAAAGGAATGGGACTGTGCATGAGGAAGCACATTTGTTAAAAAAGTTTCTACAGTAAAGCGTGTAGCATCTTTAAGAGATGGTTGAGAGAAGAGCTCGGGAATATGTTTTAGAGTCTGTGTAGGGTTTGGAAGTGCAGAGGGAAAACGAACAGGGAAACTCCCCTGTCGTGTAATGGTGCTGCGATATGGTTGTTCATCAGAAGAGTTTTGTTCATCAATAAGCGCAAACGATGGCTCTTGAGATTGCCCTTCTTCTACAGTAGACCGAAGTGATGGGTTACCACTTGTTTCAAGGAGTCGTGGGTATTGCTCGGCAAGTTCTTGCACTGCTGAGTGGTATTCATCAAAGCGCTCTAGTGCACGACAAGCAGCGAGGTATGGCTCATGCGCACCATCATCAGAACGCTCTTTCCATAGAATGAATATTTCAAAGAGTTTTTTGTGATCTGCACTCTGGATAACATCTTTTGAAAGTAATGTTTTGTAGTGGTTGTGAAGAAAGTCAGAGGCTTCATCATTGCAGCAAAACACGCGCGATAAATGTAAATGCAAAGCTTCAAAATTAATTGGTCGCTTTGCCACTATATGCTCTGCACATAGTAGATTGGTGATAGGGTCTGTCGTATCCAGTAATAACGAGTTTCGTAATGCCTCTTCTGATTCTTCATCGTCAGATATTTCCGAAAGTACGCGCCACAAATAGGGTGATCTTTTTTCGACTGGTGTTCTTTTTATAATGATTCTCACATCTTCAGTCAGCCCATGTGTCATGCAGAAGAGAGTGGCATGGTCTCGTAATTGCTGCGCACTAGGGTTCAATAAAATGGCAGTTTTGAGGCAGTGTAATACTTTTTGAATATTTACATCTTCCCCAGTATCAGCTGCATATTCAGAGAGGGCGATAGCACGAAGAGACCAAAATCGAGCAGGGAGTTGTGGGCCATCAAGGCGCAGGACAATATCAGACATGGTTAATGTATCTTCATAAGAAACTTTTCCTGTCCCAGCGGCAATGAGACTTGTTTCAATGTAGTGTATTAGTGCAGTGCGAAGTTGTAAGTGCGTTGTTTTATCAAGCTCTCTCCATCGTTCAGTAATTTCAAGTGGGAGCCCATCATCTGGCATACCATGGATAAAACTGTCTTCGAGCATCGAAAGGACAGGGTGGTCTTTCAGGATTTTATTTCGTAGTTCATCAACAAGGCTTTCATTGTGAAGTAAATGATCAAGCAGGTTGCCCCAGTCTCGTCGCCCCTCTTTATCCTGGCGAATATCAGCGATCTTATACAAACGACGCACGTGTGTTTCCATATTGTACGGGTCTATGGAAAGGGCAGAGGTGTAATATTTTTCTGCACGATTAATATCGTCTTTGCGAGTAGGGTCGAGTTCTGCCTGCATGAGGTGTAGTCGTCCCAGTTGGGCATAAAGAGTACCAGGGTCTGACTGAGAAAATTCTCGCAGCTCAATAAATGCATCAATGACACGTTGAATATCCTCATGCGATGCCGTATGTAAATCATATTTTTTTTGGAGCGTTGCTAACATTTCGTTCGCCTTTGATGCACTATTTTCCTCTTGAAGCACTTGCTGACTTGGAAGAGACGTAATGAGCTCTATGCCAGCATGTAGCTCTTTTGCTGTTGGGCGTAAGGGTGGGCTAATAGATTCACAAGCAAGATAGAGCTTATGCAAATGTATTTGCAGTGGAGTGAAGTGTCCGGTAAGTGGAAGGGGTTGATTGGATTTATCTTCTTTTGCTCCAATCTTCTCTGCGATAAGAAGTCTGGCTGCATACATATCAGTCCATCCTGCAATCCACTGTTGGCCTTCTGGGTATCCAGTAGGATTGATAAGCTCGGGTGGCATTGTTTCGGGCTTACCTTGAAGTGTCCCTCTCCCTTTTTTGTTGAGCCCTATAAGGTCAATATCATGAAGGACTATGCGCTTTTCTCCGCTTTCAGGATCTTCCACAAGAAGTAAGTTTCCAGTATCAAGATCTCGATATGTTAGTTTCTCTTGATGCAAAGCATCAATACCATCAAGTGCCTGCTGCACATATGTTAGATATTCTGTAAGTGACAATCCGTGCATAACATCTGAGAGACGCGGACTATCAGGCAATCGCTCTACTGCTGCAATCATGCGACTATACCCTTCCCCATGCGACCACCCAGCTTGATAGAGTTCGACAAGATGAGGACTACGTTGAGACAGAGGTTTGTATATTTCATTTAATGCTCTTGTATCTGAATCAATTGCATCTGTGTGTTGCATGCGAATAACCACTTCATCTGCATTGCGTGCATTTTCTCCAAATTGAATGTAGTTCAATCCTTTGTTTCTACTGGGTATATCAGCACTTATAACAAAAACATGCTCAGGCTCTGGTTTAGTAGATAACACTGACGCAAGCTGAGAGCGGGTTTCCTCTATGAGTTCTGGTGGCAATGCAGGAGGACGTAGAAGTACGGTTATTCCGTTTGCCGATAAGTGTTGCAGACTGTCTTCTGAAACAGGAATTTCTAGAGTCTGAATGTCTGCTCGTGTGCGACGCATAGGAGATCTATCTTACATGTGATCGCCAATCTCGCAATTATTGTTTATGCAGCTTTAGATCGACTACCATCAAGTACTTTTAGTGCCGCACTTCGCGTGTCTTCATGAACACGTGTTTGTATACGATTTGTAGAACCTGAAAGCTTTGTAGACTTTTTTACTTGAAGCACTTCGTCTTCTGGTGTTTCATCAATGAAATCTGTTGGTTTCATAAGAGAAAAGGAAATAAATAGTGTGTTTGTAACTATTATTATACAACATTTACTAATATATAGCAAATACCAAAAAGACTTACAAATTTGTACATGTATACGCTATAGTCGCTTCCTATGTCTTTATTGCCACCACAAATCCAGAAAACAATCGAAGAGTTTAGTAAGCTACCAGGAGTTGGTCCAAAGTCTGCTGAACGTCTTACGTTTCATTTGCTGAGAAGTTCAAAGGCTTCTCCAGAAGGTCTTGGTAATGCTTTGATGAGCTTGAAAAACGAACTGAAGTATTGCACCGAATGCCAGATGGTAACCCTCGAGGAGAAGTGCAGTATTTGTACGAGCACAGGAAGAGACCATGCGTCGGTACTCGTTGTTGAAAACCCACTCGATGTTGTTGCGTTCGAGCGTGCAGGATACAAAGGTGTGTATCACGTCTTGCACGGAGTGCTGTCCCCTATTGATGGAATGGGGCCAGAGCAATTACGTATGAAAGAACTGATGGACAGGTGTGCAAGTGGGGAGATCTCTGAAGTGATTGTTGCCACGAATCCAGACATCGAAGGAGAAGCAACAGCACGGTACATTCAGCAACAGTTAGCTGAAAAAGTAGAGAAGGTTACACGTCTTGCACATGGTCTTCCAATGGGTGCAGATATCGAATTTGCAGACCAAGTCACACTCAAGCAGTCGCTTGATGGCAGAAGGAGTTTGTAAAAATGCCCAGTGTTTCCACTGGGCTTGTGCTGCAATGACCATGTGGGTCACTGGGCTTTGTGATAATCCTTGAAGGTCGGAACAGTTGTGACGCGTGCACATGGAGTGCACTCTATTTTGACTCTTCTTGTGATCACGCCATCCTTGTCTCGGATGACAATTGTGTACGGCTCTGGATTGGGCCTCTTTGCTTGCCACCAGATAATATATCCGATAACGATTGCCAAGAGTGCTACAGCGCAGAGCGGACCAAGGTTTTCCATAACAAATTTCTCCTTTTATAAAAATAGTTATTGGAAGTTGGTAAACTTTACCACGCAAACAATTATTTACAAGCGCGTTTTAGTGCTTAAATGCCCTAAAACCAGTGGTAACCATAGCGATACCAAGTTCATTTGCTTTGGCAATAACCTCATCATCCCGAATAGAACCACCCGGTTGAATGATGGCGACGATACCGTGCTCGGCTGCTGTTTCGATGCTATCGGCAAATGGGAAGAAGGCGTCACTCGCCATCACACTCCCTTGAGCTCGGTCGCCTGCACGACGTGCGGCAATAATTGTTGAATCAACACGACTCGTTTGTCCACAGCCAATACCAGTTGTTATTCCATCTTTTGCAAAAACAATGGCGTTACTTTTCGCATGTTTTACAACCAGCCAAGCAAACAGCAAGTCTGCAATTTGCTCATCAGTCGGAGCAGTCTCGGTTACACAGGTAAGATCATCTTTAGTCAGGACTTTTGTATCCGTATCTTGAACCAAAATGCCTCCCATCATTGTTCGGTGTGTTTTGGCTAAACTCTGCGGATTGGTCACTTCTATCACACGGAGTTTCGGACGCTTTTTAAGGAGCTCCACTGCATCTGGCTCAAAGCTGGGGGCGATGAGTACTTCTGCAAAAATCTTCTGTTCGATTATTTTTTCTACGACCTCTTTCGTACACGGTCTGTTGAGCGCGACAATAACTCCGAATGCAGAAAGTCGATCTGCGTCGTAACTTTTTTGAAACGCAGTTGCAATGTCATTATCTGTCCCAACACCAGATGGGTTTGCATGTTTGATGCACGCAGCAGTTGGCTCTGAAAATTCTGATACTAAATTCCACGCACCATCTGCATCTAAAATATTTAAGTAACTCATTTGTTTTTCCTCTTGCACTACTTTCCACCCTGGACTTACCCCATAGTTCTGATAAAACATTCCAGACTGATGTGGATTTTCTCCATAACGAAGTGCGAGTCCTTTTTCGAGTATGAGAGCAGAGTTTTTCCCTTCAGATAGGGCTTCTGTAATATTTGCATCATACGCAGCTGTACGCAAAAATACTTTTGTTGCGAGTGTTTTTCGTGTCTCTAGCGTTGTGTTTCCTTTGTTTTCAATTTCAGAAATAACACAGTCGTAATCTGCAACGTCACAGACGACAGTAACGTGTTTGAAATTTTTAGCAGCACTACGAAGCAGTGTTGGACCCCCAATATCAATCTGTTCAATGAGGTCATCACCAGTGATTCCCTTCGCAACAGTTTCCTCAAACGGATAGAGGTTTACAACAACGAGATCAATAGATTCTATATCGAGTTCTTTTGCCTGCGCCTCATGTTCGCTATCGCCTCTTCGGTAGAGAACTCCTCCCATAATTTTTGGATGCATTGTTTTCACGCGTCCTGAAAAACACTCTGGAAATCCAGTGACATCATCGACTGCGATAACGTCGACCCCGCTATCAGAAATTGCTTTCAGTGTCCCTCCTGTGGAGATAATCTTATAGCCAGCAGCAGCTAAACGAGTAGCAAATTCGGTAATTCCAGTTTTATCAGAGACGGAAATTAAGGCTCGTTTAGGCATAATGGCGAAGAAAAAGAAGTATCGGGAGTGTACAGGTTCTTTGTGCATGTGTCAGCGTAATGCTTGTGATTGCTTAAAATCGCTATATTTGCTATAATTTAATGATTATTCGGAAAATCGTATGCCAAAAAAAGACACAGAAAAAAAAGAATCACCGTCGCCAAAAAAAGCTGGCAAGAAAGTTCTGATCGTTGAAGATGAGCGGCCCCTCTCTCATGCATTGGAGTTAAAATTTACGCACGAGGGTTTCGATGTTGTCATTGCAACTGATGGTGCTGAGGCATTGAAGATTGCCAACACAACAAAGTTTTCTGTTATTTTGCTCGATCTCATTATGCCAAATATGGATGGGTTTACGTTTATGGAGCAACTAAAAAAGAAATCACCAATTATTGTGTTGAGTAATCTTGGACAGGAGGAAGACAAGGAGAGAGCAAAAGAACTCGGTGCAATTGGATACTTTGTAAAATCGAACACACCTATTACAGATATTATTAAAACTGTTAAATCCACAATGAAATAATGGCGCTAACTGATGCACAAATCGGCGATATCCTCCTAGCACAGAGTTACCTCTCTGAAGAAGAGTTGAAGGCAAACCTGAAGCAAGGAAAAGATAGAAAGTTACCACTACTCGCAGTCTTAATGGAGAAGGGTTTGCTTACACAAGCATTGTATGAAAATGCATTGGCTGAACATTACAGTTTGCCATTTTTCGATATTCAAGAAAATCCACCAAGCCCAGAACTTGTTGGAAAACTTCCAGAAGAAATCGCACGGACATACAGTGCGATTATTATTAAGCAAGAAGGAAAAACACTTACAGTTGCAACGTCAGACCCTGGTAATGAAACATTAGAAGAAGCAATTCGTATAAACTTTGAAAAAGAAGAGGCAACAATTCCAGATGCTCCGGTGGATGAAAAGAAAGGGGGAAAAAAGAAAAAAGCAAAGCCAAAAAAGAAAAAGTCTGGAGGGCTCTTTTCTTCAAAGAAAGCTTCAAACGAAGATTTTACTGGCAAAATTAGCTATGTGTTCTCTTCACAGGAGAATATCAATTCTGCATTGCGTCATTATCGAAAGCCGCTTGCAACAAGGTTCCAAAGCATCATTGAGCAGCAAGGAAAGGTTGCGCCAGAAATCCTTGGAGAAATTATCGACGATGCAATTGAACTTCGTGCATCAGATATTCACTTCGAACCTCAGGGTGATATTGTTATCGTTCGCTTCCGTGTTGATGGGGTGTTGCATGAGGCGGGACGCATTGAAAAGATTCACTACGAAGGTGTAGTGAACCGTGTGAAGATCGAAGCAAACATGCGTATTGATGAACACTTCGGTGCACAAGATGGTGCTATCCGTCATCAAACATCAACTGGTCCTATGGATATTCGTGTGAATATCGTGCCAATTGTTGATGGTGAAAAAATTGTAATGCGACTTCTTGCGGCATACGTTCGCACGCTATCGCTTGCTGATCTTGGCTTTACAGAAGAGGCACAAGAGGTGCTAAAAAAGGCAGCACACAAGCCATTTGGAATGATACTTACCACTGGACCGACAGGGTCTGGTAAGTCAACAACGCTCTCGGCACTCATGAAAATGCGTAATCATCCGGACATTAATATTTCAACAATCGAAGATCCTGTTGAGTATAAAATCCGAGGAGTGAACCATATTCAGGTAAACCCAAAAGCAAACCTAACGTTTGCATCAGGACTCCGAGCACTCGTACGACAAGACCCCGATGTTATTTTGGTGGGGGAAATCCGTGATGGAGAAACGGCAGACATTTCTGTGAATGCAGCACTTACAGGTCACCTACTTTTCTCGACACTTCACAGTAACGATTCTGCAACAGCAGTACCGCGTTTGCTGGACATGGGAGTAGAACCTTTCCTCCTTGCATCCACTCTTGAGGTTATCATCGGACAGCGTCTTGTAAGGCGTATCTGTCCTGAGTGTCGGTATAGTTACTCGCTCTCTGTGGCAGAGGCTAAGAAGCTATTTACTGGTGCAAATAAGTTCTTTTCGGGAACAAAGAAAGTCTCATTGTATAAGGGAAAAGGATGCGATGCATGTGGCGGAACAGGCTTTAGAGGGCGCGTTGGAATTTATGAACTTCTCGAAATGACACCAGAGATCGAAGAACTCGTTATTCATCGTGCAACAAGTGCAGAGATTAGTGAGGAGGCACGGAAGCAGGGAATGAAATTGATGTTTGAAGACGGATTCCAAAAGGCTCTTTCAGGTCTAACAACAATGGAAGAACTCATGAGAGTTGCAGCTCCGCCAGACGTTATTTTCTCCCGCAAAAAGAATGCCAAAAAGAAAAAGTAAAAAAGCGGCAAAGAAGAGCGTTATAAAAAAGGCACCTGCCAAGAGAGCTTCTGTAAAAAAAGAAAAGAAGGTTATAGAAGAGAACGTAGATGTTGTTGAAGAAAAAGAAGAAGAGTCGCTGCCAGTAGACATAAAAAATGAAGAGCCAGTAAAAGAAAAGAAGAAGTTTTTTTCTATGAGCATTGGGAAAAAGAAACAAAAAGGTGCAGGTTACCCACAAAAAAAGAAGAGTGAGCTTGGTAAATTTTTCTCATCGCTTAATAACATGGGAATGGGTAAGCAGCGTGTGATGATGATCCAAAGTATGGCGATGATGATGAACGCAGGTCTCCCCCTTATCGACACTCTCTCTACACTGGAGATGGAAATGAAAAATAAGGCAACAAAGAAGATTTTGAAAAACATCGCAGCATCAGTTAATAGCGGTACACCACTCTGGCGCTCTATGGATGAGGCGTATTTATTTACGCCATATGAGGTTGCTCTTGTGCGTATTGGTGAAGAGGCAGGAAGCCTTGCTCAAAACCTTGAATACCTCGCTATACAGCAAGAAAAGGACCATGCCCTTAGCTCGAAAGTGCGTATGGCTATGATCTATCCAACCATTGTAATGGTACTTATGTTCATCATTGTTATGGGGCTTGGGCTCTTTGTTCTTCCAAATTTGATTCAGGTTCTTATGTCGCTTAATGCGGACTTGCCTGTCACAACACGTGCGGTGATTTACATCACCAATATTTTCTCTGATTACGGAATGATATTTGTGCCAAGTATGGCGGGAGGATTTGTTGTGTTAGCACTTCTATCGAAGTTCACACGTTTCCGTGTTGTATCACAGTGGTTTATTTTTAAGATTCCAGGAATAGGATCACTCGGACGACATGCAACTATCGCTCGTTTTGGTGTGATCCTTGGAGGACTACTTCGTGCTGGAGTGCCACTGACAGATTCGTTAGCATCTCTCGAAGATGTGACACACATCGTGTCGTACAAGAAATTTTACGGAGTTCTTTTGGAGCACATTACGATGGGAGACTCCTTCAGTGTGAGCTTTGCTGCAATTAAGAAAAGTGAAAAACTACTCCCAATTTCAGTGCAGCAATTGGTAATCACAGGAGAAAGATCAGGAACATTGTCAGAGACACTATTAAAGATTGCAGATATTTATGAAAAGAAAGCAGCAGAAACTGCAGAGCGACTACCTGTTATTTTAGAGCCGATGATTCTCCTCTTTATTGGAGGACTTGTTGGAACAATTGCCTTTGCTATTATTACCCCTATTTATGGAGTTGTTGGAAATATAGGTCGTTAATTACATAAAAGCGCAATATATTTCTACTTTCCATCTTGGTATACTACCTCGTTAGATCCCCCCCATCTCATATGAAAAAAGGTTTTACACTCGTAGAAACGATGCTCACGTTCGGTATTATTGCGATTACCGCAGGTATGTCGGTTCCGATGTATCAGAACTATCAAATTCGTAGCGATTTAGATCTCGCAGTAGCGCAAACACTGCATAATCTTGCGAGTGCTCAGCTAAAATCTCAATCTGGAGAAGAAGATGGGCAGTGGGGTGTTTCTATTGAAGATGGAACAGTATTTATGGGGGAAAATTATATTACACGC
>Ga0213866_10001670_pt1 | contig 16266 bp, 16 predicted proteins | sample PICome_11_FD_160079 | JGI IMG/M metagenome (GOLD analysis project Ga0213866, IMG submission 160079) | Coastal seawater microbial communities near Pivers Island, North Carolina, United States - PICO284 | ecosystem: Environmental > Aquatic > Marine > Coastal | place: USA: North Carolina...
GAGGACGATAGAAAAAATTATGCTCAAGCTCCTTCTATTTTACAATTATTTACTGGCATAAAATTCAATTATCACAGGCTTTTTCTACACTATGGATATTTTGATCTTTGGTTAATTATGTATAACCAAACTATGATTATTGTACCTTATTTGTTAATGGGCCCAGGTTTATTCACTGGTGCTATGACGTTAGGTGTTTTAATCCAAACATCCAGTGCTTTTCGAGAAGTACAAAGTAGTTTTTCACTATTCTTGCAAAATTGGACTAGAATTACTGAATTAAGATCAATTCACAAACGTTTAATGGAATTTGAAGAAGCTATTAACTTTAAAAATAAGTTGAGAAAACCTAGGAAATCTGATGTAAGAGCTTAATGGAGCTCTACCTAAAACTTATTGATGTAATTGCCCCTGTTTTTTTTGTAATTGGTATTGGTTATTACCTTGGAAAAAAAAATCCAGAAATTAGCACAGATTTTATAACTACATTTGCCGGTAACGTTGGTACACCTGCAATGATTTTTTACACTATAACAACTACTGGGGTAACCTTAAGTGTTTTTACTGAATATTTTATTTATGCACTTATTATAATTGGGGGTTTTTCAATTGTGGGTATTATATTTCTTTTATTGCTTAAAAAAGATTTTATTAGTGAATTACCACCATTAATTTTACCCAACACTGGAAATATGGGTATTCCTATTTGCCTATTTGCTTATGGAACAGCTGGGCTAGGGGTCGCATCTGCTATTGCATCAGTAATTATTCTTCTTCACTTTACACTTGGAGTTTTATTGGCCAAAAAAAGCTTTTCATTTGAAATATTAATTAAGAATATGCCAATTTACGGAATAATTGTTTCAGTCATATTTTTATATTTTGATTGGGATGTTCCTGGATATTTAGAAAACACCACATTTTTGCTTACATACGCTACTATATTTTTAGTTTTAATGTCTTTAGGTATTGCTTTATCAAGATTAAAAGTAGTGTCTTGGACTGATGCATCAATTCTAGGAGTTGTTAGAGTTGTTATTGGACCTTTAATAGGATTTGGATTAATTAAATTTCTTAATTTAAACGGTTTTGCTGCTGGTGTTCTTCTAATTCAATCATGTATGCCAAGTGCTGTTTTAACTTATTTAGTGGGGTCAATGTATTCAGAGAGAAAGGTGGTCGACAGCGTAGCAAGTGTTATCGTGACATCTACTGTTATGTCATTTATTACTATCCCAATTGTAGTTTATTTAAGCCTCAAATATTTTCAATAAATACAGTGACTTACGTTATACAATTAAAGCAATTAATTAATTAATAGGTAAGTATTATTTATATATATTCCAAAAAAAGCAAATAAGCATTGAAAAATAGAGCTTATTTATGCTTAAAAAAGTAATAAATAAGTCCAAAGAGGTGCTAAAAATTAAGCTTTTACAAGATAAACTGTTAAAAATTAAATTTTGAAAGGCTAAAATCAAGCAAAATAGGGTGTTTTAGATCACTCTAAAAGCAGCAATAATTAACAATTCTACAAGCATTGCGTGTACTGAATATAGCGTTTAAACGGCCGTAGAGGGTGTTTTTTTTGCAATTATTGATTTTAGAGTACAACTGACTAGTGTGTGGGTAAAAAATACAGTGAAATAGGGGCTAATAGACCCGATCGCCCGTTAAATAACAATTTTAAAGCCTTACACCCTCTTTTTTTAGCAAAAATCTCTTGGTTTTTATGCCTCCTTTGCCTGAATAGCCTCCAAGCGATCCATCAGATCTTATAACTCTATGGCAAGGAATTTTGGGTGCATAAGGGTTTTTTCCTATAGCATTGGCTACAGCACGTACTGCAAGGGGTTTCCCAATGCCTTTAGCCACCTGAGAGTAGGTTTTAACGCTTCCTCGGGGTATTTTCCTTAAATAAGCCCATACTTTTAGCTGAAATTTAGTGCCTACTAGCTTCATTAGTCAAAAATTAAGTAAATCGTTATAGATATACCTATAATAAGGCTTATTGTTAAGCCTAAAGCTATCATTTTTTTGCCTTTTGAGCTTGAGTTAGTCCAGAAGTAAGAAATTCCGTAAACAGCAGCTATAAATACTACTATAGGAAGAATAAATTTAATCACTAATTTTAAAATTATACGTATTGACATCTAAAATCACTTAATATATTACTAATGATAATTAATTGTTATCAATAGTAATATGAATGAATTAGTTACAGATTTAAAAAAACTTCATGAGGATACTTTAAACAACCTCAAGTTATCTAAGGCTAATAACACACTAAGAGCCTATAAATCAGACTTTAAGGATTTCGGAGCATTTTGTGCAAAACACGGATTTAACTCGATGCCCACAGAACCTAAAGTTGTATCGTTATACCTCACGTATCTTTCTGCTAACTCAAAAATGAGCACCTTAAGACGTAGGCTAGTATCTATAGGAGTGGTTCATAAGTTAAAAGGACATTATTTAGATACTAAACATCCAATTATTATAGAAAATTTAATGGGCATAAAAAGAAAAAAAGGAAGCATTCAGACTGGTAAAAAACCTATATTAATCAGTCATTTAAAACATATAATTAATGTAATAGACGAACAAAAAATTGAAAAGATTAAAAAATTAAGAAATAGAACTTTAATACTTGTTGGATTTGGCGGAGGGTTTAGGCGAACAGAACTAATTTCAATTGATTATGAAGACCTAGATTTTGCTGAAGAAGGTGTAAAAATCACTCTTAGAAAATCTAAAACAGATCAATTTGGAGAAGGTTTGGTAAAAGGACTGCCCTATTTCACTAATGATAAATATTGTCCGGTAACAAGTTTAAAAAATTGGATAAACTTATCTAAAATAAAAACTGGCCCAATATTTAGGAGATTTGCTAAAGGCTCAATATTAACTGGTCACAGGCTAACTGATCAAACAGTAGCACTGTTAATAAAAGATTATTTAAGATTAGCAGGAATAGAAAACAAAAGTTTTTCAGGTCACAGCTTAAGATCAGGTTTTGCAACAGTAGCAGCTGAGTCCGGTGCTGATGAAAGAAGTATAATGGCCATGACGGGGCATAAAACAACACAAATGGTAAGAAGATATATAAGAGATGCCAACCTGTTTAAAAATAATGCACTTAATAAAATTAAAATTTAATCACGTAGATCATTATTAACAAATATTAGGTCGGCATGATTCCAATTAATTAATGAATATCCATTAGACTGCATATACTTATAAATATCAGATTTAACAACATTATCTAAGTTGTTATTTTTAAATTCAAGGCGGTTCATAGAAAGATCTAGATATTCGATTGAAATAATATCGGGAAGGTATTTTTTAATATCAAGACCAGATAAAACATCTATTTCGTGTCCTTCAACATCTATATTCAAATAATCAATTTTATTTATACTATTTTGTTGAAGGATATTATTTAGGGTATTTGTTTTAACTGATCTCACCTCTTTAACTTTTGCACTTTGGAAATTAGAAACTTCTTTATTTAATGTATTGATTGCTGACTTATCGTGATAAAAAAATAATTTTTTTTCTGATATATTAGATGAAATGGCTGCGTTTATATTTAAATCATTTTTTCTTACTAAATTAAATAAATCTATGCTTTTTTTATCTAAATCAATATTAATACCTGACCAACCTTTTTTAAATAAAAGATAGGTATTGTTGTTTGAAACAGGATGTTGACAACCAACGTCCAAGTAAATTCCTTTTTTTTTATGCTTAAAAAAATAATTTACCAATAAATCAACGCTTCCAAATGAATATGATCTTTTAAAACAATTAAGTTTTTTTTTAAATATACTTAAATAATCTATTAATATCATATTAATTTTTATATAAAAAAATTACAAATATCCTTCTGAAAAAACAAATAAACTTATCAAAATAATAAATTATATTTTTATTTGGTTCGCTTAAAGGTTTTTCATATTTAGTATTTGATTTTAAATAATGTTTCTTAAAAAATTTAGTTGTAATATACCATTTTTTTAAAAATGTTACTTCTCCCCTGTTTTTTGTAAGACCTCTCTTTCTGGTAGTTATAGATGAAAAATGGTAAACTCTAAATTGATTAATACCTTTAAATATTCTTACGTTTTCATTCCATAATTTCATATTAAAATCAGGGTCTGAACCCATACCTGGATTAAACTCCTCACTAAAACCTTTAACTTTTAACCATAAATTTTTGTGAATTAAATGAGGTGCAAAATGAGAACCTTGGTGATCATAAAATTTAAGTTTTTCGTAATTTTTTAAAAATTTATCTTCATCAAAATTTTTAAAATTGTCACCACAGTCAAATTGTATATGTGCTGATTTATGTGGCTCAATCATTGTTGCAGAAAGATAAAAATTCAGATGATTAATTTGATTCAACTCATCAATTAAAATCTTATCCCAGTTTGGACAGAAATACATATCATCATGTGAATATAATATAAGGTCATTTTTAGCTAATTTACTCACTGTATTTATAGAAGTACACAAACCAACATTATTTTTAGAATGAGTGTATCGGATTTGATTTTTTTTTGCATACTCTAGCGTGCCATCAGATCCATCATTAATATGTAAAAGTATCTCATGACTATTAAGTTCTGAGTTTTTTTTTAAACTTTTAATAGTTATATTTAAGTAATCAAAATTATTAAATGTAGGTATTAATATTGAAAACATAATTAAATAATTATAATAGCGAATCTTCCCATTTTTATTATATTATGCTTGTTATTTAGCTCATCTACAGCCTTTTTTACTCCATAATGAGAAATATTATAATCATCACAAACAATAATTGAATTTTTTTTTAACCTTCTAGTTAATAAATTTAAGTCCCTGCTAACAGAATTATAGGAGTGTCCGGCATCTAAAAACACAAAATCCACAAAAGATATATCTAACTTTTCAAGTATTTCATGACTATAGCCTTTGTAAAGTCTTATTGATTTAGAATATCTGTCTAAAAATTTTTTAACACCCTCTAAAGAGTTAGGATCATATTGAAATATAAATTTGAAATAAAGATATTTAAATGGATTTGAATACCTTTTTGAAATTGGTGTAAATTCTTTTTTGTTATTAATAGCTAAATCTGTTCCAAATAAATCAATACCAATAAATTTAAACTCATTTCCATAAAATTTATATAAAAGATCACAAACATTTTTTGAAGTAACCCCTTCTAAAACACCAATTTCTAAAAAATTTTTAGGTTTGTATTTTATAATCAAATCCAAAAGCACTTTCGCATTGGATGTATCATTTTTAAAACTACTTTTTCTAAAAAAAAATTTATATTTCAATTTTTTTCCCAATAGTATTTTTTGTGTTTAATCTTAAAAGTTTTTTTAATGATATATTCAGAAATTAGTTTTGAATTAAAATATTTGGCATATTTCTCTCTTCCTTTTTTTGCTATAGCAATCCTTAAATTGTCATTTTTATTATATTTGATAATCTTTTTTGCTAAATCATTAACATTTTTATAAGTAATAATTTCTTTATTATTAACTAAAAAATCATTAAATTTTGTTTTTTCATCTACAAAAACCAACAAACCATTTCCAATTAATTGAGCAAAACGGTCACTACTATAATACTTTACAGGCTTACCTTGACTTAAATTGAGACCCATTTTTGATTGAGAAATTTTATTTATAAAATTATCAGCCCATATAGGCTGGTTGTCATTCATACCGTATAGATCATATTTAATATTTGGAGTTAATTTTTTTAGTTTTTCTATGAAAACTTCTCTCTCATCTTTTTTTCCTCTTTTCAAAACTCCTCTATGAACACCGTGGCTCATAGCAAAAAAAACATCATTATTTAAAAACCTATTCTGATAATTTTTAAGTTTTTCAAAGGACTCATCAACAGGGTTAGGCATATAAAAAACAAATTTTCTATTAATTAAATCCAACCTTTTAGGATCGCTTGTACAAAAATTAGCGTCCATTAAATCATATTTATGTTTAAACCGATTTAAATTTTTTATCCATTTACTATCCATTCTATCGAGAAACCATTGACAAAATTTTATACTTGGGTAAATTTTTTTTATGAATAATATAGTCTCTCTCTTTATTAAATCTGCATGACCTAACACTATTAAATCTGGTAAATAATTACTTATAACTTCTATAAATTTTTTATTTAATCTTTTTGAACCATCAAAATCATTTATGCCTCTATAATAACTGACTATATCTCTATCACTAAACTCTAAAACACTATGATTTAATCTCACAAAACCATTATTAATTCTTTTACCAGTATTATAGAAAAGTCTTCCATTATGCCTTTCATTGAAGTTAGTTACATGTAAAATTTTAAGTTTTTTTTCTAAATTTTTTTCCTTTTTCTTAAGTATGGCTATTATTTCGTCTCTATAATTGTCAATAGATTTTGAAGCATTTTTATGAGTAAGATTAAAATTTTTTAGAGATAAAAATTGTAGTTCTTTCCTAAATTTATCTTTTTTAATTAAATTTGATATTGAGTCATAAACAGTTTTTTTCGATAAGTTCTCTAATATTACACCATTTGTAATTGTTTCTGGAAGCCCTCCTCGATTTGTAATAATAACTGCACACCCACAACTAGCAGACTCCAAACTTGTTCGCCCAAAGGGTTCCTCCCATCTTGAACAGACAACGGATATACTTGTTTTTTTAAAAATTTTAATTACATCAGAGTGTTTTTTAAAGCCTAAAATTTTTAATCTTTTATGCTTAAAATTTAATTTCTCTCTCTCCTCATCACCAATAACAAATGCATGCCAGTTTTTATTATGATCTAAAATATCAACAATAGCATTTCCAAAAACGTCATACCCCTTTGCTTTGTTTAGTTTACCTACAAATGTAATTATGTTTCTTTTTCTTCTTAGATCAATCTTTTGCTGATCTGCACTCTGCCTAATAACTATTAATTTTTGAGATTTTGTATAAATTTTTCCTAGATCTAATAAAAACCTATTTTTAGACCATTCACTATTAAAAACAATTTTCGAGCAAATTCCAATTAAAGTTAATCTTTGATTGATTGTTTTTGAGCCATTCATGCTTAGTGGGTCATTGTGAAAATATAAAACTTTTTTAGATTTATTTTCTGGCAATAAATGCACATACATAGGTCTATTATGTATTTCAATAATATCTGAAGGTTTTTTATTTTCTAGTTTTATAAAATTATTTATGTATTTTGATGTTTGACTTCCTATTTTTAAAATTTTTCTTGGTATATTAATATTTTTGTACTTAATAGGAAATTTTTTTTTAAATTGTGTATTTCCGTATACAGTAATTATTTTTTTATATTTACTTTTTTTTATAACCGAATTTAAAAAAATTGATACAGCACCAGGATAAATGGGTGAAAAATTTTCTTTATATGGTAATAGGATTGAAATTTTCATTTTTAATTTTATTTCTAAGCAAACGATTATTCTTTATATAATATTCTCTAGAAATTGCCTCTTTTTTTGATTTAAATTTTTCTTTATAAATCAATATCCATTTTCTACCTCTAGTAAATTTTGCACCTTTTCCAGAATTATGTTGTTTGATTCTTTTTTTTAAATTATTCGTATAACCAACATATGTAATTGGCTTAATGCTCTTTGTTTTGAGCATGTAAACATAGAACATTTATTTAGTATCCTATAATTGAGAACTCTTTAAGAATCTTTAGTATGTTTTCTCTCATTCGTAAGAGACACCAAAATGAGTATATTTTATATTTAAGTAGTCTTTTATTGCCATAGAACCACCTTCTCTGCCATATCCAGTTTGCTTAATTCCTCCAAAAGGAGCTTCAGCTACCGCAACAACTGGTGTATTTACAGCAACACAACCAGACTCAAGTATTTCTGAAGCTTTATTAGCTTTTTTTAAGTCTGTTGTATAAACATAGCTACATAAACCTAAATCATTATTATTGGCTCTTTCCATTACTTCATCGAAATCTTTAAATGTTAAAATAGGTACTATCGGTCCAAACGGTTCTTCTTTCATTATTGAAAAGTTATCTTTTATATTATCAAAAATTGTTGGCTCATAATAATAACCTTTGTTAAAATTTGCAGCTCTTTTTCCGCCAAGCAAAACCTTACCACCCTCTTTTTTTGTAGTTTCTACTAATTTTTCAACACCTTCTAATCGTTGTTTAGTACAAAGAGGACCAAGTAATGTATCTTTATCCATACCGTTACCAATTTTTAATTTTTTTGTCTTTTCAATCATCAAATTTGCAAATTCATCTTTTTTCTTTTCGTGTATATAAAATCTATTTGGTGAAATACAAACTTGACCATTATTTCTAAATTTTGAAGTTATTGCCATATCAGTAACTTTATTCAAATCAACATCATCAAAAACAATAAAAGGTGAGTGACCACTTAACTCCATTGTTACTCTTTGAACTTTTTCTGCAGCTTGTTTTAAAATTAATTTACCAACTCTTGTTGATCCAGTTATTGAGATTTTTTTAACTATATCTGACTTAATTAATTCTTCAGAAATTTCAGCTGGATCTCCTGATAATAAATTAACTACTCCTGGAGGAACACCTGCCTCTCTACAAATATCAACTATCTCCATAACACTACCTGGTGTTATTACATCCGGTTTTACAATTACGGAGCAACCTGCTGCAAGTGCAGTGGAAATTTTTCTTGATGCTAAAATAATTGGAAAATTCCATGGAACTAAAGCAGCTACAACTCCAACTGGCTGATATATAACGTGAATTTTTGTGTTAGGAAATCGACTTTGATTTATTTCTCCAAATATTCTTTTAGTTTCCTCAGAATTCCACTCAAAAATATCTGCCGCACCACCTATTTCTCCTGGACCTTCTGTTAATGGCTTTCCTACTTCAAGCGTTAACCATTTTGAAAGAATATCAACTCTTTTCTTTATTAAATCAGATATCTTTCTTATAATTTTAGACCTTTCCCAAGGAGATGTATTTTTCCAAATTTGCAAACCTTTTTCAGCTGATTTTAGAGCTTTTTGAACATCTGAACTATTGGCTTTTGACGCCTTGCCTATTACTTCTTCAGTTGCAGGATTAATTACATCGTAAGTTTCACCACTTGCAGATTTTTGCCACTTACCATCAATGAACTGTCCGTATTTATCGTACATATATTATTGTTGAATAAAGAATATTAATTAAATAGTTTATATTGAATTTATGAAAAATATTCAACTTACTTGTGCTCACGCCTTAGTTAAATATCTCATTGTTCAGAAAACTCTTATAGATGGAAAAAAAGTCCCCTTATTTCCTGGTGTGTTTGGAATTTTTGGCCATGGTAATGTTGCATGTTTAGGACAAGCTCTTCAAGAAAACCAAAAAGAACTTCCTACTTGGAGAGGACATCATGAACAAAATATGGCTCTTACAGGTATAGCTTATTCCAGAGCTAAAAGACGTAAACAAATCTTTGTTGCAACTTCTTCTGTAGGTCCTGGATCAACAAATATGATTACAGCAGCAGCCGTAGCAATGAGTAATAGACTCCCCATACTTTTTTTACCTGGTGATACATTCGCTAATAGAATGCCAGATCCAGTATTACAACAAGTTGAACACTTTAATAATCCTGGAATAACACAGAATGATGGATTTAAATCTGTTGTAAGATATTTTGATAGAATTACTAGACCGGAACAAATTATTTCAAGTTTACAACAAGCTATACAAGTAATGTTAGACCCTGCTGATTGTGGACCAGCGTGTATTTCTTTGAGCCAAGATGTTCAAGGGGAAATTTATGATTATCCTGAAGAATTTTTTAAAGAGAGAATTCATACGATTAGAAGACCTAGACCTGACGATTTTCAAATTAAGGAAGCAGCTGAACTTATTAAAAAATCAAAAAAACCAATTATTATAGCTGGTGGTGGTGTTTTTTATTCAGATGCAACTGAAGAGTTAAGTGCATTTGCAAAAAAACATAACATTCCTGTTACTCAGACTGTAATGGGTTACTCATCAATAAAAAAAGATCATACCCATTATCTCGGAACCATTGGAGGTTTAGGTGGTAGAGCAGCTAATAATTTAAGCAAAGAAACAGATACTGCTATTGCTATAGGAACAAAACTTGCAGATTTTACTACAGGCTCTTGGGCAAATTTTGAAAATCCTAATTTTAAATTAGTTTCTATAAATGCCGCAAGATTTGATGCTAATAAACACATGGCACAGGCGATTGTTGGAGATGCTAAAGTATCATTAATAGAATTATCACAAGCATTAGGAAGCTGGAAAGCTGATGATAATTGGTATAAAAAATCAAGAATAGAACTAAAAGATTGGGAAACTTACGTTGATAAAGAAAGTGGACCAACTAATCAAAAACTTCCCAGCTATGCTCAAGTTATAGGAGCATGTTACAGAAATTCAGACCCATCTGATATAGCAGTTACAGCAGCGGGAGGATTGGTTGGTGAGGTAATACAAGTTTGGAAGCCAAGAGAGCTTAATACACATGAAACTGAATGGGGTTTTAGTTGCATGAGTTATGAAATATCTGGAGCACTTGGCATCAAAATGGCTAATCCTGATAAAGAAGTTGTTTCATTTGTTGGTGATGGATCTTATCTTCTCTATAATTCTGATATTTATAGCTCCGTAATTACAAATAATAAATTGATATTAATTGTTTGTGACAACGGTGGTCACGCTGTAATTAATAGATTACAATTATATAAAGGTGGCAAAGAATTTAATTGCTTACTCAAAAGCTCAAAGACTACTAACTTAGTGCCTGTAGATTTTGCAGGACATGCCAAAAGTATGGGAGCAGATGGTGAACATGTTAATTCTATAGCCGAATTAGAAGAAGCATTTAAACGAGCAAAAAAATCAAAAAAAACTTATGTAATTTCAATTCATACAGATGGGTATCAATGGTTAGAGGGATCAGCTTACTGGGAAAGCCCTACTCTTGCAATTCCTTCAACAGAAGAAAATAAAAAGTCTCTAAAAGAACATCTTGAAGGTAAGAAAAAACAAAGAAAAGGTGTTTAATCCTCATGAATAAAATCTTTAACGTTGGTCTAGTTGGCTGCGGACATATTTCCGAGACCTATTTTAGAGCACAAGAATATTTTAATAATATAAATATTATTAAATGCACTGATTTAAATAATGAAGCAGCAGATAATTGCGCAAAAGAATATGGGATTAAGTCTGTAAATTTAGATAGTATTTTTAAAGATAAGGATATTGATATCATACTAAATCTCACAATACCCAAAGCACATTTCGAAGTATCTGAAAAAGCACTACGTTCAGGTAAACATTCCTATAGTGAAAAACCATTGTGTATTAATTTTAGTGACGGAAAAAAACTGGTAGATTTAGCAAAAAAAAATAAATTGTATTTAGGTAGCGCACCAGACACTGTTCTTGGAGCAGGTATACAGAAGTCAAAAGAGTTAATTGAAAGTGGATTAATTGGTAAAATCAATTTAGGAAATGCTATTTTTGCTTATCCTGGTGTTCAATCTTACCATCCTAGTCCAGAACCTTGGTTTGCTGAAAAAGAAGGTGGACCAGTTATTGATATGGGTCCTTATTATATTACTGCTTTAGTAACGTTATTAGGTCCAGTAAAGTCAGTTAATAGCAGATCAAAAAAAGTATTTGAGGAAAGAGAAATAGGTATAGGTCCAAGAAAAGGTAAAAACTTTAAAGTTGAATGTGATACTACTTATGTTTCAACATTGGAATTTCATGATAATTCATTAATTCAGATGACATTATCTTTTGATGTTAAGGATCATAAGAGAAATCATATTGAATTATATGGAGATAAAGGATCAATCATAGTCACTGATCCTAATATGTTTGGAGGTTCTGTATTTACATGTCTTGAATTAGGAGGCAAATGGACAGAACATGAAACACATAATTTGGAACTTGGAAAAATTAACATTAAAAGCCAAAGCTCAAGAGCAAACGAGTCACCTACTAATGCAAACTATCGAGGTGCTGGATTATATGAAATGGCCTATTCAATAGAAAATAACTCAGAACATATGTGTAATGGAGAACTTGCACTTCATGTATTAGATATAATTCAATCTATTATGAGATCAGCAAAGTCAAAAAAAACTGAGGTCTTGTCTACTAAATGTAAAATTCCTTTAAGATTTACCCAAGAAAAAGTCAAAAAAATTCTTAAATAAAATTATCTCTTCCCAGCAAAGCAGCACCTCGTACTCCACTCGCATCACCATATAAGGGCTTAAGAAATACTGTTTTTAAATTTGGCTCGTTGATAAATTTAGACGACAATAATTTTATCTCATCTAAAAAATCAATTTCATTAGAGATTCCTCCGCCAAAAACAATCGCATCCGGATCAATAGTGGTAATAATTATAATTAAAGATCTTGCCAGTTTATCTTTATAATCATTTATAAAGTTTTTTGCATCGTTATCATTATTCCTATACTTAGAAAATATTTCTTTTGCGGTTAAGTCTTTTTTAAATTTCATTTTAAAATTTTTTTCTATTGATTTACCAGAAAGATAGCCTTCTATACGATTTGAAAAATCTAATTTATTTTCGGATTTAATATTAGGAATACCCAAATCAGGCATTTGATTTAAACTCCATTCACCACCCAATCCATTTGAGCCAGAAATTATTTTCTTGTTTATTACCAACCTGCCGCCACAACCAGAACCAAGTATTATACCAAATACTGTCTCGTAATGACTTGCTGATCCATCATAAGCTTCAGACAAACAAAAACAATTAGCATCATTTTCTAAATAAATATTATTATTAATTTTTTTTTTAAATCTTTGATTAAATTTTTATCATTAAGTCACTGCGAGTTATGAGCATTTTTAATTAAACCTGTTGTTTTATCAGTCGCACCTGGATGACAAATTCCAATATTCAAATTTTCTTTATTTTTATTTTCAATATCTTTTATAACCGCAATTATTGATATTATAGTTTCATTATAATTTTTTGGAGTTGGAATTCTACTTCTTGATAATTCTTTATTTTGGTTGTCTAATAGAACATACTCAATCTTTGTGGCACCTAAATCTATACCTATTTGCATTTTTACGAGGAAATTCTATTCATTTCTTTAAGTTCAACTTCTAACTTATCAAGTTCTTCTCCGCCAGCCATCATACTTAAAAGTTTTTCTCTAGAAATATCTTTCTTTTCATATGTTCCTAAACTTTTACCTCGATTAAGAACTGTAAAACTATTTCCTACTGGATAAGCATGATGTACGTTATGTGTAATTAAAATCACGGCTAAACCATGTGATGCAGCTTTAACTATATATTTTAATACTACAGATGCTTGATGAACCCCTAATGCTGAAGTTGGCTCATCGAGAACTAAAACTTTTGCACCAAAATAGATAGCCCTGCTTATTGCAAGACATTGTCTTTCACCACCCGACATAGTTCCTACCGCTTGTGATGGGTCTCTTACATCAATTCCAATTTGTCCCATTCTTTCCGCAGCGATTTTATTTGCCTTCTCTATATCAAAAGTTTTTAAAAAAGGAGGTCCCTTTAAAGGCTCTCTGCCCATAAAAAAATTTCTAGTAACGCTCATTAAAGGAACTAAAGCTAAATCTTGATATACCGTTGCAATACCGGTATCTAGAGCATCTTTTGGATTATCGAAAACTATTTTTTCATTTTCAAATATAATTTCTCCCTCATCAGGTTTATGAACACCAGCAAGTGTTTTAATTAATGTAGATTTACCTGCTCCATTATCACCCAATAAACACATAATCTCACCTTTACGAAGTTTCATAGTTACATCTTTAAGTGCGATTACTTTTCCAAAAAATTTACTAATATTATTAAATTGAACTAAATAGTCTGACATTATTTACTCTCTGTTACTTTTCTTCTTATATAATTATTGAATATTACAGCTATAAGCATCATAGCTCCTAAAAAAACTTTAAACCAATCTGTGTCTACATCTGTATAAAAAATACCCATAGATACAGTTCCAAAAATAATTGCTCCAAAAGCTGCACCAATAGCTGATCCATATCCTCCGGTAAGCAGACATCCTCCAACTACAGCTGCTGCAATTGCCTCTAATTCTTTCAAAGTTCCTCGCATAGTATCTGCTGATCCAGCATCTAATACTTGTATTGTAGCAAAGATCGTTGCCGCAACTGCTGTACCAATGAATAAACTTATTTTAACTCTTCCCACTGGTACGCCTACATTGTTTGCCCCGTTTTTATCTCCTCCTGATGCAAATATCCAATTTCCGTATCTAGTTTTCATTAATATCCAGGTTGTTAAAATTGCTAACGCTATAAACCAAATAACTGAAGGAGGAATGCCCGTAGCTAAGGGTGTACCATCTGTTCTTAAAGCAATTAAATTCATTGAACCTAGCCATGTAAAAACCCATTTAAATGAGTCTGTTGCAAATATCCAAGCTATAGGATCGTTTTCAATTAAAACTCTTAAACCTGGTACTTGTGTACGTCCTGTGATTAATCTTGTTAAAGCTAAAGTTGCCCCTCTTAAGATGAACAACATTGCTAGCGTAACTATAAAAGATGGTAAGCCAGTTCTGACTACGAGTATTCCATTAAAATAACCAACTAATACTGCCATTGAGAAAGCAAATATAATACTCATCCACAAAGGCCACCCCCAATAGATAGCTGGAATAGCTATACAGATTCCTGCAAAACCAATCATTGAACCGATTGATAAATCAAATTCTCCACCAATCATTAACATTGCTGCGGCGATGGCAATAATTCCAAGATTAGCTGATACATCTAAAAAATTTAAAATTCCGTAAGCGCTAAACATACCGGTATCACCAGCAACAATACCAAAAAAAATAAAAACTAAAATTGCCCCACCTAGAGCCCCTAACTCAGGTCTATTTAATAGAATTTTTAAATTTGAAACTTTTTTAAGTCTTTCGTCCTGATTAAAATCAGTTTTACTTTTTATACTTTTTGACTTTGTAGACATAATATAAAAACTTAAAAAAAAAGGCCTAGTGAAAATTCACTAGGCCTTTTTGATATATTTTTTATCTATAACCTTGAGCAGCCCATTTAATTACACTCTTAGCGTTTTTAGGTGTAACAAAACCAGGTCCTGTCATAACTACACCAGCTGGCATAGTTCCGTATCTCATATATTGAGAAAAGATAGCTATAGGTAAGTAACCTTGTAAGTACTGTTGTTGGTCAATTAAGAACTCAACTTTTCCAGCAGCAGCAGCTTTAAGCATACCAGGAGACATATCAAATGTTCCAAGTTTAATGCTTCCAACTTTACCAGCTGACTCTAACGCTTTAAGAGCAGCTTCTCCTGCTAGACCTGCTCCTAAAGTAAGGATAGTATCGTATCCACCACCTAATTTAGCAGCTACAGCTTTTTGAATTTCAGTTGGGTCATTAGATGTTCCTAATATTTCTACAGAACCTCCAAAACCTTTTTTGAAACCAGCACATCTTCTATCTAAAGCAACGTTACCAACTTCGTGGTTAACACATAATGCTTTTTTTCCACCAGCAGCTTTCATTTTTTGTCCGCCACCTACTCCTGCTTCAAACTCAGTTTGACCTACGTGAGCACTAATTCCTAGCTTCATGTAGTCATCTGAACCAGAGTTCATAGATATTACTGGAATACCTGCAGATATTGCAGCTTTAACAGATTTACCTAAAGCGGCAGCATCTGGTAAAGTTATTACGATACCTTTCGGTTTTTGAGAAACAGCATTATCGATTAGTTTTGCCATTTCAACCATGTCGAATGTTGCCGGAGCAGTATATTTGCAAGATACTTTCATATCTTTACAGGCTTTATCTACACCATTTTTTGCAACTGACCAGAAAGGGTCATTAGCTTGCCCGTGTGACACTACAATAATATCAACTGCTAAAGCAGCAACTGATGTCATCGCCCATGTTAAAAGAGCAGCAATTGTTAAGTATACTTTTTTCATTATTTCCCTCTTGTTGTTAATTAATTTGTGCGCATTTAAACAAATTATAGGGATAATATCAAAAAAAAATATTTAAGATACAACCTATAGTATATTTAAAAGTTATTATAGATATTAGACTTTAATTGTTTTTTTTAATTTTAAAGATTTATAAGCCGCATTTGCTAATTTTAAAGCAAGATAACCATCCTCAAAAGTAGACCTAGATTTAATTTTATTTTTAT
>Ga0213866_10001671_pt1 | contig 16264 bp, 17 predicted proteins | sample PICome_11_FD_160079 | JGI IMG/M metagenome (GOLD analysis project Ga0213866, IMG submission 160079) | Coastal seawater microbial communities near Pivers Island, North Carolina, United States - PICO284 | ecosystem: Environmental > Aquatic > Marine > Coastal | place: USA: North Carolina...
GTAGGCCGTTGGGAGAAGAAGAATGCCGGACCAGCCGACAAAAACGAAGCGGTCGCGCTTGAGCCAGTCATCGAGGACGTCAAACCATCCCCGCTGTGGCGCGCGTCCTACAGCGATCGTCATGAGAAGTGCTTCATGATCCGTTACATGAGCGAGCCTAGGGGGTGATCACCGAAATGGGGCGGCTCCCCGCACGCATTTCAACGGGATGAGTAGAAATGCGCATTTTTGGACCGACGGGATGTCGGTCCCTCCGCGAAGATGACGCTTCGCTCTTTTCCAACGCTGTGTACGTCATCGAACTGGCCCTGCGCATGAGTCCTGTCCCGGTGTCTGTTCAGCGCAAGGAGCTTGCAGACGCTGATGCGCTTTATCAGCAGATCCGCCAGGCCCTTGAGAGTGGCCAACCGCGTCTTCTTGAGCTCACCTGCGAGAAAGTAGAGGGCAAGAAAGTGACGCTGCTGGTCAGTGAGGTTCTCGCCGTTCAGCTTTATGAGAAGGCTTCGGCGACGGGTGGCAGCAAGCGACCCGGCTTTTCCTTTGATTCCTGACACCGCCACCGCCGAACTCAGCGTTGAGGGCGTCAGCCATCGCTGGCCAAACGGCCAACAAGCCCTCGACCACTGCAACCTGGTCATCCCAGGCCCAGGCCTGTGGATGCTGGTGGGAAGCAACGGAAGCGGCAAAAGCACCCTGTTCCGGCTGATTTCCGGGCTATTGGATCCCCAGAGCGGGCGGATTAACTGCCGAACAAAAACCGCTCTGGTGTTTCAGAACCCTGATCATCAGCTGTTGCTGCCCAGCTGCGGCAGCGACCTGATGCTCGGCATGGATCCTGAAGCTGGACAACAGCATCGCCAAAACACCGTTCGCAACCTGCTGACCCAGTTCGGCCTTGATCAACTGGAGAAACGTCCCCTACACAGCCTCAGCGGCGGCCAGAAACAACGTCTGGCCATCGCCGGTGCCCTGGCGAGTGACGCCGGCCTGCTGCTGCTGGATGAACCGACCGCCCTGCTGGACCCCGAAAGCCAGACCACGGTGCTGACCACAGTGCAACGGCTGTGCAAAGACCCCGTCAAACCGATCACAGCGCTGTGGATCACCCACAGGCTTGGGGAATTGGCCTACGCCGATGGCGCAGCCCGCATGCAGGACGGCCGGATTGGCCCATGGATCCGTGGAACGGAACTGCAACAGCGCTTGCAGGGCGGCACAGTCGAGAGGTAAGGTCTCCAGGACTCATTCCTCGGTAGCTCAGCGGTAGAGCGGTCGACTGTTAATCGATTGGTCGCAGGTTCGAATCCCGCCCGGGGAGCTTTGAAGCCACAGCTAAAGCTGTGGCTTTTTTATTGACAAAAAAAGAAATTTCGTGACGGGTGATTGCCCGAAGCGGAAGACTTCCTAAACAGCGCACGCCAGAGAACAGCGAGAAAAGCCTCCACATCGCTTTTCCCGCAAGGGATCTGCCGCAATTAAGTCGATCATGAGCTCTTGATCAGAAATCTGCAGAGAGTTGAAAAGCTTGAGAGAATCTGCGCAGCGTTAATCCCGACAGACAGCGCTCCTTTTTTCAAAGCCGAAATTGCCGCCGAACCGATGAAGCCCTGCATCCTGTTAATCGAAGATGACCAGGACATGCGCGACCTGGTCGGCGGTCACTTGGAACACAGTGGTTTTGATGTGCAGCGCGCCGACGACGGCATCAAAGGTCAGGCCCTAGCGCTCCAGTACACCCCGGACCTGATCCTGCTGGATCTGATGCTGCCCAAAGTTGACGGCCTCACCCTGTGTCAGCGACTGCGGCGCGACGACCGCACAGCAGGGATCCCGATCCTGATGCTCACAGCACTGGGTGGCACCAAGGACAAGGTGAGCGGCTTCAACTCCGGTGCCGATGATTACCTCACGAAACCCTTCGATCTGGAGGAACTTCAGGCGCGGATCAAGGCCCTGCTGCGTCGGAGTGATCGTGCACCCGTTGGGTCCAGCAATCACAACGAAATCCTCAGCTACGGGCCGCTCACCCTGGTGCCAGAGCGCTTTGAAGCCATCTGGTTCGATCAACCCGTGCGGCTGACGCACCTGGAATTCGAACTGCTCCACTGTCTGCTTCAGCGTCACGGCCAGACCGTGGCGCCCTCGTTGATCCTCAAAGAGGTCTGGGGCTACGAGCCCGATGACGACATCGAAACCATCCGCGTGCACGTCAGGCACTTGCGCACCAAGCTGGAACCCGATCCCCGCAAGCCACGGTTCATCAAGACGGTGTACGGAGCGGGCTATTGCCTGGAACTCCCCACCAGCGCTCAGATGGATGGCCTCGAGGACGTGGTGGCGATGGCCCGCGAAGAGCGCAAGCAGCAAGGCGACCGGGCCTCGGCCTGAGCGCCGTCAGGCGGCTTACGAAACCGATGGTGTGAGGTCCAGCAACGCCACTTCCCAGGCCAGTCGAGGCTGAACGAAGGAGAGCAGCTGACCGCGCAGGGTGTCCAAACGCTTGAGCATGACGGCTGAGCTCCCAGAGCGCCAGAGCCGGTGCTGCCACCAGCTGATTAACCACAGCTGCTGCTCGCCATCGAGGGCTTCGCAGAGATCGCGCGCCAACGCCAACGCTTCCATCGGATTGGCAGGTAATGCGTTGAGGCGATCAACCAACTCCATGGGCACGCCTTCCAGGCTGCGGCGATGGTCGATCAGGGCACCTGGAGACCCGGCGGCCAGCGCCAGAAGTTCGGGGGCATCCTCAGCCGTGGCACCGTTGCGCTCGAGCACTTGAGCCATGGCCGCTGGGTTAAGCCGCAGGAAACGGATCAACTGACAACGGGAGCGAATCGTGCTGAGCAGCCGCTCGGGGGCTGACGTCAACAAAATCAGCACCCCATGGCCAGGTTCCTCCAGGGTTTTCAGCAGGGCATTGGCCGCCGCCTCCGCCATCGCTTCGGCAGTTTCAATCACAACCATGCCGCGCTTCGCCTCCACCGGCTGCCGGGCCAGACAGCGACCGATGTCGCGGATCTGCTCCAACCTCAATTGGGGCGGGGTGCGGCGGCTGAGCCCCGCCTCCTCGGCTTCGGCACGGGTCAGCAGACGGCCCTGGTGCTGATAGGTGGGTTCCACCCAAAGCAGGTCGGGGTGATTGCGCTCCAGCAGGCGTCGACGCTCCCGGGGCGAGGGCTGAGCATCGGCCAGCAGGCCCTCGAGAAAACGCACCGCCGCCAGCTGACGCCCCACCCCCTCAGGGCCAGCGAAAAGGTAGGCCGGAGCCACGCGTCCCTGGGCAAGGGCTGCCGACAACAGATCAACGGCGAGGGGCTGCCCGATCAAATCGCCAAACAGCGCACTCAAGCCAGATGCTCCCGAAGCTGACGTTCCAGAGCCGCACTGACGGCAGCAGCTGACTGGTCTGCGGTAACGGCACACCAGGAACGCATCTGCGCCAACTGAGCAAAACCCTGCGCGACCCGTTCCAAGAATGCTGCTCCCTCGGCTTCGATGCGGTCGTCCTTGTCGCCGAGGCGCCGCTGCAGACTCTCTTGAACTGAAAGGCTCAGCCAGAGGGTGAGATCGGGCTGGAGGCCGGCGGTGGCGATCTGTTCCAGCAGCTGGATCAAGTCCCGATCCAAACCACGGCCATAGCCCTGATACGCCAGGGTCGATCCCGAGAAGCGATCGCTGATCACCCAGTCGCCGCGCTCCAGAGCAGGGCGGATCATGGTTTCAACGTGCTGCGCCCGATCGGCGGCATAAAGCAGCAACTCGGCGGTAGGAGCGGGAGCCTCCTGGTCTGCCGTGTGGAGCAGGAGTTCACGAATCGAGCGCCCCAGGGGAGTGCCTCCAGGCTCACGGGTGCAAACCAGGGCAGCTCCCTCGGGCATCAGACCACTGTTGGGCAACCACTCCACCAGATGTTTGATCTGCGTGCTCTTGCCGCACCCATCGATGCCCTCCAGAACAATGAAACGCCCCGTCATGGCAAGCGAAGAGCCAAGGCATTGAGCACCACGGTGATCGAACTCAAGGCCATCAGCAGCGCCGCCAACGGAGGCGATAACAGCACCCCATGGCTGGGAAGCAGCGCCCCCGCGGCCACGGGAAGAACGATGAGGTTGTAACCGAAGGCCCAGAAGAGGTTCTGTCGCACCTTCACGAGGGTGCGGCGCGCCAGGCTGAGGGCTTCGGGCAGATTGTCGAGTCGATCACCCAGCAGCACGAGACCAGCGGAGTCTTGAGCGATCTGGGTTCCGGTGCCAATGGCGATCCCGAGATCAGCCGCGGCCAAGGCCGGTGCATCATTGATGCCATCGCCCACCATCGCCACCCGCTCCGACTGGCGCAGCTGCTCGAGGCGTTGCAGCTTCTGCTCCGGCAGCATCTGCCAGCCCAGATCCTGGGCAGCAAAGCCGAGCTGCTGACCAAGGCGCTGAACAGCCGCCTGACGGTCACCACTGAACACCGACAGGGCCAGACCATGCCGCCGCAGGCGTTGCAGGGCAGGCGCCACATCGGGGCGCATCTGATCCTCAATCTGAACCAATCCCAACAGGCGATCACCCACCGCAACCGCCACCACCGAGCCTGCAGCGGCGGCGAGCCAGCCCTGGGCGGCTGCGGCAAAGGCAACTCCCTGCGCCAGCAACCAGTCCGGCTTGCCCACACGAACCCGGTCCGGTGCACCATCCACATGGCCCTCCAGCCCCTGGCCTGACACCGTGCGCACGTCCTGGCACTCCAGCAGGGGGAGCTCCCGGCCCTGGGCCTCCTGCAGCAAGGCGTAGGCCAAGGGGTGGCGGCTGCTTTGCTCCAGGCTCGCCGCGAGCTGCAACAAACGATCCGGATCATCGCCGTGCACTTCTGTCACCAGAGGACGCCCCAAGGTGAGGGTGCCGGTCTTGTCGAAGACCACATGGTCCAAACCGGCGGCCGTCTCGATCACATCGCCACCACGGAACAGCCAGCCGCGCCGTGCCGCCAGGCCGGTGGCCACCGTGATCACCGTTGGGGTCGCCAGACCGAGAGCACAGGGGCAGGCGACCACCAAGACCGCGATCGACAACTGCAGAGCCAGGCCCATCGGGGTGCTGGCTCCGCTGCCCAAGCCGCCGTGGTTCATCCCATGGCCGTGGTCCATCCCATGGGTCATCTCATGGGAAGCGGGCATCCCAGGGGCTGACGCCTGCAGGACCTGGGGCCAATGCTCGGCGCCAAACAGCCACCAGAACAAAAAGGTGGCGACGGCCAAGCCGATCACGCCATAGCAAAAACGTCCTGCCACGCGATCGGCCAGTCCCTGGATGGGGGCCCGACGGGCCTGGGCCTGCTCCACCAGGCGAATGATCCGAGCCAAGGCTGTTTCGGCACCGACGCGGGTGACCTTGACCACCAAGGTTGCCTCCAGATTGAGGCTGCCGGACGACAACTCCGTGCCGGGCTCCGCCTGCAACGGCAAAGGCTCTCCGGTGAGGCTCGACACATCAACGGCCGAAGCCCCCTCCAGCACCACCCCATCCACCGGCACGCGGTCACCGGCCAGCAGCTGCACGGTTTCACCGGGCCTGAGAGCGCCGACGCGCACTTCACGGATCGCGCCATCGTTCAACAGCAAGCGCGCTGTATCCGGCTGAAGCTGGGCCAGTTGCTGCAGAGCCTGGCCGGTTCGGAAACGGGCGCGTTCCTCGAGGAAACGTCCCAGCAGGACAAAGCCCAGCAGCATCACCGGTTCATTGAAGAAGCAGGGCCAACCCACCTGGGGCCAGACCAAGGCCACCAGACTGGCCACATAGGCACTGCTTACCCCCAGGCCCACGAGGGAATCCATGCTGGGAGCACCGGCTCGAGCCGCCGCAACACCACCCACCAAGATCGGCCGACCTGGTCCCAGCAGAGCCACCGTCGCCAAGGTGGCGTGAAAGGGCAGGGTTCCGATCAGAGGAAGCGAGAGATGTCCTGCCTCGCTGAGATGCCCCAGCACCGACAGCAACAGCAGCACCAGGGCCACCATCAGCTGTCGCCATTGCTGCCACCAGCCAGGCAGCGCCTGACCGACAGCGGCGCCGATCGGATCATCCAGGCTGCGCTCTTTGGCCGGAAAGCCCCTGTCTGCAAGGGCTTTCAACACGCATTCCACATCACTTTCACCGGCAGTGAGATCGAGCCCAGCCGAGCGGCTGACCAGATTCACATCGGCACGCTGGACACCGGGCTGATCCAGCAGGGTGGTTTCAACAGCGCGGACGCAACCGCCGCATTTCATCCCTTCCACATCCAGGACGACGGTCTGAACCGCAGGGCTCACGGGTGTTTACGCAACAGGGATCTTTACGAGCAGGCTAGGTCGGGCTCCGGTCCCGTCAGGATGGGGATCCGTCCGCCGGAGCGCCGTGCCCCGCAGCAACCGCAACGACAACTTCATTGACAAGAGCTTCACGGTGATGGCGGACCTGATCGTCAAGCTGTTGCCGATCAATGCCCGCTCCAAGGAGGCCTACGTCTATTACCGCGATGGCCTCTCCGCCCAGAACGATGGTGACTACGCCGAAGCACTGGAGAACTACGAGGAAGCCCTGAAGCTTGAGGAGAACTCCACCGACCGGAGCGAAACCCTCAAGAACATGGCCATCATCTACATGTCCAACGGTGAGGAGGAGCGGGCGATCGAGACCTACCGCAAGGCGCTCGAGGAAAACCCGAAGCAACCCTCCTGCCTCAAGAACATGGGACTGATCTACGAGAAATGGGGCCGCATCGCCGAGGAAGGCGGTCAGCAGGACGAAGCCGATCGCTGGTTTGACCAGGCGGCCGACGTCTGGACTCAGGCCGTGCGCCTCAATCCCGGCGGTTATCTCGATATCGAGAACTGGCTGAAGTCAACGGGCCGTAGCAACGTCGACGTCTACTTCTGAATCAGTCCTGGTCAGGCTGCACGGCATCACCGAGCGCCAGCACCAGGGCCTCGGTGACGCCGTCAGCTTCCAAGAGAGCCAGATCCAACCCCGAGGCCAGATCCCCCAGTCCGCTGCCCCTTGGCACGACCGCCCGCCGGAACCCCAGCCGTGCCGCTTCCTGGAGCCGCAGCTCCAGCTGACCCACGGGGCGCAGCTGCCCTCCCAAACCAAGCTCGCCGATCAACACCGTGCCCGCCGGAAGGGTGAGGTCTCTGAAGCTGGCGACCACCGCCGCCGCAACCCCCAGATCCGCTGCCGGTTCCTCCACCTCAAGACCGCCGGCAACGGCGAGATAACAGTCGAAGCGGGACAGCGGCAATCCCATGTGCTTTTCCAACACCGCGAGGATCTGGTGCAGGCGGTTGGTGCCGATGCCGGTGGCCGTGCGCCGCGGGCTGGCATAGCTGGTGACGTTCACCAGAGCCTGCAGATCCACCACCAGAGAACGCGTGCCCTCACAGGCCACGATCGTGGCGACACCGGACGCACGGGCATCGCTGAGGAAGAGCTCACTGGGGTTGCGCACCTCGGCCAAGCCACCGCTCTGCATCTCAAACAAACCCAACTCATGGGTCGCTCCGAAGCGGTTTTTAACCGCACGGAGCAGACGGTGACTGGCGAACCGGTCACCTTCGAAGGTGAGCACCGCATCCACAAGGTGTTCCAAAACCTTCGGGCCGGCCAGCATGCCTTCCTTGGTGACGTGACCCACCAACAGCAGGGAAATGTTGAGGCGTTTGGCCAGTCGTTGCAGCGCCGCCGCACATTCCCGCACCTGGCCGACCGACCCAGGAGCACTGGTGAGATTGGCGTCATGCAACGCCTGAATGCTGTCGATGATCGCCACAGCGGGACGCAGCGCCTCCAACTCTTCCAGCACCAGTTCCAGATCGGTTTCGGCCAGCAGCTGCAGCTCTGAGGCCCCACCGGCGAGCCGCTGCCAGCGCAGCTTCACCTGCTGTGCTGATTCCTCAGCACTCACGTAAAGCACCGATGCACCGGCTGCCATCGCTGAGGCGCTTTGCAGCAGCAGCGTGCTCTTGCCGATGCCCGGATCGCCTCCCACGAGCACCAGCGAACCGGGAACCAGACCACCTCCCAGAACCCGGTCAAATTCCGCCGACCCCGTTGCCAGACGCTGCAGCGGCTGATCCTCCAGCGAGGCCATGGCCGTGGACCGGCGCGGCGCGGCGGCCACCTCTGGATCCGGGGCACTGCGGCGGCGACGGCCATCGGCGGCTGGCTGAGATTGCTCCACCAGGGAATTCCAGCTGCCGCACTCCGGGCAGCGGCCAAAAAACTGTCGGGCACGGGCTCCGCAGACCTGACAGATGAAAACAGCGGTGGACTTGGGCACTGCGAACTGTGAAGAAAGTTGCCGTTGAATGAACAGACCGGGGGGCTGCCCTTTTATTTGTGGCGAGAAGTGACTAACGCCTCAGCGCCCATGACGGCCACGGCTCCCACCAAGGAAACGATCCTCGTGGTCGACGACGAGGCATCAATCCGACGGATCCTCGAGACCCGTCTATCCATGATCGGGTACAACGTCGTGACCGCCTGCGACGGCACCGAAGCCCTGGAATTGTTCCCCACCTGCACGCCCGACCTCGTGGTGCTGGACGTGATGATGCCGAAGCTGGACGGCTATGGCGTCTGTCAGGAGCTGCGCAAGGAATCGGACGTTCCCATCGTGATGCTGACGGCCCTCGGCGACGTGGCCGACCGGATCACGGGGCTCGAGCTCGGCGCAGACGACTATGTCGTGAAGCCATTCAGCCCGAAGGAGCTGGAAGCCCGCATTCGCTGCGTGCTGCGACGGGTCGAGAAGGAGCAAGTGGCGGGCATCCCCAACTCCGGGGTGATCCAGGTGAGCAACTTGCGCATCGACACCAACAAACGCCAGGTGTTCCGTGGCGATGAACGGATCCGCCTAACGGGGATGGAATTCAGCCTGCTGGAACTGCTGGTGAGCCGTTCCGGAGAACCGTTCAACCGCGGCGAAATCCTCAAGGAGGTTTGGGGTTACACCCCGGAACGCCACGTCGACACACGGGTGGTGGATGTTCATATCTCCCGTCTGCGCTCCAAGCTGGAGGATGATCCAGCTAATCCCGAGTTGATCCTCACGGCTCGGGGCACCGGCTACCTGTTCCAGCGCATCGTCGATTCCGTTGCCTCCGAAGGTCCCTGATCCCACCCCGGCCCCTCAGCCGCGGAACAAGACCAACCGTCCTCGGGCGATCCGTCGCCTGGTGATCTGGTATCGGCGCAACGCCGCCGTCACGACCATCGTGGATGGCGCTGCCAACTCAGCAACGGCAGCCGGATCGATGGCGGGCAACGTGGCGGGAACCGTGGTGTCCGGAGCCGGCAGCGTGGCCAGCAGCGTGCTCCAACCGCTGGTGTTCGACCCCCTGCGCTGGCTTCAGGGTGGCACCGATGCCGATGAGATCGACGATGCAGAGCGTCTCTGGGTCGCCGTCGACGGCATGGGCGGTGACCATGCCCCGGGGCCGATCCTGGAGGGATGCCTGGACGCCATTGATCGGCTTCCCCTGAAGATCCGCTTCGTGGGGGAAATGGAACGGGTGATGGCCGCCGCCAACAACCTCGGCCTGCGCGAATCCTTAGAAAGTGCGCGGGCAGCCGGACATCTCGACCTGGTGGCCAGTGGCCCCTCCATCGGCATGGATGACGAGGCCACGGCGGTGCGGCGCAAACGGGACGCCAGCATCAATGTGGCCATGGACCTCGTAAAGAAAGGCGAGGCTCTCGCGGTGTACTCAGCCGGAAATTCCGGTGCGGTGATGGCCTCTGCGATTTTTCGGCTGGGCCGGCTGAAGGGCATCGATCGACCCGCCATCGGCGCCCTGTTCCCCACCAAAGATCCCGGCCAGCCGGTGTTGGTGCTCGACGTTGGCGCCAACATGGATTGCAAACCGGCTTATCTGCACCAGTTCGCCCTGCTGGGGAACATCTACAGCCGGGATGTCCTGCAGGTGAAACGCCCTCGAATCGGGCTGCTGAACATCGGCGAAGAGGAATGCAAGGGGAACGATCTCTCCTTGAAGACCCACGAGCTGCTGCGGGAGGAATCGAGGTTGCACTTCGCCGGCAACTGTGAAGGCCGCGATGTGCTCTCGGGCGAGTTCGATGTGGTGGTCTGTGATGGATTCACCGGCAATGTGCTGCTGAAATTCCTGGAGTCCGTGGGCAGTGTTCTGCTGGGGGTGCTGCGGGCGGAATTGCCCCGCGGACGTCGCGGCAAGGTCGGATCAGCATTTCTGCGCAGCAACCTGAAACGCATCAAAAAGCGGCTCGACCATGCCGAACACGGTGGGGCCCTGCTTCTGGGCGTTAACGGCATTTCCGTGATCGGCCACGGCAGCAGCAAGGCCCTCTCGGTGGTCAGTGCCCTGCGCATTGCCCACTCCGCAGCAAGCCATGGAGTGATGGACGATCTCGCCACGCTGCAACAGGGTTGTGATTGACTGACGCGACGTCAATCAACCTCCGTCTTGGTCGAGCCGCTCAGCACAACCAGGGGGGTGTTGTTCCGAGGATCTGGCAGCGCGACGCCCAGCCGTTCGATCAGCAACGCCGAGCTCGGCCAGAGGGTTGAGACGAGCGACGAATGGATTCGGACGCGCACCGGGATTGCCGCGCGACGGGTGGTCAACAGCGATGAATCCCTTGCTGAACTCAGCGGACTAGCGGCGGAACGGGCTTTGGACATGGCCGGTTGGTCTGCCGACAGCCTCGATCTGATCCTGTTGGCCACCTCCACCCCAGACGACCTGTTCGGTTCGGCGCCACGCCTGCAGGCTCGCCTCGGTGCCAGCAATGCCGTGGCCTTTGATCTCACCGCTGCCTGCAGCGGCTTTCTCTTCGCCGTTGTCACCGCCGCCCAGTACCTCCGTAGTGGGGCGATGCACCGTGTCCTCGTGGTGGGGGCCGATCAACTGAGTCGCTGGGTGAACTGGGACGATCGACGCTCCTGTGTTTTGTTCGGTGATGCGGCCGGCGCCGTGGTGCTGGAGGCTTCAGAGAATGGCCAGGACCATCTCGAAGGATTCCTGATGCGCTCCGATGGGAGCCGCGGCGGGGTTCTGCAGCTGCCCCAGGTGAGCCAACGCCACCCCCTGGTGGGGGACGCGAGCCATCAGTGCGGCGGCTTCGAGCCGATTCAGATGAATGGGCAGGAGGTCTACAAATTCGCGGTGCGCGAAGTGCCGGCGATTCTCGAGAAACTGCTTGCCCAGGGAGGCATCAATGCAGATGCACTCGACTGGCTGCTGCTGCATCAGGCCAACCAACGCATCCTCGATGCGGTGGGGGATCGCTTTTCGGTGCCCACTGAGAAGGTGCTCAGCAACCTGGCCCATTACGGCAATACATCGGCAGCCACCATCCCCTTGATGCTGGATGAAGCCGTCCGCGATGGACGCATCCAACCCAGCCACCGCATCGCCAGCAGCGGCTTCGGGGCGGGTTTGAGCTGGGGTGCAGCACTCTTCCGCTGGAGCGGGCCCGCCTAATCTCCGGCACGGTCAGCAGAACAAAGCAATGGCGATCGCCTGGGTCTTTCCCGGTCAGGGCTCACAAAAGGTGGGCATGGCAGAAGCGCTGCTCAGCATTGATGGCACCCGTGAGCGTTTCGCCATGGCCTCAGAGCTGCTGGGGCGAGACCTGCTGGCGATCTGCCAGGGCGAAAGCGGGGGCGGTGACGGACCGGAAGATCTCAACGACACCCGCAACACCCAGCCTGCTCTGTTCTTGATTGAGTCGGTGCTGGCCGACAACCTTCAGCAGCAGGGCCGCGAGCCTGCGCTGGTGGCCGGCCACAGCCTGGGCGAACTCGTTGCTCTTTACAGCGCAGGGGTGTTTGGGCTGGAGACCGGCCTGCAGCTGATGAAAACCCGCTCTGAACTGATGGCCAGCGCTGGGGGGGGGGCGATGACGGCTGTGATCGGCTTCGATCGCGCTCAGCTGGATGATCTGGTGGCCGCCACGGACGGCGTCAGCATCGCCAACGACAACAGTGATGCCCAAGTGGTCATCTCCGGCGCTCCAGAGGCCGTACAAAGCGTGAGTGATGCCCTGAAGTGCAAGCGCGCCATCCCCCTGGCCGTCTCCGGAGCCTTCCACTCCCCATTCATGGCGGAGGCGGCTGAACGCTTCGCTGCAGAGCTGGACAACGTGCCCTTCCTGGATGCCCGCGTGCCAGTGCTCAGCAACAGCGCCGCCAGCGCCAGCACCAGCGCGGACGAGCTCAAACAACGCCTGAAGCAGCAGATGACCACCGGCGTTCGCTGGCGGGAAACCATGGCGGCCATGACCGACAGCGGCGTGGACACCCTCGTAGAAATCGGCCCGGGCAACGTGCTCAGTGGCCTGGCGAAACGCAGCATGAGCGGTATCACCACCGCTCAGATCGCCGGGGCGGGGGACCTCGGACTGTGAGTCAAATCAACCTCGTCCGCACCCCCAAGCCGAGCTTCACCTACCGGCTGGTGAGCAACCTTCTGGTGTTCCCGGTCTTTCGCTTGCTGTTCCGCGGCTCGACCGCCGGTAACAGTCGAGTGCCCATGCAAGGGCCGCTCGTGGTGGTGGCCAACCACGGATCCCATCTGGATCCCCCCTTGCTGGGCCATGCCTTGGGTCGCCCCGTGGCCTTCATGGCCAAGGCGGAACTGTTCAGCATCCCCCTGCTGGGACGCGTGATCCGAGCCTGCGGTGCTTACCCCGTGCGGCGGGGGGCCAGCGACCGCGAAGCGATCCGAACCGCAACGGCACGGCTCGAAGAGGGCTGGGCCACCGGCGTGTTTCTGGACGGCACCCGACAAAGCGACGGCCGGATCAACGATCCACTCCCTGGAGCAGCCCTACTGGCAGCTCGCACCGGAGCCCCGCTGCTGCCGGTGGCCATCCACAACAGCCACCGCGCCTTGGGAACGGGGCGCAGCTGGCCGCGCCTGGTGCCAATTCAGCTGCGCATCGGCGACCCCATCCCAGCCCCGGCAAGCCGCCGCAGGCCCGATCTGGACGCCACCACCGCCCTGCTGCAGGAACGCATCAATGCTCTGCTGGATCAGGGTCCGCAGCATCCCTGAGGTCGCGACCGGTCATCACCCAAGCCACCGCACGCACCCAGTCACTCCACTGCTTGAGCCTCCCCTCCTCAGTGCAGTCCTCGCGGCATGCAACGGGAACTCCGGTGAGCTGAATACCGCGGCTTCCCGCCACCACCTGGCCCACGGCCATCGAGCGAGGCAAGTGGTCCTCGCTGGTCACCAGCAGCACGTGGCGAACACCATCCTCCTGCAGCTCGTCCACCACTGAAGTGAAGTTGCTGAGGGTGTCGCGAGCCCGGTAATCCAGGGTGACGCGATCTGGATTGAAGTGCTCCTCATTGAGTATCCATTCGGCGTATTCCGGATTGCTGCCACCGCTCACCAGCAGTGGCAAATCGAGCTGACGCGCCAGCCGAGCACCCATCCGTTCCCGATCCACATCCCCCCCGAGCACCAGCACCAGCTGTGGGGGGCTGCGGTCCAACAGAGCCCGTCGATAGGGCGCCAGCGGCCCTGGCCCCAGCAGCCACACCATCAGACCAGCGCCCAGCAACAGCCCTGTACGCACACCCGCCATCAGACCGCCCCCACCGGAGAGGTGGGATAGATCGGCAACACCGTGGCCCAGGGCAATGCGTCGCCAGCGCCATAGCTGCGTTGCAACAGCTGCAGCAACAGCGCCACATCCTCTGCCACATCAAGTTGCGCTTCAACGGCTGGCTGGGGAGACGATCCATCCGGCAGCAACGTCGGCAAGCTGAGCTCGTGAACCTGCCCTGATGTGATCTGGTATTGACCACCGACCACCCCCCGGCGCGGCAACTCCTGGGTGATCCAGAACGGTTGCCCCTGCATGGATTGCGGAAGTTGCAGCTCCAGGCGAGGCGCCATCAGGGCATAACTGCTCACCCCCAGCAGAGGGCAGCCCAGCTGTTGCGCCAGGGTGCGCGCCATCACCACCGTGAGGCGGGTGCCGGTGAAGCCCCCAGGCCCCGTCGCCACGGCAAGGCCCTGCAACTGGGGCCAACGCTCCGACGGGAGAAGCGCTTGCACCCGCGAAATCAAGCTGTTGGACAGGCCCCGGCCATCCGAATGGACCTGCACTAGTGGTTCTGACCGGGGCTGCTGGGGATCCAGTAGTGCCATGCCAAAGCAGTCGGAACAGCTGTGCAGGGCGAGCAGCAGCGGCAGGGCCGTCATCGGGGCAGCTCCTGTCCAGGACAGCAACGCAGCCATCGTCCTGGATCCGCCTTGAAGCTGGAGCAGGAGCGCACATCCCACTCAACCCCCGCCTTTCCATCGGGGAGATCCATCACCGAAACGTGAATGCGTGGCGCGTCTGGCTCAAAATCCGGAGTCTGGGCCAGATGCGGAACACCATGCTGACGCTCAACTGCGTGATAGGCCTGACAACGGTCGACCCAGCTGCAATCGACGCAGATGCACATGCCTCCCGAGGGCGTTCACTCCCCCATTCTGATGGCTCAAGGCTCCGGCGACGCATTGCTTGACCAGCTACGGGAGCGACTGGCGCCAGCCCAGTGGCCTCTCCCCTTGGCACGGCTCCCCCAGGGCACGGCGCTCGTGGGCGGCGCTGTGCGAGATGGCTTAATGCACCGACTCCAAGAGCAGCCGGATCTTGACCTGGTGGTCCCGACGGATGCCATCGCGTTGACCAAGGCCCTGGCTCAAGAGCTCCATGGCACCTGTGTGGTGCTGGACGAGGAACGGAGCATTGCCCGGCTGGTGCTTGGGGGCTGGACGGTCGACATCGCCCGTCAGGACGGTGACCGCATCGAAGACGACCTCTGGCGGCGCGACTACCGACTCAATGCCATCGCTGTGTCGCTCCAGCCCTGGGGACAGCTATGGGACCCCACAGGGGGGCTGAGCGATCTCCAGCAGGGCTGCCTGACCGCCGTCTCGGAAGCCAACCTCACCGACGACCCCCTGCGGCTACTGCGGGGATTGCGACTGATGGCGGAAATCCCGCTCACCATGTCCGGCCAGACCATGGGCTGGATTGAGCGCCACGCCGCACGGCTTCCGGAAGCGGCACCGGAACGGATCCTGGCGGAACTGCAGCGACTGGTGAAGGGCGAACACGCCGACGCGGCAATCGCAGCCCTGTCGAGCGTGCCTTTGCTGCGCCCCTGGGCCGCCTGGGGGCAACCTCCCACACTCGGCAACATTGGAGGCCTCAACCACGAGGAAGCCGCTGCGGCTGTGCCCTTGGCGCGGCTGACAGCCCTGGTCAGCGATGAAGGCCTGACCCAACTTCGAGCCAGTCGCGCCTTGCGCCAACGCTGCAAACGGCTGCGGTACTGGCAGGAGCGCACCGGCCAGACACCGGAGTCGCTGCCGGAGGCCGATCGGCTGCAGCTGCACGAAGAGCTTGAAGAGGATCTCCCTGCCCTGGCCCTGCAACTCCCGATGCCCGAGAAAGGGGACTGGTTGCATCGATGGCGCGATGCTGAGGACCCCCTCTTCCACCCCAGGGCAGCGATTGACGGCAACGACCTGCTCTCGGCCCTGGAGATCCAACCGGGGCCCGGTCTCGGACAACTGCTGAATCATCTGAAGCTGGAACGTGCCTTCAGGCGGATCAAGACACCAAGGGAAGCTCTGGAGGAGGCAAAACGTTTCCTGGCCCGTGAAAGCGAGGCTCTGTGATTAACTTTGCAGGTGTCAATGATGACGGTCAGACACCGACAGATCGCATTTTCTTCCCTTCATGAGCATCCGCCTGTACATCGGCAACCTGCCGCAGACCTTTGAAGAACAGGAGCTGGTGGCTCTGCTCAAGTCAGTCGGAGAGGGAATTCGCTTCAAGACGGTCCTTGATCGTGAAACCGGCAGCAGCCGCGGCTTCGGCTTCGCCAACGTCGACGATCCGAAGGTGGCTGACGCCGTGATTGAGGCGCTGAACGGCAAGGAGTTCGGTGGCAGCACCCTGCGGGTCGAGCGCTCAGAGCGACGCGATAACAATGCTGGTGGTAACCGGCGCGGAGCCCCCAATGCGGCAGGCCAGCCTCAAGTGGCCCGCAAGGCCGTGAACAAGGTGGTCCATAGCGACGAGAAGAGCGAAGGTGCTCCCGATCCCCGCTGGGCCGGCGAACTGTCCAAGCTCAAGGATCTGCTGGGCAACCAAAAGACTGCGGTTTGATCCCTGATCAATCTGATTGAGGAAAACAAGCAATCAACATCAACCCCTGCCGGTCAAACCGGCAGGGTTTTTTTGAT
>Ga0213866_10001673_pt1 | contig 16261 bp, 17 predicted proteins | sample PICome_11_FD_160079 | JGI IMG/M metagenome (GOLD analysis project Ga0213866, IMG submission 160079) | Coastal seawater microbial communities near Pivers Island, North Carolina, United States - PICO284 | ecosystem: Environmental > Aquatic > Marine > Coastal | place: USA: North Carolina...
AGCAGAACAGGAAGAACAAAAAGAAGATATGGTCAATAGCCCTAAACATTACAATGAATCAGGGATTGAATGCATTGATGCTTTGGAAGCTATGTTAGGTAAAGGTTTTGAGTCTTATCTGCAAGGTAATATCGCTAAGTACTTATGGAGATACAAATACAAGAATGGCTTAGAAGATTTAAAGAAGGCTCAATGGTATTTGAATAAACTTATAGAGGTTTGCGATGAGAGTTAAGATTATGGCTACACTTATTATTGACCCTGAAGAATATCCTATTCCTTCAGATGGAGATGTTACAGAAGACTTTGAGGATTATATGCGTGAGCTATTTCACGACTTAGAGGGTGTTAAAATATCCCATATTAAAATACTAACGGAGTAAGAAATGAACAGTAATTATTTACCAACAGACTACCAAAATTTTATAGCACTCTCTCGCTATGCAAGATGGAAAGACGATGAACAAAGAAGAGAAAATTGGGGTGAGACAGTAGACAGATATTTTAGTTATATGACTAGTCACCTTAAAGGTAATTATGATTATAATTTAACAAAAGCATTAAAAGATAAATTAACTCAACAGATAATGGACTTAGGTGTTATGCCTAGTATGAGAGCTTTGATGACAGCAGGACCTGCTTTAGATAGGTGTCACGTGGGTGGTTATAACTGTAGTTATATACCTGTAGATAGTCCACGTAGTTTTGACGAGTGTATGTATATACTTATGTGTGGCACAGGTGTAGGATTCTCTGTTGAACGTGAGAATGTAGACAAGCTACCCATTGTTAATGAACACTTTGAAGACAGCACTACTATCATAACTGTAGCTGACAGCAGACCCGGTTGGGCTAAAGCATTGAGAGAACTTATTGCTATGTTATATGTAGGGCAAGTTCCAAAATGGGATGTATCACAGGTAAGACCTGCAGGTGCTAGACTAAAAACATTTGGTGGTAGAGCATCAGGACCTGCACCATTAGTTGAATTATTTCAGTTCTGCATACAGAAGTTCAAAGGAGCTAAAGGTAGAAGACTATTCCCTATTGAGTGCCACGATTTAATGTGCAAGATTGGTGAAGTTGTAGTTGTAGGTGGTGTAAGACGTTCTGCTCTTATCTCTTTATCTAATTTAGGCGATGACCAAATGAGACATGCTAAGTCAGGTCAATGGTGGGAGAATGAAGGGCAAAGAGCATTAGCTAATAACTCTGTAGCATTCAAGGGTAAGCCTGAGATGGGTACATTCATGCGAGAGTGGACATCTTTATATGAATCTAAGTCAGGTGAACGTGGCATCTTCAATCGTAGAGCAGCCAAAGAGAAGGCATCTGAGAATGGTAGACGTGATATTGACCACGAGTTTGGATGCAATCCTTGTAGTGAGATTATACTTAGACCTTATCAGTTCTGTAATCTTACTGAAGTTGTATGTAGAGCCACAGATGACTTAGCATCTTTAACAGAGAAGGTACGTATGGCTACTATATTAGGTACATTTCAATCTACCCTTACTAACTTTAAGTATCTACGTAAGATATGGAAAGATAATACAGAGGAAGAGAGACTATTAGGAGTTTCCCTAACAGGTATCTTGGATACAAATATATGGACAGAAGAAATACTTACTATGTTAAGAGAAGTAGCAGTAGAAACTAATAAGAAGATGGCTAAAGACTTAGGTATACCACAGTCAACTGCTATCACTTGTGTAAAACCAAGTGGTACAGTTAGTCAATTAGTTGACAGTGCATCAGGTATTCATGCTAGACACAACGACTACTATATCAGAACTGTACGTGGTGATAACAAAGACCCACTAACACAGTTTATGAAAGAGAGTGGTATATCAAGTGAGCCTTGTGTTATGAAACCTGATAGCACTACTGTGTTTAGTTTTCCTATGAAGTCACCTGAAGGTGCTGTAACTAGAACACAGATGTCAGCTATTGAACAGTTAGAGTATTGGCTTATGTTCCAAAGACATTGGTGTGAGCATAAGCCTTCTGTTACTGTGTCTGTCAAGGAAGATGAATGGATGGATGTAGGAGCATGGGTATACAAGAACTTTGATGAAGTATCAGGCATATCTTTCTTACCATTCAGTGACCATACGTATGCTCAAGCACCATACCAAGATATAGAAAGAGAAGAATATTTAGAGTTGAAACAGATAATGCCCAAGTCTATTGATTGGTCTAAGTTAGCAGACTTTGAAAAAGAAGACACTACTTCAGGTGGAAGAGAGTTAGCTTGTACAGCAGATGCCTGTGAAGTAGTTGACTTAACAGCTAATTAATGTTAGAATCTGCTGAGTTATTATGGTGGCAATGGTGGTTACTTATCGCCATTTCCATCAACACAACTATAAACTTAATCGTGTTCTTTAAAGGTAGAAAGCTACACATACGAGAATTTTTACATTTAAAACCAAAAAGAAAGGCTAAATAATGAGAGATATGATACTTAATGCAATTAAAACTAAAATGATAGGGCAGATGAATGCTCATATAGCTAATGCAGAGGTTATGCTAAACAACCCCGTTGGTGCAAGAGACAGGGCAACTGTAATAGATACTATTGAGAAAGAACTGTCTGCTTTAGAACATCTTAATGGAAGACTTAACGTACTAACTAAATACTTTGAAAGGAGTAATGAGAATGCAATTGAAGAACAGAAAGCGAAATCCAAATCTAAGTAAATATGATGCACCTCTAAAGATACAGTTTACTAGAGGTATATCAGACTTCAAGAGAGGCAAAGTTATTAATCCATACCATAGTAATACCATGCAAGCACGTGAATGGCTTAGAGGTTTTAACACCTCATATTATCAAAGATTAGAAAGGGTCAAACGAGATGAAGCTAGAAGAGGAAGCGAAAAAATTCATGCAGGATAAATTAGTTATAGAAGAAGTAATGACTGCTGAGTTTTATGAAATGAAGGCAGGGCAGACAGCCATCTTTCCTAAGTACAAAGCTCTAGAGTATTTAGCTCTAGGGTTAACTAGTGAAGCAGGGGAAGTAGCAGGTAAGGTAAAGAAACTTATACGTGATGGCGAGGATATGGAAGGCTTTGAATTAAAGAAGATAGCCATAGCATCAGAGATAGGTGACGTACTTTGGTACTGTGCTATGATGGCTAAAGAGGTAGGTGTTCCTTTGAATGATATTATGAAAGAGAACTTGAAGAAGTTACACGGAAGAAAGGTACGTGGAACACTACATGGGTCAGGCGATAATCGTTAGTCTACCTTAAACCTATCGTCATAACCCTTTCTCAAAAAATCAGGGAGATATTCATAATAAGGAGTATCTCTTCTTTCTTTATAATAACTAAGTATTCCTTCTTTAAGTAATTCATTACCATGAACTATCTTAACCATTTCTTTACCATATTCATTAGATGCCTTACGTATATCTCTTAGATAAATTTGTTTTTCTTTTGGTGGAGCAGATATGTAAGCAGGATGATTTGCTAACTCTTCAATATAATATTTAAATTGTTTACCACTAGACATTTCTAATAAACTATATTGGTCACTGTTTAGTTCAACGCTTTGACCACTAAAGGTTAAATTTCTTTTAGGTCTTTTATGCTCATATCCTAGTTGTACAAGCATGTCTTTTCCAGCAGTCTTCTCTTTTCTAGTAGACTTCTTAGTTATATTCATAGCTAATTCACGAAAGTCTTCAGGTAGATTTTCACCACTAGGACCATACTCTTCTAAGTACATAACATCACCAAACATATCAACACGACTATTTAAGTCATCTCTCATCCAAGGTAATCCATCTTTAATTACTTCTAAAAATGTGTATGTATCTTTTACAAAAGGGTCTCTTGCTCTACCATAAGAACGTAGTACGTTTGGAACAGATGCTCTAGCAACTTGATTAGTTAAAGCTCTAAACGCATTAGAAGAACGACTAACGTCAGAGCCTGATTCTATATCTCTTGTTACTGTAGTTATGGCTTCACCCATATCTGCAATACCTTTTAACATAGCTTTATCTGCTATATTACTCCACATAGAACCTGCAATCATTTTACCAGCTGCTTCTAAATAATTTTCTACATTTCTTTGTGGAGATATTTGATTACGTCTTACTATATCTCTCATATCTACAGCAAAACCAACTATAGTAGATACAGGGTCAAATCTACTGTAGCTCCAAAACTCGTCACCTATTCTAAGTGACCTCTCCTGCCAACCTGTTGCTGACTTTAAAGTATTTTTTAAATTATAATCTGCACCAAAACTGCCTGTGACACCAACATCATCTAATGCTTCTATTTCTGTGCCACCTTCAGCCATTAGTATAGCTGTTGACATTATAGATGAACCTGCAATCATTCTGCCTACAGCATCATCTGCGGCAGCTCCACCCTTTTTAATTGCTTTATTATATCCCGGAGTTAGTTTTGCGAATATAGAATTAGTCATACTATACTCTAATAAATTTATAGGAGTTCTAACAAAAGGAATAAACATATTAGCTATACTGCCAATGGGTATTTCGTAGTTGTCTCCTATAGGCATCTTAGCTCTTTTTATTTTAGAGAAACCTCTAGCTATTTTACCGTCTTTAGTAAAAGTAACTCTAGCAGCATCTTCTAGTGCAGCTTTTTCTAATATAGGTCTAGGTTTATTTAAGAAATCTTTTATAAACTCTGCTTGTGTTTTACCTTTTATTTTCTGTAGTGGATTTACACCATATCCCTTTTTAGCAGCTTCTCTGTATGCCATTTGATTAACAAAAGCACCTTTAGCTAATGTTTTGAAGAAAGCATCAGTTCCTAATAAAACTGCTCCCGGAACACGCAAAACACCACCAACTAACTTAGAAGCTATTCCAGATGAATCTGATTTACCTATACCTGTTTGTACAAATTCTTCATATTCAGAAGATGTCATTCTTTTTAATTCAGGTGGTAAATCAAAGTTGTACATAGACTTAAAGAAGTTTTTAACTGCAGGTATCGTAGACAAGGCAGTTCCCTGTAGTCTACCTATTACCTCTCTAAAATAAACAGCGTCTTTATAGTCTTTCTTTTTGACATCTAAACCAAATGCTTTTCTAGTCGCATCACCTGCTTTACCCAAACCTACTCGTGTAGCACTTACAGTGGCACTTATAGGTAATGCTACAAATGTTTCGTATAAATTTGTACCTGCGTTACCTACAGCGTTAACAAAATATGTAGCAGGATTAGACAAGAATGATGCGTAAACCCATTGATTAACTCTGTCAGTAAAATTGGAATCAAATCTGCTTTTTAATACACTATTTATAGATGAATCACCACCCATAGATATAGCTCTAGCTACTTTATTTATGTCACTACCAAATAATTCACCTAAGTCATCTGTCATTTTGCTCTTGGTTAGAATATCATTACCTATATCAATATTAAATGCCTGTAATGTTCTACCTGCGTTTGCCGCCAAACCTGCAACTTTTTCTTGTATAGCCCTATGTCTCAATAAAGCTAACTCTAAAGTACCTTTCATATTAGGCGATGAATCTTTAACGACTTCATCTGCTATTCTTTTTACATTGTTAGCTGAAGCAATAAACAATATTCTTGTTGCTGTTACTAATTCAGGTGATGATATATTACGAGGTAGTTTTTTTAATACTTCGCTAGTTAAACCTAATTTGTTGGCTCGTTTTATAGTTTCTTCATTAGTTTGACCTGTACCTCTATTTCTAGCTTCACGTAATTTGTTACTTACCTGTAAAACTAAATCTTCTACACCATCTTCTCCACCTGAAAATAAAGGCTTACCTGCTTTATTGGTAAATGTAATATTTGTATCAGGCAATCCGGGAATTTTTTCTTTACTAAATTTAGGTGGCATAGTCAATATTTTATTCATCTGCTTGGTAACATCTATTGGAGTTTCTTTAGCAGATTCTTTTAATAACGCAGCCTCTAATATTTTTTCACCTTCATCTTTTAATGCCTGTGCATTAGGCTCTTTGTTATTTCTAAATACAATTTTTGCTGCATTTAATCCTACTTCAATAGGCAATGCTATAATAGCATCTTCTATAGCCATTTTAAGTCTATTAGTTGCTTCTGAGTCTTTGGGGTTTGTTTTTAAATAGTCTAAGGCACTCATAACTGACTCATTCTCTTTAAGGGCAGGTATCTGTATCAATAAATCTGATAGTCTACCCTCATCTCCTTTGGACACTAGTTGTGAACCTGCTATACCTGTTAATATACTTTCAGAACCTCTAGCAACTTTACCTTTTATACCTTTAGAGCCTAGTGTTTTTACCATACCTTTAGTATAAAATGGAGATACAAACTTTTTAGCACCTATCATACCAACAGTAAAACGAGTTAAATCTCTTGCTATTTTACCAGCAACAGTTTCGTTTTCATCTATTTCAGGAAGAGTTAAAGGATTACCCTTGAGTAGTTGTTGTTCATTTAGTTTTCTAAATTTAGGTAGCAAGTCACTAAGCTCTAACCTATTATTATCATTACCAAATTTCATCTCATAGGGTATAGGCATTTTTTTGTTTAGGTAATCAGCAGCCATATCAATGATATCAAAAGTTCCTTGAGCTGCATCACGTGCACCACCTATAATAGCACGAGAAGTTTCAGAGAAAAAAGAAGGTTCATCTTTAGTTGCCTGTGCCTGTGCTTCTATTTTATCAACACCGTCAGGTTTTTTTTCTTCTTTTTTTTCTTCTTCTCTTATTTCATTTAATATATCTTCAGCTAAACTCATTTATTTTATAGCCTTATCCACTGCCTTACTCCATTTAGTAGCAAAATCATCACCATGATTCTTTCTAATTCGTCTTAGCTCTTCTTTATATTTTTCTAGAGATGCTATATTGCCAGCAGTTCCATCTTTTAAAAGTTTAGCTGCGTTATTTATAAAAGTAGGCATCAAGTATAATTTCTGTATTGGAGAAACACCTTCTCTATCACCTGTTTCAGCTTTGGCAAATATAGATTTTTCAGGCTTTAAAGAAAATTTACCTGATTTTACTAATGCATCGTTTACAACAACTTCTAAACCATTAACTGTTGATATATCGTCTGCTGTTATATTACCTTTTTGCATTATTGCGTTTATATTATTAGTTGCTCTTGCTGCTATTTCTTCAAAACTCTTAGGTCCTGTATATGAAGTACTAGGTGTTTTTCTATATGCTTTAGAAGCTGCAAGTGCTTCTGGTGCAGGACCACCAGTAGGTATAACAGCCTCTGTGTCTACAGTTAAATCAGGTCTCATGTTAGGTCTACTAGAAACTCTATCTTTCAAAGACTTACGGAAATCTACATTGAAACCTAATCTACTAAGCATATTATCTGTTTGAGGTATTGTATCATAATTAAATTCTGTAGGTATTTGATTACCTACTAATAATTTAGCAGCATCCATGACACTTAATTGTGGTATTTCCTTGTTTATCTGTACAGATGTTTTCCATAATTTGTCTAACGATGCTTGTGATTTATCTTCCATGCTATTAGCTGCGTCAATCATTATTTTTTGTGTTTCAGCAGGAGCAGCATGTATAGCTGCCGCAACTCCCGGACTCCATCCAATAGCTACCTTTTCTTTAACACCTTTCAATGCTTCATTTAACTCTTCTTTTGCCATCTTTGCTTCTGACAATTCATCTGCTAATAATAATTTATCTGTCTCTTCTACTTGTTTTTCAAAAGAATCTATAGATTTATTTAACCTGTCTGTGAAAGTTGTAGACGCTTTTTCTGCAAACGCACCACCAAATGCTTCTGCACTAGCACCTTTATAGCCGAACAGTTTTCCAAGACTACCAAATATACTCATTTAACTCTCCTTGCCATAAGACCACTTACGGTCTCCTCTTGTGGCACGACTTCAACTTTATCTAAAACTTCATCATCATTTTCACTATCTTGTTCTTTTTGAAACTTAGCTAAAGCATTTTGCATTACAGATTCTTTTATTTCTTCTTTTTTATTTCTTTCCATACCTGTTATATACTCAACGTCATTTTGTTCAGCTATTAACATCATTAATTCCATTAATACAGGCATAATCAACAAACCAGTGTCTATGCTATGAATACCTTGCATGACACTAGCTAGTTGTATATTGTTAGCTAAACTAGTTAAAGGTATACCTGATTCTATTATGTTGATTAACTGTGTCTTAAATGAATCATCAGACATTCTAGTTATATAATAGTCTATTACATCTTCCATATCCGTATATTGAGCAGGTTGTTGCCAAGGTCTAGCACCCACTTCATGTGTCATGGACATTCCGGGAATAGGTGCTTCTAGTCTAGGTTCTAAATCAGCTAATTCCATTCTTTTCCATCCTTCGTTTTCTTATCTCCTGCATAGCTCTTATAGGAAGTATAAGTTGGCTTTCTTTCATATCTATACCTGCTGTCTCTTCACTACCAAAAGTAGAACCGTTATTTCTAGAAAGCAACCCACCACCTGAAAACTTCTTAGGTTTGTTACCCTCACTATTAGTAGTTTCTATTTCTTTAAGTATAGAATCAAACTTATTATATATTTGTCCTGCAAAGTTAGTTATTGCCATTGTTATACCTTATTGTTATTAAAATACATTACCAAATCCAAATTGTAATGCTGCACCACCTAATGTTCCAATTAAGTTACCTATTGCTGCACCACCCTGAGATGCTGAGTTAAGCTGTGCTTGATATTCTTTAGCTTCTTTATCTAAGTTAGCTACTACTAAATCTTTTATTCTTTCTTGCTCACTTTCAGCACTCTTCCATGCCCACTCCATTGTGTCGGCATAGTAATTCCATAAGTTATCATACTGCGTATTAGATACATCAAGTACTGCTTTAGCATTTAATTCGTTAGCACGATTGATTGTAGCAGTATCTGCTGTAGCAATTTCTCTTCTCCATACTGCATTGTTCTGTGCAATAGCTAATTGATTCTGGGCATTGAATTGGTCACGTTGATTAGCCACTTCAGCATTGAATCTTGAAAGTGTATTTAGTTCACCTGCATTAAATTGATTCTGTGCATTAGTCTGTGTAGCATTAAACTGTGCCACTTGATTAGCTAAGTTAGCCATGAACTGGTCTACTTGATTCTGTGACGTAGCATTAAATTGATTAGCGGCATTAGTGGCAGCTTGGTCTGTCAACAATGACTGATTAATTGCCTGTGCATTAAATAGTGCAGTTTGTTGTTCGTTGCTTAAATTAGCCATATCTAACTGTAAAAAGTTCTGTGCATTCTGAACTGCAGCTTGTTGTGCATTACTTAGATTACTTAAATCCATGTTTGCTAATGCCGATGCTTCAGCTACTACCATAGCTTGTCTGTTACTTAAATTGTTTAAGTTCATAGTATTAGCTACACGACTATTCTCTAATGCAACTTGCTGTTCAGCAGTAAAGTTCATATTAGCTATATCACCAATCCTAGAAGCATTTTGAACTCTTGCTTGAAAGGCTTGGTCAAACTCTTGACCTATAAATGTAGCACGTTGCTGTGCAGCTAACATTGCTCTCTGCTGTCTGTTAGATAAATTCTGTGCTTCAAACTGTGCAGTTACCTGTGCATCAGCCTGTGCTATTGGTAATGCAGATTCTAATGCTGCCTGAATCATGGCTTGACCTGCCATACTAGAAGCACCTAAACCTCTTTGTTGCATAACTGCTTGAACACCTCTAAGTGCTCCTGCTGCCCATGCAGGTGGATTAGTAGCATCAAAGTTAGCAGTTAAACTTGCTAGTTGCCCTTGTACGGTAGCTTTCTCACTAGGAGTAGCAGTTGCCGCTTGTACTTGTTCTGTAAAACTTGCTGCTGTCTGTGCATCTGCTACACCATCAATAAGTTCACCTGACTGTATCTTTCTCTGCACAGGATTGTCCATTAATGTAGCAGTACCTTGTGCCGCCTCAAGATTAGACACAGAACTAGCAGTTTGTTGTGCTGCTAAGACTTGTGCTCTTGGGTCTGATACATCAGCTTGAGCAGCTTGATTTGTTTGTATAGCTGTTTGTACTGCAGGAGTAGCTTGAGCTGCTTGCATTTGAGTTGAAGTAACTTGAGTAGGAGCAACTGCTTGTGATGTATCTGCACCATATGTAGGTGCTACAGGGGTAGATGTTAGCTGACCTGTAGTAGGGTCAATAAACTGACCTTGTTGTTGATTAGTTAATTCAGGTTGTGTTACAGCACCTACAGGTATAGCACCTGTCTGTGCTAATGTAGATGTAACATCTCCTATGCCTTTAGGGTCATTTGTTGTACCATAGGCAGGTACTTGTCCTTCTGCTGTACCTAATGTGGGTACATAGGCTTGTTGTCTTGGGTCAGTCATAGCTTGTGTTACAGGCTGTTGTTGTGCTTGCCGTGGTTGAGGTAAACCTGTTAAAGAGTACGTTCCTTCAGGACCATACATAGGTGGAACACTAGGTTGAAGTTTAAGAGTACCACCTGTTTGCATCTTAACGACAGAACCACCACGAGCCATCTCTTGTGCCTTACTTCTGTACACAATCATCTCACGTTCTTTGTCAGGGTTCTGCTTTAGGTACTCATCAAAGTTTTCCATGCTACCTGCATAACCCATACGTGTGGCTATTTTCTGTAATCCTTGTGGCTTAAAGCCTTTAAACATTGCCATACTTTATATTCCTATTATTTCATCACAATCGCAACAACCAAAGCTACCACACCAAGTGTACCCACCATAGACATAGCTTCTATTCGCCACATTCTTTTGTCTAGGGTTTCTAGCTTATCGTTGACTGCTTGGTATCGGATAGCACACTCTTTCTCATGTGCATCCAATTCCATTTGTACCTTTAACTCAGGCTGCATTTTCATCTGCTGCACTAGCTGTTGTTTCATTTTCCTCGCTACCCTTCACGGATTGTATCAATGAGTTTGTAAAAGCATTTTGTGCTACAGTTACTTGGTCAAGTTGAAATCTCAAACTAGCTGCTTTAGCTTGTAAGTCTTTTATCTGATTAATAAAATAGTTTTGGTCTTGAGATAAATCTTCTTGATTATACTCTTTACCATCAATAGTGATTACGTTTGATTGTTCAGTCATTACCAAGATACTCCACTTGCTGTTGTTGGGTTAGCTTTTGCAGCTATCTGAGCAGCTATTCCTTCTTCTATTGATGTTACTTCATCTGCACCAAGTGCATCTTTAGCCCATCCAATAGCTTGTGTTTCAGTGATATCTGCGTATGGTGTTGGTGTGCCTACAAGTGTTACACCGACTGTGCCATAAGCTGACCCTGTGTTACCATCTGAGTCTTCATCAGATGCTCTCCAGTGCAAGATAGTCACAATATCTGTGTTATCTCCCTGCACTAAGTCTCTTTCCATATTTGCGATTGTCCAAGTTACTGCCATTTTATTCTCCATTTTCTAAGGCTGTTATTCGTGCTGTCAAAGCATCTATTGTTGCTTGTTGGTCTTTGACTGCTTGTATTAGTGGTGCAACAAACTCTGTATATCTCAAGCCATATCTATACTGAGAACCATCTTGCTCTTCTGATATGTCTGATTTGATAAATCCTGCAAAGCCACTTGTAGGCTTACTTATATCACTAAGTACAGTTTCTACATCTTGTGCAACCAAACCATAGTGTGTTCTTGTCTTGCCATTAAAGATGTAAGACTTAGGTGTTAATCTCTTAATAAAATCTATACCTAAATCACTGTCTGTTATAGTGTTCTTTTCATTTTGGTCTGAAGTTTGGATTGTGCCATTGGTTGCATAGATGTTGTCAAAGCGACCTGTGACATAACCTAAGTCTACACCATCGTCACGAACTAGACCATCATTTCCTGTTGGAAAGATTTTATCGCTTACTCCTCCACCACCTGCAAGTCCAACATCATTGTCCATTGAAAAAACCATAAAAAGATTATTTGCATCATTACCAATAGTTCCTACAAGAGTGCCTCCTCTATAAAATCTTGCTGAAACACCATCATCAGTATCTCTATTAACATTTACTGCTGAATCTCCAGATACAGTAAAAGATGATTTTCCTACTACTCTTAATCTTTCATTAGTTGTTAGTTGTTGGACAGTGGTATTTATATTGACTATGCCACTGCTGTCTATACGCATTGCTTCTGTGCCGTCAGTACGAAAATCAATATGAGTATTTGAAGCTACGTTTCCTGCATCAGCAGTAATAAGAATACTTCCCTCTGTTCCAGTTGCATTTATTTGAGAATAAGCACCACCAGCATCGTTATCTTCTAGCTGAATAATTGGTGACCCAGCTTTAATGTCAAGTGTTGTAGTAGGGGTTTTCCCAATACCAACATTACCATTTGCATCTATAGTCATACGTTCTGTGCTGTTTGTATTAAAAATTAATGGGTGATTTGTATAAGTACCAATATTAGCTTGAACACCCTGTGGTAAAATTCTAATCTCACTTCCACTTGTTCTTTTAAATGAACCAGAGGCAGAGGTATCTGTTGCACTTTGCACTGAAATACCATAACTAGGACTACTAGTACCAATACCAACACGACCATCTGATGTTATACGCATACGTTCTGTGCCATCTGTTGAAGAACTAGCACCTGTTGTGTTTTTAAAAATATGATTTTGGTAGGCACGATAAGTTAAATCATTTCCATCACTACTTCCTGTAACAGTTTGATACGAGTTAGATGTGCTACCTAAAGAAATGTAAGGTGTTTCTGTAAAACCCTCTATTGTTAAACTCTCCTCACTAGCATCCCAAAATAGCTTTGCTGTTGTGCCTGTGTCTTCGTAGAAGCTGATGTCTCCGTTGTTGTTAAGTTTCATAGCAAGTTGATTAACTTTAGGATAAAACAACATATTTGTAGATGATGTATCAGCACTGTTTTCTTGAACTTTTATTTCGCCATAATAAAGATTGTTGTCAGAAGCTGTAGTACTTAGCCTTAACGCAGAAGATGTTGCTGTGGCAAAATCATTATTAGTATTGTTAAACTGTACAGATACATCATTCCCTGACTGTTCAACAGTCAACCCACCTGCTGTCACTGCACCTGTTACATCAAGAGTACCACTGAGGTCTGCATCAGTGACTATCTTGGATATGTCTTTTGCTCTTGTCATTAGTTTACCTCATTTGGAAAATCATATATAGGTGCATTGCCAGTAGGATTACCATCATCATCTGTAGGCACTACAAACAAAGCCTTAAAAGCATCTAGTGTAGTACAAGCATTAATCGCTGTTTCTATTGTACCACTAGCTGTTCTAACTGCATCTCTATAAGTTGTTATCTCAGCAGGGATAGCTACAGATTTCTCTGCATTTCTAACTACATACCAATCTGACTTAGCCAGTAAACTATTAGCAGTTGCTTTTGTTTGAGCTATCCATTGTGATTTAAGACCTAACTGAACTTGTTGCAATCCAGTAATAGGGTCAATAACTGCATCACCATTTTCATCTACTACATTGATATCTGTTAGGCTACGTTCTACATCTCTTGCCCAATAAAATCTATTGTCATAGCTTGTGTCTACATCATCTTGCCATGTTACACCCCATTGGGTTTTGTCCTCATCTGACCAAGCTGATGCCCAATTATATGGGTGTTTATATCCATTATCATCAGTCCAACTCTTGCCAACTTTTAGAGTTCTTCCATTGTATAACCAAGCCATTATTTACTCCTATCTTGCATTAGCATATTTGAACGGCACTTTGGCAAAAGCCATATATATGTAATTTGCTGCATTATTAACAGGTCCTTCTGCATTTCTTAACTTAAATCCATTTGATAAAATATCTATATCAAAAGCACTATCTGCACCTTCTGCATCACTAGCATTAGCAAACAAAATATTATCATTTACATTTTGAGGTGACCTTTTATTATCATACATAATCCAGTTTTTAGTACCACCTGCTGAACCACTTATATATTTTATTATGATAAACGAGGGTCTAAACCCTAAATAGATGAAATTTCCATCTGTGGAATCATTACCAGTATAACTGCCAAATTTACTGTAGCCTTCTATCTCTGCAAAACAATAGGCTATAAAATCATCTGTATTATTTACAAGAGAGCTTGTTCCTACAGTAAAAACTGAAGATGTTGGTGCAGTATCATTCCAAGCAGAAGTAACATCCACTCTAGCATCAGTTGTGTTTAATCTAAGCAAATAATCTTCGGGTGCAGTTGCATCAGAACCTTTATGATATACAGCCCAATTTAAAGAACTATCCCTTGATTTTATAATAAGCATTGCAGGAACAGCACCTAATCCGTGACCAATAGTTTCTGTAGCTGAATCTGTACCTGTATAACTAACAATGCTAAACCCTGCATCTGTATTTGCACTTACTGAACTTGTTATAGTACCATCTGTATTGCTTACAGCAGTTCCTCCTGCTTTCCAGTTCCAAGATACATATGTTCTTGGTGAAAAGTTAACATCACCATCTGAACCTAAAGTAAAACCATCGCTATCAAATGATTTTAAATTATTTGTTTGAGATGTTTCTGCATCAGTTAAATTAGAATAAAGTTGTTTATTTGCACCACGAACAGAGTCATTTAAGTTATGATTATTTGCTGTGCTTCTTGATTTTATCCAAACAAAATCTGGTTGAAATCCAACACCAGTTAAAGCACGACTTGTTGAGCTATCTCCAGTATAGGTAACTGTATTAAAATAATCATCAGCTTGTGTATCTGCATTAGGACTAATAGTAGGCTCTGGAAGATTAGCTGTGCATAATGCTAGATAGCCACTCGGAGGTGTATAAGCAAAATCACCATTGCCATTGCCATCTGCATTTCCACCTGCTGTTTCATTTCCTGCAAACGTGCTATCTTGTCCAAAGTTTATAATGTGTGATCTAGGAGTTGTGCTACTTCCATAAAAGGGCATCATATCTTCATCTGTAGGTACATTTGAATAAGCAGGATTAGTGCCATTAGCAGGGTCACCTGAATTAAAGTAAGTGCCATTCTTTCCTGCATAAAATTTTCCATTGTCTAAGTCAAAGGCAATATTTAATATGTCACCACCTGCTAGTGCAGTACCATAAGACTCATTACCTGAACCATTAGATTTATTACCATCAATAGAAACAGCCCATAAATCACTAAAGGTATAAGAGTCGTTTGTATATTGTGAAATAAATTGAAATGTAGCCTTACCCATACCAAAAAAGTGTGCAGTATCTGCTGTACTTGCTCTAACTTCCCAATACCATTTACCACCTGTAACAGCAAATGTTGTTCCTACAGCATTATGAGCATTAGCAGTTGAGATTCCTGCAAGATTTCCTTCACTTAATGTTATATTATCATTATCTAGTGCATTAAATGTAGCAAAATTATTCTCAGGACTATCAGGCATATCACAATCAGAAGCAACTATACCACTAGATGAAAAGTGATTATCATTACCACTAGTGTCTGCTCCTATTGTGCTAGATGATGCAGTACCAGTTCCAGTTTGATTGAATTGCAATCTAAAACCATTAGTGCCATATGAACCAGTATATTCTTTGGCTATCCATACACCATTTTTTGTTTCGCCAAATGATGTTGGGTCTAGTGCTGTGCCATCTACAAAATTAACTTCTGACATATAGCCATCAATAGTATCAGCACTGTTAATTCCTAATAGTTGTTCAACATTATTATTAACATCGTATTCAGCATTTTGTGATGGATAACTTGAAACTGCTAAATTAGTTTGTTGCTCTCCATTGACATATATTTTTACTCTATTAGATGCTGTTGCTTGAGTTGTGTCGTATTCTAAAACAAAATGATACCAAGAACTAACATCTCTAAATTGAGCATTAGTTCTAACTTGAAAAACATAACCACCAGAGTAATAATAAAATTCTAAACCAGTACCTGCACCATCTGGGTCAATAGTAAAATAATTTGCACTAGCACCAAATAAATATTGTCTTTCTAAATTTGAACGTTTGTACCAACAACTAAATGTCCAAGTCCTACGATTACCTGCACTTGATGGAGTTCTAGTTAAACGAGAAGTACTGCCATCATCAAATCGCAATGACTGAGTAGCAACTCCATTGTAGAAGCCACCTGAAGCATACATCCATTGTGAAGAGCCAAAAGGACCTGACATTATCTCTCCTAACTAAAAGCTAATTGTGGAGTACCTAACAATATACGACCACTAGCAACAACTATATATGGCACTACATCTGTGGCACTTGCTGCACTAGATAAAGTCAATCCTGCTCCACCTG
>Ga0213866_10001675_pt1 | contig 16260 bp, 16 predicted proteins | sample PICome_11_FD_160079 | JGI IMG/M metagenome (GOLD analysis project Ga0213866, IMG submission 160079) | Coastal seawater microbial communities near Pivers Island, North Carolina, United States - PICO284 | ecosystem: Environmental > Aquatic > Marine > Coastal | place: USA: North Carolina...
AGGTGCAGCAATATCATATCCTTTATGATTGCTCCTAGTGCTTCTTCTATAACCCTTTCCTGATATTAAACTTGCGTTGGATCCCTTTCCAAAAGGACTATATGAAACTGTCAATGGAGCATTTTCTCTTCCACCATATGCTACAGTTCCACTAGTTCCAGATATTCTAGCAAATTTATCACTTCCAGATAGAGGTGCAGCAGAAGGAAGTGTCGATCCTGGTCTTCTTCCACTAGTTCCACTAGTTCCTCTAGTTCCTCTAGTTCCTCTAGTTCCTCTAGTTTCCCTATCAAATCTCACCCCCGTCAATCTTTCAAAAAATGAAGTAAATGCATCAGAGATTCCATATTCTTTTTTTCCAAAAACTTTTACATCCATAAAAGCATTGTTTATTTCATCGTTAAACTTACTCTTTAATGATTTAAATATTATCTTCTTTCTTTCCGTTTCAATACTCTCTACAAATCCACCAGATGAAAGTTTTTGTGTAGTATTGAGAGGATCACTATAAAAATATATAATTGATGCAAAAGATTCCGATAAATCAGAAATTGATCTATCAGATGGTTTTTGTCCCAGAGACAAATCTAAACCAATAGAGGCAATTTTGGATAGGAAGGTATTATCTTTTTTCTTTAACCTTTTTGATGCTTTAGATATTCCAGTTATTAAAGAATAATTGTGATCATAAAGTTTATTTAAATTTTTTCTACCAATACTTTTTCCTGGAATAGTATCATCTGGATTAAAATCCTTTATTGTTTTCTTAGTCTTGGTTTTGGTCTTATTATCTTTGACTTTTTTATTTGTACTTCCCCCACCAGACTTTGATTGAACTTCTTTGGAATCTGATCCAACAAGAACATTATAAAGACTTACTCCTATCTGATCACCAATCAATCCACCAAGCAGTGAACCAATAGCTACTCCAGCAGAACCAGCGATTATATTGCCAATAAAGGGAACAACACTACCAGCAACACCACCTATAGTACCTCCTATCCAAGCACCAAGTGCTTGTCCAGCAGCAGCTCCAACTGCACCTGCAGCTGCTTTACCAAGTGGTTCCTTGAATATAAGAGTTCTTATACCAAAATCAATAAGTGGACCAACAATTGGAATCTTGCCAGCGATTTTACCAGCAGTCTTTCCAGCAACTTTAGTAACTCCTTTTTGAACAGCTTTTTGAACACCGCTCTGAGGTACTCTTCCAGGTGCTCCTCCAGTTGGTGTTGGTGCTGCTCCAGTTGGTGTTGGTATTCTGGAAGGTCTGTTTAATCTATCTAAATTCCTTCCACCAAATCTTTCCCCAAATGCCCTATCACCATATCTTTGCCTATATCTTTGCTGAGTTCTAGTGTTTACTCTCCTACCACTTCTATCAAAACCTACCCTTTCTGGTCCTTTGAATCTTCTATTGAGAGGATTACTTCCCCCAGAAGAGACCATCATTGCAATTATAGCAATGTTAGCAAATTTTGTAAAAGCACTTAAAAAATTATTTAATTTTTTCTGGGCATCTTCACCAAAAACATTTTTAACTGTGTTTGATATTGTATCAATGGTATTATAAGCAAATTCTATTCCTGTTGCTACTTTATCAAGAATTCCAGCAGCAAAATCAAATATAAATTGACCTACTGGTTTCAAAAACTTAATTATTCCAAGTAATTTTGGTAATAATTTTACCAACCTAAGAACCAAAAATCCAGCTAATATAGAACCCAAAAATTGTTTTGCTCTATCAATTAAACTCAAACCAGGAATAAACTTTCTAAATTTATCAAATTTATTAACTTTTTTTCTACTTTCCTTTTTGTCTTCTCTAGTATTCCTTCGCGTTCTTTCAAGATCTCTTCTGGACAACTCCAATTGTCTTACATTTATTTTTATACTTTTTTTAAGTACATCTTCAATTTTTACTACATTTTCCTTTATGTTGGATATATCTTCAGCAACTTTAAAAAAACCAGAAGAATAAAAAGTATTAGATCCACTAGAAGCAGAAGGATCTTTAGACGGATTTAATAACTTTTTGGGATCTACAACTGCCATTACCTTACACCATAAATTCCATATGTTTGTATAAGCATAGATCTAGTATTACTTGGATATACTGCAGGGAAACTTGTATCAAGATCTCTCTTACCAACACTCTTTTGTGATCTCAATTTTTGAACTTCTTCATTTGCAATATGTACCACGTTTACTTTGGGTTTTGGTGGAGGAGGAATGGTTTGAGTTGCCACACTCTTTTCTTTACTGATAGTTGCTGGTAAAACTTTATTAGCAGTTTGATTTATGGTAGAAGAAGTAAATTGATTTTTATTTTGAAGTGATACTTTACCAGAATCAATTCTATTTGATTCTGTACTTTGCACTATATTTTGATTTTGTTCTTGTTTGCTATTGTCAACGGAAACCATTTTTGTAAATGGTTGTATGTACTTATCTGCAGATAAAGATTTCTCAATCCCTCCAAGAGATTCTTTACCAGATAATGTCGTAGTATCTTGATTATTGATATTATTGATTACTGATGTTGATTTATTTAAAGCACCTTTATAATCCGAACTTACAAATTTATTAGTATCTATCGTATTATTCACTTCTCTATTATTGACAGTTGATTTATTTAAAGCACCTTTATAATCCAAACTTACAAATTTATTAGTATCTATAGTATTATTCACTTCTCTATTATTGACATTTGATTTATTTAAAGCACCTTTATAATACGATCTTACAAATTTATTAGTATCTATCCTATTATTCACTTCTCTATTATTGACATTGGTAGATAAATTATTAAAGATATCCCCACCAATAAAATTACTATTTCTAATATTTTTTATATTTGATACTTGATCTGATTCAAAAGTATTATTTACATCTCTATTAAAATTATCAACTTTTTTATTATTAGTTAAATTTAGATCAGACAAATATGAAGGATTATTTGAAGATACATTTTGAATATTATTCACAAAATATTTTGCGATATTATTATTTTGTGAATCAAATCCCATTTGAGTTGGTCTAATTTTACTAATATTAGAGATATTATTATTTACATTTTCAATTATACTTCTATTATTTGTAGAAGGTCCTATCATTCCTCCACCAGAAGCTAATTGTATTCCGCTTGCAATTTTAGGAGCATTTGTTCCACCACCAGATTTATTTAAAGATAAGAAGAAATCAGAACCATACTTATTAACAGCAGGATTTGATATTACAATCTCTCCTGGTTCCAGTGCAGTAAGTTGGGTATCTTTTCCTGCACCCTTTATCCTTACACCAGTTTGATTAGTAACTTTCCCGCCAGGGAATTTGGAAATTGTTTCTTGTGATAATTTTGGTATCTCTCCACCACCAGAATATTTTTTAGTATCTCCCGTCTCCAATCTATAAATCTGCTCATCAATTTCTGATCCAACTCCTTGCATTTTTTGCATTGGATTCAGATTTTCTTTCTGTTTTTTTAATGCTTCTATTTTTTCTTCTTTAGTGCCAGGAGCAGATTCTGTTTTTCTTTCTTCGGAATCAACAGTACCTGGGAACAACATTGGTATAGTTGCTCCTGCTGTAAATAATCCAACCGCTGCTGCTGCTTTTGGATTCTTCTTAATCAAATTCATAGCAGCAGGTATTCCCTTCCGCAATATTGTGAAGGTTAGTTTAACCAAAGTTCCAATAACAGTTCTTACAAGTTTTCCTATTGTAGTTCCAAATAACAAATATCCTGCAATTAAAGCAGGTCCCCAATCTTTTAAAAATCTAAGAATAGCATCAACTTTTCCCTTATTTTTAGGGTCACTCATCCATCTGAATAATTTTAATACAATTCTTCCAAGAATTACTGTAGTTATAAACTTCAGCAATTTCTCAAATATATTTTTTACTGGTCCAAGAACCTTATTAGCTAATTTTAATGCTCCCTTACCAATAGACTCTAATCTAGATTCATTTTTCTGCCTTTTACCCCTCTCTGAAGATTTGCGAGAATTATCTATCTGTTTTTTAAATAAATCATTCTGTTTTTGCATCAATTCAAGTATGTTAGCAACAGAATCTCTGATTGCTGCAATATCTTCTGCAAATTTAGAAAAACCAGTTTGGTTTTGATTCTGCTGCTCTAAATCTGGAGTTTTTACAGATTCTGGATTTATAATTGCACTTGATGCAAGTGTTATAGGACTTCCAAATTGATCCCTATATTTTTTATTGATTTTAAATCTACCAACAAGTCCTTTAACTCTAACATATTCATCCCTCAATAACATCTGCTCTTCTCTAGGAAGAGAATCAGTCTCCATATTAACTCTAACCAGATACTCCTTTAAAAGAGTTCTGTAAGTTGCATAGTCAATATCAAAAGTATCTTCTAGTCCAAGAATTCTCAAAATCCTTTCATCAATTTCCTCATTAACTAAATCTTCCTCACGAACACCATCATACATCCTGTCTTCTCCTTCATCTGGAGATTTATTTACAGGAACGATTGCAGAAGAATCTATGTTTTCTGTAGATTCAGTTGGTTCTTCTGGCAGTTCTATTTTATCATTATCATTTACATAATATTCCCAAAGATAAATTATGTACTTATTATATGACTCATACTCTTCTGGAGAAGATGGTCTTGAAAATTTTGGAGAAGGATAGTCTTTTTCGGATTTATCCCAAGAAGACATGAATATATCAACTACTCGATCAGCATCTACATTGAATGTATTTTCAAGTAAGTATTTTGAATATTCAAGTTTAGATAATATTATAGCTCTCCACATTCCCATACGCCTACTAATGGTAGCGTATGGTATATACTCTTCAATATAGTCTGGTTTAAGATCCATTCTGCTGCTGCTTTAATTTTTCTTCTTCAAGATGAGCCGCTAATAGAGCAACATAAACATCTCTCTCCCATGGAATCAGATTTTCAATTTCAGTTAATGAGTATTTATGGTATTGTAAGAGAGCAAAATTTAATTTATAATAATTCTCCAAATCCATGTGAGCGAGAGCTATGCGAAAAAATCAGATAGACCCTCCAATACTACTTTGCTTTTAACGCTTGTATTTGGATTTGTAATTTCAATCTCGTGAGTTAGTTTTGGCATTGTCTCAAAAAATAACTCAATTTTTTTAAACTGTTCAGAATTCATTTGTTCCAAAAAAGAAATAAGTTCTTTTTTAGTTGTATCTGATGCAGCCCAACTTTCTTCTTCTGTATAAATTTGATCTATACACGAAGCAATCAAATCAAAAGATTGTTCGATACTATTTTTTGCATTAAAATCAAAATTATTTTTAATGAATTGATCCAGTGAAGGATACTTCATCTCCATTGCAATGGTATCATCTATTTTAATTTGATTTGTATGTTCATCCAATTTTTTCACTGAAATATCATCAATATTGATTTTAACTGGTACTACAGTTTCATTATCATCTGGACATATAATATTTACATCCAACTCTTCACCAACTGACTTACCTCTAATATTCAAAAATAAATATTCAATATCAAAAGTTGGAAGTTTTTCAACCTTTACGTTTTTAGTAAGAACACAATTTCTTATAACATTTTTAATTGCAGAAGTGATTTGTTTGGTATCTTCACTTTCTAATGCAATTACTAAAAGTTTTTCCTCTTTTACCAAAAATGGTCTATATTCAATCAAATCTCCAGTAGAAGGAATTTCAAGCTCATATGTTGGAGTAGATATTGTAGGCAATGGCATAATTTTTACAATAAAAAATCAAGTTATATTTATTTATATTGGAATTTAAAAGTTTCTAACACTTCTTCTTGGACTAGTAGCATTATCTCTATTCAGAGCAGCTTGTCTTAAAGAGTTCTCTCTTGCTTGTATTCTAGCATCTTCAAGTTGTTGCTGAGTATATCTCCAAGAATTGCTCTGTTCTTCTCCACCTACTCCTGGAGTTGAAGGTCTATCAGTTTGTGGTTGAGATAACTCAGTACTATAAACTTCTCTTTTAACATAATATCTACTATAACTAATACTAACAGTAGATTTTAAGGTATCAGATGCATCATAACTAATTGGCATAGATGATATTGATAGTGGAAATGCATCTACAAAATAATATCCTAAAAACTCTTTAGATCCCGAAGTTACTTTTGATCCCAAATCTCTTTCATATTTTGCAATTCTAATCTCAGATTTATAGTCTGTAGGATATCTTATCCTAGTATAAAAATCTGGACCATCCATTCTACCTGAACCATCCAGTCTACCAACAATATCTTCACCAGAAGCATACTTCATCCACATTTCAAAAAATCTAATTTGTTGGTAGTTACTATCTTTAGTAACTAAAAAAGTAAGATCTATAGAATTATCATACATTCTTCTATAAATGTTTTTTTGGGAAACTCCCATATAATCATTATCAATATCTATTGTCGCTAGTTGAGATCCTGGTAAAGAAGCTTCTATACAAGTCAATTCAAATAGTTCTTTATCATAGTCTAACCCCAATTCAGAATTTATCTGACTTAATAAATTTGATGGAGGTACAATATCAACACTATAAAAAGATGTAAGAGCTGGATTCAATATCCTGCTCTTAAGAGTGCTCATATTAACACCAGGATTTACTGGTATATTTGACATCTAAATACAAGTGTATACGTTATATTATATGTAGACAACTTAATGAACGAAAGTATTAAAAGTAAGTATAAACCTTCATATCCCAAAAAATATAAGGGAAATCCCAACAATATTATTTGTAGGAGTAGTTGGGAGAGAAAATTTTGTTCTTACTGTGACTTAAATGAAAATATAATAGAATGGGCAAGTGAAGAATTCTTTATTCCTTACGTCTCTCCAATAGACAACAAAGTCCATAGATATTTTCCAGATTTTATTATAAAAGTTAAAGAGAGTAAAGGTTCAATAAAAACCTATGTTGTCGAAATAAAACCCAAAAGACAAACTATTGCACCAGTAAAAAAATCAAGAGTCACAAAATCTTTTATACATGAATGCAAAACTTATGCCATAAATCAAGCAAAATGGAAAGCAGCAGATGAATGGTGTAAGGATAGATTGTTGGAATTTAAAATAATAACAGAAGATAACCTAGGTATAAAGTAAATGCCAAAAAATACTCTTTTCGAAGATCTAAGAGAAGAAGTGCAGTATGAAGAAGGAAGGTCTCCTTTCTTTTATAGGAGAGCATTTAGAAGATTAACTCAAAAATATATTGGTAGAGAAAATAAAATAATACTTGAAGAAAAATTAGACTCTACAGAAGAAGAAGAAAATCAAGATAAAAATGTATTAAGAAGATATCCAAGAACTGGTCACATATACTTATTTGAATACAAAACAGAAGAAAAAAATGTAAGTATATTTGACCCCTTTCCTTTAGTATATGTAATCAAGTTTAATAGTAAAGAATTTACAGGATGCAATTTACACCTAATACATCCAAGTAAAAGAAAATATGTAATAGATAATTTAAAAAACGATAAAATTACTTTACCGTATAATACAATATCTAAATATATAATATCACAAGTTGATGGTTTATTATTGGATATTGCATTTGATGAGTGGGAAGTTGCATCAAATTTACCTATAGAAAATTTGATCTCTATAAAAGATGGTAAAAGAAGAGATCTTCCTTTATTTGATGTTTGGAAAGAGAAAAACAAAACATTTAGAAAAATGTTAGTTGGAACTAGGATCTATAAATCTTATGGATCAAAAGAACAAAACTTTAAAGGCAACTAAAGATGGGTAGACCAGCAGCAGAAGAAGTAACAATAAACGGAAGAAAAGCTTGGGTATCAAAACCAAGACCATTAAAAGGCAACAATATTAGAAAAATATCTACAGTATTTTATCCAGATACTGGAGAAACAATATTGATACAAAGATCCGATAGTCTTGGAATTACCAATCCTATAGAGACAGACATTGAATCCGTTATTGCAACAAAAGACCCTAATGGAGAATGGGAACCAAAAGAAAATACAATAGTGGAAGAGTCTATAGAAGAAGATGCTGATTTTGTATCATCATTAAATTCTTCTGTAGATGACACTATAAAATCAATATATGCTCAAAAAAATGATGGTGATGTACCAACACCGACTCAAATAGAAGGTTTTAAAAAAGGATCGGAAGGAGCAGCAGCACCTAGGGAAGAATCTACAGAAAAAGAGTCTTCTGATAACCCAGATCCTGACCAACAAGAACAACCAACTATAAATGACGGAATATCTGGTTTAACTGATGTAACCGATGCTTTTTCTGCGTTATCAGAACAAATTAAAGCAGAATCTGCATCAGTAAGATCTTTAGATAGATTATCATATCCAGAAAATTTTCCAGAAAACATGGATTACATAATATTTGAATCCAAATCTTATGGAACAAAAACATTTGATTCATCTACATTCGGATTCGGATCAAGAACAAACGAATCTATAGGTGAATCTATAAAATTACCAATACAACCATCAATATCTGATGGAAATAGTGTTGGATGGAATGAACAAACAATGAATCCAGCACAAATAGCAGGGGCTGATATTGCTATAGGTGGGATAACTGGTGGACCAGAGGGTTTTATAAATTCACTATCAAATAAAATTGCAGCTGGTCAAGGTGCATCTACAGATATAGAAGCTGCTATTATCGCATACTTTACACAACAAGCAACTGGTGCTCAAATATTACCCAAACTTGGTGGAGCAGTATTTAATCCAAATACCGAATTGTTATTTCAAGGTCCACAATTAAGACCTTTTAATTTTACATTTAAACTGTCACCAAGATCAGATACAGAATCAGAAAGAGTTAAAAAAATAATAGGATTTTTTAAGCGCAATATGGCAGCAAAAACCAGTAACTCTCAACTATACTTAAAAGCACCAAATGTATTTGGAATAAGATATTATTTAAATGGACAAGAAGATCATCCTGGAATTAATCTAATTAAAGATTGTGCTTTGCAGTCATGCGTAGTAAATTACACTCCACAAGGAAGTTATATGGCATATGAAGATGGTGGAATGGCATCATATGACATATCATTACAGTTCATGGAGTTAGAACCAGTATACTCTAAAGATTATGATGACGATAGAGCAGCAAACCATCTAATAGGATACTAAAATGACCCAAGAATATTTCAAAAAAGTACCAAATTTCGAATATATTAGTAGAGATTCAAATAACTCTCCACTATCAGACTATACTGAAGTAAAAAACTTATTTAAAAGAGCAAAAATAAGAGATGATATTTTTCAAAATCTAAGTTACTTTGAAAAATATACAATTATCGGTGAAGAGCGCCCAGACGAAGTATCTTTTAAATTTTACAATGACCCAACTCTTGATTGGTTAATTTTACTTACCAACAACATACAAAATTTTTATGACGAATGGCCAAAATCACAAGACTCTTGGGATTCATATCTATTGGAAAAATATGGTAGTTATGATAATTTATATAATGGAATACATCACTATGAAACTGTAGATGTAAGCAATTATTCTGGGAAGTTGATAGTAGAAAAAGGTTTAATAGTATCGGAAGATTACTATAAAGCTCCAGAATTTACAATAGAATTGGATAAGAGTATAAATTTACCAACAATTGTTCCAGGAATACCTGCAGAAATATCTGCATCAGTTGGTGATAATGGTAGATTGAGTAAATTGACATTGGTATCTACTGGTTTAGGATATACCTCAGGCATAACATTATCTATAGAATCACCACAAGATCCAAGACAAGCAGTAGTAGAATTTCAATTACAAGATCCCCCAGCAGATAGAGAAGTTGGAGATTTTACAGTAATTGATTCTGGATCTGGTTACACAGTTCAACCAGCAATAACATTTAGTGATCCAGAACCAACAATACCATGCGAATTAGAACCTGTAGTCAACGAATTTGGAAATATAACATCTATCACTATAGTTAATCCTGGAGAAGGTTATACCTTTATTCCAAAAATAACTATAGATACTCCAGAAGATATTTTTACAAGTGCAGTACTTGATGCAACATCTACAGTTACTGTGGAAGCTAATGGTTGGGAAGGATTTTACTTAGATGACTCTGGAACCAAAGCATATACTTGCCATGGAATTAATTCTTACACTCAAGGAATAATAGAGTACTATGCTTTTACCACACCTTTTGACGTGACAACTGGTTCAAAAGTAACAGAATTGGATTTATCTTCATCCTTCGAATACATAACAGGTATAGAATTTAAACCAGATGGATCAAGATTTTATGTATCAGGTTTAACTTCTAGTGGATTCTTCATTTATCAATATGACCTCACAACAGAATGGGATATATCATCAGCATCAATTTCTGGAACATTTCCGATATCAGAATGTGCTGGAATTAGATTCCAAGATACTGGACAGACATTTTTTGTTATTGATTTAGCAAATCCAGATACTATAGTAAACTATGAGTTATATTTAGAATGGGATATTTCTGCAACAATAGCAAAACCAATAAAAAGTACGGATATTAATGATATAACTGGAGAATCTTCTGTGAGAGGATTTTCATTTAAAAACGATGGAAGTAAAATGTTTGTTTCTGGAACAGATACAAACTCTATCCATGTTATACAACTAGGTTCTAATTGGGATTTATCAACACTAACTTTATTGGGAAGTAAAAACACTTCTTCAGAAGACACAATTCCACTAGATGCATATATGAACTTTGAAGAGACTAAGATAATAACTGGTGGGTCAAATACTAGAAAGTTTTATGCCTATGATATTGATATTAGAGCAACTGCTACTGCTATTCTTGGGATAGGAAGCACTTCTGAGCAAATTACAGAAATAGTAGTTACAAAACAAGGTTCTGGATATTCTCAAGAAGAATTGCCAAATGTAGAAATACAACCACCAGTACCAGCAAGAAGAGCAGTAGGTTTTGTTATAATAGAAGAAAATAAATTAAAAGATATTATACTTAGCGATCCTGGATATAATTATCGTTCTCAACCAACCGCTATTATTGATCCACCACTAGAAAGAATCACTGCAACAGGATATGCATCAGTAGAAGGAGGAAAAGTTGTACAGGTTTCATTATTAAATCCAGGGTTTGGTTACACTACAAGTCCAAGAGTATCCTTATCTGATCCAGAACCATTATACAAACCAAAAAAAGATGAAGTCTTCATATCAAATGGTCAAGAATGGAAATATGATGGTTTTGACTGGAATAGGAGATTGTCTTATGGAACTTTATACACAGATACTTTTTTAAATAGAAGGATTGAAGTACCTGGAACAAAATCATCTGTTCCAATAACAAACTTTGCTTATGAAGAAAGACTAGAAAACAAAAAAAGAACAATTTTTATCCTAAAAAGAGAGTATTTGAACTTAGTCCTAGATGACATTGAATCTATAATGGAATATAAAAAAGGTTCTGAACAGTATGTGTCCAGAACCCTTAAAAGAGGATATAATCCTTTCTTCTTTAATTAACTGTTAGCAAGGCGTTGGAAGAAACTCATAGCATCATCATCTTCAGAATCAACCGAAGAAGTTGAAGACATTGAATTCAACTCTTCTTTCATAGATTGTGGCATAGAAGGTGCTGGTTTTGATTCTTTACGAGATTCAAAACTTGGAGTAAAGGATCCACGATCAATATCTTCACCTTCAAGTTCTTCATCAATGTTTTGAAGACGGGGAGTTCCTTTTTTACCAAGAACATAATCCAAACGTGTTTGGAGTTCTTCGTAACTCTTGAATTGCTTAGGATCTACAAGTTCAGTGAGAGAATACTGCTTCTTCCAAATTGCTTCAAGAGCATCATCATCATCCAGAAGAGCGCCAGGACGATCAAATTCAGAAGAATCATAGTTCCAGTAACCTGCAACTTTTTTGATCTTCAGTTTAAAGTTGGCACCTTGCCAGAAGTCAAAGGGATTGATTGGAGTTTCATCTTCAAATTCAGGTTGCATTGCTTCCATGATCTTATCAAAGATCTTCTTACCGTATTTAAAGAGGAAGACACGACCTTCGTTTTCTGGATGCGCCTTATCTTGAACAACGTAAATATTGCTATAGTAAGAAAGTTTACGCTTTTGCTTTTGACTTACAATGTCCTTTTTAGATTGTTCTCCACTGTTCCAGAGTTCGCGATTCAGTTCTGAGACAGGATCTTTTTGACCCAGAGTTGTGAGAGAATTTTCAATGTACCATCCACCAGGACCTTGGAATGCATGGGTCCAAAGTTTTGCCCAAGGAAGATCTTCCTGATTAGGAGCAGGAAGGAAGCGGATTACTGCATAACCATTACCAGTTTTATCGAGTTCTGGTTTCCAAAGGCGATCATCAGCACCACCAGAACTATTACTCATTTTTTCGACTTCTTTGACCAGTTTTTGGGTCAAAGAACCGAGAGAAGATTGTTTTTTGAGATCAGAAAAAGACATTGATAAACCTCAGATGTTTTTGTACGTATTTGGCTTTTGTGTACTCTTAGGGCACTTGCGGCGAGTACAGACCTATAATAGAGCAAGTGCCCGCAGGTGTCAACCCTCGCTTTGAATCCTGTCCTTCATTTTTTCTACCATTTTTTCCATATTAGCAAAAAGAACTGTCATATCAACATTTTCTGGAAGTCCCATACTAGCAGCAGAAGTCCTTATATTATTTTTCATTTCCACAGCTTTGGGATCATCAGAGAGTTTAATTCTAGTATAGAGAATTTTTTGTTTTTCTAACAAAGATTCTAAAATGCCAACATGTTCTAACTTTTGATCTTTATTCATGGTATAAAAATTAAACATGCTAGCATAAAGCCTTTCTTGAAGGTTATTAATGCTATCAATTTCTCCTTTTATTATATCAGATTCAAAAAAACTCATAGCACACAATCCTTTATCATTTTTCGGTACTTAAAGATATCAATATTTATGAAAGGATCATATTTTTTAATAATTTTAGATATTAATCCCCAAACTGGATCATCTGGCATTTTTTTATTAAAATCTTTTGTAAAATATAAAATTTTATCAATTATAACAACAGTTTCTAGACAAATACTACCATCTAGATATTTTTTTAGTATAGGGGGATGACCTGAAGAACAATCAAATAAAGATTCTATATTAAACTGACTAAGAAGAGTTTCTACTTCATTAGAAAAAACATAAGATAGTGACTGATTTCTCATTTTCCAAGAAGAATACACAGATTCACCATTTCTTATAATATCACCAATCCAAAGAGAATTTGGATCCTGGGATTGGACAAAATTTGAGACAAAGAAATTTATTACCTCTTTTTCATTTTTTTGTCTACTTAGTTTTTCAAACCAATATCTATCCTTTCTTTTATAAAAAGACTGTATTGATGCATTTGTTTTACCACAGTATTTGTGGTAGTCATATTTATCTTTCGTAAAATGATTTTTTATTGAAAGATATGTCTTATATACTTCAAAGGGTGTCATAATTATAAAAAGGGGTTTTTGCGAAAAATTGTCGGGATAAATTTTCCGACCTTTTTCGAATTAAAAAACTAATTTCGCCCTGGATGTTCTCTTTAAAAAGTTTAATTCTATTGCATCGTACTTTAATTTTTCTTTTAATGGTTTTGATATAAGTTTTGGTACAGATTCAATATCAATATTATTTTTACTACAAAAATGAATTATTGCATCAATATAATTCATATCTTTGTTGTCTCTTACCAATATTTCAATTTCTGTTGAAAATTTTGAGGGACAAAAAAATTTTTTATCCAATGCTTTTTGTAATTCTTCTTCTATTTTAACTGACATAGGATTCAAGTCTAAAGTTGACGAACTCTCTGATGTACTCTGTAAGTAATCTAATATACTTTTCTTTATCGTATTCTTCATAAACAACACACTCTCCATTTTCACAAGACATGATAATTACTAGTTTTTTTACAGATATTCCTGTTAATTCATACAACATACAACCATAAGCCATACACTGTACAAAATAATGTTCAATCCATTCTTTTGGTTTTGGTTTTTTTGAAGTTTTGAAGTCTATTATTGCCAATTCTCCGTTGTACTCAGCAATACAATCTACTGTTCCAGCTACACCAAGAACTTTACTATACAAAGATCCTTCAAGAGCATGAATATTATTTATCTTACCTAATTCATACTTTGCTATTTTGAATAGATACTCTGACAAAGGTTGAACTTTTGGTAATTCTTCATTCTTAAGATGATACTCAACAAGAGTGTGCATATCAGTTCCACGACTTGTTGCTGCTCTTGTAATTTTGTCTGCTTTTTCTTCACCTATTTTTTTACGCCAGTTTGCAAAAAACTGGCGATTTTTATGACTGGTTACTGAGGTAATAGAAACTAATTTAATTAGTTCTTCTTCTGTAGGTACTTTATAGTACCTAACTCCATCAATAGTCTCCCTCTCAAGACGAGGGAGATCCAATTCAACATGATTAAACATTAAAATCCTAATTCATTTTTTGCAATAAGATATTCTTTACACAATCCAGAACGTACAATATCTTCAAGACCAAACTCAATAATATCAAACGATGGCATTGCTCTAAGAATCTTCATGAAGTCGATGATACCATTCCTTTCATTTGATTTTTGTAAATCAGATTGAGTAGCATCTCCACAAAAACAAATTTTAGTATGCTCACCTGCCCTAGTAATTATACTATCAAGTTCATGAAAATTCAAGTTTTGAAACTCATCAACGATGATAATAGACTTATCTAAAGTAGTTCCTCTGAGAAAAGAAGTTGACCAAAAACTAATACTACCTTGAGTTTTTAAATTTCCATATAGCATTTCAAACTCAGAGTCTGTTGCCATTTGGAACATATACTTGACCATATTCTTATAAGGAATCTGGTAGATATCAGCCTTATCTTCATGGGTTCCAGGTAAAAACCCAATCTCTCTAGTTGCAACTAGAGATCTAACAATATAAATTTTTTCATATGGTGTATGTTCATCAAGAACATCTTTTAAGGCATTAAAAAGAGTAATAAAAGTTTTACCTGTTCCTGCTGCACCATAAGCAACTAAATTTTTATCATCATCAAAACTACCAAATAGTTTTTCTTGATTGTCAGTTAATGGTTCAACATTAAGAAGATATTCTGAATTGATTGGTTTTTTTCTTTTCATTTGCTTTGCAGTCATTCCAACACCAATTGGTTGTAACTCAGATCCTCTTTTTTTTCTTGGCATGTGCTTTAAATTTTGGTAACTTTTGATTTGGGAGCTTTTGATGCTTTTTCTAATACATCATTCCATCCAGGATGCTTTTTAATTAATTGGTCTTTCCACTCACCCAACTCTCCCAAAGAAGCGCAACCTTCAGACCAGTCTCTATGCCATTCTGGATTATCTTGATACCACTGAGTGATATCATGCACACTCATTACAATAACCTTTCTTTCACCTGTAACTTTATTAACTATTGGATACTGTGCCATGTTGTTTAATGATCTAATGTCTTATTTATAATTAAGGGGATAACCTTGCACGATACAATCGTTTTTGTTCGTAGTAACTCCAAACATTAGGTGCCCAGTCTTTAATATGGTCAGAAATTTGTTCACACAAACATTGAATTTCTAGTTGAGCATCTAGTTTTGACCGAAGGTCTAGAAGGTGAAGTACGGAACGAAGATTAAAAGAAACTACAAAGTTTTGTCGAATTGCTTGAGGAAGATAATCTCTTAGATGTTCTTCACACATACCTTGAGAATAATATTCCGCATATTCTTGGCACTCGCTCAGAATGCGTCCTAGTTTGCGTTGACGGTGCTCTTCAGTCCACTCATATTTTTTACCCTTTCGATTAGTATAAAATCCTGCTGGACGAACATAAAAAACTTCTTCAATATCAAGGGAACCCTTTGAGACTTGACGTACTCGTTTTCCAGTATACCTTTGAGATTGTACATCAAAGGTAACACCTACGCGATGAGTTCTTGCCTGAACAATTACATTATGAACATATCCAGAACAAGATAACGTAATTGAAGGGTGCTCAATTGGACCCCAGTGACCACGATCATTTCCCAATAACTGATCAACAATCCATTCACCACACTTTTCGGGACTTGGTGGTTCTACTGTATGAATAGGAACTTCTGAGTAATCACACTTTCCTGCTTGCCAAATTACTTGCTCTGGATTCTCATAAGCATTTAACTTTACAACACTGAGGTGTTATCTAGAGCAAGA
>Ga0213866_10001677_pt1 | contig 16254 bp, 16 predicted proteins | sample PICome_11_FD_160079 | JGI IMG/M metagenome (GOLD analysis project Ga0213866, IMG submission 160079) | Coastal seawater microbial communities near Pivers Island, North Carolina, United States - PICO284 | ecosystem: Environmental > Aquatic > Marine > Coastal | place: USA: North Carolina...
CATAACCTTACAGGCTGCACGAATACCACGCACTTCACTAATCTTGTTACCATCTTCATCTTCTTTTAGTTTCAACTTCTTCATTGCAACTACAATAGATGATGCATAGATAAAGCCTTGACCACCACTGATCTTATCATCTGGATCAAACATATCTTGCGATGCGTATGTGTGATTAGTACATACTAAGCCAACATTGTGTGAGCCAATCATGTTAACTGTATTACGAACAAGTGAAGTCAATGCCTTAGGCTTACGACCCATATCACCTTTCATATCACCCTTGTTAAACTGATCAACATCAGTAGGTGTTAGCAACATACCCAAACTATCAATAACAAACAGTACCTTAGGACGGTCTTCTTCTGCCATTGCTTTATAGTCTGTCATAAATGTTGAAATAGTTTTTGCTACATCGTCGATCATTGACATGTTTAGTTTAAGTAGTTTTTCTTCGCTTGTGTCTACATCTAGTGCGTGTAGCCAGGCTTCGTCAAGTGCATTCTCTGAGTCAATTAAAACTACAAAAATGCCTTGGTCTTGTGCGTACTTTACAATGTTACCTGCACAAATATAACTTTTACCTGCGCCTGATTCACCTGCAAACACAGTTACCTTACCCATCGGTACACCTTTGTTAAAGTCACCTGAGATAAGATAATTGAGTGCGTAGTTACCTGTACTAATCCAATCAGTTGGATCGTTAAATCCTGCACTCATACCTGAAATAGATTTTGTCAACGAGTTACGAAACTTCGTTGGGTCAAATGCCTTAGTTGCCATGTTATCTCCTAATCTAAAAAGCGTGACAGCTATTAACTTTTGAAGTGTTGACAGGTAAACCGTGAATCTCTGCTTCGGTTTCGTTAATAGCTGTCATATTGTTTTACTGTCCTTGACGTGCTCTAATCATTGCTAGAATGTCTTGAGCATTACCACCTTCTGCAGGAGCCGCTTCAGCCGCTGGTGCTGGAGTTGCTTCTGGTGCTGCCTCTGCTACTGGAGCAGGTGCTGCCTCTGGTGCTGGTGTTGGAGCAGGTGTTGGAGCAGGTGTTGTTGCAGCTGGTGTATTTGGATCACCTGTTCTCTGCGCCATACCTGCTGGACGGAAGTATTGACCCCAACGATCCATGTCAAATGCCTCACCGTCTACTGACGCTTCAAACATTTCTTGCATCACTTTAAGTTCTACTTCACCCGGCTTTTTAGGTAGGAAGTCATTTAGATTAAACAACCCGTGTGTGTTAACTGCATTCATCTCTGCATCACCTAGTGGACGCTCTCTACGTGCCCAATTAGATGTTGAGTAGTCTGCATACCCGCCTTTTGAAGTTTTATTAAGACGGAAGTCTACACCAGCAGTATAATCTGTTGGCAGTTCTTCCATATCTGGATCCATAAGCGCCTGCTTAATGATCTGGAAGATTTGCGGACCAATAATAAATCTACGGATTGGATTTTCCGGAGTTTGATCATCCGCAAGCGGATTATCTACTACAAAGCCTTGGAAAATATAAGAACGCTTCTTCCAATACTTACGACCCATATCTTCTAGACTTGGATCTTTAAACCAGCCACGTACTTCATTAAGAATGTTACATGTCTCGCCGTACATTTCCATACATGGAATTTGTACTTGTACTGGACGTGAATCAGTTTGTCCTTTGACGCCTGCAAATGGTAGTTTAATTACCAAACGCTCTTGCCAAAAGAAAGTGTTATCAGCGTTGCCATCAGGAAGGAAACGTAGCGTTGCGCTATCGCCTTCTTTGATATTCCAAAATGGGTAAATGCTGTTATCACCACCGCCTGACTGACGGTTGCCTGAAGCGCCTGCTTCTTGTTCTTTGAGCTTTGCTCGGATTTCTGCTAATGATGCCATAGTTTTGCCTCCTATAAATTGCCTATGCATTGTGCCTAAATATGTACAGCACATTATGTACTATACACTATTATTTAGCAGAAGTCAACTGAAATCTGCTAAAATCTTGAAATTATTTTTAAATTCCTGCCAGTCTACGTAGATCAGCTTCTTCTTGGTCGATAGTTGGTTCCATTACAGTAACATCTTGTTCTGCTTTGAACTTCATGTCTGCATCTCCATCACTGTCTATGTCTACTGACACCCAATTATCACCATCTGGATCGTGAGCGTCATATTTACAATCTGTTGTTGGCTTTCCAAATTCGTCGCCGCAATATTTGCATTTTTTTCCTGACATATGCCCTTCATTAAACGTATTGAATGTTTCTTGTATGCGTGAAATAAATTCTTTGACTGGCGTAATAAACTGTTCGCCGTAGTCTTTTTCTACTGCTGTGAGTACTGCTGTTTCGCCTTTTGGAAATTGACCTGTTTCTCTGTCAAATAAAGAAAGAACAAATTCAGTAACTGGAACTTTTGGCTTTTCCAATTCTAAATCGCTTTCTGCAAATTGCCCCATCATTTGTTCAAATGCAATGTCTATTTCTAATTCTTCGTTCTTTTTCTTCTTTTTACGTCTTTTTACTTTTACACACTTGTCTTTACCATTTTCAGTACCAGCATATCTATAGCCTTTCCAGCAAGCCTTGCCATCTTTCCCTTTTTTCTTTTCTTCTTCTAAATCCCATTCTTCTAATTCAGACTCAGTAAGTCCTAAAGTTCTCCAACTTGGGTTACCGCAATCTGGACAATTTTCAGCCAAATCTTCTGGCCCTAATTCAATTGCTTTTGTTGCTTCACCAATCAATTTATAGATATAAGGAAAAACATCTGCTAGTTCTTCATTAAACTGTCTAATAGTCAATTCGTCGATCCAGTTTTCCTTAACATCATTTGGAACTTCCTCCATTACTGGAGCTTCGTAATTATCAAATGCTTCTTTGTAGAATGCTTCTCGTTGTAGTCCTTCTACAGTCTTTTTGACAGTTTGAATTCTGTCCTTAACAACATCCATATAGCCAGCTAAACCTTCAGCCATTACACTTGAGCGATTCATGTATGTTTTAAATTTTTTAAGGTTTGCTAATTCTTCAGAAAGTCCAGTAATATGCTTTCCAAATTCATCGTAGGGTTTACCACCTTCGGCAACATGACGGGCCATTGCTCTAGCACCATTCAGATGTTTGAATGGATATTTAAATCTTTCGCCTTCATTATTTTCAACATAGATAGAACCTACTTTTTGTGTTCTGCCACCTGCTCGTTCTTGGTCGATACTTTCTGTATGTTTTATAGTTACTCTTGCATTGCCTACATCTTGGTAACTTATTCTACTAGTTCCGTATAATTTTGATTCGCTCATTTGTGTTTCTCCGCCCTGTTGCGCTAAGAATTTATAATCCCTTTTGTTTAGATTAGATTTGGTAATATTTCGTGTATCAAAAGTTAACATTCTTTTCTTTGCAAATACTCGCATATCTTTTAAAAACCCAAACCATTTTTCTTTAGTAAAACTGTCTTCGTTTTCTACAATGTCTTGTGAGTACATAACACTTACTGTATTTTCGTCAAGACTAATACTAATTTTACCTAAGCTCTTTGCGCCGTCTTTATAATCAAAATCAAAAAAACGTGCTTGCGAAGGATCATTAGTTACTTCACCTTTTTCATTACCGATGGTAACACTAGGGAAGCGTCCTCTAACTTTATTAAACAATTCTTTACCTATTAAATCTAGATTCTTCATGACAAAGTATTTATCAATAATTACTACTAATGAAGATAGGCATTGGTGGCTCATAATCTTCATCTTGTTCTGCTTGATTAAATGTATTATACACTCTTGGATCCCAATCCTTCAATACATTCATCATTCTAATAGCTAACAGTGCAGCACTTATTAGATCGTCAGTTGCTCCAGTCTTTGCTTGATAGCTTGAGCCTGTTGCTACAAAACCTTTGAGCTCTGATATAAACGGTTTTGAGTGTATGACCATTTTATCGTTTTCTATCATAGTTTTTAATCTACTACAGGCTGTGACTTTAGTACTGTGTGTAGTATTAAATCCTTTTCTAAATTTACGCACATGTCCTTTACGAATTGGTTCGCTAACAAATAAACCTGGTATATTTTCTTCTCCGTAGTCATTTATAACAATAAGTGCCGCTTCACCTAACCCGTTATTTTCTACACTCCAGTATATTCCTGTAGGATTTTTTGTCTCTTGCTCTATATATTTGCATATGTCAGATAAAACTCTAATTTGTCCTGGAATGGCTGTTTGATTATGCTGCCATTCAGCAACCTGTTCGTAGGTCGGTAATTCAAATACTTGTATAGCAGCATAATCACCACCTGTACCCATACTAGGATCAAGCGCAACTGCATACGTATTTTGGCTTGATGGTTTTTTGTACCAGCGTGTTTGGCCCATATTCAATATAGGTTGGTCGCCCTCCATAATAGCAAGTTTTATTGAATTTATAAGTGTTTCGTCGAATACCAAGAACTCACAGCCGTATTCACGTCTAAACTTTTCTTCGCCTATACGTCCTATTTCGTCTGTTTTCCATTCCTCGTCTCTATCAGGATGTTCGTCCCAGCTGGCTCTAAATGCATGAAACCCGTTTATACCTACTTCTGATTCATTGCCGTGATCGTCAAATCTGTTTTCTGCTTGTTTCCAAATTGTAGCAAATGTATCTTCATCTGAGTTAGGTGTGCTAGTAATAATAGCACGACCACCTGTTGCTAATGTAGGTGATATTGAAGTCCAAAACTCTTCCGCAATGTTAGGTTGCACAAACGCGAACTCGTCACAGTATAGTAATGAGATAGACATACCACGTCCTGTGTTGCCTGTTGTTGTTTGCGATACAATACGTGATCCGTTTTCAAACTCAATGCTACCTTTGTTATAACTAGTAACACCTGCTCTAATATGGTCTGGACACGTTTCATACACATAGCGTATACGTGCCATAATCTCTTGCGCACCTGTATATTTGTGGGCAGCAATAAGAATAGTTTGATCTGAATTAAACATTGCGTACCAAGCAAGATATATAGCTGCACAAGTAGTTTTGCCTGTCTGTCTGGGCATCATATTGATATTAAATCTGTATGTATGATATGAATGCATCAACCTTAGTTGGTATTCGTATGGGGAAAATAACAATTTTCCTTGTACAGGATGTTGAATGTAGGCAAATTTACGAGCAAAGTACAAATAGCCCTCGTCAGGATCCATGCAATTTGCAAGATCCGCAATTTGATCTTCAGTAAATGTCTCTCTTGTATTTGCTTTTTTAGTTAATACGCCGTCTAAACTCTTACTCATACTGTATTTACTTTATTAAATCGTCATAGTATCCTGTATCGAATCTAAGATCAAATAATTTACGTCTATCTTGTTGTATTAATATAGGAATAGGTGACGCATAATCACCGTTAGTAGGTTCGCTCCAAAGCCATTCATATTCTAAGCTGGTATCTAATTTTTGTGCTAATTTTTTTAGACGTCTGCGATTTGTATTAGGAACTATGTATACTATAGCTTGATTGTCACCTAAAAGATCCGGGTTTCCTTGCCATTTTGTGATTTTTATTTGTCCCTTTTTATATGCAACATAACTCCAGGGGCAAACTGGCTTTATCTTTTTAAAGTATGCTTCCCAATCAACCTTTTCCTCTGCCACGGCCTTTTCCTCTGCCACGACCCTCGGTTGTTTTCATATCTTCCATCTTCTTTTTGCCGCGACCCCGACCGCGACCTTCAGTTGTTTGGATATCTTCTTTTGCTTTTTTATTTTTGCCTCTTCCACGACCTTCAGTGGTAATTTTTTCACTTAGTGCTTTCCATAGCTCTTCTTTAATACTTGTTTCAAGCGCAATAGGATTATCACCGCCATTTGTAGGTGGATAAGACTTCTTTTGTTTATTTAGGCCGCCAGCAAGATCTTTTGTCATATATTCTGTGTCTTGATATTCTGGCTCAGGTTCATTATCCCAATCTTCGTCAGTTAATTCTTCTTCATCTTCCATTGGTTTGTCCATTGAAAGCGCCATCAGCCTTTTCATATCATCGTGGCTATTATGTGCTGCATGACTATCCATTGAAGTTTCTTTATCTTTCATAATATCAAGTAAGTCTTCAATAGCATCTTTACCTCTAGCATTTAAGGTTACGTTCATTGTTACAGGATCAGGCTCTGGCATCGACGAGGGAGGCATCATTCCTCCTTCTGCAGGTCCACATTCTTCGACACTATCAATTGCTTCTAGTAGTGTTTTCATATCATTTGCACTATTTTGTGCAGTTTCACTATTTGTGCCTTTTTCTACAGCATCTAAATTGCTTAAAATTTTATTCATATCCATGATTTAACTCCCTATCGGACTCTTGGTGTTTTCATCTGTGCCTATATCGGCAGATTCACCAACAGGAGCACCAGCTGCTGGATCATTATCTCTTTCTTTGCGAGCTGTTTCTAGCTCTTTTAATAATTCCATTACTCTATTATCACCTACAGACTTCTGTGAGTCTGTATCGGCTTGTTCTAATTCTTCGGTTTCTAGTCTTGACTTGTACGGAGTTTCGTCTATGTCTCCTTGTTGTTCTTCTACAGGATCGCCTTCGCCTCTTACAATGATGTGGCTATGTTCAACCATGCAGTTATCTACTAGATACCGCTCTAACACATGCGGTGTTGTAGGATAATTAACTTCCGCTTCAAAATGATGAACCTCCATATTTTGTAGCTGGGGGAAATCTAAAGGTTTTTCAGTTATAGGAGTACGTTTTGGACCCGACACACCAACTAAATCAAACTTTTTTAGATTTACTTTTAGTTGATCAGCAAAGCCTTCAGGCAACTCTCCTGCTACCCTTATAGTATACTTGTATGTTCTCTTTGACTCGGTTAAAAAATCCGTAAAACGTTTCATGTGTTATATCCTAATAATATTATTTATCCATATTCTTAAGTTTTTCAAGCAAACTATTGCGATCTGTTACAACGTATCCTTCGCCGTTAACAATGTCACCTTCCCCATTTGCTGAAGAATCTCTATCTAATTTTTCTTTTTTAAGTTGCAACTCAATCATTTTCAACTTTTTATCCATTTTAGCAACTTTTGCATCAAGACTAGTTTTCAACATGCTTCCTGCAACCTCAAAAACTCTACCGCTATAACGACTTTCGACATTCATACCTAAATCCATTAGATCCTCATATGCATCCAATGCTTTGTCTGCTATCTCATTAAGTTCAGTATCTGCCATTTGGCCTAAACCTTTAACAGCAGGCAGAGCACTTGCAATTTTATCTAGCTCTTCGATACCCCGTACTGTATCCTCCTGCGAAACAACTGCTTGATTCTTTTTTTCTTGCTTAGATTTTGCCTTTTCTTCTTTTAGAATTTCTTTTGAATCTGGTAAATCTAATAATTCTTCTAATTTTTTAGTCATGACTGCTTATCCTGCTGTGTAGTATTTATTCTTATTAACGACGGCCTTGATGAAATATGTCTCCTTCGTTAATTACACGAAAAAAGATACCTTTTTGTTTGCACCATGCATTAGCAGCAGACCATTTTGCTTGATTTACAACGTAACTTGCCTGGTTTGTTCTAGATCTACCTAGCTTTTCTCTAAAAGTTTGGTTGGCAGGCTTAACTTCTATAAGCTCTACTCGTTGTTTACCGTTTTTCCCTACATAAGCAATGAAAAAATCAGGCACATAGATGGTGTGTCTGCCGGTTAATGGATTTCTATATGGAATTCTTATTGCTTCGGATGCCCATTGTCCTACACTTGGGTGTTCGTCACAAAATTTCATAAATGCAAACTCCCAACTTGAGCGATAAGTCGGTGTTTTAGTACCTACATACTTGTCAGGATTCTTTAAGGTGAATTTTCCTTGAGCAAATCGTGACATTTTTCATCCTTTTAGTAAATTATATTACGACTTTCAAGAGTATCTGTGGCTGCATCACGTTTGTACCCCACAGTGCTTGTTTTTGAACGGTTATAATTCATAACTTCTGCCACAACTGCACTTAATTTTACTTGGTCAAGTCCTTCAAGAGTATCTAGTACTTTAAAAATTTTAACATTATCAATTTTTGCTTGTTGAAGAAGAACTGATGCTACTGCTAGTGCTGCATCTTCGTCAAATCCACGTTTTTTGAAGTAGCCTACGACTGCATTTACCTCATTTGCGGCATAATTTACTTTTTTTGTGTAGTATTTGTCAAAAAATTGTCTAACTTCTTGATCGCTGCCTCGTTTAATTGTCTTTGTTGGTAAATTTCCGGCCATATTATGTGTTTCCTAATGCTTTGTTTCTATAAACCTGTTTTTCGGATTGTGGTAAGGCATTGTATGCTGCATTTCTTCCATTTACTCCACCTGTTCCTCCGCTATTTTGATAATCTTTGGCAAATTCTTGCTTTGCTGCTGCTTCTAAAGCGGCTGAATCATTTGCTAAGTTATTTTGATTAGACAATGCACTCAAACCTGCAATAGCAACTGTTGCAACGGCAACTTCTCCAGCACCTACTCCGCCTGTTCCGCCGTTTTTTGGAAAAAATGTTCTAGAAACTCCACTAACATCTATTCCTGCTTGTGCACCTATGGCATTTGTTAGTAAATTGAAGCCTTCTGCTCTTAAACCTTCACTACTTAGGTTCCTAACATTACCAAAAAGGTTTGCTGCTGCTATTCCAGCAGCTATAGGACTGTTAAAGCCTGTACCTTGAGTAATATAAGTGTATAAGTCAATTGCTCCGCCAAATATTCCACCTAATCCTAAAGTTCCTCCTCCTTCTAAAGTAATAGGACTTGGCGTAACATCATAATGATCTTGTGTGCCAAATCCTTTTGGATTTCCATTTGGACCTGCTTCTACTTGACCACGATCATAATGCACAGCTTCATAAGCTACAGTAATAGTATTAACCATTATGCCTCCGCCGTCTTCACTATCAACTGTGTCATGTTGCCAATTGGTAATAAAAGGATTTACTAAAGTATAGGTAGTATAGGTTTTTCGCGCCATTTGCGAAATTTGTATATTGTTAAAAAACGGAATAGTAATATCGTTATCTAAACCATATTTGTATTGATTTCTTCCAGTGCCAAGATAAGTTTGATCTTGAGCAACTTTTTGATATGCCCCGGCATCGCTACCATAATTTCCATCTCTAAAATAATATCTATAGTATGCTTCTAATAATGCAGTAGTTACTCCATAATTGTCATCATGAAATGTTATCGTTACTGGCTCGTATTGTATAGATGTGGGAACAACTTTTTTTCGATTATATTTGTTTCTAGTTTCTGTAGTAACTGTGTATTTTGGTAGCTCGGCAGACTTAACTAACATGCCTAATTCAAGATTATGCTTATCTGTTAAATCAGGAATAATACTCCTAGCTACAGAATTAAATCCAAAATTTACATGATATAAAAATTTGTTTTTTGGCGCCAGGCGCTGATTATCGTCGACAAATAGTCTACTAGCATGTTGCCAGTCGGCCATATTGCCCTTAGGTCCTAAAAGACCTGCACCTAAATTATCGAAGAATGCGTTAAACTTACCTGCCATATAAATATTTATCCGATTATATAAAGTGCGTATATAATAAAAAAGGGGCGATAAAGCCCCTCTTTTCACATAATATAAGCAGTATTATACGCCGCCGCCTGTTACTAGAGTATTTACAGTACGTCCAATTGCTGTTCCAATGCCTGTACCTTGCGGTGATTGGATAGCATTATCGTATTGAATTTCTAAGTTAACAGTTACTGGTTCATTGTTTGCATATGCTAGTTCATTATAGTTAGCAGTGGTTACAAAACAACCGTATAATTCAAATGTTTCTAGTACAGCTGGTGTATTAGCACCGTTGCCCCCATCTAAGATTTCAATTCTTGTAGTAAATTTATAATCTTGTCCTGATGCTGCGCTTGACTGCTCAAAGAAATCAAATTGTTTCTGAAGTTGTTCACCTACTAGCTTTTGAACGTTATTGTTTACGTCTTCACGTAAAACAAGCGATACCGGTGCCCATGTATGTTTGCCAGCTAAATATGCTTTAGAGTTATACACTGGAATCTCAATTGATTCAAATGATAAGTTTGGTCTAGCAACACTTACAACCTGTTTCGTAAGTTCTGTAGTAGGAGTACTAACACCAAAGTTTTCAAGTGATACTCTGAAGCGATATTGTAGTTTTGGCATCAACAAGCCCTGGTTGCTTGCGCTGTCTCCGCTCGCTAGTGGCACTGTGATTTTTGATAGTGTTGAAATTGCCATTCTATTTGCTCCTGTTATATATATTTATCAATTTATAGACCACTTATCTCGCCAGTATTTTTAAGTCTTAGCGGAACATAAATAAATTCTACTGCTTTTACTGGTTCAATTGCAATGTCTAAGTAGAGCTCATTTCTGTCAATTCTGCTTGGTGTATTGTTTGATTCATCACAAACTACCAAGAAATCATACAGTGCTCTTTGACCTACTAATTCAAGTAATAAACTTTCAGCTGCTTGCTTAATCTCATCTCTAGTGATTTTATCATTAGGTTCAAAGATATAAGGTTTTGCAAGTTGGTTAAGTTGGCTACGTAAGTAGATCACTAAACGTGCTACGTTAATTCTATCTAATGAACTAGAACCTCTTGCACGAGTCTTTTGACCGTAGTTAACAAGTCCTGCACCAGTAATAAACGTAATTGGGTTAACGTTTTGACTATAAAGTGTATCACGTTGTCCTTCATTTAGTGCAACTGCAACAAATTCGCCTTCACTGTTTAAATAACCTGTTGAACTTGCATTAGTTATACCGCCACGTCTTGTACCTGCTGGCGCAAACCACGGATAGCTAACTTGGTCGCTAAGTGCAATAGTACGCATCATCATATGTGATGCTGGAACTACAACATTGTTACCGAAGTTGTCGCTGGTGAATCCTGCTGGATAGAAGATACCTAAATATTCGTCTCTACTAACAAGTCCTCTATCGTTATCTTCAACTGCAAGATTTACGTTTGTTGCCCACTCATTTAATGAAGTTGCATCTGGAGTTAAACGGAAAGGTGAATCGCCTAAAATAAATGCTGTTAAACCTCTATCATAGTTAAGGCTAATCATTTCTCCTATTAGTTCTGGATAACCTGGGCAAGCCATTAAGTTAAATATTCTTGATTCGTCATCTCTGATATCATCATTACTGTTAACTACAGCTTGTAGAGCTTGAACTACAACTTTACGCTGTGCTTTACGTCCAAAGCTACCTGAGCCATCATTTTGGTTTCCTGATTCTGTTACCCAACGGTGTGGATAATAATCAGCCATTGATTCGTCATTATTACGACCATTGTCTTCCGCTGTGTTAATATAATTACGTACAAATTTCTTAACATTAAATCCACTTCTGCGTAGGTTCCATAGTAGCATGCCTTTTGGATATAGTGCTGGATCCGGAGCATCTGGATCTAAATAATCGCTTGTTAATAGATCTTCAATTGTTCCTTCGTCGTCGCTATTGGCTCCTGCTGTATTATAACGTGCATCTGCAAATAGCACACCATTTTCTGTAGTTTGGTCTGCTTTATCTAATAGTTCCCATCTGTTAGCAATAGGTGTGTTAGTTAAGTTTGCATTAAAACGATAGATTTGAGGATAATTTTCTAAATCAGAAGTATCAATCCAAATGTCTCCGTTTTTAAGAGCTGTACCATCTGACTGCAATACTGGAGTTGACGCAGCAACAATAGGTCCTGCAGGATCAGTTTGTTCATTTTCGTCTGCATCATAGTATGGTGCTGTTGCAGATAAGTATCCTACCCAGCTACTACCATCATGAATCATTAAATCAACTTCGTCAACTATTGAGTTGTACCATAGTGCTCCGTCAGATGTTAACGCAGTTACTTGATCGTCACTTGCTGTGTATGATAGAGCCTTCCAGTTACTTGCTTGTAGCTGTTTAGGTGAAGTATCAACATCTGTACCTGGTTGATAGTACATGTTCGGTGTTCCGCTTGTTGAACTAACAAATGCACTAAATCCTGCTGCATTTAAAAGTCCATCAGTATCAGTAAAACGAATCTCGCCGCCCTGTGTGTGCTTAATAACAATTCTGTTTTGACTATCAACTTCTGCAACTACGTTTGCTACACCTGCATTAGTAATTTCTTCTGCTACCTTTGATGCATCAGTAGTTGATTGATCTGGAGTAACAGAAATTGTTGTTGCAGTTCCGAATGTAGCACTTCCTTTGCTAGTTGAAGAAAATGTTAGTGAATAAGCTGAATTATTAAACGATGATGCAGTAATTTTAGATCCTCTTACTGTTGTAGGTCCTACTGCCTCTCTTCTCATTACTTTAAATGTGCCAAGTTTTTGAGCATCACCGGCTACGTTTGTTTCTACATAAAGGCCGCCTGTTGGAATATTGACGCCGCCGCCTGTAGAATCTAATCCATATAGTGCTGATTGATTATTATCGTATAATGGTGCTTCTACTGAATCCCAAAGTTTTGTTTCATCGTTCCAAACTTTAACTCTATAACGTGCACCTGCGTTTGGCTCAGTAGTTTTAATCCATACAGAACCTGTTGGGCGAGTATATGTATCAGTAGCTTTAAATTCTGGAATTTGAGTATGCTTACTAACATTCACAGCTGGTGGATAATATGTGCCAGCATCAATACCTAGTAAGTCTAATGGGTCGTCTGTCATACCGCCATCGCCTGCTAGACTAATAAGAATCGGTCCGCCTAGTGAGCTATCATCAGCACCTGAACTAGATCCGTCGCTAAAGATATGCAAACGTCCGTCTACTGCCGATGCTGTTACTCCTTGGTTAACAAGCAATGTACTAATGTCACTAGCAACTGTAGTCACTGTGCTATTTTCGTCTATGCTAATTTCAACACCATTAATAACAATATCATCTGTTAATGCAGTAAATGTTGGATTAGCGTTTGAACCTTTTACTGTTGGATGACTTTTTGTCCAAGCATCGCTGCCTACTAGAACCCAAGTGCCTGCGCTATTTCTATAGTAAAGTCTTAATAGTGTAGATGTAGCAACAACTGCGTAATCGCCAATTTCTCCAACTGTGCCTGCTGGTCTAGTGCCTGCATAGCCGTTTGTGACCAATGAACCATTTGCAGTCAGTGTACTATCAGTAATAACAATAGGAGTTTTGCTAGTAAATGTTTGACCGCCTGTAGTAAGTACAGATTCGCCATTCCACTCTTGAACACCCCATGCAGTGTTTTGTGTATCTAACCAATATGTTCCAGCTGCGGGTGTTGCAGCAGGTGCTGTTGCACTAGGCTCTAATTGATTTGTATCTAAGTCTGCTCTAACTACCCATGCTCTGTTACTTACTCCTAAGAATGAATAAGCAGCTTGCAATCCATATTCGTTAATTTCACTTCCGTGAACCGGATTGTTATTATTGTCGATTTCAAAAATTGGATCGCCAAATGTGTCTGCTAAATCTCTTTGTGATGTTAATAAGTAAGGCTTACCAGCATTTGCTGCTAATGTTCCTTGTGCTGTTCCTGTGCCTGCTGCATTTGTTTTATTCTCTGCAGAAGCAACGAAAATCATTGGGGTTGTACCTGGCTCAGCTGGAGTATAAAAACTCTCATCGATTACGCTGACTTGTACACCTGGTGATACTAATGCCATTCTATTTCTCCTATTGAAAAGACTATTGTTTCTAGTTACTATTATTTAGCAGTTATAGAACAAAAATACCTAGTTATCCGCCCCAAAAAGGTACCGAAAAGGTGAGCTAAATACAGTATGAGACCTTTATGCAAATGCGGTCATAGGCCCGCTGCTATAAATTATAAAAAAAATGGCAAAATTTATTATAGAAGTTTGTGCGAACGCTGTTTGCGTAATGGTATAGGTCATGGTATACCTAAGTGGAAACAACGCGGTTATGAGAAAAAAGATACATGTGAAAAATGCGGATATAAGTCAAAGCATCCGGAGCAATTTAATGTTTTTCACATCGACGGAGATTTAGAAAATTGTAGGCCATCTAACCTGAAAACAATTTGTGCAAATTGTCAGCGTCTTGTGCAAAAAAATGGCGTGAAGTGGAAGCAGGGAGACTTAATCCCAGATTTTTAAAAATAGTGCGCATTAAAATTGCAACATTTTTTTCTAATCGTTTTAAATCACTATTATTATCAATAGTATAGTCACACATCCATTGTTCTATACTCATTGAACTAGAGTCTTCTGCTGGCAAATGGTCCGATCGATCTATCCAAATAGCGTAATCAAAAATTTTCTCATTTTGCATTGCAAAAAATTCACGTTTATTGCGCAGTCCGCAGTAAATATCATGCTTATCAAATAAGTTTCTACCCAACCGTGCTAAATCGTCTTTGCAATAATCGTGAATCATGTTATACCATTCTGTACGATGGTTGTGCCTATCAGCGTAACATTCTTCCTCGTTAGCATATCCGTACTTGTCTTTCAAATCATTAAAAATAAACAGTTCTGAACAGAACTTAGAGCTTGATTGAAATTTATAGCCATAGTCTTCTAGCATTTCACAGACAGTATCTTTGCCGTGTCTGCCATGCCCGACAACAAGTAATTTAGGTAACACATTATCTCCTTAGTAAATATACAGCTAGTATATATTCTTACTAAACAGATGTCAAGTGTTTTTTACTTTTTTTAAGCTCTCGTTGTGCCCAAGCCGCTTCAAAACCAATCTCATGCTGATATGATTCAATATTACCCCAAAGTCTACGTATATAAGATTCGTATGTAGACATGATAGTTTTTTCGTCCCAAGATTCAGGAATGAGATGACCCTTTACGATCCAAAACAAACGATTTGCTTCTTTTTCTTGAAAGTATGTCATACTGTATTTACGACATATCTAATTTATAGCGCAAACATTAACCAATAGTGAAGCCGTATCCAACTCCACCAGGAACAGCTGTCTTAACCTCTTCTTCTAGTTTGTCCATTTCTTGTTGAGCCTCAGCTTTTAGGGCATCACCGTTAAGTGTGCTACCGCCTTGAGGTCCTGCAATAGTTGCAAACTTACTACGTGCTTCACCTAACATAAACTTGCAAGCAGCAAGTGTATAATCTTTAATCCATTGACTTGCTAAGTAATCGTTAAGAAGTTCACTATCAGGACGATAATTATAACAATAAAGCAAAAGGTCTTCTTCTGCTCTTGGTCTTTGCAATAATGTTAATTGCTTGGTTGTTGTATTCCATTTAAATTCAATAAATGATCCAAACATCCGTCCTACCAATTCTTGGTATTGAGAAAAGAAATCATATGTAGCTAATCCGCCCATATTAGAACTTGCTAACAAATAAGTGTTTGTATAAGCAAGGTTAAAAGGCTCAAACAATGTGCCGCCATCGCCGCCGCCTGTTCTAGAACCAATTGATCGTCTAAATAATTTTCTAACTTCCATTACTTCGCTAGGTAAGGTATATGTATTTTGATCAATTATTGTAGGCATAAACATGTATGACTCTTCTACGCTATTGTCAGACCTTTGTCTAAACCTAGATAGAGCTTTTTTTAATGCTGTCTCATAATGAATAGGATCTAATTCAACATCGATCATTCCTCCACCGAGGAAAGCATTAACATAATCAAATACTTCTTGTTTTTGTGTTGCTAAATTTGCCATATGAAGTTCTCCATAGTATTTATCTTACGATAAATATGTATATGCCAAGACTAAGTTTATATAAACCAGAACGTGGGAATGACTACACATTTTTAGACAAACAAATTCTAGAAATGTTTACCATAGGTGGTACCGATGTATTTGTTCACAAATACCTTGGACCAAAAAATCCCAGTGAAGCAGACGCAACTGCTGATCAGCCTCAATACGATGCTGTAAAAGAAACAAATATACAAGACATGCTGTTTATGGAGAATAGAGATCGTAAATATGATCCAGACATATTCGAAATTAGAGGCATATACAACGTTCAAGACATTGACTTTGATTTGAGCCAATTTGGTCTATTTTTAAGCAACGATACGTTGTTTATGACTATCCATATTAACTCTAGTGTAAAAACTTTAGGTAGAAAAATTATGCCTGGTGACGTAATCGAATTACCGCACTTAAAAGACGAACATGCACTAAATGATTTTAGTGTTGCGTTAAAACGTTTTTATGTAGTAGAAGATGTTAATCGTGCAGCAGAAGGTTTTTCACAAACTTGGTATCCTCATTTATACAGAATTAAACTGAAGCAAATTATGGACAGTCAAGAATATAAAGAAA
>Ga0213866_10001678_pt1 | contig 16250 bp, 16 predicted proteins | sample PICome_11_FD_160079 | JGI IMG/M metagenome (GOLD analysis project Ga0213866, IMG submission 160079) | Coastal seawater microbial communities near Pivers Island, North Carolina, United States - PICO284 | ecosystem: Environmental > Aquatic > Marine > Coastal | place: USA: North Carolina...
TTAAGCTTTCTTTGTCTTCTTTGTCTTCTTTGTCTTCTTTGTCTTCTTTGTCTTCACGAGAGACAAAAATTTCTAATTCAGTATTTATATAATTATTAGTGGTTTTAAATAAATCAATGAAGTTAAATTTTGTAAAAAGCATTAGGTGAAGAATTAATGAAACAAAAATAAATAGTGTGATTTTAAGGTAAGAAAATTTTAACTTGCTGTCATTGTTCATTTTTAAATAAATTTAGGCATTGACTTTGTATTCCTGAAAATCCACCATTACTCATAAAGACAATTTGATCATTTGGTTTTTTATCTTTAATGATACTACTTAAAATCCATTGGGTGCTATTTGATACTTGCACTTTTTGACTATTCTTGAATAATTCCTTTGGATCCCAATCTAAGTTATTTGAATAACAATAAACTTTGTCTGCAGATAAAATACTACTCTGGAGATCTTTCTTCATACTTCCCAGTTTCATGGTATTCGATCTTGGCTCGAAAATAGCTATTATACGTCCTGTCTTAAATGTTTTTTTCATTCCATCCAACGTGCTCTTGATAGCAGATGGATGATGTGCAAAGTCATCATAGATTTTTATACCATTTTTGAATTCCCCAATTTGTTCTAATCTTCTTTTAACGCCTGTAAAATTTGTAAGTGCTTTAATTGACTCCTTGACAGATATTCCTATATCATGTGCAGCGGCAATCGCAGCAAGTGCATTTGATGCATTGTGATCTCCGATCAATCCCCATAAGACTGTACCCTTCTTCTCATTTTCAAAATAAATATCTAAAGATGGACCATCATCATTCCATTTTGATGACCAGCCATCAATTTGATTAAAATATTCTAAATCAGACCAAATTCCTAATTTTAAAACCTCATTAAGATGTTTATCTTTGGCGTTGGAGATAATTTTGCCTTTACCTGGCATAATTCTGATTAGATGATGAAAATGTTTTTTTATATGATCAAGGTCTTCAAAAATATCTGCATGATCAAATTCTAAATTGTTCATCACAAGTGTACGTGGATGATAATGCACAAATTTTGAACGCTTATCAAAGAAAGCAGTATCATATTCATCAGCCTCAATGATAAAAAAATTAGACTTTTTATCATCAACTAGCTTCGAGGAAGTTTTTAGGTTTTTGGGGATACCGCCAATCAAATAACTGGGATTTAATCCACAAAACTCTAATATCCATGTAAGCATCGCGGTTGTAGAGGTTTTTCCATGAGTTCCTGCGACAGCAATAACCCACTTCTCACTTAAAATATTTTCATAAAGCCATTGAGGGCCTGATGTAAAAGGCAAATTATTATTTAATATGCTTTCCATGAGGGGGTTACCTCTTTTGACTATGTTACCAATAATAAAAACATCTGGATTTAATTTTATCTGTGATGCTTCAAATCCCTCAATGATTTCAATACCTTCATCTTCAAGTTGTGTTGACATGGGAGGATATACATTTTGATCACATCCGGTTACTTTAAAACCTTTAGATTTTGCAAGAGAGGCTATCCCTGCCATAAATGTTCCACATATACCTAATATATGAATATGCATTTTTACTTAAGGCTAGATGCAAGCCATTTTTTTAACTGTTCTTTAGAAATAGATCTTCTATTTGCCATATCCTCAACCTGATCATCATCAATCTTATCTACACTGAAATATTTGGCTTCGGGATGTGCAAAATAAAAACCACTCACTGATGATGCCGGGATCATCGACATACTCTCAGTCAGTTCCATACCAATTTCTTTGGCTTGAAGCAATTCAAAAATATCTTTTTTAACGGAATGCTCAGGACATGCAGGGTAACCTGGCGCAGGCCTGATCCCTTGATATTTTTCTTTTATCATTTCTTCATTACTAAGTTGTTCTGTTTGATATCCCCATAGATCTTGCCTAACTCTATCATGCATATACTCTGCAAAAGCTTCTGCCAATCTATCTGTAATTGCTTTAACCATGATATTGCTGTAATCATCATCTGCTTTTGTAAACATATCTTCATAAATATCAGCATTAATTCCAGATGTGACAGCGAATAGCCCAATATAGTCTTGAATACTTTCTTTCTTAGGAGCAATAAAGTCTGCAAGACATAGATTTGGGTTTTGCTTATTATTAATGATTGGTTTTTTTGTCTGCTGCCTCAAACAATAGTAAGTGAAAGCTAAATCCATTGATTCATCTTTGAAAATTGCTATATCATCATTTATGGAGTGCGCAGGATAAAAACCAACAACACCATTTGCTTTAATCTTTTTTTCGTTGATAAGTTTACTAAGCATTTTTTGAGCTTCCTCAAAAAGATCTGTCGCGCTTTTTCCTACTACTTCATCTTTAAGAATATCTGGATATTTTCCATGAAGATCCCATGTCTGAAAGAACGGTGACCAATCAATATATTCCTTGATTAAATTTAGGTCGATGTTTTCAAAAACCCTTCTTCCTATATATTTTGGTTTTTTTGGTTTAAACGTAAGTTTTAATTTATTTTTTCTAGCATCCTTAATTGAAATAAAAGTGGCACCTTTTTTCTTTGAATGTAATTGACGAACACTCTCATAATCTTTTGATAACTTAACGATGTAATCCATTTTTTGTTTTGGATCCATCAAAGATTGCATCACTGATACTGATCGAGATGCATCTGAAACATGAATAACAGGCCCATCATAATGCTCCGAAATTTTTACAGCTGTATGAGCCCTTGATGTAGTTGCTCCCCCTATCAATAAGGGAATATTATTTTCTTTAAAATATGCATCACGCTGCATTTCACTTGCCACATTTGTCATTTCTTCAAGAGATGGAGTAATGAGTCCTGACAGCCCAATAATATCTACATTTTCTTCCTTCGCTTTTGCAAGAATTTCTGCACATGGGACCATTACACCCATATTTACAACTTCAAAATTGTTACATTGAAGGACTACAGCAACAATATTTTTCCCGATATCATGAACATCACCTTTGACGGTGGCTATCAGCATTTTCCCTTTTGACTTTGCTTTAACTCCTGTTCGTTTTTCGTCCTCCTCTTTCTCTTTTTCAATAAAAGGAACAAGATGAGCAACTGCTTGTTTCATAACGCGAGCAGACTTAACAACTTGAGGTAAAAACATTTTGCCTTGACCAAATAAATCACCTACAACATTCATCCCATCCATGAGAGGACCCTCAATGACATTAATGGGTCTACCATTTTCATTTTTCATGATTTTGAGGCGAGCTTCTTCTGTATCCTCTACAATAAAGTCTGTAATTCCGTGAACAAGTGCGTACTCTATTTTTTTCTCAACAGTTACTGGATTTTTTTCATCTCCACGCCAATTTTGCTTAATTTTTTCTTTTTTACTACCTTTGAGTGTTCCTGCAAAATCAATCATTCTCTCTGTTGCATCTGGTCGACGATTTAAAATCACATCTTCAACAGCTTCTTTTAGATCATCATCTATATCATCATAAAGACCAATCATTCCCGCATTAACAATACCCATTGTTAAGCCAGCTTTTATTGCATGATGCAAGAAAACGGTATGTATGGCTTCTCTTGCCTGATCATTTCCACGAAAGCTAAAACTGACATTTGAAACACCACCTGAAATTTTGGCGTATGGAAGATTTTCTTTGATCCATTTAGTGGCGTTAATAAAATCTACTGCGTAATTATTATGTTCCTCAATACCAGTTGCCACAGCAAAAATATTCGGGTCAAAAATAATATCCTCAGGAGGAAAGTCCAATTTTTGGGTGAGTATATCGTAAGCACGCTTACATATTTCAATTTTACGTTCATAGGTATCAGCTTGACCTTTCTCGTCAAAAGCCATAACTATAATCGCCGCACCAAAATTTCTACACAATTGTGCTTGTTTTAAAAATTCTTCCTCTCCTTCTTTAATAGAGATTGAGTTGACGATAGCTTTACCTTGAACACACTTCAAACCAGCTTCAATGACCTCCCATTTTGATGAGTCAATCATGATGGGGATACGAGCAATATCGGGTTCAGAAGCAATTAAATTCAAGAAATATTTCATGGCATTAAGTGAGTCAAGCATGCCTTCATCCATATTTATGTCTATAACCTGCGCACCATTTTCAACTTGTTGCCTTGCAACAGATACTGCTTCCTCAAATTTTTCTTCGATAATTAGACGAGCAAAAGCTTTAGAACCCGTAACATTTGTTCTTTCTCCAACATTAATAAACAAAGTGTCTTCTTTTATACTCAATGGCTCTAGCCCAGCAAGTCTGGTGAATACTTCTTGTGTTGGAAGTTTTCTAGGTCGAACATTTTCTAACTGATTAGCAATTGCTTTGATATGATCAGGTGTAGTTCCACAACAACCACCAGCAATATTCACAAATCCATTATCAGCAAATTCTTTTAAAAGTTCTGAGGTGTCATGAGGCTTTTCATCAAAACCTGTATCTGACATAGGGTTTGGCAGCCCTGCATTTGGATAGATACATATATTGGTATCTGCAATTCTTGACAATTCTTCAGCATAAGGTCGCATAAGAGCCGCACCTAATGCACAATTTAAACCTATCGTTAATGGTTTTGCATGTCTGATAGAGTTCCAAAATGCACTGACTGTTTGTCCAGATAATATTCTGCCTGAAGCATCAGTTACAGTTCCAGAAATCATAAGAGGTAATTTTTGAGAATTTTCTTCAAACACTTGGTCTATGGCATATAAGGCAGCTTTACAATTCAAAGTATCAAAGACTGTTTCAACTAAAATAATATCAACACCTCCTTCCATAAGAGATTTTGTTTGCTCTTTATACGATGTGACTAGTTGATCAAAATCTACATTTCGTGCACCTGGATCATTAACGTCAGGCGATATCGATGCTGTTTTAGGCGTTGGGCCAATTGCGCCCGCGACAAACCTGGGTTTTTCGGGTGTGCTAAATTTTTTTGCAGCCTCTTTTGCAAGTCTGGCTGATTCAAAATTCATATCATGAATCAGGTGGGGCATATAGTAATCATCTTGGGCAATACTATTAGCACCAAATGTATTCGTTTCTATGATGTCTGCACCAGCATCAAGATAATCTTCGTGGATCTTCTTTATTATCTGCGGTTGTGTCAGACTAAGTAGTTCGTTATTCCCTTTTAAGAAAAGCTCTCGCTCCCCCTTGGGGGCAGAAAAATCGATGAATTTTCCATCCTTACCACCTCGGTAATCATCCTCTGTCAAGTTATGTTGTTGGATCATCGTGCCCGTAGCACCATCCATTATCATAATTCTATTTTTTAAGATTTCTCTTAATTCGGACTCTCCCTTTGAATAAGGTTTATCTTTCAATTTTATTTGATGCCTTTCTCAATTTCAGTTAATTTTTTCTCAATACTCTCTAATTTCTCGCGAGTTTTCTTAAGTACGCCTGTTTGTACATCAAATTCTTCTCTGGTAATAAGGTCCATTTTGGTGAACATGCCCCTTAATAGTGCATTAATATTCTCCTCAATGTCATTTATTGGTGAATCAGAAATAATATCTTTAATTTTTTTAGAAATTTCTTGAATTTTTTGTTTGTCTACCATATATTCTTCTCGTAAAACGTTGATTTTAACAGTTTTTTTTAAGTTTTTTGTTAATTAATTAATTTAGTTTATTCCCCAAATTAGATTAAAAAAATAAAAAAAATTTAGAAAATAAGAAAGTTGGCACGGTTCTTGCTTTACATATAAGTGTACGCAGACAAAAGTGTCAGCAGATTTTAAATAAAGGAGAAAGTAGTATGAACAAGAAATTAATGAAAGCCGCTGTAGTAGGAGCATTGTTTTCAATTGCCCCAATCAGTTTCGCGGCTGATGAAGTAGAAGACGTTAAAGCACCTTCATCAATGCTTGATGAATTTAGCTTTAGTGCAAATGTAGGTCTCTATACTGATTATATATTCCGTGGTTATACACAAACACAGAATGAGCCTGCAATTCAAGGTGGATTTGACGTAGAACATTCAAGTGGTTTATATGCTGGTACTTGGGCATCCAATGTAGATTGGACTACTGCGGGTGATTATATGGATAAAAACAGTGTTGAAATTGATGTTTACGCTGGATGGGCAACTGAACTTCCATTTGGGGGCATAGGTTTTGATATTGGTGTACTTCAATTCTTTTACCCTGGTAATGATACTGCTGGAGCAGTTGAAACAGATGCAACTGAAATCTATTTTGGCTTCAGTAAAGATTGGGCTGATGGCGCATTTTCAACAAGTCTAACAAACTATGTTGTAGTGTCGGACGATGCATGGGGTTTTGAGGATATGGATGGTGAAATGTACCATGATTTTTCAGTTGATGTTCCACTTGGTTCATCACCAGTTACATTAACAGGACATGTAGGCCACCAAACATTTGGTGATGGTTCTTATGACTACACTGATTGGAAAGTAAACGTAGATTATGCATTTAACGACAATTTCTCTGCGGGTGCTTTTTATACAGATACTGACCAAGATAAGGCTTTATGGACAGTTGGTAGCACTTTCCTTGGAGATAGTACATTTGGAGGTTACATAAGCGCAGGATTCTAAATGGATAATTTAGGAGCAGTCGTAAACCCTGCTCCTTAATTTTATATATTTTAGGTTTATATATTTAAGGGGAATAAATATGAAATTAATTAGTGCGATTATCAAGCCGTTCAAGCTTGATGAAGTAAGGGAGGCCCTTTCTGAGATAGGTGTACAGGGTATTACCGTCACAGAAGTCAAAGGGTTTGGCCGTCAAAAAGGCCACACAGAGCTTTACCGAGGAGCAGAGTACGTTATCGATTTCTTACCTAAGGTGAAAATTGAAATTGCAGTCTCCGACAAACTCACAAAAAAAGTTATTGAGGCTATTTCAAAGTCGGCACTCACTGGAAAAATTGGTGATGGCAAGATTTTTGTGATGCCACTTGATCAAGTTCAACGAATCCGCACCGGTGAAACTGGTGAGGATGCACTTTAAGGAGACAATCATGAAAAAAATATTTTCAAAATTAGGAGTAGTCGGATTACTTAGTCTGATGCTCTTAAGTTTTACGCAAACTGGTGTAACAAATGAGGTTTTTGATGTATCAAAAGAAACAATTTTAGTTGCTGAGCAAGATGTTCTTGTTGTAGAGGAGGCAGCTGAGGAAGCACCAACGCTAAATTCAGGCGATACTGCTTGGATGATCGTGGCAACTATTCTTGTGATCGTAATGGCAATTCCTGGTTTGGCGTTATTTTATGGGGGATTAGTCAGGTCCAAAAATATGTTGTCAGTCTTGATGCAAGTATTTGTTACCTTTTCATTAATGTCAGTTTTATGGGTCATTTATGGTTATAGTGTGGCATTTTCAGATGGTACAGGAACACCTTGGGGTCAAATGATTGCAGGTGGTTTTGGCGCAGCGTTTTTAAGTGGCATCACACCTGATTCAGTATCAGGTACGATTCCTGAATTTGTATTTGTAACTTTCCAATTAACTTTTGCAGCTTTAACTCCCGCGCTGATTGTTGGTGGTTTTGCTGAAAGAATCAAATTTTCAGGCATGCTTTTATTTATGGCTGGTTGGTTCACTATTGTTTATCTTCCAATATGTCACATGGTTTGGGGAGGTGGATTAATTGCTGAAATGGGTGCAATTGATTTCGCTGGAGGAACCGTTGTTCATATTAATGCAGGTATTGCAGCTTTAGTATTAGCACTTTTGATTGGGCCGAGAATAGGTTATGGTAAAGAGGCTATGCCTCCACACAATATGCCAATGACTATGATTGGTGCATCATTACTTTGGGCTGGTTGGTTTGGGTTCAACGTGGGAAGTGAATTAGCTGCAGATGGTGTGGCAGGTGCAGTCATGATTAATACTCAAGCGGCTACAGCGGCAGCAGTGCTTGGTTGGTTGCTTATTGAATCATTACAAAAAGGTAAAGCATCAATGCTTGGCGGTGCATCAGGAGCTATTGCAGGACTAGTTGCAATTACACCAGCATGTGCTGTTGTTGGACCAATGGGAGCAATTATCCTTGGTTTTGTTGCTTCACTGGTAGCTTACTGGGCTTGTTCAAGCCTCAAAAAAGCAATTGGTTATGATGATTCATTGGACGTATTCGGTATCCATGGTGTTGCAGGTATCATCGGCGCACTTGGTTTAGCAATCTTAATGTCACCAACATTTGGTGGCGTAGGCTTTGACGAAGGCGTAACAATGGCTTCTCAATTTATTATTCAAGCGAAGAGTGTGGGCGTAACCATAATTTGGTGTGCTATCGCAACATTCGTTCTATATAAAATTGTGAATTCCGTTGTAGGTATGAGAGTTTCAGATGAAAGTGAAAGAACTGGACTTGATACTACCTCTCACGGAGAAACAGCGTACCACTCTTAATTATCCTCCTGTAATTAGAGTGTTTAAAGGCCCACAATGTGGGCCTTTTTTTATTTAATAATAATTAGTTCATGATTTTACTTAGGGTATTTTCATAACCAAGTTTTCAACTTCGAAGGTATATTATTACAACTACTTTAATAGGTAGAATCTAAATTAAGAAAGGAGATCATATTATGTGGACAACACCAGTTGCAACTGAAATGCGTTTCGGTTTTGAAGTAACAATGTACGTAATGAACAAGTAATCGTTTTTTACTTATATAAAAAAAGGAACCTCTGGGTTCCTTTTTTTATGGAAGCTTATATCCCTTGGGGAGTAATACCCATATGCGCCCATCCTGTTTCATTTTACCTGCCATTTTTCCTGCTTGATTCCCTTGACCCCAATAAAAATCAGCTCTTACACCACCATTGATTGCTCCACCAGTATCTTGAGCTATCATAAGTCGTTCTATTGGAATATCAGTATTTGGTTTTGTCGTTTTTAAGAAAATAGGCGCACCCAGAGGGACATATTTTCGGTCAATAGCTACAGATCGTTCTGAGGTAATGGGTATACCCATAGCACCTATTGGTCCAGGTAAGCCTTCTGGAAGAATTCGAAAAAAAACATAACTTGGATTAGCGCTTAGAAATTTCCTCAATTTCTTTTTATTCTTTTTTGCCCATTTCTTAATACTTTGCATGGAGACTTTGCCTCTTTCAAGTTCACCAGCTCGAATGAGTGCTCTTCCCATCGAACGATATGGGTGCCCATTTTGATCGGCATACCCAATTTGAATTCTTCTACCATTTTCAAATTCAATAACACCTGAACCTTGTATTTCAAGGAAAAAAGCTTCAACCGCATTATTAACCCAGACTAATTCGTTTCCTTTTAAAGGGGCTACTTTTTCTGTAATTTCATCTCTCGTGAAATAGGGTACTAATTTATTACCCTCTACTCTACCCCTAAGTCGCTTGTATTTTAGGTCAGGATAAATTTCACTCAGATTTACAGTGATTAAATCATCTGGAATTGAATAAAGAGGGATATTATATTTTTTTGTTTTATCCCAATTTCCCTTGAGAACAGGTTGATAATATCCAGTAATTAATCCTTCTTTTGAGCCATCAACATTTGTAGCCTGGAAAATATTAAAATGATTTTTATAATATTTAATGATTTCTTCATTGCTAGGAGATGCCCCCATTGAACGCGCTTGATCACAAACTTTACGCCATGGTTTTTTATTTATTAATGTTGTGCAGCTTCTAATCCAAGCAGGCCAAGCGAGAATCAGGTAGTCTTCTGAGAGTGCATATTCAATATCACTCCAGTATGTTTTTTTTAAAAAGCTATAAGGTTTAAACTTAACCTCTTTTTTTTCTTCAATAACAGGTGCTTCAATCTCAGGACAATTGCAGTCAACTGGTGGTGGGGCATCTTTACATGCAGTTAAAAGTAAAAAAGAAATGATTAAAGATTTTTTTAAAAATCTCAATGTAATGTTCTCGGCATAGTCAATTCAAATTTTGGAATATCAACATCAAAACTAATATCTCCTTCAGTTAGCATTTTGTACGAACCCCACATAAAACCTGATGGCGTACTTATTTCTGTAAAACTAGAATAACTATAAACTTCACCAGGGTTAATAGTTGGTTGTTCTCCAATTACACCATCTCCCTTTACTTCAAAAATTTCAGCCTTTGAATTTTCAATAATCCAATGTCTGCTCATTAGCTGAATGGCTTGAGAGCTGTCATTTTTAATTTCAACTTCATATGAAAAAACATATTTATTGAATTCAACGATTGAATTTTTTTCAATGAAATTAGGAGTTACTTTAATTAGAATTTGATTATTATTTTTCTCTATCATTTAATCAATCCTTCAGTTGGTGAGCTTGGATTCGCTTGATAAAACTTTTTATCCATCCTGCCTGCTTTATATGCATCTCGTCCACACTCAATAGCATTTCTCATGGCTTTAGCCATTAAAATAGGATCTTTTGCAGCTGCAATAGCAGTATTCATTAAAACACCATCACAACCCAACTCCATCGCTATAACTGCATCTGATGCAGTCCCTACTCCGGCATCTACAATTACGGGTACTTTTGCATTATTGATAATGATTTCTAAATTATGTGGGTTTAAAATACCCATGCCTGAACCTATCAATGAAGCTAAAGGCATGATTGCACAGCAACCAATATCTTCAAGTTGCTTTGCGATGATAGGGTCATCTGAGGTATACACCATTACATCAAATCCTTCTTTTACTAGAGTTTTTGCAGCCTCTACAGTTTCAACAACATTTGGATATAATGTATTTGGGTCTCCAAGAACTTCAAGTTTAACAAGATTATGTCCATCTAATAACTCTCTCGCTAAACGTAATGTCCTAATAGCTTCATCCTTAGAGTAACACCCTGCCGTGTTGGGCAGATAGGTATACTTTTCTTTGGGTAGAAAATCTAGTAAAGATTTCTCATCTTGGTTTTGACCTATATTGGTTCTTCTGATTGCAACTGTAACAATTTCAGCACCACTTTCATCAATAGCATCTTTTGTCTGTTCAAAATCTTTATATTTCCCTGTACCTACGAGGAGTCGAGATACATAATATTTACCTGCAATTTGCAAATTATCTGATTTCATTTTTAACCACCACCAACAGCTATAACAACTTCGAGTTTATCACCGTCTTTTAAAATTATCTGTGAAAAGTTTCCCCTTGGAATTATTTCTCCATTATATTCTATGGCAAATTTTTTTTTTGTTAATGCTAATTCTTCGATGAGTTGAGATAAAGATAATTCACTTGCCTCAAAATTTCTTTCTAATCCATTGACTTGAACTTTCATATAATTAATTCTTGTTAAAAAATTGTTAATAATTTTGAATTTATTTTAATAGCCTTTATCATATAACAGTAAGTGGGACAAAATCCCATACATTTTTTAATTCCCAAAAGGAAAAAAGATAAATGAAAAGTAAAAAAACAATTTCAAAGGTAAACCATATTAATAGTTATTCTGAACCAAAACTAGAGAAGCAAGTTGATTCGCAAAAACTTAGCAAGAAAAAAGTTAACCATAATAATTTCCGTCGAACACTCGAGGCTTACTCAGATTGCGTTTAATCAATTAGAGTTCTATTAAACATCCCAATGCTTAATTGGTAGCATATTGCTGCAAGCTCTGCATCATACCTATCTCCCTCATCACGCATAAAAGCATGCTGAGCATTAAATTCATGCCAACTAAATTTAATTGATGTATCTAATAGTTTTTTGTGAATATCCATTCGATCTTCGGTAGGAACATGATTATCTTGTTTACCCCAAATCATTAATAACTCACCTTTGATATCATCAAGTCGCTCCATACTATGTTGTCCAGGTTTATTAGGAATGGTATTTGTATGAAGATCAGTGGCATAAAAACACGCTGTTGCTTTGACGTTTGGATTCAATGCTGCTCTAAAAGCAAGATGCCCTCCAATGCAAAAACCCATTGCTCCAATATTACCATTTGACCAGTCTTGAGATTTTATCCAGTCAACCATCGCTTGATTATCACTATCGTAAGCTTGAACATCCTTCTCAGATTTATCAGCATTACCTTTATCTCTTCCCGCATCATCATAATTCAGAACGGTCCCTATCTCGTTCAGCTCATGAAAAACTTCAGGGACTAAAACTACGAAGCCATGACTTGCTAGAATTTTGGCAGCTCTTTCAATTGGCCCAGTTTGTTGAAAAATTTCAGAGTAAAAAAGTATCGCTGGATATTTTGAATTAGATTTTGGTCTATGGACATAAGTTCTCATAGTCCCTGTTGATGTATTTAAATCAACAAATTCTGATTGAAGTATCATATTTACCTTTATTTAAAAATAAAACGTTATTTAAAAAGAACTCTTTTTTTTGAAAAATCAATGTTGAGTTATTTATTCCTCTACCTTCTCACAATTACTATACAAGATTGCATCATCTTTTTTAACAGTAGTTGTCTTATCATTAAAAACTAATTTAGTTATCCCATTAGAAAATACATTTGAAATCTCTGTTTCATAGAGTCTAATTTCTCGTTTCGGAAATATAATCCAAAGACTTTTTTTAGTTTCTTCACTGTATTTTATAAAAAAATATTTTTTTTGACTACATTGATATTTTATTGAGTCATCTGGTGATATGTCAATTTCTCCCCCATCTTCAAATAATTCGTCAATCGAATAATCTTTTGATGAGCAACCAACAATAATAAATATGAAGAATAAACTTAAGAAAATTGATTTGATATTCATCTTTAATTTGCTATCAGAGTTTTATGATTATTTAAGCTCATGATTATACCAATACTAATCAATGAAACTACCATGGATGTGCCACCATAACTCATAAAAGGAAGGGGTAGTCCAACAACAGGGACTAAACCACTAATCATGGCAATATTCACAAAAATTGCTGCGAAAATGGAAACACCTAAGGAAACTGTAAGAAGTTTTGAGAATGTATCTTGCATATCATTTGCTAAAATAAAAATTCTATAGATAAGAAGAAGAAATAATGTGAATATTATGCAAACCCCAAAAAAACCAAATTCTTCAGCATAGACAGCAAAGATGAAATCAGTATTAGCTTCTGGTAAAAAATTTAGATTTGTTTGAGAGCCTTCTCCCCAACCTTTCCCAAAAGTACCCCCTGAGCCGATTGCAATCATTGATTGAATTGTATGATAGCCAGTTCCCAATGGATCTTTGAATGGATCAAGCATATTCAAAATCCTACCCTTTTGATAATCATAAAGGTTTATCCATATGATTGGCGAACTGAGGGTTAAAATAATTATTGAGGAAAGAATAAGTTTCCATGAGATGCCAGCTAAAAAGATAATTAACAAGCCTGAAAGAGCAATCATGATAGATGTACCTAAATCTGGCTGAAGTAAAACAAGATATACCGGAAAAAAAATCAAAAAAGAAGCAATGAAGTGTGTCAATATTGAAATTTTATTTTGATAGTTTTGGTAAAGCCATGCAATCATTAATGGCAGAGTAATTTTAGTTAGCTCGGAAGGTTGTAGGTTTATAAAACCGAATGCCAACCATCTTTTCGCGCCATTACTTTCTACCCCAAAAAAATGAACTAAAACTAATAAAAAAAGGCTGATGAAAAATAAAAGAGGTGTGTAGCCAAATAAAATTTTGGGATTTGTAAAAATCAAAATTGTAAAAATTAATAAACCTACAAATATATTTAGAATTTGACTGAGAATAATTTGTGATGTGTCAAAATTACTACCGGACAATGTAACAAATCCCAAAATTATAATTAAAACCATCAAGGTAAAAAGTGGAACATCAACCCTTTTCAAAAATTCTTGAAATATTTTTAACATAAACTTATTTTTTCTTTAAGTAAGAATCCATTACCGATTTTGCAATAGGACCAGCGACTGAGCCACCATGACCTCCATTTTCAACAATGACAGCAACAACTATTGCAGGTTTATTGGCAGGCGCATATGAAATAAATAATGCATGGTCTTTAAGCTCATCAGGCACAGTGTCTTCGTCATACTCTTCATCGATTGCTAATCCAAATAGTTGTGCCGTCCCAGTTTTGGAAGCCATTTGATAATCAGAATTTTTGCCTAAAAAAGCAGCGGTTCCCCCTGCTTTGGTTACATTAATCATCCCCTCTTTGACCAATTGAAGATTTTTATCGGCATATTTTTTTATATTCTTTCCTTCTTCTTTATTTTGTTTAATACCATCAACATTAAGAAGGATATGAGGATTTAATGTTAAAGAAGGATTAGCAAGTTTAGCAGTAGCATTAGCAAGTTGAAGCGGTGTCACAAGGGTAAACCCTTGCCCAATTGCAGTTATAGCTGTTTCCCCAGCATACCAACTTTGTTTAAATTTATCTTTTTTCCATTGCTTGTTCGCAACTAAACCCTTTTTTTCTCCATCAATATCAATATTAGTCATTTTACCAAATCCAAAATCATCGAGCACTTTATTTAATTTTGGGATTCCTAATTCAAGACCTAAGCCATAAAAAAAAGTATCACACGAAACGCTAATAGCTTTAATTATATCAACGGTTCCATGGCCATCTTTTTTCCAATCTCGAAAAACCTTTGAAGAATTTGGCATTTTAAATCGACCTGTATCAAAAATAGAAAAAGGTGGTTTTCTTACGTTATTATCAAGTGCCGCTAAGGCAACAAAGGGTTTGAGTGTTGAACCAGGAGGGTAAAGCCCAGAAACAACCCGATCTAACATAGCCTTTGATTTTTTATCGTTTAAATTATCCCATGCTTTTTGACTAATTCCGTTTGTAAATAAAGAAGGGTTGAATGTGGGTTGGCTAACATAAGCTAATATTTCGGCATTATTTGGATCAATGGCAATGAGAGCACCCTTTTTGTTTCCAAATGCTTTCTCAGCTACTTTTTGCAATTTGAAATCAATTGTTAGATTGATATTTTTCCCAGGGATAGATTTTTTTTCTTGCAATACTCTTATAACATTTTGTTTAGCATCCACCTCTATTTCCTTAAAACCAGGACTTCCATGAATAAAATTTTCATAGAATTTTTCTATGCCAGATTTACCAGTATGTGTGCTTCCTATATATTGTTGAGTTAAATTTTCTTTTTTAAAAAATTCTATATCTTTGTCATTTATTCTATTTATGAAACCAATAATGTGAGCAGATGATTTTCCCTGAGGGTAATCTCTTATAAATCTTTGTTTGATGCTTAGCTCAGGAAATAAGTATTGATGTGCTACGAAACTTGCAATTTGTTCATTTGTTAAGCTAAAACTTAAAGGAATTGTATCCTCATATAAATAATTAATTTTTTTATCGGGAGCTTCAATTTTAATATTTAATTTTTCATTTAGTTGGTTTGTAATTTCTTTAATCCTTGAAGAGGATGATCTTTGGATTTCGAGAGAGTGGACTAATTTATTATCCGCAAGGATGACATTGTTTCTATCGAGGATTAAACCTCTTTTTGGGGGAGTAGGCACAATTTTGATGCTATTATTTTTACTTAGTGCACTGAACCTCTCAAATTGAATAATTTGTAAATAGAAAATTTTTAATAAAATAATGAATAATAAAAATACTAATAGCCCAAATAGTATTTGAATCCTTTTTTTAAAAATATATTTGAAGCGGTAATTATCCAAAGCTTTAATTATGTCCCATAAGTTTTTTCATAAAAAATTTGGAAGCAAATAAGAATTATAATACTGATGCCAATATCAAGAATTAAGTGATTTAGTAAGCTTATATTTGTAGAAAAATTTGGATTAAATTTTTGTGAAATGATAGAAACAATAATCACCCCAAGACCTACTGATAAAAATCTTAAGAGAATTGTTTGTATTTTAGAAGGCAACATAAAATATTTCTGGGATAAAATTTGCAAGCTATAAATAACAAGAAATGCGAGGGTATATTGTCCTAAGATAGATCCAATCAAAATATCTACTAAAATACCAATGATGAAAATTTTAGAAGTACTTACTTCAATCATATTTGATGAAATAGTAAGCACCATTAGTGCAATAAAGTATTCTGGATAAAAGCTAAAGTTTAAAAATCCAAATAAGTTAAAAAAACTAAAAATAATGCAAAATAGAAATAAAATAAAAAATAATTTCCTTTGTCTTAACTTAATATCATAATTTTTTTTAATCATAATTTATTTAATAATCAATTACCGTTACCAAAGAAAATTGATTTGAAAAAGTTGAAGGCTTTAATTTAATTTTATTAAATTGTTTATCTTCAGGTGAAATTTCAATAACTTCTCCAATCTGAATACCACTT
>Ga0213866_10001679_pt1 | contig 16225 bp, 32 predicted proteins | sample PICome_11_FD_160079 | JGI IMG/M metagenome (GOLD analysis project Ga0213866, IMG submission 160079) | Coastal seawater microbial communities near Pivers Island, North Carolina, United States - PICO284 | ecosystem: Environmental > Aquatic > Marine > Coastal | place: USA: North Carolina...
TGTGTCACTGAAACTTCCTAACGTATATTTCCATGTCGTCCAAAGTTTGTCCATATTTGTTCTTTCTACTGTGAACGTATTCTAACTCATTCCAATCCCAAGGATAACAGCAAACAAGAGTGTGGATATATTTGTGTCTTTCAATAGAAGTATATTCGCAGTTTGGTTTAGGTCTTACTCCAATCTCTATTGTAATATAATGTTTTGGGTCTTTGAAATATACCCATCCCTGCAAATCACCCCAACGAACATAATCATCAACCTGCGGATCATCCATAAAGTGCTGCCTCCAATGGATTAAGATTTAACTGCATTGCAGTATAAGGACGGGTCTTATTGATGTCTACTGTATCACCTTGCTTGGAGAAGTTGATAGGCGCCGAATAAGTTCTCGATTTTGTATTATAGAATCCCCAGACGGACTTAGGTGCCACATCAGTATAGGAGAAAGTACCATCATTGACAATGAGAATGCGATAAACATTACTTCGAAATTGCTCAACCTCGTAGTGGTATCCTTTTGGTGGTTCATGCGGAAATGAAGGGGGGAGTTCTAGATGGTTCACAGGGTTCATCTGCAACGGAAATTGATGCGTATTCTGGATACATTGTAGCAACAATGTATTGAGCAAGTGCTTGAGTAGGTGCCACTACATAAACCTCAACAGTGTAGATGAGTTGTTCATCACTGTCACCACCTTGCATGGCAAGATCTACTTCAACTGCCCATACATTTCTGTTCTTGAGATGATGCTCCCAAGAGATTACCATATCAGGTTTCATGATGTGCCTTCAGATCTGGGTTTGGTTGTGATGGTACAGTAGGATTACGGTCAAGGTTCTTGATAACAATGAACGCATCTTTGTTATACTTACGGGTGCCTTTTACTGGTGCCCACTTAGTACCAGCACCGTTGATTTCATACACAGAAGTGCCTGCAATCTCTACGGCAATGTTATCATTAGAGTCCCACCCCATTTTCTCAAGTGCGATAGCAAGTTGTCCTAGCATACCACCAGGATAAATCACAGATTCTTCACTCATGTGATAAACTCCTCAACAATTTTAGACTCAAGATCCTCTGCAAGTGCATAAGTGCGGGCATTTTGAATGTTGTGACGAAGTTGTGGATAATGTTGCACATTATATTCTTGATCTTTTTGAACAATCAGATCAAAACACTCATTTTCATCTTCAGCGATTACATTCCAAATGCCACCATATTCAGATTGAGGAAATGGAATGAAATGTTCAACAAGGTAAAAAAACTTGGTCATTGACTCCGATGAATTACTCATTGATTATATCACGAACAGTAAAATTCTTCAAGATAGTAATCAACAGTAACCTCCAGTTCTGCTGCTTCAGATTCAATCATCGCCCAGAACTCTTGGGCGATTTGTTGTGCGTTCATCTTTTCTTGTTCAGTCATGATAATCAAACAGCAAGGTTTCCAACAGGGATTTCAACAGGTTCAGGTGCTACATTATCTTCAAACTGGTGCATATCATAAGCAAACCAGTTACCATTGCGGAAGATGTAGGAGTATTCTTCATTATCAGAGAAGAACTCTTCCATATCTTTATCAAGACGAGGAGGGCAATCCTCACCACGTTGAACGTAATACTGAGGACCATATTCTTCGGTCTTTTTAATCTCAGTCACATAAGGTGCAAGTTGTTTACCAGTCCAACGCTCATTTGTCCAGCAAGTTGACATGTCGCCGCCATCAATCAACTCTGCTGCCTTTTGACGAGAGTTGTAATGTGTGTTCAAGATGCGACCCAACCAAGAAGGATACGAGTCCCAATGATGATAAGCAGAGAGAATAGAACCATCTTTAAGTTCGATGCCGATGCGTCCTCTTGTTGCCATGAGTGGTTTTCCTTTGACTCTTTTAATATACAGAAGATCGTGGACAAATGGGGAAAAGGTGGTCAGTTCAACCACCGTCCACCTGGCACCCAACAAGGGCACCGCCGACAATCCCTGTGGGGATTGCCCACCAGCGTCCATCACCACGGGACAGGGCAGCACCTAAACCACCACCAGCAATTCCTCCAAGAATACTACCCTCAATGCAGGAATTGTTGTCGGTTTGATGCTGATTTTGCGGAACGTATTGACGATGAGAGTGATACCCACAAGGAACTCTCTTGCGATTTGTCTTTACATATCCACCAACCCATTGACCATAACTGTTCACATAACCAGGAATATATTTTTCTACATTTTTATAACAATATTCTTCGTAATGAACACTTTTGTGTCTATGATCAGCAAATGCAGGAGCAGATGTTACACCAATCAGCAACAATGCTGCTAATAGTTTCATCGGTTTTGTTCAACTGCTAATAATTTATACTAAAAAAGGCAGGATGTCAATATGGTGTGTGCCAGTTCTAGGAGTGGTGCCTAATTCTGTGACAGTTAGCACATAATACAACACACTTCGCAATCTCTTCATCTATCGTTTTTATACTATACTGCTTCATCTTATCAATAAACGGTTTTCTCTTAATCCCCCTATGTTTTGTATCTTCATCTAGATGATGAAAATCCATACAATAATTAGGGAAAGTCCCACCACAGTCCGCACAAGGAATATTCTTCTTAGAGATTATATATTCTCTTCTTTCATTCCATCTCTTTTCTCTTGTCTTATCTTTCATAATGTTTTATTTTTATTTATAAAAAAAGGGAGGTGTAGTTACCTCCCTTTCTCTATTCTTGTGTCCTTGCTTGCCTCACCAGATATTCAGCAAATTCTTCCATTTTATCTGGATGAATTGCCCTAATACCAGAATGTTCTACCGCAATTTTCATGGATTCAATATGTTCATCCTTAAGTTGTTTGTCTTTGGGTAGAGTCATGGGCAATCTCCTGAATGTGTGAACATCCTAACATGGTATTTCACAATTAGTTATAGATTTAATCTTTTCTTTGGGATTGCGTTACGGGAGTTAATGGTTCGATTTGATCCATTTCGTTCCACACTTTCTCAAAGTCGCTGATATGCCAAGAACCAAACTTTTCAGGAGCATACCAAAAATCTTCCCAATCTTTTTCAGTTGCCTCACTAATGTTAGACATCTTGCTTTTCCTCTTTTCTTTTTTTGATTGCTTTTTTCATCAACTTGGCATAAGAGACTTCTTCTGGAGTATACCAGTTAGGGTGTTTCTTTGCTCGTTTGATGATTTTTTTGCAAACTTTCTTATCCTCCATAGTTGCATAGATTTACAGTATGCAACTATTTATTTTCATTACAGATTTTCTTCTTGTTCAGTAACAATCACACAGTCACTTGTAGGATAAGCAACACAGGTCAGAACAAATCCTGCATCCATTTGATCATCATCAAGGAAAGATTGGTCGGTTTGGTCTACAGTACCACTCTCAAGTTTGCCTGCACAAGAAGAACAAGCACCTGCACGGCAAGAATAAGGAAGATCTACACCTGCTTCTTCAGCAGCATCAAGAATGTATTGATCGTCTTCACATTGAATGGTGGATTCACCTTCAGAAGTTTTCAGTGTAATAGAATAAGTCATGTACCTTTGTTGTTTTCAGGAATAGTATATATCACAGAGTGATGTTTGTCAATCTTCAGTTTCGGTCTTTTTATTAAACCCAAATGGTCCGATCTTTTCTTCTACCTTTTCTTTCATAGCAACAGCAGCAAGAGATTCCATAACCTTAAGAACCTCTTCAGGTTTAACAGTTTCTCCCAGCTCTTTGGCAACATACCAATACTTTGGCCAAAAAGTTTCACCTGCCTTTTGATAATCTTCTAAGGTAACTTGTAGTTTCATTTACCGACTCCATAATCAGATGCTTTCTTTTCAAGTTCACGAATAGTTTCGTGCAGTTTCTCTACTGCTTTACGAACTTCTTCAGTCTCTTCCCACTCAAAAGTGTCTCCAGACTTAGTAATAAATTCACGTTTGGTCATAGTTTTCCTCCAACCACACCAGAGTTTATCACGCGAGTATAATCTTGTAAAGAGTTATCTTGTAGACACATGAGATGCCAACGTGACATTGTAATCACACCATCTTCAGTTCCACCAGTGATGAAATGTTGTCCCAGTGGTTCTTTCAAGATAGACGTATAAAGACCGAAACGTGTCTTCTTAACGTAAAAAGCATCATCAATCCATACAACATCTTCGGGAATGTCTTTTTCAACAGTTCCACCGAAAGATGTGGATAGTTTAGGTTTGTTTGTTGGTGTCTGAGACATTTAGATTAGTGAGTTGACGTAAAAGTTCGTACTTGATTGGATTCAAGTGTTGATACATGTATGACTTATATGGATTATCTTCTAGCAATGCTACAAGATCTTCAACATGTTGATGTGCAAATGTAAGTATCAGTTTTTGGTCTTGGATTTTTTTAGGCACTTTGTACTTCTTGCATTGCTAACAGTGTTTCTAACGGAATCCACGCTGGATTTTCTTTTGCGAACTGTACCTGAACTTCCGTTATTACTTGTTCCAGATCTTTGCGATACGTTTGTCTTGTGTTTTTTACTGGACTTAAGGGATTTACCGTCACGATTTGATACCTTGTAATCTCTTGGTTTCAGTTTATATCTATCCAGGTATTTTTGCAAGTGTTCCTCACACTCAAAGTGACACACTGTTAAGGCAATACCCTTTACATTGTGACAATCTTTATTTACCTCCAATCGCCACGGAAATGTTTCATATGGAAAGTCCGTATTGAAATCAGGTTCAAGAATACTAGACCGAATCATTAGATTTCACCAGAGAAAAAGAACCGTCTTTGTTATCAATCCACTGTAGCATATCACCCTCTTTCCATCCAAGTTCTTCAAGAAACTCATCAGGAAAAGTAAGCACTCCATCATTATCAATCGTCAGTGTAGTTCTCATGTAAGACGGAGACGATAATCCTTTAGTTTTTGAATTAGTTCTGGGTGATCTGACACACCATTGATAACCTGTTCTCTTGCGCGGGCAATATCATAAGATGACATTGTTTCAAGTGCAGCAAGAATGTGATCTACTTCTTGGAGTGATAGATTCATGTGAAATTAGTGAGGGACTTGTAAACAGCACTGATGTGCATGTTTCCATGTATGTATCCTGCCACGATAATACCAATAGCAAATACAAAACATGCCACCAATGATAACACTAGTGGCACAGTTTCGTTGGTATATTTTGTCATTCCCAACGTTTGGTCTTCAGATAGTTTAACACATCATTACGAACATCCATCAGTTCATGATAGCATCTTTGATTGTGAGCACATTGACGAAGTGCTGAATCTGGTTTGATTACAGACTCAATGAAAATATCAAGACCTCGATTCCATTTGTCTTGCTTAGATTCATTGTCGTCAATGGTGTACTGATCTTTCATTTTACAATCTCCCAGTGATCATCAGATGATTCATTCATCCAAAAGAAGTATTTACCACTGATGGATGCAAGGAACATTTTACCATCTTTTCTCTGTTCTACACGACAAGAGTGAAGATTGTTCATCTGATTAGCAAAACGATTCTTTGCCTTAGATGTTCTAGGACGGACGCAAATAAACTCAGTCTTCAAAGCTTTAGTAGTCATAATTTGATTAACCTCCACAAAGGTATTCTACAGGGTTTTTAGAACTTGTCAAGCACCACGGAAGTCACACGAACTCCCCAATTCATCAACCAGAAGAACGATGCAACGAAGATTAGTTTGTGTGTAGCAGTCATGCCCCCTGTGCGTTGTATGTACCTACTATAATGCCCTCCAGGGGTCTCCTAGAGGGCATGTAGACGGTTTATGGGGTGTCCATTCTATCTTGCGGAGTCCCATGCACAGTGAGCACGTTGTCCGTCTTGTAGGACATAATGAAAAAAGATCTGGTGATAGTAATATTCTTTCTGTGGTCTTCTTAGAAGAATGTCTCTCTTTCTGCGTTTTGGTGTTGGCATAGGTTCACGCCAGTGAGGACGTTCGCAACCTTTATAAATCATGCCATCGCCAGGTTGAAGAACTACTGAACGATTTTCACCAGAGACAAGAATAGATAATTTATTTCTATCGCTATAAGTATCAGGAGTTTTAATCCAGATGGGCCAATCGGCATCTTTACCTTCAAGATTTGTACTGACATGAACAGTCACCGAAATCTCACATGCATCACGGTCAGCATGTTTTATCAGTTCTTGTCCAGGATTATAAAAGCGATCGTAGTAGTAGGTATTGTATAATTTACGACCAAGATGTTTCTCCAGTCTCATACGAATACCAGAGTGAATTTCACGATATTGTGGATGCCAATATCGTGAGGTGGAACCTTTTACCTGACCTTCTTCTGGAATATGGTGGAAATTTTCTAGATTTTTATTCCAGTAGTTATATTGTCCCTTTTGTTCGGGAACTGGATGATAAAGTTCTTTAGGATCCCATAAGTCTTTAATTACAAGATAACCATTTTTTTCAAATTTTTCATTGTAAGTCCATGCAGTTCCAGAGTTTAGTCTCTCCTGAAACTGAAGTTGTTCTTCGTTCATTTGTTCCACCTCACTTCCATCGGGGTCCGACTACCCATCCAACAAGAGATTTGCGCGTCCCTTTTTTAACCTTTTGAACACGATGCATTGTGCGAGAGTCGAATAGAATAACCGTGCCACGCTTACGGGGAGCAATATAAGACTTTCCTGATTCATCTAGAAGTTGCAGGTTACCACCCTCATAGTCATCAGGATCACTTAATTGCACTACAAAAGACAATTTACGCACAAGTTCAATATTTTCATTTACAAAATCTTGTGCCAATCCTTCTGATCTGTTTCCAGCAGATACTGGTTTATATTGTCCAGGAAGTCCTGCATCATTATGCCAACCATAGAACTGACCAGGACCATACTTGGTGAACTGCATTGACTCACCATCAATGTTTCTTAGGTCGTACAAAAAGTTTTCACGATTTGCTCTTTCAATATAATGCCATACAAATCCGCCAACCCAGTAAGATGTAGGAATCCAAGCATTTTTTGAGTTGCGTTTTTCTTTATTCAGAGCATCTCCATTGTTACCTCTAGTCTGCACTCTAGAGTCTGCCATTTGCCAATCAAACTTTTCCGTCAGATCTCGTTCAACTGTGTCTATTACTTCTTTTGGTAAATCCGAAAAATACCAAATACTTTGATATGCCATAGTTTGATAATATTTTCAAGTGTATTATATATTTGTTTAATATGATTGTTTTATTATTCCTTATACGATAATATCATTGATAATATCGTACGAATTATTAGCAATGTATGCGGCATCAGGAATCGTATATTCTTGATCAAAATGAGCACCCAATAAAACCTCTCTTAAAATAGAGGTATCTTCATCTGTCAAATCTGGAATTTCTAACAAAAACATAGTATTGATATATTTTTGTATGAGAGATGGTTCAACTCTACCACCTGCTGCCTGATTAAATGCATTACCAATATTAATTGTTAAAAGTAAAATATTATTATCAGTCTTAGAATATTCCTTTAGTTTTGTATAATAATCTAAGAATGTCATTCTGTGCCAAAAATCTACATAATCAACTTCTGGGTCTTCTTCTTGAGGTAGATCTTCTTCTGTTAATGCTACTAATGCAAATTCTTCTCCAGTCCACTCTACTTTATGTACTGAGGAATCATGGTCAGGAATCGTAAATGGTCCGGTAAATCCATAACTTTCCAATTCAGAATCAGACAGTTCATATAAAGATGTTCTAGATTCTCTCTTTCCAGATGGTGATTCATCTTTTGAAAGATAAACTTTTAATGGTAAAGTTTCTGGATGATTGCCCCTATAAGAATAAAGACTTTCTTTCTTTGACATTTCTATCCCCCGAGTATACAGTTATTTAGAAATAATTGAAATTTATATTAAATCTGCCTTTTGCATTTGTACAGGTTGTTGATCTATGGAATTCATGAGAATCAAATAGTAACAATCGGTTGGCGACACTTTCTACAACCGTATTATTTTCATCATCAAAAATAGTCATGCCATCATTACTATTTAGATAATAGACTGCTCCTTTATGCTCAAATGGGTAATCTTTATGCCAAGGATTCTCAAATATCCTTTCTGTTCTTGGATACCAGTTTGCCTTTATCCTAATACAAGATTTGCATCCCATGTTTTCTAGAAGTGGATTTATCAAAGAATCAAAGAATTGACTTCTAGGAGAATTATGATCGTAGAAATGATGTATAAAATGATAATCATCCAAATCATCAGGTTGAGATTTGAATGGAACATCCATCGAATTAGTTTGTCTATTAGTAAGATCTCCATAATACCAAGGAAACATTTGACTAGTCACCGCTTTCCATATCATTTTATGGAAATCTTCTGGCATGAAGTTATCTATTACTCTATAATTAATTGTCATAATTATCCCAAGAATTAAGTTCAGATCCAAACGATACTCCCACTCTAGGAGTTAAGGGTGCTACAGAGTGATAGATCCCTCTAGGAACATATATTATATCACCAGGAGATAATATGTAAATATGCTCTTCATCATTTTCGTAAATTGTCCATTCAGTTTTTCCTATACATTGCCAATACCATACGAATGCACCGTCACGATGTTTGCCTGCGGTTTTACTTTTTTCAGTAAAACTAACGTATAAGTGTGCTGTAGTAAAATTAAACCTAGTGTCTTTATTCTTTTCCTCTATTTTTTTAAAAATATGCTCACATTTTTTTATTTTATCAGCTTGAGTTGAAAAAAATCCAAGATTTTCATATTGAATCATATGGGAGTCCTTCTTAAAAGAATAGTTAATATTATCAATAGTTTCTTCCCATGTTAAAACATTACTATCGTATTTTCGATATACTTGATGATTCTTTTGAGTATTACTAAACATATTCTAAATCCATATTAAATGAGACTGCTGTTCTTGGTAATTTGGATTGATTTGGAACTGTATAATGTAATAGCATTGATGGAAAAATTAACAAAGAAGATTCTTCAATGTTCTCAGGACAGTAATCAATCTGCTCGCCATTTTTAAAATTACAGAAGGGTGCAACAAAATGAAGTGGTTGATGATGTCTTGAATCGTATTCGAGATAACATACAGCACTGTATCCTAAGGAACCATGATTATGTACTAAATGGTACATATTGGTTTGCTGCCTTTCTATCCAAGATCTCCTTACAGTATATTTGTTGGCATTTATTGCAGAGCAAAAATTCTTTATTTCATTAGAAAATATTTTTCCAACATCTAATGCATCATTTTTTTGATTAATATAGAAATCAGTTTCTATAAATTCATTAGTTTGATCTTTTTGTGTGATGTGGTTTAATAACTTACAATTTGATACTATTTTTTGTTTTTTTAACTCCCAGTCTGATACTTTTGTTATGTAAAGAGGTATAGAAAAGACAGGAAATAAAATTTCACTTGTCATGTTGCTAATCCGATTACTCCGTAGATGAAATCAGTATCATCTTTACATTTTATTTCATACATTGTTGATGCTGGAATTATAATTGCTTTATCTTTTATAAAAAGAGATAATACTCTTGAATTATATATATTTGGATTTGTAGCTCTTATTTTTACCTGGGAAAGGATGGCATTTGGATTATAGATGTCAACTGTTTGATCCTCACCACACGTTAAAGGAAAAATAATAGCATAAGTGCTGTCTAGAGTTTTATTAAAATTTCTACAATTTCCTTTTTTTATTTTGTTTATAACTCCCCACGACATTCTAGAGCAATTTTTAACTTCTAATTTCAAAAAATATTCTGTCATTAGATTTTCTACAAAAAAATCTACTATCTTTTGATACTTTTCTCTATCAAAGACGTTGCAATATATATTTGAATCTAAAAGATTTTCTTCTGTTGTAAAGAACTCATCTTCTTCTTCATTTGATGCTTCTTCAAAAACTTCAAGTAATTCTTTTATTTCTTCTTCAAACATAGAATTATCAAAGTCCACTACTCCTATTGGAGTGGGGAATGCATTAATCAGTTCATTCATAACTATCGTTTAAACTTAACATACGAGGGGGAATCATTAACACCATCAAAAACATATTTTGGTATTCCAAACCAACCTGTGGCTATGTATTTAACTTCATCTCCAGTAACTGGTTCTCCACAATGGACATGCGTAAACTCTGCTGGCCATATTAACATCTTACCCTTTTCTGGAGAAATTTTCAACTTCTGATATGGAAATATAGTTTTTCCCGATTCTTCTACATCATTTAAATAAATCATCCAAGTTAAAATTCTATTCCTAGAACAAATATTAGAACTTTCATAATGAAGTTTTGAAAAATGTTGTCCGTCTTTATATCTTTGAATATTAAAGACGGATAAAAGGTTATATTCTTCGGAAAAAGATAAAGAAAAATATTTTTTTTGATATTCACGGTGCATATTGCATAATTCTAAAGACATTTCTTTAAAAAAGTCTTCTTGTATTATTCTTGCCCTAAAATCAAAAAGAGATAAAGATACATCAGTAGTATCTTTTACCTCTTTATCGACTTTTGCACCACTAACTGAACCACATACACCATCATTATGTTTCCAAGAATGAGATTCAAACCAGTCAATAATTTCATCACAAGTTTCCTTGCGTTTCATAAATTTAGTTTCTACAAAATTCATAATAATATAAAAATTATTAATTAAACATTTGCATTTTTTGCAGTTGATGGGACAGTATATCCAGCTGTATTAACGCCATAATCATCACCAGCAGTATATATTGCAGGAGCAGGTGCTGTTGATGAATTTATGCCTCTACCAAATCTAACGTAAATAAATCCAGGACCACCAGAACCACCAGTACCACCGCCATTATTGCTACTTCCATAATTAGAAAATCCTATAGGAGGTGCCGAAGCAGTATTGACTGGAATATTGTCTACAGGAGTAAATGCTGGGGAATTCTGACCTACAACATAAGTACCACCAGCTGGACCAGGAAAAGAAGCATATGTGGTTAAAGCACCAGCATCTAAACCAAACAGCTGAGATCCAGTTCTCGATGAGTTGCCAAAAGCACCATTACTTCCACATTTTCCACATCCACCGGCACCAGCATTAGCAGTTATATTAAAATTACCAAAGGATACGTTTGTGTTTCCACCACTTTGACCACCGCCGTCGTTAGATCTAGCAGGAGCACCATTACCACCTCCTCCAACGTTATAATTTATAACATCACCACCCGGAACAGTAGAAATACCAGAAACGGGTACACAAGCAATAGATATTGCACCACGTCCACCATTTCTTGCTTGCCCATTATCAAAGTCAACACCGCCGCCGCCACCACCAGAACCTGCCATGATTAAGACATGTGGACAATCTGGAGGAATTGGAATACTTCCAGATGCTGGTCCTGCAATTAAAGCTCCCTGAACTACTGCCTGAGTTGGAAGATCTGCTGGTGTCGCCCATTCGTGACTATAAACGAACTGTTGTACCTCGTCTATCCACCAGACACCATCGTACCCATCTGAATTTGTTCTATCAAAGTTTGCTGAAGTATTTGTTCCTATGAATCCGCCATTTCCGCCTGCCATGAGTTATACCTCCCTAGAATTACGAAATTTCTTCGTATGAAACAACAATTTCTAAATCCCCATTTGCACTTGCACTAGCACGCACTTCATCAGATTCTTCTAAATATAATCTGCTAGATTCTCCAACAATTACTACAGTAGTATCTGCTGGAACGTTTAAAGTCGTTGCTAAACTATAAGCGGCAGATTTTGAATTGTCGTAAAATTGAACAGTCGTATCGGCAGCATTATTGCCATCAATATTAGAAACCATTATATTATTCACTTTGTAAACTTTATTTGACGCGCAAGTTAAAATTCCTGAAACCGATGTATTTAATGGAGCACCGGTAGTTTGACCGTAGATTGACGATGCACTTAGTAAATCTGGAGCAGCCACAATTTTTTCCTCGTAAAGTGTACTTATTTATTATTAATTAAAAGACCAACGCATAAACGATGGCACTTCCGCCACCGCCACCACCGGCACTAATGTTTGCCGTATTTCCAGAAACCTCAATAGTTGTTCCTGAACCAACAAAATTTAATGCGGTAATACCGTAACCAATGTTATTTCCACCGGAGTTAATACCAACCCCTAGTCCTGAATTAATATTTACTAGATTTCTACTATCATCAATTACAGTTGTTCCTGAAATTTTAATAGCCATCTTCGTGTTCCTCCACTGGGCTTGGTTTTGTGTGATTACAACTGTTATTATTTAGACTTCAAGTCATTTATATCTTTTTTAAGTTCTTTAATTGCTTCAATCAAAACGCCAATAATACCATTATAATTTACTGATTTTGGATCAGTTTGAGCTACAAGTTCTGGTAAGACCTGCTCCAACTCTTGAGCGATTACACCATAAGAACCTTTTCCATTTTCTTTCCAATCAAAAGAAACTCCACGAAGTTGATCTACAATATCTAATGAGTTTTCAACTGTATGAATATTAGTTTTTAAACTTTCATCAGATGTAGAGTTGAAGTTCGTTGCAGCTGCTTCACCAGTAGAAGGGTTAAAGGTAAATTTTGTGGTCGATACTTTAGATGCTGTAATAATTCCAGAAGTTGTCTGAGTAAATACTGGGAAAAATGTTTCATTAGTTGTTGTGTCATCAGCAACAGTTGATCCAGCACCAGTAAGTCCAGAACCATCACCTACAAAAGAAGTAGCAGTTATAACACCAGAAGCATTAATATTTGTTGGTGTAAAGTTAATAATAGACCCATTAGTACTATCAAAAGTTGTAATAGTAGCAGCAGTACCAGTAAGACTTGTTATAGTACCATTAGTAATAGTGGCATTTGTACTATCAAAAGTTGTAATAGTAGCAGCAGTTCCCGTTAAATTAGTAACTGTACCATTAGTAACTGTACCATTAGTAATAGTGGCATTTGTACTATCAAAAGTTGTAATAGTAGCAGCAGTTCCCGTTAAATTAGTAACTGTACCATTAGTGGCAGTAAAATTAGTGCTATCCAGATTTGTAATAGTGGCAGCAGTACCAGTTAAGTTGGTAATAGTACCATTAGTAATAGTAGCAGCAGTTCCTGTTAAGTTGGTAACTGTGCCATTGGTAACTTCTGCGGTAGTAAATGTAGAAACACCCGTAATACTCATTCCAGTTGTGGAAGTATTACTAGTATCTAAAACAGTTTGAAGAAATGGATTGCCAGGAAGTCCTGTCAGTGAAGAACCATCACCATAAAGTTTATAAGCGGTAAGAATACCAACATTAAGAATAGTAGTATTATCACTCGGTACAACACTATTTGGATTTGTAGTTCCGACACCTACGGATCCAGTTGTATGGATCCCCGCATCATTTTTTATCCAATAAGAATTAGCACCAGGAACATCAACAAGTCCAGAACCATCACCTACAAAAGAAGTAGCAGTTATAACACCAGAAACATTGATATTTGTTGCTATAACATTGGTGATGTTAGCATCAGTGACATCAAGAGTTGTAATGGTGCCAGCAGTACCAGTTAAGTTGATAATATTGCCATTAGTGATAGTAGCAGCAGTACCAGTTAAGTTGGTAATAGTACCATTAGTGGCGGTAAAATTAGTAGTGTCAAGAGTTGTAATAGTGGCAGCAGTACCAGTTAAATTGGTAATAGTACCATTAGTGGTAATGCCGTTAGTGGTAGTAAAATCAGTGGTATCTAGATTTGTAATGGTAGCAGCAGTACCAGTTAAGTTGGTAATAGTACCATTAGTAAAAGTACCTGAAGTACCAGTTATGCTAGTAACAATACCATTAATAATATTAGCATTAGTAACAGTAATACTTGTAACTGTAGCAGCAGTACCAGTTAAATTATCAATATTAAAATTAGTTGCATCTAAGTGAAAAATTGTAGCAAAACCACTCACATTAAGATGAGTAGCGCCAATCGCACCTCTTACATCAAGAAGAACTTCTCCAATACTAGTACCAATGCCAACGGTTTTATCATCTTTACTTACTACAATAACATCTGTAGCAACTTCTATACCATTCTTGACTACAAAATTCTTATTGACTGCCATTTGGGTTCACTCTCCCCCAGGATTTTTTATTATTTATAAACTCAAACGACCTGGGAGAGCAATAGTAAATTGACCCGCAGTTCCAGAAGAACGACCGCCAGTTCTATTGGCAACAACACTTACACCGCTTACATATCCATTACCACCGCCGCCACCTGCTCTTGAATTAGGTGTCGCGGCATTACCACCTTCGCATCCACCACCGCCAGCACCATCATTGGAAGTTTGAGCATATCCACCATTATTTCTATGTGCAATACCTTCCTTAAATCCTCTAGAAATCAATGCTGACCCACTTATAGGAGATCCATTTACATTTAATGCAGAATTTCCATAATTACTACAAGGACTATAATTATTTTGCCAGAATCCAGGACCAACACAAAGATTATCACCAATGGTGCATCGGGAAGCTAGTCCACCAAAAATACTGCTCGGAGAAGAAGCACTACAATATGGATCTCCTCCAGGGAAGTATCCTAAAGAAGCGGCACCCTTGGTTCCTCCACGTCCTCCTCCAGAACCAGAACCACTTTGACCAGAAGATCCAGCACCACCCCCAGCACCACCATTTCCATTAGTTCCAGCACCACCGCCACCACCAACACAAGCAATTAATTTTGCTTTGTCGTAGATAAATGTTCCTCCGCCACCACCATTGGAACTTCCAGATAATGCTTTAATAATATATTCGTTATTTTTTCTCAAAGTAAATCTTACGATTGCTTGACCCCCTTTACCGCCAGAGTACGATCCTTTATTTGATCCAGCGCCTGCTTCTATCTTTATATCAACCTGGATATCTTCAAATGGTGAATAAATTTCCCAACTTCCTGAAGATCCAAATGTGAAAGTATTTAAGTCTCTATCTGAATAACTAATACTTGTTGAGTTACCACTTCTGCTACCCACTCTAATAATTTTTTGTGGAACAGTTGCCGTTAATGTTACAGTATTTGATTGTATAGAAGAAGGAACTGCTGTACAAGTAGTGCTAGAGTCAGAAACTATTACATAATAATTATCGGAACCTGCACTTGATGGAGTAATAGAAAGTGAACTTGACGTTGCTCCAGAGATAGCAGACCCATTTTTATACCACTGATAAGAAACAGGTCTACCGTCAGAAATACTAGCACCAACACTGAATGTTGCTGTCTCTCCAACAAATACAGATTGACTTGTTGGTTGCGAAGTAATCGAAAGCGATGGTGTTGGATCTATTACCGTTACAGAGTAGTTTGCAGTACTTGATTGTTTTGTTGTTGCTCCACTATAAGATACTCTAACATAAACATTGTTATTACCCTTTTGGTTTTCAAGTACCTTAAGCGTAAGAGTAGAACTTTGTGCTCCACTTACATTAGTTCCATTAGAAAGTGCAGAACCATTCAAATACCACTGATACTGAAGTGTTGATCCATTAGGATTATTTACAGAAGCACCAACACTGAAGTTAACAGAACCTCCACTACCAGTACATCTATTAAATGTTGCAGATCTAGATGATGGTTGAGATGTTATTATGATTTCTGGATTTGCCGGTGGAGGCGGAGCACCTGCAACACTAACATTTACTGAGGCAGATTTAGAACCTGCTGAGTTTGATGCTGTAATTCTAAATGTTCTTGATGAAGTTAGGTTGTTAAATGTTTTACTTCCATTCTTTGGAATAGAACCAAAGTTTGAAGTCACACTATCAGCATTAGTTGTTCTCCAAGTAATAGTTACAGATCCATTATACGAAAGATTTGTACTTGATGCAGATATACTTGCTGTTACTGGTGGTACTTCAACTTCTGCTGCTGCAGGATCAGAATTGGCAGATATTATTTGATTTCCATTTGTTCCATTTGATCTATTTTCGTATGCAGTGGATTCGTATTTTGCTTCCAAATAAAATTTTCTATTACTATCTCCAGGACTTTGAAGATCACTAAGAGTTAGTGTATTTGTATTTGTTCCAGAAAGTCTATTTCCATCAGATAATGCTCCCACACCAACCTCATACCATCTATAAGCAACATTACCATCATTAATAGTGGTTGCACCTGCTCCCAAAAAGGAAGCAGTCGCTACTCCGACCAGATTAACTGTATCACCAGGATCACC
>Ga0213866_10001680_pt1 | contig 16221 bp, 15 predicted proteins | sample PICome_11_FD_160079 | JGI IMG/M metagenome (GOLD analysis project Ga0213866, IMG submission 160079) | Coastal seawater microbial communities near Pivers Island, North Carolina, United States - PICO284 | ecosystem: Environmental > Aquatic > Marine > Coastal | place: USA: North Carolina...
AGAGGGTTACCAACATCACGGCGGGCAGGGCCAGCTGCGGCGTGGTGAGAAAACCAATCGGGCTGAAGGCATCGCCGAGCAGCGCGCTCAACCATCCATTGATCAGGCCGTTCTCGGCATACAGCCAGCGAAAGGCGATCGCTGCAACAACGATCGACACCAACACAGGGGTATAAAACGCACCCCGCAGCAGGGTGCGACCCGGCAGACCCTGGTTGACCAACACCGCAAGTGCCAAGGCCCCCAGAACGATGGGCGGCACCACACCGATCAGATACAGAAATGTGGTGACCAGCACCTGACGGGCCATCGGATCCGACAGCAAGCGCTGAACGTTGGCCAAACCGACAAAACGCAAGGGCTCACTGACGTCCAGCCCCGTGGCGGTGAAGCTCATCACCAGGGCCATCAAGGCCGGGATCAGCACCGACAGACTGATCAGAATCACTGCCGGCAGCAGGAACGCCCAGGCCGAAACGGAGTTGCGCACTGATCTCTCGTGCACTGGACCAGCGACACTGTTGCGAGAGTAGGTGGGTTCCAACGGTTTCATGACCACAATCACCCCGTTGCATCACATCCGCGTTGCACTGGAGCGCAACCCCTACGACGTGGTGATTGGAGCCGGCGGCCTGGCCAGGCTTGGCCAGCAGATGTTGAAAGCGGGAGTGCAGCCTGGTCGGCGTGTGCTGGTGGTCAGCAACCCGGATGTCGCCAGCCCCTATGGCGATGCCTGCCTGAACAGCCTCAAAGAGGCCGGCTTCAGCGTGGAACTGCTGGTGATTGACGCCGGCGAACACCAGAAGACGCCCGCCACGGTGGCCGCCATTCACGACGCGGCCTACGGCAGCAAGCTCGAACGGAGCTCGTTGATGGTGGCCCTCGGCGGCGGCGTTGTGGGGGACATGACCGGTTTTGCGGCAGCCACCTGGCTGCGGGGCATTCAGGTGGTGCAGGTGCCCACAACCCTGCTGGCCATGGTGGATGCGTCGATCGGTGGCAAGACCGGGGTCAACCATCCCCGCGGCAAAAACTTGATCGGTGCCTTTCACCAGCCGCGCCTGGTGCTGATCGATCCTTCCACCCTGAACACCCTGCCCGAACGCGAATTCCGGGCGGGCATGGCTGAGGTGATCAAATACGGAATCCTTGGCGACACCGCGCTGTTCGAAGAACTGGAGGCATGCTCAGACCCGAGCACACCGGCTGGGCTTGGGGCTGAACGCTTGAGCTCGATCCTGCAGCGATCGGCCGCGGCCAAAGCCAGGGTGGTGGCGGCAGATGAGAAGGAGGGGGGGTTACGAGCAATCCTGAATTACGGCCATACCTTCGGCCATGTGGTGGAGACCCTCTGCGGCTATGGCACCTGGCTGCATGGCGAGGCGGTCGCCATCGGCATGGTGGCGGTGGGCGAGCTCGCCGTGCTGCGGGGAAGCTGGAATCGCGACGACGCCGAGCGACAACGCCGGCTGATCGAAAGCGCCGGTCTGCCGACCGCCTGGCCCGATCTTTCAGCAGAGGCGGTGCTGGACAGCTTGCAGGGCGACAAAAAGGTGCGCGACGGTCGGTTGCGCTTTGTGATGCCCACAAGCATCGGATCCGTCGAGATTCGCGATGACGTCAGTCGCGACGAGATTCTGAGCTGTCTGGAGCAGCTGCGAGGCTGAAACCCCCTTCAGGCACTCCGCGTAGATAGGAGAGCCAGCGGAAGCCACCAAGGCCGGCAGGGTCCACCAGCCGGAGCAGGGCTTCGCGGCGCTGCAGGGCTTCCGCCAGGTGTTGGCCCGGCAGCTGCTGCAGCCCATGCAGGCGCTGCGCAAGACCCAAGGCGAGCAGAGCTTCCCCCTGCTTGGCCTGATCACCCGCCGCCCAGCCGTTGCGCTCTGCGGCTTCATCCACCACCTCGATGCAGAGGTGTGCGGTCAGATCCTGTTCGCCGGGCTGATCCAAGGGCGACAGCCCCGCCTGCTGAGAGCGGACAGCCATCAGGGTGCCCTGCGAACGCCTGGCGGTGTAATAACGATGCGCCTCCAGGGCGTAATCAATCACCAGCAGCACGCCGGCATCCACAGCGGCGGCCACTGCAGCAAACCACTCGGGCAGTGCACTGTTCCACTCCGTGGTCCACCCCTCCTCGGCATCGGGGGGAGGCAATTGGATACCGCCATGGCTGCACACATGATCGATCTCCTCACGCAAACCATCGGGCAAGGACCGATGCGTCGTGCGCAGGCCTTCGGTTGGATCAAGCTCCACCCACTCCTGTTGAAGGGATCCACCGCGCCACACCACTCGCTCCACCGGCAGCGCGTCCAGCAGTTCATGGGCGATCACAACCCCCTGCACCGGAGCGCTCCGCAACTGTTCAAGAGAGCACCAACGCACCGGCAGGTCATCCACCTGCTGCAGCAGAGCCTGCTGACGCTCACGCATGCCGGAATTGACCTCCACCAGGACCAGCTCGATCCGAGCCAGCAGCTCTGGATCGGAACCACGCAGGGCAGCGACGAGATCCCGGGCCAAATGACCTTCGCCAGGGCCGATTTCCACGATCGACAGGCGTTGATCAGAATCCGTCCGGGGAACCGCAGCCAGCCAGGCCAGAAGTTGGGGTGCCAGCAAAGCGGCAAAGTCGCTTCCCAGAGAGGGAGATGTGACGAAATCACCCTGGGCGCCGATGCGTGCGCGGCCTGAGCCGTAATAACCGTGCTCAGGCTCATTCAGGGCCAGATCCATGAATCTGGAGAAGGGAACGGCACCCCCCGCCTGTTGCAGATGCGTTGCCAACCAGTCGGGACAGGACGCAGCCATCGGTTCCATTGGAGAGAATGCCGGTCGCTGCAGCAGTTCCATGGGAACACATCGGATCCGACACCTGTGGAGCCTCGTCGTGGTGGCTCTGGTCAGCCTGGGTGTTCTGGTGACCCCGGCTGAGGCCTACGACAACCCGGAGCTGCTGCCAGATCACCCGACTCCGGTGATCGACCTCGCCAAGGTGTTCAGCGACACCCAAAGGGCCCAGCTGGAGGCATCCCTGGCGGAGGTGGAGGAACGCACCGGCTGGAAAATGCGGGTGTTAACCCAGTACGAGCGCACACCAGGCCTGGCCATACGCGAGTTCTGGGGGCTGGATGAAAGCAGCCTGCTGCTGGTGGCCGACCCCCGTGGCGGCAACCTGCTGAACTTCAACGTTGGTGATGCCTACTTCGCGATGATGCCGCGCACCTACTGGGTGGAGCTGCAGACCCGCTACGGCAACCAGTACTACGTGAAGGACCACGGCGAAGACGGAGCCGTGCTGGATGCCCTCAATGCCGTGGAGATCTGTCTGGACCGAGGCGGCTGTCAGGTGGTGCCTGGTCTTCCCCAGGAACAATGGCTTTGGACGCTGACCACCTCAATCTTTGGCGGCTTGATTGCGGGCTTTGCGGCCTACCCCCGCAAGGAGGACGAGACCATCGCCTGGGCCTGGTTGCTGCTGCTCTCACCGCTCTGGCTGATGCTGTTTGGCGTCTTCGGCATCGCCCCCGTGGTGACACGCACCTCAGAGGTGTTGCCGTTGCTGAGAAACGGTGTTGGCTTCCTCGCGGGAGGCATTGCCGCTTACCTCATTGCCCAGGCCACAGTTGGTCGCAAGCTTCAAAACGACACCGATGGATAGCGGACGTAAAGCTTCTCTCAGAGCCGGGTGGCGCAATCGATGCGTGACCCTGTGCACAGCTCGGGAGGAGCAACGAGGGCCTGTCGTTTGAGGTCGCGCAAGCGACGCAGTTCAGCCAGATTCACGTCGTAGAACGACCTCAGTCGGGAGTATTTCTTGACGGGCTGGCCGTAGTAGCTGCGGCCGGCGAGGGTGGGGAACGACGCCCACTCGGGAGCGAGCTTGGCCGCGAGCACGGGGCTGAGAACACCGGTGTCGGTCAGACCCAGAGCTTTGCGCCGCTGAATCAGAAACAACGCGCCCTGATCTTGAGCCTCGGGGCCGAAACCACGCACACCAATGCTGCGCTGGACCAGATCCCAGGTAAAGGGCATGAACTGGTAGGCACCGGCGGCAGCACTGGCGTAGCGGGAGCTGTAGATCACGCGATTGGGGTGCCGGTCGAGGGAGGGCATCAAGCCACCACCGAACATCACCCGGTAACCCACATCAAAACCACCTTTCCAGGTGCCTTCAGCAAAGCGAATCGTGTTGAGCATCGCCCGACGCTCGGGCGTGATCACATAAGGAATCGCCAGGCTGGGCTGAAAATCCGAGGCATGGACCAACTGGGCCCGCGACGCACTGGGAAGCAGACCTGCCTGGGCAGGCAAAAACGAAAAGGCAACAGGCAAAGCTCCGACGATCACGGCCGCTGAACACGTCTGACGACCGATGAATGCAGAGATAGCCATAAAGAGCGTTCAAAGAGCATGCCCTCAAAAGAGGACGAAGAGCAGATCAGAAGCGGATGAAATGCTCAGGCGGAATTAAATTCCGCTCGACGTACCTTCTCGAACCAAGGGTTCAAAGCAATAGGTATATATGCCAGTCAAATAATCGACCAAGCCATCAAAAAGCGGGCAAATCAGCCTAAAAATGTGTTTAAAAATACCGAAAATCAAAAGTAGCCTTCGGCCCAATTCACCAGTTGCTGAGCGGCCTCTGAGGCACCAAATGCAGAAAGAGGTGCATCGCTCGGCGGCAACAAGGGCTGGTCCAGCTGCCATGCCCCGACATCGAGCTCCAGCCGACTGAGGCATCGATGCTGGCCGTGCCGTTGCAGACCCTCCATCAACACCGACGCTTCAGCGAATCCGCTGCGCTCAACCACGTGCATCCCAACGCCAAGAGCCATCGCCTCGCAAAAGCTGCTGAAACCGGGCTTGCCCACAAAACGGGAGCAACGGCCGAGCACATCGAGGGGCCGAACCCCGTCGGGCAAAACCGTGAGATTGGGGAGCTCAGCCAGCTCAGGCTGTTCCGAGGAGACGGCTGAGGCCGGAAGCAGGAAATGGTGGTTGGGCCAAAGCTCAAACAGATCGCTAGAGATGGAAAGGCCAAGGCCTCCAAAGCCCACCATCACCAGCGGAGCGTCCTGGGGATCCAAACAATCTTGGAGATCCTTCGGGATGGCCCGGGGCCTACCGCAGACCAACCCGAGCCTCCGCTCGGGCAAACCCCAGTTCATCGGTAAATCAAACGGACAGCGCAAGAGCAGATCGCCACTGCAATAAGCCTCAGCTGCCTCATCGGCCCAGCCTTGAAACGCTGGGCCTAAGGGGGCATAGATGTCATCCCATCCGAAATTGCTCATCCACACCAGAGGCGCCTCGAGGCGCTGGGCGAGAGCTGCAGCGGCCGGGGGAATGTCCCCGACGATCAACAGCGGCTGCCCCTGCGACGCCAGCCAATTGGCCTCGGCCTCGATCAGATGCGGCACCCCTTGGTGCAGCTGATCCAAGGCGTTGAGGGTGGCGGCCTGATTCACACCGAGAGCATCAGCCTGCACCATGCCCACATCCCACTGACAGGGACGCTGCTGAATCGACGCATCCCCCAGCAGAAGGCTCAGCACAGCAGCTGGAAGCCCCGAACTCATCACCAGCGTCCATTCGGGACGGAGACGTCGTAACTCCTGCAGAACGGCAGCATCGCGGGCCGCATGGCCAAAGCCATGGCTGCTGCTGCAGATGTAGATCAGCACGTCAACGGAACATCCATGGGCAGCTGCTCCTGATGGATCAGCTCAGCATCGGGGGTGTACCAGCGATGGGACAGCTGCGAAAGACGGGAGCCCTGGAATTCAGCCCAGGAGAGGTGCAGCACTGGGCGACCTTGCCCATCAAGACCGGAACGCGGCACACAGGCGGCGTTGATCAACGCCGTTCCGTGGCGGTGGCGCAGCAGGTTCTGACGAAACCCTGAGCCCCGTTTGAGGGCATGGTGCATGTGGCCAAAGATCACCAGATCCGCTGGTCGATCCTTGGCCATGCGATCCAATGCAAGGGCCAGATCCTGATCACCCCAATCGACCGCTGGCGTCTTCCAGTCCCGCCCACAGGGACTGATGGCATCGGATCCCAGGCCGGAGGGTCCGCAATGAGCCATCACGATCAAAGGCTGATCAGCGGGAACATCTGCTGCAGCCTGCACGATCCGATCGGCTGAAGCCTCCAGCGACACCGGGCCGTACACCGCTTCGACGGCTTTGGAGAGATGAAAACCACCACCTGCACTGCAGGGACGCGCACCCACGATTGTCAAAGGGAGCTCGGGCCATTGGATGGCCCGCCAGGCGCAGTGGAGATCGCCGAGCACGGCAAGTTGCTGCTCAAGGATGCCGCCACTGCGGTCCCGGCCTCGGTCATGGTTCCCCAAGATCACGGCCACCGGGAACGGCAGCTGGGTGATCCTGCGCGTTAATCGCAGGTCTCCATCGGCGAGATCGCCAACAAACAGAACAGCATCAGGATTAAGACGCTGCAGCAGCTGCTCATCTGCGTCGCCCCAGGCGCCGTGCAGATCACCGGCAATGGCAAGTCGCAGGTGCTTCAGAGCGAATGCCTAGGCTGTGGCCATCCTGCCCCCAAAACGGTCCTGATGAGCGCTGACACCGCCCTTGTTGCGGCGATCAAACAGCTTCGCCAGGAACGCAATGCCGTGATCCTGGCGCACTATTACCAGGAGCCGGAGATTCAGGACATCGCCGACTTCGTGGGCGACTCCTTGGAGTTATCGCGCAAAGCAGCCAGCACCGATGCAGACGTGATCGTGTTCTGCGGTGTGCACTTCATGGCGGAGACCGCCAAGATTCTCAGCCCGGAGAAAACAGTGGTCCTTCCGGACCTGGATGCTGGCTGCTCCTTGGCGGATGACTGTCCTGCAGACGACTTCGCCCGTTTTCGTGGGGAGCATCCCGACCACGTCGTGGTGAGCTACATCAACTGCACGGCAGCAGTGAAAGCGCAGAGCGATCTGATCTGCACCAGCAGCAATGCCGTGGATCTGGTGAACCAATTGCCATCGGATCAACCGGTGCTGTTCGCCCCCGATCAGAACCTTGGGCGCTGGGTTCAGCAACAGAGCGGTCGCGAGCTGACCCTCTGGCCGGGACGCTGCATTGTTCACGAAACCTTCAGCGAAGAGGCCGTGCTTGCCCTCAAGCACGAACACCCTTCGGCGGAAGTCATCGCCCACCCCGAATGCCAGCAGAACCTGCTGGACCTGGCGGACTTCATTGGATCCACCAGCAAGCTGTTGAATTACGCCGAACAAAGCTCCTGCAATAGCTTCATCGTTCTGACGGAACCGGGGATCCTGCACCAGATGCAGCAACGGGTTCCTGAGAAAACCCTGCTCGATGTGCCGGGTCTTGATGGTTGCAGCTGCAACGCCTGCCCCTACATGCGGCTCAACACCCTGGAGAAACTGAAGACCTGCCTAGAGACCCTCACGCCTGCGATCGACATGGACGAATCGCTGCGCCTGAAGGCCCTGAAACCCATGCAACGCATGCTTGAGATGAGCCGGTGAAGCCTGATCGGGCGACCATCCGCTTCTCTAAGAAGTGGTGTGCACTGGCCATCGGGGTGCTCCTCACAGCCTGCGCAACGCTGAGCGAGCAAGAACGGAAAGCGTTCATCTGTGGGGAATGGAAACGAGGCACAAAAAATGGGGCTCAGCTCGAAGCGACCTACTCGATCGCTACGGGCAAGCCATTGACACTCCGCTCGGGGGGACCACGGACTGGAGTCCGCTACATCGATGGCGATCTCAAACAGCTTGCAGATGAAGTCGACGCAGCTTGTGACGTCGAATCCATCCGCTTGGAATAAATTTTCAAGACCTAAAACACCGTGTTGAGGAGCGTCCTGTGAGCCGAATCAGAGGCGTCGACGTCCTGGCCTGTTTGGCTCTCGTCGCAGGGGGGGGAAGCCTGAAGGTGGCTGCACAACCCTGGAACCAACCGATCCCCGAACCCGCAACGGAATCCACAGCACAAACGATCCAATTGGCTGATCAGCTCAATGCCGTTGACGCCAAGTTTTTTGGTGCGCACTGGTGCCCAGCCTGCAAGAAGCAAATGAAACTCTTCGGCAAACAGGCTGGCCGGCGGCTGAACTACGTGGAATGCGGTCTGCCCGAAAAATATCCAGACCAGGTGCGCCAGTGCAGGGATGCCCAGATTCAATCCATCCCCACATGGACACGACCAGGATCTGCGCGATTGGAGGGTGTTCAGTCGATCAACACCCTCGAACACTGGAGTGGTCTCAATCCTTAAAGCCAGAACTGAGTCACTTCTTACGGCAATAGCCAGCACCAACATTCATCCAACCGGAGGGGCACGCTTCACCGTTGGTGGGCCTCATCTCGTAATAGATGGGTGACGTACAGGTTGTGCCCAGGGTGTTGACGTAACCCAAGGGGCATTGGTTGTGGCCTTGTGCCTTGGGGATTTTTTTCTGAGCCAAAGCTGAACTGGGCACAACCAGGGCTGAAACAAACAGAGCAGCAGCGAGAAGCTTCATTGCAAGAGGGAGAGACGCGCTCAAGTTACGGAGCTTCCAGACTGTCTGCAGCGATCAGCAGCCGAGCTTGATCGAACGCACGCCCGAAGGGTTGTATTGCCAAGCGGCCAAGGCCTGGATCGATCCATGGCGCCCGGTTCCCAGGGCCCTGATCACCCACGCCCATGCCGATCATGCAAGGCCCGGATGCGGGGAATACTGGGCCGTGGCCTCCAGTGAAGGGGTTCTGCGCCAGAGGCTCGGCCAGGACATCACGCTTCACCCGGTGGCCTACGGCGAAGAACACTGGCTGGGCCAGTGCAAGGTGTCGTTTCACAGCGCCGGACACGTGCTCGGTTCAGCGCAGATCCGCCTGGAATCGGAGGGTGAGGTGTGGGTGGTGAGCGGTGATTACAAACGGGATAACGACCCCAGCTGCGCACCCTTTGAACCGGTGCGCTGCGATGTGCTGATCACCGAAGCCACTTTCGGGATGCCGATCTATCGCTGGCAAAGCGGGGCCGAGATCGCTCAAGACATCCATGCCTGGTGGAGCAGTGATCGAAGCAGGCCGTCACTCCTGTTCTGCTATGCATTCGGCAAGGCTCAACGGTTGCTGGCCGAACTCAAGGCCATCGGCGTGGAGGAGGAAGTGCTGCTGCACGGCGCCGTCGAAACCGTGACGCGTCACTACCGCGAGGCGGGTGTTCCCATGACCCCAAGTCGTCCCGTCAGCGAACTGCCCCGCAAGGATCCGCTCCACGGACGATTGATCCTTGCCCCGCCCTCGGCCCATCGATCCAGCTGGATGCGTCGCTTCAAGTCACCCCAAACCGGCTTTGCCTCCGGCTGGATGGCGGTGCGCGGCGCCCGGAGACGGCGGGGCTACGAGCGGGGGTTCGTGCTGAGTGACCATGCCGACTGGCCTGGGCTGCTCAAGACCGTTCGCGACAGCGGCGCCCGCAAGGTGTACGTCACCCATGGGCAAAGCGACGTTCTGGCTCGCTATCTGCGGGAGGTGGAGGGAATCGACGCAGAGCCGCTGGAAACCCTGTTCGAAGGGGAATCGGATTAAAACTTGGCGATCCCGTCTGGCATCTCGGGAAGGTTCAAGTTCGCTTCACGGCCTTCAATCGCGGCATTGAGTGACTCGATCATCATGGCGTTGCCGCTGTCTTTGATGGCCTCAAGAGCTTTCTGCAGGCGACGTCGACGATCAGAAGGATCCTCAGGGGTTGCCGAACCAGCTGCAGAAGCAACGAAAGACGCGGCGGACGGAGTAGCGCGCACGCTGCTGAGTTGTTGCGCCAGGTTGTCCCAAAGGAGTGCCATCCAGCCAATTCGAGAAGCTGTGGATCAGGTCAACACAGGGGCCGACTGGATCGCCAGCTCTGCTCACAAAATGTCTTGTCAGGATGGCGGGACTGTTGAAGCATCCCGTTCCAGCGCGCATGCGTGCCTTTCAAGACCTGTTCAATCAGCTGGATCAGGTCACCGGCACCAAGGCCAAGGTGCAGGCGCTCGTGGTGCACTTTCAAGCCGTTCCCCCTGGGGAGGCCGCCTGGGCGTTGACGCTGTTGTTGGGCAAACGCCGCCGTCGCTTGATCACCGGTCGCCGACTGCGCGACATCCTGCGGGACCGTGGCGGGCTTCCGGATTGGCTGATCGACGACTGCTACGGCCAGGTGGGCGACTCAGCCGAAACCATCAGCCTTTTGTGGCCGGCCGTGCAGGCGCGGGTTGAAGCAACCGATCCGGATCTGCCCAAAAGTGAAGGGGACATGCCCCTGAGCTGGTGGATGGACACCCTGCTCCCCGCCATCAGCGCCAAAAACGATGACGAGCAGGCCAATGCGGTGATCTGGCTGTGGCATCGAACCCCGCTCGACCAGCACTTCATCGTCAACAAACTGCTCACGGGAGGGTTCCGTGTCGGCGTGTCGACGGGCCTGATCAGCCGCGCCATCGCTGAGGCGTTTGATCTCGAGGAAAGCCTGGTGGTGCAACGGCTGATGGGCGGATTTGAACCATCTGCCCAACGCTTCAGGCAACTCACCGCCAGCCCGTCCGCAGATGAACACCGTTCCAGTGGCACCCCTTACCCCTTTTATCTCGCCAGTCCCCTGGAGCCCGAACGACTGCGGGAGACATCCGCAAACGAATGGCAACTTGAGTGGAAATGGGATGGGATCCGCGGTCAACTGATTCACCGCGGTTCCGGCATCTACCTCTGGAGCCGTGGAGAAGAACTGGTCAACGAGAGCTTCCCTGAGCTGGTTGAAGTGGCTCAGGCCTTGCCGTCAGGAAGCGTTCTGGACGGCGAACTGATCTGCTGGCAAGAGAACGCGACAAAACCACTTGGCTTTGATCAGCTGCAACGCCGCCTCGGCCGCAAAACCGTTGGGGCAACATTGAAGCGCGACTGCCCGATGCGGTTCATCGCCTACGACCTGCTGGAACATCAGGGCACTGACATTCGCCAGTTGGGATTACGGCAGCGTCAGCAGCATCTGGCTCAGCTGCTGAGCAGGATCGAGCATCCCGAGTCGTGGCGGTTGAAACAGAGCCCATCCTGGTCGATCGACACTTGGGACGAGCTGGAGAAACAACGGAACCTGGCCCGTCAACACAACGCCGAAGGGCTAATGCTCAAGCAAGCGGATTCGCCTTATCTCAGCGGGCGCAAACGCGGCAACTGGTGGAAACACAAGCTGGAGCCGATGACCCTCGATGCGGTGCTCCTCTATGCCCAGGCCGGAAGTGGGCGACGCGCCAACCTGTTCACCGATTACACCTTCGGCCTGTGGAGCAACACGGAAGAACCGCAGCTGGTGACCTTTGCCAAGGCTTATTCAGGTCTCAATGATGCCGAAATTCTCGAACTGGACCGCTGGATCCGCCGCAACACCCTGCAGCGTTTCGGGCCGGCACGATCGGTTAAGGCGGAGCTGGTGTTTGAGATCGGATTTGAAGGAATTCATCCTTCCAAACGCCATAAATCGGGCATCGCCGTTCGCTTCCCCAGAATCCTGCGTTGGCGCCGAGACAAGCCAGCCGAAGAGGCTGATTGCCTCAGCACCGCACAGACGTTGCTCAAGACCACATCCCCATAAAACGATCGTTCGGAGTCAGTTCGCCCTGTTCCAAAAACAATCAACAGCAATTCGCCCTTCCTGAGGAATCACAGTTTTACGGTTGATCAGATATTCAACGATTGGCTCACCATTCTCCTGAAAAACAATGAACTTGAAATTCAAGACCGATGCAACTGATCGGTTGAAACCAACCGTTGCCGTCCACGTGTTCTCATTGACGTATTCCATGCCATAAGCCTTCGCGTGATCCCAATGGCCCAGCTCGTCACAGTCACCAACAATGGCAATTGACTGACCTGGCTGAGTTTCAAATCCATTGATCTGGAACACAACCACCAAGGGAGCTTCGACAGGGACACCTTCAGCGCTAATCACCATGGCCGAATTGCCATGAACGCGATAACCCTGCAAACGACCTTGACTAATGCTGACTGGAAAACCAGTGATCAAACAAGTGTAGTTGCCATCTGGCATCTTGATGTTCTCAGCATCAACAAGATGATCTTCATCACTCTTGTTGACCATCACCATCACCGCCGAATCACGGAAATTACGGGTATAGAGATAGAAATTATCATTGATCCAGGCCGTGTGATGGGATCCAAGGGATAGAGCCTGATTACGGTGACGCAACTCAAGAAGCGTCTGGACCAACTTGAAGGAGTGACTCGACGTGTCCCAAGACTCCATCATTGGCCGGTTGTAGGGATCCTGACCACCATTGGTTGGATTGTTCAGATATTGCTCCGTTCCATAAAACAGACAAGGAACCCCCCGAAGCGTTGTCAGGAGAACAAGTGCTAGATCCAGCTTGCGGGAGTCAGGAACAATCGACAGGAACCGAGGCATGTCGTGGTTGTCGATGAACGTGACCAACTCATTAGCGCGTTGATACACATGGTCGTAGCTGAGCACCCGTTCCACCTGATGGAAACCACCGGGCTCCTGACCGGAAAAACAAAAACGAATGCCATCACAGAGACCGAAGTCAAGAATGGACATGCCGATATTATTTGCGTATTCAACGGAACGTTGCTCCCAAGGTTTACTGAAGCCGTACTCACCAAACATGAATAAGCCCGGCTTGTGAGCCTTCATCGCCGTGGTGAACTCCTGCCAGAACCAGATCGGCATGTGCTTGAGCGTGTCCACCCTCAATGCATCCACACCAGCGTCCAACCACATCTGAATCGCCGATTTGATGTAATTGCGGTAATGAATATTTTTTTCATTGAAAGTCGCCAATCCCATCATTTCCAGATGAATCAACTGATATTCATCTTCCCAATCAGTGATTTCACCTTCATGATAATAAAAGCCATTCTGATCATTGTTGAAATCAGCCAGGGGCTGACCATCATCAAGCACCACTCCCTTACTGCCGTTGATGTCTGGAGAACTATGGTTGCAGACGATGTCCAACACAACCTTGATGCCTGCAGCGTGACACGCATCAACCAACTGTTTCAAGGTTGGCGATTCTGAAATACTGGTCGACTCTCCAACCTTCACAAACCGAGGGTTGATGCGTTTGAAGTCGCGCGTCCAATACCCATGCATCGGTGCACGACTGAACTGCAAATCGCTGACTTGCTCAAAAAGAGGAGACAACCAAAGCGCCGTGACGCCAAGCTCCTTCAAGTAATCGATCTTATTAATAATCCCCTGGAGATTACCACCCCAGTACTTGCCCCAGTCTTGCTGTGTTTTATCAAACAATCCCTTTGCTTCTTCTGTTTCTGAACCTTCCTGATCTCCAGCAAGATCATGACCATCATTAAAGCGATCAACAATGAGGAAATAAATCACCTCAGACCTGAAGTCGACCGGTGCATCAAACAAATGCCGTTTAAGGTCGGCCACCACTGGGGAGGAAAGTTCAGCCACAACACCTGAGCCACTACCACCATGGTGGTCACAAAATCAGGATCCGGCTGTGGTGCTGCGAACTTTGATCGAATAAATACAAGGCATGGGCAACGCCTCAATGGGTTGGTGGTTCAACATCAGTTGACGTCAACTGAGCTTGTGCACGCGCTCGACCCGATCCGAGATTGGTTTGAACACCAAGGCTGGACGCCACTCCCCTTTCAGGAGGCCACCTGGAGGGCTTACCTCGAGGGCCGCAGCGGTCTGATCCAAGTGCCCACGGGGTCAGGCAAAACCTTCGCCGCTGTGATGGGACCGATGGCGCGGATGTTGGCGGAGGAGCAGCCGTTAAAAGGAATACGTCTCCTCTACATCACGCCATTGCGGGCCCTCAGCCGCGACTTGTCGCTGGCGATCCGCGAGCCGATCGAGGCGATGGGGTGGCCGATTCGGGTGGGGATCCGCAATGGCGACAGCAGCAGCACAGAACGCACCAAACAGCTCAAGGCACCGCCACAGATTCTGGTGACAACTCCGGAATCCCTCGCCCTGCTGCTCAGCAACGCCAAGGCAGAGGAGCTGTTTGGCCAACTCCAGACGGTCGTCCTCGATGAATGGCACGAGTTGATGGGCAGCAAACGGGGTAGCCAGACCGAGCTGTGCCTGAGCTGGTTGCGCCAGCTGCGTCCCCACCTCCAGACCTGGGCCATCAGTGCGACCATCGGCAACATCGAGCAGGCGGCGCGCCATGCCCTGGGGACGGCAGGCGAACCACAGCTGATCGGGGGCGCGCCAGCCCGCAGCACGGAGATTCAGAGCATCCTTCCGGACACGATCGATGGCTTCCCCTGGGCCGGACACCTCGGTTTACGGATGTACGAGGAGCTGGTGGCCCGCCTCAATCCCGGCATCAGCACCTTGCTGTTCACCAACACCCGCAATCAGTCGGAGCGTTGGCACCAGTGTCTGCGCTTCGCCTGCCCGGAAATGGAGGAGAGATTGGCCCTGCACCACAGCGCCATTGATCGCAGTGAGCGGGAAGCGATCGAGGCTTCCGTCAAGGCTGGCAACATTCGCTGGGTGGTCTGCACAAGCTCCCTGGACCTTGGGGTGGACTTCCAACCCGTGGAACAGGTGGTGCAGATCGGCAGCCCCAAGAATCTGGCGCGGCTGCTGCAGCGGGCGGGCCGGTCAGCGCATTTGCCCGGTGGAACATCCCAGGTGCTGTTCATGCCCACCAATGCACTGGAACTACTCGAACTCAGTGCCGTGCGGCGGGGGCTGGCGGAGGGTCTGGTGGAACAACGCAAGCCGCCGAAAGCCCCTTTGGATGTGCTGCTGCAGCACCTCACGGGGTTGGCCTGCGGCCCTGGCTTCAATCCCGAGCAGACCTTGCAGGCCGTGCGGAGCTGTGCGGCTTATGCCGATCTGAGCCAGGACGACTGGAACTGGTGCCTGATGTTCTTGGAGCAGGGCGGAGAATGCCTCGGGGCCTATCCCCGCTACCGCAAACTCGAGTGGGAGAAGGCAAGCCAGCGCTACCGGGTGCGAGAAAGTGCCACCGCACGCCTGCATCGGCTCAACGTGGGAACGATCACGGCCGCACCGGCGATCACGGTGCGGTTTGTGCGTGGTGCCGTGCTCGGCCATGTAGAGGAGACCTTCATCAGCCAGCTGAAACCGAAGGACGTGTTTTTCTTCTCCGGACGTCAGCTGGAATTCGTACGGCTGCGCGACATGACCGCCTACGTGAAGGTGAGCACCAAGAAAACACGCACTGTTCCCGCCTGGGCCGGGGGGCAGATGGCTCTCTCCGACCTGCTCACCCATCACCTCCGTCTGGAAGTGGACCGCGCCAGCCGCGGCGATCTTGATAACGCTGAACTACAGGCCCTGAAGCCCCTGTTTGAACGGCAACAGGACCTCTCCGTGCTGCCATCGGTTGGGCAACTATTGATCGAAACCTGCCGCACCCGGGAAGGCACGCATCTCTTCGCCTACCCCTTTGAGGGTCGCTTCGTGCATGAAGGCATTGGCTTCCTCTGGGCGTCACGGCTCACCCGTCTGGAGCGGGGCACGATCACGGTGTCGGTGAACGACTATGGCTTTGAGCTGTTGGCACCGAAGAGCTACCCGATGGCGGAGCTACTGGAAGATCACATTGATCTGCTGCTCGATCGCCAAAAGCTGGAGCGGGATCTGAAAAATGCGCTGAATCTTTCCGAGCTGCAACGGCGGCGCTTCCGCGCCATCGCCCAGATCGCTGGCCTGATGAACCGCGGCTTCCCTGGATCCAGCAAAAGCACCGGTCAACTTCAGATCAGTGCATCACTGCTGTTCGATGTGTTCACCCGCCACGAACCACAAAACCGCTTGCTGCTACAGGCACAACAGGAAGTGCTCAACGACCAGTTGGAAATCTCACGATTAGAGGCGGCCTTGGAGCGCGCTGCAACCCAGGAATGGCTGCATGTTGAAACACCGAGACCCAGCCCACTGGCCTTTCCACTGCTGGTGGAGCGGCTCAACAACAGGATGAGCAACGAATCCGTTTTGGAGCGGGTTCAGCGGATGAAGGATGAAGCGCTCAGACGAGAGGGTTAGCGAGCAACCAAAGAGGAAGGCCGCCCTCCCCGATGGAAAGACGGCCTAGCTCGCTCGTTGATGCATTGCAGTCGACCTCAACTTCAGTGTCTGATGCCTTGGAAAATCTTCTCCAGCAATGGAACTGAGACAGGAAGGTCGAAGCGGCTGGCTTGTGGCA
>Ga0213866_10001681_pt1 | contig 16220 bp, 15 predicted proteins | sample PICome_11_FD_160079 | JGI IMG/M metagenome (GOLD analysis project Ga0213866, IMG submission 160079) | Coastal seawater microbial communities near Pivers Island, North Carolina, United States - PICO284 | ecosystem: Environmental > Aquatic > Marine > Coastal | place: USA: North Carolina...
CCTTTGCCGATGGGGCATGAAGAAAAGTGAATCTCGACAGAGAAGGTGAGAAAAGATGCGAGTCTTGCATGATTCCGAACATCGCATGCGAAAAGAGGCAGACCTGTCGGCTTCGGTCGAATAACAATCAGCTGATGACTTCGTAGATCACGATGCGTCCCCATTTTTTTTCTTCGCTGGGGCGGCCTTGATTGGCGCCGCCAGCGAGGTAGAGGGTTTTACCATCGGGGGTGAAGGTGGAGGCGGAGATGCGGAAGCCGACGTTTTGGTGATGGAGCTTTGAACCGCTCTCGTGGTCGAAGAGGGCCGCGTTCCAGTCACCTTTGAAAATGCGACCGGCCATAATGAAAAATTTTCCGCCGGGGTGAAAAGCGAGGGTTTCCATGAGGCCTTCGCCGATTTCGGAGTCAGCTGCGGCGGCTTCTTTTTTTACTCCATCTTTCCAGGTGAACTTTTGCCAGAGCTGTTTGCCATTGCCGGCGGCGGGGTCGGTGGTGGAGCCCATACCGGCGAGGTAGAGGGATTGGTCATCGGGAGCGAAGTGGAGGGCGAAGACGCCGCCGGTGTAGTAGTGGCCCTTGATGATGCCCCAGCCGGTGAAGTCGGGGGTTTTAATTCGCGCGATTTCCTTGCCGTTCTGTGAGAGGTCCCAGAGGATGACTTCACCCGTCAGATTGCCGGCGGCGAGGAGTTTCCCGTTGTTGGAAAAGGCGACGGATTGGACCGGTGGGGTGTGGGGGAATGAATGACGGAGTTCGCCGGTCTCGATGTCAAAGACTTTGACGGAGGGTTCGGTTTCGGGAGCGGGTTCGTATTTGTAGCCGCCGCAAAGGTATTGCCCGGTGGTGGTGGCGAGGAGCGAGCCGCCGGGTGAGAGGCGGCTTTGCCAGGACCAAAAATTGTGGGCCTTGACGGTTTTTGTTTCCTTCTTCTCAGCGGGATCGATCCATTTGAGATCGCCATCGTAACTGCCGGAGATGAGGGTGTTCCGGGCTGCGGACCAGTTGACGCCGGAGGCGTAGTTGTCGTGCCGGGCGATTTCCTTGTAGGCCTCGCCGAGGAGTTTCAACTTGGCGGAGACTTCGTAAATGCCGCCGTCGAGGCAGGCGGCGTAAATCTGGTTGTCCTTGCCGAGGGTGAGGTCGAGGACGTGGCTGGGGAGCTTGATCTCCTTTGCCTTCTTGAGCGATGGAGAGTTCATGAGAGGATTTGTTTGATGGGGTCGGCTTTGTTTTCGACGTGGTGGAAGGTAGGAAAGCCGGGGATGTTGAACTCGGCGTGGGGGTCGATGCCGAGAGCTGAGAAGATGGTGGCGAAGAGGTTTTCCTCGTTGAAGGGATTGTCGGTCACCTCCGCTCCGTATTTGTCGGTGGCTCCGACGAGGGCGCCGCCCTGAACGCCGCCGCCGGTCATGGCGAGAGACCAGGCGTCGGGGAAGTGGTCGCGGCCACGGGCCTGGTTGATCCATGGGGAGCGTCCGAACTCTCCCATGGCGATGACAAGGGTATCCTCGAGCATGCCTCGGTCTTCAAGGTCTTTGGTGAGTTGGAAGATGATGTTGTCGAGGTCGGGAACGACCATTTGATAGATCTCGTGGTTGAAGACGTGGCTGTCCCACGGCATGCCATTGGCGACCATGACGAAGGGGGCGCCTTCTTCGACGAGGGTGCGGGCGAGGAGGGCGTGTTGGCCGAAGGCGCCGGAGCCGTAGCGGTCGCGGTCTGCCCGGGGGATACGCTCAAGATCGAAAAGATGGGCGCAGCTCATGAGCCCGTTGACGCGCTCAAAGGTGGCGTTCCAGGAGCCTGCTGCCGCTGATCTACGGTCATTTTCGTACTTCTTGCTGAAGAATTTGCGGAGGGCTTCGCGGGCTTCGTGGTCATCCTCGGTGATGGAGTCGAGCCTATGTGCGTCTGGGATTTTGAATTCGCCGCCAACGCGGACTGGAGAGTATTCCGCGCCAAGCCAGCCGGCCCAGTTACCGGCTTTGAAGCCTTTGAATTCGTTGCCCTCGGGGCAGGGATCGAGAAGGATGAAGTTGGGGATTTTGGACTCGAGTTGGCCGAGTTGTTGCGCAAGGACCGAGCCGAGGGTGGGTCGGGTGAACGGCGGGCGTGGGGCGTGGCCGCGTTGGAGGAGGTTGATGCCTTCGGTGTGCTCCTTGGCGGTTGTTTTCATCGAGCGGATGACGGCGAGCTTGTCGGCGATGGAGGCGCACTTCGGCATGAGTTCCGAGAAGTGGGTGCCGGGGACCTTGGTGGAGATGCTTTTAAAGGGGCCGCCGGTGGTGGTTCCGGGTTTTGGGTCCCAAGTTTCGAACTGGGATGGGCCGCCGCAGAGCCATAAGAGGATGCAGTGCTTTTGCTTTTTCTTTGCTATCTGGGCAAAGGCGGGGGCACCGAAAAGGCCGGCGAAACTCATGCTGGAGATCGTGCCGGCGGAGAGGCCCTGGAGGAACTTGCGGCGGTGGATGTTGTGGTCCGGAGAGCCGCAGTTTTGAGATGGATCTGGCTTAGGCATTAGTGGTTGATGCGGAATTCGGCACTGGTGAGGAGGGCCCAGCAGAATTGGGTGATAGAGGAGGGGGTCTTGGCTTCCACGAAGGAGAGGGAGCGTTCTTTTTCTTCTTCGTCGGGTTCACGGGTGAGGATATTTAGAAAGGTTTCCCGGACGAGGACTTGGGGATCCTCTATACCCTTTAGTTTGTCGAGAAGGGGTGAGTCCGCGATGAGTTTTTCGAAGAGCGGACCGTTGGTCAGGAACATGGTTTGTTGAACGGAGGGGGAGAAGTTCTCGGCGAAAAGGTCGGGGAAGATCTTGGCGAGCTGGTTTCGGAGGGTCTTGTCGTTTGGCTCTTCGTGGCCCAGGGCGATGCGGAGGGAGCGGGTGAGGGCTTCGGCGGAGAGTGGTTTGTCGAGGGCGCGGGCGAAAAAGGAATCGAGCGGTGGTTGTCCGGCAGAGGGGGCGGGGCGGGAATTGAGTTGGTAGGGAGTGGACTTGGCTATTTGGCGGATGAGGCGTCGGAGATTGTAGCCGTTCTTTTCAAAATCACGGGCGAGCCATGCGAGGAGTTCGGGATGGCTCGCCGGGTGTGCGGAGTCCATGAGGTCGACGGGGTGGACGAGGCCGTGTCCGAACATGAGGGCCCAGATCCGGTTGACGATGGCGCGTGAGAAGTCGGGATTGTCAGAGGTGAGGGCCTTGGCGAAGGCTTCGCGACGGGAGAACTTTGGGACGGGGAGATTGGGGAGGTCTTTTTTTAGTTTTTCGTCTTTCTTGAGTTTACGGAACCATTGCTCGGGCGGGGCGACGGAGTAGAGTTCTGGTGAATCGTTGCTTTGTTTGCCGCCAGCTTCGGGGATGATTTTATTAGAGTAGAGGATGAGTTGGGATTGGTCGGTCTTGCCTTCGAGGTTGGCGAATTGGTCGTAGCCGCCGCCGGCCCGTTCGGCGACGCGCGGGCCTTGGGGGGTTTTGACGTTGAGGCTGCGGTTGAAGAAAGCGACAAGTCCCCAGTAATGGCGTTGTTCGATTTCGGGGGCGACAGGGTGGTCGTGGCACTGGGCGCACTGGACTTGCTTGCCTAGGAGGGTGCGGGAGACGCGGGTGGCGATTTGGCTATGGTCGTCGAGTTGATCGTAGAGGAACCAGGAGGCACCACGTTCCGGGTCTGACTTTGGACGGGCAAGGACGAGGTCGCGGCCGATTTGATCCCAAGGGCGGTTGGTTTTGAAGGCCCAGCGGAGGTAGTTGAGCCAAGAGGTGCGATGGTCGGGGTTGCGTTTGCGAAGGTGGGCGCGGTCGAGGAATACGATATTGAAAACGTGGGCGAGGTGATCGGCGTATTCGTCGGAATTGGTCAGGCGATCGACGAGGAGGTTGCGCTTTTGAGGGTTTTGATCCGCGAGGAAGGCGTTGAGTTCGGACATGCGCGGGATACGGCCGAGGAGGTCGAGGTGGACGCGGCGGACGAAGGTCGCGTCGTCCGAGGGAGGCGCGGGGGCGATTTGTTCCTCCTGCCATTTTTGTGAAATGAGTTGGTTGATGATCTCGGCTGGTTGCCTGGCTGGATCGGGGAGAACGAGTTCCTTGGGCGGAGTGATTTTAAGATCGGTGATCCAGACTTTAAGGGCTTGAATTTCGTCGGGAGGCAGCTGCTTTTTTGGCGGCATGTGGGGGTCGGAATCGACTTGGACGACCTGATAAAGCGGACTTTTTTTGGCGTCTCCGGGAATGAGGGCGGTGTCGGTCTCGCCACCTTTGAGCGCGGCCTCAATGGTGCGGAGGTCGAGGCCGCCTTTTTGTTTCACACCGCCGTGGCACTTGGTGCAGTTGTCAATGATGACGGGGTGGACCTGTGAAGACACGGGACCGGACACGCTGAGTGCGAAGGCAAGGGTCCGACTGAGTGTTTTCATAAGGGCTAATTAATACGTGGCCGCAGGCATTATTTTTCGGGAAGAAGAGGTAGAGGTCTACTCTTTCCTCTTTTTAGGCATTGCTTTGTAAAGAGCTTCGGCTTCTTCCAGCTTTTTGAGGGCTTTTTTCCATTTGGTGATGGCGGTTTTTGCTTTGGCTTTTTCGACAAGTCCAGAGGCGCCTTCGAGTTCGTAGTATCCGTTGTTGAGGTCGCCGACGATTTCGAGGTGCAGGACGAGAAGCCGGGCTTTGATGTCCGGGCTGGTTTTCATGTGTTCGAGGTAGTCGATCCATTTTTGACCGTAGTCGTTTTCGCTTTTAACGAGAAACTTCCTAGCTTAGGCATTCTCGAGATCTTTGGCCTCTTCCGTGAATTGTTCTTTGTATTTCCTGTTGACCTTGATGCGCAGGTCGAAGAGTTCGTCCAGCTTTGTGATGAGTTCCTTGTTGGCGAAGCCAGGGGAAGTTGAGAGGGCGAGGATGAGCCAGGTGATGGATCTCACGATTGGAGTGAATATTCTTGCAATTGAGTCAACTTCCAAGCGAAGAGTTTTAAACTTGCGGCATGGTCCGTAAAGAAGCCCGCCGGTTGAGTGACCGGGCGGGCATTGAAAAGAGTTTGAGGAAAACTACTTCGACCAGTCGGTAATGCGGTTTTCGTGGACTTTGAAGAGCTCGGTAGTGTCGCCGTGAATGACAATTTCCTTGATAAGATCACCGCCCGCAATGGAGTCGACCACGTCCTGCCCTTCGGTCACTTCGCCGAAGACGGTGTGTTTTCCATCGAGATGTGGGGTGGGGCAATGGGTTATGAAGAACTGCGAACCATTGGTGTTGGGACCGGCGTTGGCCATGGAGAGGATGCCGGGTTTGTCATGACGGCGATGGGCCTTGCATTCACACTCGAATTTGTAACCGGGATTACCACGGCCGCTTCCATCCGGGCAACCACCTTGGATCATGAAGTTGGGAATCACCCGGTGAAAGGTCAGTCCGTTGTAAAATTCGCGCGAGGCGAGGTGGAGGAAGGAGCAAACGGTGACGGGTGCGTCATCGGGGAAGAGGGTGAGGTTGATGTCGCCCTTGCTGGTCTGCATAGTAATTTTGATATCGTCCATGTGGGCGACAATCTAGCGCGAATCTAGCGTCTGAAAAGGCCTTATCGACAGCCGGCGAGGAGTTGGTCGACGAAGAGGGTGATGTTGTTCATGGCATCGGCGAACTCGGAGGCGTCGAGGAGCTTGAGAGTATTACGAGCTTCGGCCACGAGTTGGCCGGCGGTGTCGATGGCGTCGGACATGGAGCCTTCGTATTCGGCAATGCCGACAAGGACCGGAAGGTCGAGCGGTTGGTGCTCGATGATGCGCTTGGAGAGTTGTTCCTTTTGTTTGGGGTTGGCTCTCTCGAGGAGATTGAGAATCGGAAGGGTGAGCTTTCCTTTTTCGAGATCGGTACCGAGGGTTTTACCGATTTGATCCTCGGAGCCGACGAGATCGACCACATCGTCGTAAACCTGGTAGGCGGTACCGAGCTTCATGCCGTAGTCGAACATGGCATCGCTGACCGCCTTGGAGGTGCCGGAGATGATAGCGGCGAGTTGGCAGGCAGCGGCGAAGAGTGCCCCGGTCTTCATCTCGATCATCTTGAAGTAATCCTTTTTGGTGACGTTGAGGTCGAAACGGCGCTGGGATTGAAGGATTTCGCCTTGGCAGACTTCGCGGGAGGCCAGGCTGATGGCACGGCTCAGCGCGAGATCACTGAAGTCGGTCGAGAGCTTGAGGGCGTGCGAGAAGAGGGCGTCGCCTAGTAGGACTGCCATGCCGTTTCCCCACTTTGCGTTGGCGGTGGGGACTTTTCGGCGTGAAGAAGCGCCATCAATGATGTCATCATGGACCAAGGTCGCCATGTGGATGAGCTCCAAGATCACTCCGAGATTAATGTGATCGTCTTGCAAGCTTCCGGTCGCGCCGCCGGTGAGGACCGCGAGGGCAGGGCGAATACGTTTGCCGCTGGTTCCGCAGATATATTCCATGTAGGGCTCTACGCCGGGATCGAAATCACGCACTTGTTCGCTAATGCAGGCTTCGACTTTCTCAATGTGAGGACGGATCAGATCGAAGGGAAAAAGCCCCGGATTGTCGGTTCCACGAATCGTTATCATTGGCACAACTGAATTTTCACTAAATACTGAAAATTGCAATTTTTATGAATGAAAAAGAATGAAGGGTTGAATTTTAATCCGTGGCGAATGAGAATTTTCGGGTTTGATTGCAAAAATGACATCTTCAGGTAACCGGCTGATTTGGGGCGGGTTGGTGGTTCTGGCAGGGTGGCACAATTCGCTGGAAAGCAAATATCCCGGAATTGCAGGGAGGCTTCCGAGGATGCCCGAATTTTTTCAAAAGCTCCAACCCGGATAGCTGAAAGGGATCGGGACGGCTGATCAAGAATGGCATTATGATTGCTTGCAGCCTGCGTAAAGGCGGAATGGAGGACCGAGCGGGCATGGTCAAACTCCCCCACAAGCTCGGCTAAAAGCCCCCAATGTCTTCCCATGGCACTGAAACACCATCGAATTCAACGACTCATTTGTCCTTGCAGGTTGGAGATGTGATGAAATCGCTCACAAATGAACGATAGGTCCAAAAATCTTCGATTTTTGTAATTAACCAAACTACGCTTAATCGCGTATAAATAAAGCTGACTATGAAACTAAACACAACACTCCTCCCTGTGATTTCGGGAGCCCTACTCATCCTTCCTTCCTGGGGAGAGCCGGCGACTCATTTAATCCAAAATGAGGCCGATTCAACTTTAACGGCCAAAGTGCCTCCCGAGGCTGTTATCAAGAAACTGGGCTTTGCGGCTCATGTTCCTAAGAACAGTGAAGGGTATATCTCGATTCTGGGAGGATACGACATGTATCAGCGTCTTTTGAAGACCGATCTGGGCAAGGTCATCGCCCAGATGATGGTAGATCAGGGTGAAGATCTTGGAGAGCTTGAAGAGGATCAGAATTTTCAGATTTTAAAGGCGGTGGTTGGCGAGGAGATCTTTGCCGCCTTTGGCGATACGGCCGGTGATCAGGCCGTAAATCTCCAGGCCATCAATAATTCGTCTTCCTTCCATCAAATGAAAATGATGGTGAAGTTGGCAGCCCTGACCATGGATGATGATGCCAATCCCGATGAGATGCAGGGCATCGCAATGTCGATGTTTAGTTCTATTTTGGGCGATCCGGAAGCCGGAGTTCCAATTTTTGAGAAGTCCAAGATGCCACCCGTTACGATCGGTTTCAAGGTGAGCGACGAGGAGATGCGCACTCAGATTTCCGAGATGATGATCGGTGGAATCCTTTCGCTCTTTGACCTCGCTGAAGAAGCTCCTTTTGACGAAATCGAAATGGAGAAGGATGGCGTTGCTTTGAATGGGATGACGATTAGTGGCAAGAAGTTGGCCGCCTTGGCCGATGAGGACAGCAAGCAAGAGATGACCGAATTTTTCGGATCCCGTGCCATGGTTGACCGGGTCTTAGCCGCTGTAGCCAAAAAGAACCTTAGTATCGCGATCGGGGTGAAGGATAGCTACATCGTTGTCTATCTTGGCGACTCACTTGATGGGCTGAAATTCCCAGCCAAACCCGAGGATTCGCTCGTGGCGAATGAAGGGATGGATTTCCTCAAAGATTACCTTGACAAGGACATTCGCATGCTGGTGTTTGGCGAGGAGGAAGCGATGAAAGTCATCGGAGGAGCAAACGAAGTTCTTGCGTCGATGGCCAACGGGTTGAAGGCCGGACTCGCCGAGGCAGAGGTTTTTGGTGACACCCGCGACATTCAGGCTCTTCTCGGTCACGTTGCCAGAGTTGAGGACAAAATCTTTGATATGTTTGATTTCAGCCGAACCGGTTCGGTGGCCTTCATCGAAGATGGCTTCAAGTTTGAAAGCCACGGCGGAAGCAATCTTCCTTCGATAGATACCGAGACCGCCCACAGCTTTGCGGGACTTGGTGACATGGATGGCGTTGTTTTCTTCAGCAACAGCCGCTCGAATCCCGAGTTCACCGGGAAGGTGCATGATATGATGGATTCGCTCGGTCAGGCCGCTTATTTGATGGCATCACGGGTGGCCGAAATGGAGATCGATGATGGCGACTTCCGCGACTTTCGCGAAGGCTTTAAGATGTTCGACGAAATGGGCGCCGGAGACCTTAAGAATATCTGGACCGCCATGACGACCGACTGGGCCCAGGGAACCGGTGACGAAGGAGCTTTGATCATCGATACCAAGGGAACTCTTCCCCGCGTCCCGGAGGTTCCCGGAGCGATTATCGAGAAGGGTTTGATCCCTCGCATTGCTTATGTAACTCCCGTGACTGATCGTGAGAAAATGTCGATCGCCTGGAAGAAAATTGAGGGCTCCATCAGCAATATTCTCAAGACGGTTAAGGAAGTCCAGGGGACTGAAATCCCAATGCAGGAGTTCGATGACAACACGAAAGATGGTGTCACCTATTACAGCACGGCAATTCAGTTCTCGACCAAGGACGCACGTCCGGTGGTTGGAATCTCCGACAAGCACTTCTATTTCTCAACGTCCCAGAAGTTCATCGCCGAGCTCGACAAGAAGCTCGTGGCCGGCGGTGACGGACCTGTTCGCAAGGGAAGCTACACCCGCATTGATTTCTCGGCCGCTCACGCAATGGCCGAGTATTGGGTTAAGCTCCTGAAGGAGAACTCGGAGGAGATCTTTGAGAATGAATACATGCGCGACGACTTTAACGAGAACCTTCCACTGATTCAAAAGTTTCTCGCAGCCTTTGCCCAGTTCAAGGACATGACGGCTCACACCCGCATGGAGAATGGAGAAGCCAGGACTTCGATTCACTTCAACTTGAAGTAAATTGATTTAAGGAACAGTTTATTAGAAGGTCTGCTCTAAACGCTCTGCTGGTTTTTACCGGCGGGGCGTTTTTTCTGATTGCAAGATTTGCGCTATGGAATCTCCTCGCCAGTGCGTTTCACCTTTATTAGAAGGAGAGCAAGATCATGAGCGATATTTATGTGACCGAGACTGATACCGCGCAATTGGCGGCGAATAGCCATGCCGTCAAGATGGCTGTGGAGCGCCAGCGCCGGCAGGAGAGTATTCAGTCGGCTGTGACCGGTCTTCTCGGATTTGGAGTGGTGATCGCGATTCTGTGGCTCATCGCGATGATTCCCACCACCAAGAATATCCCCCAAATCGTGACCTATCAGGCCGCCACCCCGGAGGAGGAACCGCCGGTCAGGATGAAGGAATTGACGAACAACGCCCAGCCGAAGCCTCCGGGGGCGAGTTCATCGATGGCCAAGGTCATTGCGTCGCAGTCGCAATCTCCGGTGGCTGTCCCCATTCCGGTGACCGCAAATCCCGACAGCATGTTTGGCATGGAAGAAGACTTTGGTCCCGGATTTGGAACCGGCGAAGGTGATGGCGATGGCGGTGGTGGAGCGACCTTTTTTGGCAGCCGCCGAAAGGGAAGGAACGTCGTTTTTATCGTCGATTTTTCGGGCTCCATGGAGTCGGACGCCGAGGGCGGGGGTGGAACGCGAATCCAGGCTCTCAAGAAGGAGCTGGTGCGCTCCATCAATGCTCTTCCGGCCAGCATGAACGTTTCCGTGATTTTTTTCTCAACCACTGGTTGGACCATCGATACCGAAGGTCCGAACCACTACATGAAAGGGTTCCGTGGAAATGGAAAAGTCCCTGACGTGAACTGGTATCCGGCCTCGGAGCGCCTCAAGGGAGTCGTTGTGGACGCGATCCAAAAAATGCCGGCCAAAGGTGGAACCAATTGGTATCCTCCTCTTAAAATGGCTTTCTCCATGACCCCCAACCCAAATATCGTATACCTTCTTTCCGACGGAGAGCCGACCGATGCGGATTATGTTCTTGGAAAGATGGAGGAACTCAATCCCGAGGGGATCCCAATCGATACCATCGCTTTCGAGCTCCCGGGGACTCCGGCCGGGCAGCTCCTCATGATCGCCGAGGAAACCGGTGGCAAGTTCTCGATGATCTACAAAGGCAAGCGCCTTGTCGGCAGTTCTGCGGAAGACATGACGAGTTCCAATTATGACTGATGAAAGTCGTGATCTTTGATATCGACGGCACTCTTACGCAGACCAATGCGGTCGATTCCGAGTGTTTCATTCGGGCCGTGCGGGAAGTTCTGGGTGTGGAAGATTTTGAAGCCGACTGGTCCCAATACCAGTTCGCCACCGACAGTGGAGTAGCCCAGGAAATTTCCCAGCGCTACTGCGACCGGCCAATGAGCGGGGCACTCACCAAGGCCTTTCACGAGCACCTTGTGAAAGGCCTCCGGGAACAACCAAGGGCTTTATTTCAGGCCATTCCGGGCGCCATCGAGTTTGTGAACGCTCTGGTGGGATCTCCGGATCATGCTGTGGCTTTTGCCACCGGGGCGCACGAAGATTCCGCGCGCTACAAGCTGGAGACGGCGGGTTTTGAAATCGCAGGCCTGCCTCTTGCGAGTGCCTCGGATGCAGTGGTTCGTGAGCATATTATGCTTCAGGCTCTCGATCGTGCGGCCCGTGCCCATCAGGCACGGTTTACCGAAGTGATTTACTTTGGGGATGCCCCCTGGGATGTCGAAGCGACGAGTAATCTGGGGTGGAAGTTGGTCGGGATCGGGCCGGTGATTGAAACTGCTCTTCGGTTTGATGACTATGCTGAGCCGTCGGCGATTCTGGCTTGCCTCTAACATGGAGCATGGGAGAGTCTGGCGGACGTTTCCCTACCCATGAATAAAAAACCTGGCTCCCTCGTTTCAATCTGCGTGCGTGTTGCGCGTTTCCTCTTCTTTGCGACCCCGGCTTTGTTTCTTGCAAGTTGCTCCGGCTCGCGAACAGTTGGTGCCGATTTGAAAGCTCCTCCGGGACGAACGGTCAACAAAACCGTTGTGGATAGTGATGTCTTCATTCCAAACGGTAGTACCCTGGAGGTTTTATACAGTTCCAGAAATCGCTACTTCGTCGAGGCCGGTGGAGCACTCTTGGGCTTCAAAAAAGGAGTCAATCGGAGCAAGATTTACGCCGAGAAAGGAGCGCTGATTCCCAATGTGGCCAGTCAATTCGGTTTCACCATTTATACTGTGAAAGACGCTTCGAAGTCTTATCGTGATCGCTACAAAGAGCTGCTTCCTGCGGATGTTCAGCCACCGAATGTCAACGGCGGAATGGTTACTCCCGTGGTTGGGGGTGGGGTGAGCCGCGGGCGGTGGGGTGGTGGATGGGGACTCTGGGGGCGCAGTGGATATCGTGGTGGAGGATCGTCAAGACCGACTTCGGTGCGATCATCTTCGTATAAAATAAAAAATTAACTCAACTATTAAAAAATTATGAAAAAGACACTGATGACAGTTATGGGAATCTTGGGATTCACCTCCGCCTCTCAGGCCCAGTTCGCCGGAATCAATGGTGGCTTCATACTTGGCGGAGGGTATATGGAAAGTCCCGGTCAGGGTTATGGCTTTCTGCAACTGCGGGGAACGGTTTATGAGGACGATGCCTTCGCCCATAACTTGTTTTTCGAGTTTCTTGGACATTCCGATGATGCCGAACTCGAATTCGTGGGGCGTGGCGGGCGGACCTTTTTTGAAGATGGTGATATCGATTTTTCCAATTTTACGCTGAACTACGAATTGGAAGCCAAGTTAAGCAGCGCGGTTTCCTTTTATGGCGGAGCCGGAGCCGGAATCGAGTATGTCAGTTTGGATGACCGCTTTGATTTTCCGATCGATTCCGATACCAATTTTGTTGGACAGGCCTTCGTTGGTTTCCGGGCCAGGATTGGTAAAAGTTTTGTCGCGCAGATTGGCGTCAGACATCTCTGGAGGGAGGACTTTTCGCTTTTGGATGACCAGTTCCTGACTGAGGACACCACCGCTTACGATCTCTCAATTGGATTTCGTTTTTAGGAGGGTGATTCGGCATCCAAAAAAAGCCGGACGGAGTAGACTCTCCCTGGCTTTTATTTTTGAACTGTTTCCGTAGTCGGATTTATCCCCGGAGAAGTTGTACGGTGACTTTTTCCTCGACCGGGATTTCCAGTGTCTCAGCAAGTCCTTCGAGATCGTCGAGGAGGGCTTTTTTTCCATTCTCGAAAAGATCGTCATCCATCGCGCGAACCAGATCCGCGGCGGTGTTGATGTCATCGTAGACCTCGTCGGCGTCATGGAAATCCTCGGTCACGATGATCTTCATAACGGCTTTGTCTTCCTTTGTGTATCCGGCCGCGTCCGCCTCCTCTTCGGAGAGATCACTGTCAGGGCAAAAAAGATAGGGGAGGATATCCACTCCTTCGTCTTTAAGGAGAGTCGCCAGTTCTTCATAGACTGCTGCCAATTCCTCAAAATAGGCTTCAAGATCTTCAATCTCGGGCTCGCAAACGACGCTAATTCCGCTGGACATATTCGAACGCTAAAATCGGATTTCGCGTGGCAAAAGAAAATTTTTTGTGAATGGCAGGATGAGTCTATTGGATCAGACCTGTTCGATGATCACTTGCAATCGCTTTAACACTCCGAATTTGGCTTGTTAAGTCAGGGAATGGCCACGCCAAAGCTATGTTTTTGCTCCTTATGCTGACGATCTCGCAAGGTGGTGGCAGTGAGGCTGAGCTCCGCTAGCTTAAAAATACTCACGTTCTTGGACCGATCAGGAGACCAAGCGGACCCTCAAGGGTGCGATCACCGATAGGCATCGTGATGGTTCTATAATTGAGATCCTTAAGGAGGACGGGGGGCATGTTTGGTTGGTGATCGGGAGGCTTATCGCAGCGGACCAGAAGATCGCCAACCGATGGGTGGAGCCCAATGATGCCATTTCCTTGACCAATAGGGTGACCAAGAAGGGTGGAGGGTCGTGAAGGTCCATGCTGATGCGGGGATACACGAGCTATCGGTTGTCGTGAAAACTCCCACGAAAACCATCAAGAAGAAGGTGAAGGCGGTCAAGACTCTTGATTTTAAGGTTGCGGTTCACAAGGGCTATTCCGTCTCTGGTTATCATGGCGGCTTCTTGGTCGATCGCGAAACTGCGCTCAAGAAAACCGGACTTCAGATCAAATAGCCGGACTAGTTCTGAGGGAAGTTCTTCAGAAGGACCGGTTTCGAAAGAGGGCGTTCGAATTTTAAATGGGCGCTATATTCAGCTTCAAGGAAGTTTGGGAGGTCCAAAACAGCCGCCTCGGTGAACTCTGCTTCAAAGTTGAGCAAGATGTTTGAGGTCTCGCCGATTTGAATGAGCGATCCGGTCAGTCTGACGCTTTCGGCCAGGATTTCTTTTCCATGAACCTCAATCTCAAGCTCGGTGAGGTCCAGCGGTTCGGAGGATTTTCAATCCGAATACCATTTCTGAGTGATCCTTGGCGACGGATTTCAATTCACGAATGAAATCAGTCTCGCCTTCGTTGATGAGGGTGACTTTCTTTTCGACGCCCCAGTCCTTGTCCTCGATCTATCCCTTGACAGTCGAGGTGACAATGGTTCTGTAATACATACCTTCCTCATTCCGTGAAAGCTGCTAGGCAGTGAGGATGGTGCTTTCGTCATCGCCATCCTGGAAGATGAAAAAGACCGCGACGCCAAGCGCGACAACGAGTAGCGCGATGGTAGAAGAGAGTTTTGTATTTGGGGATATGTTGATGGGATTATGAATCGTGTTGGAGGCAATGTCCTCTTACAAAAAAAGAAAAGTTAGAAAATCCTCGCTTAACGTGAATCGGGCGGGGACCTGAAGGGCCGGGGAATTCAGGAACAAGACCGATCCACCGTCATTACTGACGGTTCAGGATATAGATGGGATCGCCAAGTTGATTCCTTTGATACTGTTTCACTTGGCCTGTGCTCAGCAGTACTCGAAGGTTGGCGTTGGGTTTGGTGGTAGGGTCAAACTTGCCGGCTGATTGCCTGAGATAAGGGATCAGCTTGTGAGCTTCGTCTATATCGGGCACCGGGCAGCCGGTGGTGCAGGGGACCCGGCCGATCATTCGTTGAGTACGGCGTTGGCGGAGCATCTCGCTGGCCTCCGGATTGTAGGAGTGGATGACCACGCCGTTTGGAACATAGCCCCGAAGCTTGGGATCGGGGTGGGTAGGTGGGTACAGGATTTCAGCGTATATGCCGCTGACGCCTAGTTTGGAGTCACCGGTTTGAATGGAGGAATCGGCATTCCTGGCAATACGGACTCCCCCCATGGTGAAGAAGCCCGGGGGAGTTTGGGCGTGGGCGGTGCCAAGACCTCGTCTTCCGGTTCCGCAACGAAGCGTCATGCGAACTTCGCGGGTTTTTAGCGAGATGACCTGCATCCGTTGGGTGGCGGGGTCCACGATGTAAATCCACTTGGGATTGTAGTTTGGATGGTCGGCTCTCCGCTGCGCGGCGATCGCGGATTGGATCCTTGGCCACTCTTTGGCGACGGCTTGTTTGGTGGTCGTTCGGGCGGGGGTCCCGATGGAGCAGGACTGGAGAACCAGAAACAAAACAGAGAAAATTAGGGCGGGGATTTTAAAAGTCATGCCGGAAGGGTGACACAATTAAAGCGTTTTTGAAAGCTCCATTCGCCCGGGGTGGGCAGTGGTGATCTAGCCGAGGCTTGCGATGGCGGGTAAGGGTAGACGCTCAATGGCGATTCGCTCCTTGCCTGATCGCTTATCATTTATCTGCTTGCAAGTTTGAGACTCTGGTTCCTAGATCGTCCACCATACAAAAATGGAAATGCCAGGCTTCGTTCGTTGGCAGGGATATCAGCCCCGACAATACAGACTGAAGTCTCGGTTGCTGCTGTGGTGGCTACGATCGATGTTGGTGGCGATGTGGATGTGACCAATGAATTGGGGAGCTTTTCTTTGGCGTCGATGCAGGATCTCATTGTGTCGATCAACGATCTTGAGATCGGAGGAGTGTTGGATGCCGGGGGAATCTTTGGAGCCGGGAATTTTTCCAATGAATCCGTGGCTTTGGCAGAGAAGATTTCAGGAGCTTCTCGATTTGAACGGGAGGATGGAGTTGCCTCGAAAGCCTCCGGATCCCGCTAGGGTTTTGTGAACGGTGGTCCGGAGACGTGGACTCCGGATGCGGGTTTGACGCACTTTGGTCTGATTACGACTCCTTCTGCTGCCGGGAATCTACTCACGGTTGGCGTGACTTACAGTTATGTCTCCACTAACTTGGTAACAGCTTCGGCCAGCAATTCTGCAAGCTGGATAAGGTTTTACAACCCGGGAGAAACGATCACTTCAATTCAAGTTTCAGAGGTAGCCGGAGGACCGTTTGCAAATTACGTCGATGTGTTCTTGGTCTTTATCCCCAAGCCGTCGTCAGCGGTCTTGTTGGCGATCGGCCTCTTTGGCTTTTTGCACTGCCGCAGGAGGGCTTAGCGCTTTTATGGCCTTTTGGAATACGGTGCCAATTCTGGCAGCTCCGTCCGGGTATTCATCCGGGACATCATGACAGGGCGTCGAGATCAGCTTGAACTGTGATCTTGGGGTTAGGGGAGGGGTTTTCGACGAGAGTGGTGCCCTGGCCCAGGAGTTGAAGGGCTGAGACTTCGTCGGTGATTTGGGCATTGCCGGAGGTGACGTTTTGGTAGGCCTTTTTAATGAGGCCAGTCGAAAAAATCTGGGGCGTTTCCATGATCCAAAGATCGTCGCGGGAGACGGATTCAGTGGTGACACCTTCGGGTGTGGCTCGCTTAAGAGTTTCCGTGACGCGTCGCGCGAGACTGGCGGCCCCTGTT
>Ga0213866_10001682_pt1 | contig 16220 bp, 15 predicted proteins | sample PICome_11_FD_160079 | JGI IMG/M metagenome (GOLD analysis project Ga0213866, IMG submission 160079) | Coastal seawater microbial communities near Pivers Island, North Carolina, United States - PICO284 | ecosystem: Environmental > Aquatic > Marine > Coastal | place: USA: North Carolina...
ATATAGTTAGTTCTATAACTAGGGAAACCCATATCTTCTAAATCATAGCAATGCTCACAACCTTTTACCACGTCGCCTTCTATCATCTGCTTACGGATTTTACGCATATGATTGCTATTCCAGACATCTTCAATTTTATGTCCGCGATTTAAATCTACCATACTGCCGTCATCTTGTTTGAAATTATCACGTGCAACACAACACCAACTTACTGTACCGGTTGGTTGTGTCATTATAGATATCCAAGGATAAGGGCAAAATGTTTTACTATATTCTTTAGACATACTTAAAATTCCTCCGGTGCATTACCGTATTGTTTAAGTAAATTATAAAATTCAGGAAACGTTTCAGCAAAACTTTCTCCTCTAAATTCATCACTAAACTTTACTTGTTTGTAAAACATTTCCATTAAACTTATATCATAATCTACATCTGTACAATATTTTACCGAACTCACAATATCAGGATGTGTATTATCTTTATACTTCTCTACAATTTTATCTTTTATTTCTTTAGGTAATACCTTGCAACTAAAATGATCTGGTGTATAAACATGATTAAAATATATAGGAAGATCTGGTTTAAAATTATCTCTCCATTCTAATATTTCTTCCATATAAAAGATATTAAATATTCCTACAGTATAACAGATGTCAACAAAAATATTTGGTATATTTTTATCTAAAACTTTCTGCAAATTGTTTTGTACCTCGTTCCATTTAGCAGGATGCCTTATGTATTCAAATTGCTCTCCTACTCCATCAAAACTCCAACTTAGCATTACTTGTTTAAAGTGAGGCCATAGTTCTAGTCCTCTCTCAGGATATATTGAACCATTTGTATTATACAATAATTTTATATCTTTACTTTTACCGGAATCAACTAAATCCTGTAGTATGTCGTAGTGTCTTTTTATTAATAATGGTTCACCGCCATAAAATTCTAATACTTCTAAGTCATCACTAAGTTCTTCAAAGTCTTCCCAAAATGCTTCGTTAGTTTCTGGCCATCTACCTACTGTACGCATCCTATCCCAAAACAAATTGTTTGTACCATCTCGTTTTTTCTCTTCTGGTACCCATAAACTACTTGCAAAACTATTGCAAATTCTACATTTATTATTACATACATTACCTAATTTTAGGTCCATGGACTTTGGTTTGATATGTTCTTTCTTTTCCAATGCTTCTTGTAATGCTGTAGGAAAGTCTCTCAATGCTCTCTGACGTTTGCTGTCTATTCCGGCATCCTCGGCAGTCCAACAACTGTAGCAAGAAGCAGGTTTTTTACCATCTAAAAAGTCTTTTCTTAAATTTGCTAACCATTCACTTCTCCAGCCGTCGGTTAATACATCGTGTGTAAGAGATAAATTTTGGCCGTCTTTATTAATTAGTTCATCCATTTGACAGCAGATAGACATGGAGCCGTCAGTCCTGGCTTCTAAGTTTACAAACGGCATTGGACAAAAATACTTACTCATAGATTTGCTAACTCCGGATAAACATCATTAAACTTTTCATCTCTTAATTTGTCAAAGGATTCATTAAACATTTTAAATTCTTCTAGCAAATGAGTATGGTCATCGTCTAAAAACTTTATAGCACTTTTATAACCTTCTGTTGCTCTACCTATATGGTCCAGAGGTTCTAGCCATGCTAAATGTTTAAGCCATTTTGCTTTTATTTCTGCTTTTAATTCTGGTGGTAATACACTCATTCTAAATCGCTCGTTATTAAGTAACACATTCATATACCAGTCTCCCGGTTTGATATATCCCTTATCTACCCAGCTCTTATGAAAGTCTGTAATGTGATAGGCGTTATAGGCACTTACTGTTGCACTTATATAGAAGTCTACATCAGGTGACTTTTCTCGTAATTGCTCTATGTTATTTACCACGTCTGCCCATTTTGTACCTTTACGTTGATATTCTCCACGTATTCCTTCTGCATCTAAACTTGCACCTATACTTATATTATCAAAGTTTTTCCATAAATCTAATACATCATATTTCTTATATTTTAATTTTGTAAAGTTTGTATTATAAAAAATCCGTATATCTGTCTTACCCATTTCAACAAGTTTGTTCATTATACTCCAATGTTCGTCCATTATAATAGGCTCTCCTCCGGCCCAATATATTTGTTCTATATGATCTAACATTGGTTCAAATTCTTCCATAAAGTTATCTACATCATTACGGATTTGTATTACTTGTTCTGTAGGTGTAATATTCCATTCACTCTTTACTGCATCTTGGAACCAATTACTACTAAGTTCTGGTCCGCAGTATCTACAACGTAAGTTACATACATTACTGAATCTAAAATCTAAATATACAATATGTAAATCATCTAAACTACCATCCGTATTAGTTTTTGCAACCTTATCCCAATGAGGTTCTAACCAGTCTCGATTACTTCTAACTCTTAAACTGTCATGTCCTTTATCTTCTTTTTCGTAGCAACGTACACATTGTTTACATTTTTTACCTTCTAGCATTTTAAGACGAACTTCTTTCATCTTATCACTATTCCAAACTTCTTGTAAACTGTTTTCCCTTAAATCTCCTATATGTTCTTCCCAAGGAGAATCACAACAAAGCATAGTCTTACCATTAGGCCAAGGGTGCATATGAATCCAGGGAAGAATACACATTACATCAGAGTCTTTAAAGTCGTCATATTTCATACGAAAAACTCCTTAATGACTCGTTTGTTTTGTTCATGTAAATGTTCACTTGTTCTTATTACATGTTGTTGATTATGATGAAATCGTGATTTGTTATTTAAAATAAATTCTTGCCAATATCCTAAATCTTTTTCACAAACTTTTTTTAATTGCTCTAGAATCATATTCATTCTATTTTCTATACAATTTTCTTGATCATAGGAATGGTCTATCACGTCATCAAACATATCAAAGTCCATTGACCTTAATGTATGCACCATGCCTGGTGTTGCTAAAATTAGAGGTATCTGATTCATTGCAAATGCTTTTGTTGTTTTTTCTGTTGGCATCATCCTGTCACTATTTACAGTAAGATATCTTCCACCTGTACTAGATGTATCACTATTAACAGAATATGATGCTGGGTTATGCCCAATTACTCCCTCTAGTACAACGTTGAATACATTGTCTGCTATATGGGGAAGCAAGTCGTGTTGTTGTTCAGGCTGGTCTCCTAAAGATAATGGAAAGTAATTTTTCAAATGTGTTGGTATAAGATTCCAAATTGGCTTGTCTCTACTCCAATAATCATCTGCTAATTCATAGTCTGCCCATCCACAAGATAGTCTTCCTTTAGGTCTTAAAAATTGATCGTCTAAAATTTTGCATGTAAACTGTATTCTTTCTTTTCTAGAATACCGTGCTAAACTTATAAAATGTTTAGACCGTTTATGTTCTAAAGGAATATTTTCTTTGTATCCTGGCTTACCGGAATACACATCGAACCATGTGGAAGATGTTAAAAATCTTACTTCAGTATTTCCTTGGCAAACATCTATATACCATTCTATAGCAACATCAGTACCAGCATCTATTAGTAAAACTTTTTTATATCCTGCTTTAGATAATAATGATATACTAATTTCCCAAAACTTTCTATGTAATGCCTCTGTGGTGTAACTAAGTATAACATTTTCTAAACCTAATTCTTCAGCAATTTTTATGGCTTCCATTGTGAAAAAGACATGTTCTGTTTCTGTTACAGTTTGGTAATCAAATACAACATAGTTAGGGTTATCAGGCATATCTTTTTGTAATCTATCAAAATATCCTGCATGTTGACTTTTACATATAGATTTAGCATTGTTTGGTAATGTGTTTAATACTAACTTCATATTAGTACTCATGCCTTATATTATGTTTATCTAAAAGTTCTATTAGCTCTGGGAATACTTCCCTCCAACCTTCTTCATGTTGGCGTATTTTATCTAACTCGTCATTGTACCGACAAAAGTGTTCCCACTTAACTTCATCCCAATCATCGTTATCATACATACTTAACAATGTTCCGAGTTCATATCTGTTACCCATCGTTTTTCTAAACTTGGCATGGGCCTCGTGTCTCACGACAGGAGGTAGTATTCCAGGCGATAGGTAATCAGGGTCATATACAAAGTTCATATCAACTGGACATGGTGCCCAGTTTAAAAACTCGTCCAAATAAATGTAACTATATGCACTAACCGTTTGTGTTATTCTAACTGTAAGTTCTGGTACTGCTAATATAGTATCTAAATTGCTCTCTACATCTGACCATTCTGTAGGGAATCTTATGTATTTGTTTCTATGTGCCAGGTCGTCTATACTTGGACATACTCTGGCTTCCTTAAATTCTTTCCATAGTGGAATTGCTTTGTCTGGTATGCTAGTCATGTTTATATTATACCATAGTATAATATTCTTACTACGACCACTCTCTACAAGCATTTCTAAATACTTCCAATGTGCTTTTATTAATGTAGGCTCTCCACCATTTATATATAGCACTTCCATGTTAGGTGCACAATCAAATAAATCCTGATAAAAGTTTTCATCTTCTGGCCATTGGAAATCGTGTTTGTGATCTAACCAACTGTATCCATCATTTACGAAGTCCAGGGAATCCACAATTTTTTTATAGTCTGCCACCCAACGTGAGCTACTTGCCGGATTACAAGTACGACAGCGGACATTACATACATTACCAAGACGCAACTCAACAAAACGAAGGTCCATAGGTATGCTACCGTCCTCACCTGTAATTCTGGATGAGTAATCGGCGTCAAAGTCCTTATATATCTTGGACTCGTAGATACGTTTGCTCTCAATTCCTTTTCTTTCTTCATCGTAGCATCTTTTACATGCTTTAGGCTCCACATCATTTAACATCTCCAATCTTATCTCTTTAAAATAATCACTGTTCATATGTGTTTCTATGTCATGATCATTTAAGTTAAAGAACTCTTCTCGTTCTTTACCGTAATTTCTTGCCCTATTTTTACCTGCTGTCATGTCTGAAATACAACATGGTGTGACACCACCGTGTGGATGGGTACCTAAATGATTCCAGGGCAGTGGACAAAAGGTTTTACTCATATAATAGTTCCTGCCTGCAAATTACCAAAGTCAGGTATATTTTTTACATTATACTCTATAGTATCATACTGAAATACTCTATGTTCAACTAAAATAGTAAAAAGTTCAGGAAAACATGCTCTAAAATCTTCCTTCCTATATAGATCACCAGCAACTATTTCCTTACAAAACATAGACCAACGTTTTTCTATTTCAGCATCTACTGTGTCTTCACCACTTGTACCATAAGGCAAAGTAGTTAGTTTTCTTGGAGTCATCACATGATGAAATATTCCCATTATCTCACTTTGGTATTCTGGTCTAAAAGCATTAGTATCTTCTAAAGTTTTTACTATCTGTGGTTTGCACTCTTCTGGAAATACATTACAATTAAACCATGTAGGAAAATTAGCCATATTATGGAATAAAATAAATTGAGGCCATCTCTCTTCAAACACTTTATGTAGTTCTGCCAAATACATTACATTTAGTGCAGTTATTGTAATAGTTATACCAATACTAATTCCTCTGTCTTCAAGTAATTCGTGAAACCAATCTAAATTATCTGAGACTTCCTTCCATTTAGCACCATGCCTTAAATATTCAAAACGTTTTCCTATACCGTCTATACTTACATTAAATCCTACTGACTTAAAGTTGTTTAGCATTTTTTCAATAAATGGTCGATTTACAGTTGTTCCGTTTGTACTAAAAGATATTTCTAGATCTTTAGAAATACCATCAGCCATAAGTTTTTCTGCAAACACTTTAAACTCTTTCATATATAATGGGTCACCTCCCATTACTTCTAAAAATCTAATATTAGGAAGCCAATCGTCCATATGGGTCCAAAACTTAGATGCAGAATCATTCATACCTATTTTTACAGTTTCTTCTATGTAAGGAAGTTTTCTGTCTTTTGCTTCCTTTACCCATTTACTACTATAGTTTGGATTACAACTTCTGCATTTTAAATTACATGTATTGCTAAGTATAAGTTGAAAATCCTCAGGTAAATCTGGTTCTTCGTCATAATTTATATCGCCATATCTTTGCTCTGCAATTTCATTATATAATTGACGTTTAGATTTTTTACCATTGCGTTCATCTTGCCAACAAGGTTCACAATTTTTAGGCATTTTGCCTTCTCTAATTTCTTGTCTTATATTTTTATAGTAATTGTTATGAAATATTTCTTTAACCGAACTTTGGCCAAGTGTAACCTCTCTACCATTATCATCAGGAACCCTGTCTCTAGCAATACAGCAAGTCCTAACATGACCTAAAGGTTCGTTAGATATATGTTTCCATAAAAGTGAACAATATTTTGGGTCAGACATATTACTTCCTTGTATTACCGTAATGTATTACAGTCACATCGTCTATGTCTGGAGTTTTTCTCCATGGGTCTACAACTGTGCTACCTGGTGCAAAGTTTAACTCTGTGCCATTACCTGTTGATATAAGAGCTGTGTCGCAATCTGTGACATTATGCTCACCGTTATACCATCCTGGTACAGTATCTAATTGCTCACCGTAAGTAATACTAGGGTTATGTGCTAGTAAGTATACTGCTGGGCTGTCTAATACCGCTTGTGGTGGAATATCTCCAGTTTTTTCATCATAGTAATAAAGCTCATAACCATGTTTTTGTACATAGTGTCCAACTAACATGCTACTAGAGCCTGCTTCATACTCCACTAAAGGCTTGTATGCTTTACCCACAATTATTACTGGCAAAGAACCTACTTGCATATTTCTCCATTGTCCTTCCCCACCGGCAAGTTCCATTAGACGTTTAGCCATATTCTCTGCTTGTACTTCTCTACTCAGCATTACAGCATCAAACAAGTCATATCCTAGATCAAGTTCTTCGGCCATCCAACGTAGGGCAATATTATCACGTGGGTGACAAGCACCTCCGTCGCCCATGCCTGGCTTCATATAACCTGGTCCCATAATACGTCTATCTGAAGTCGCCAAGGCATCACAAACTACTTCTGCGTTTATATTACCTGATTTTTCTGCAACATCCTGTATCATGTTTACGAGACTTACTTTTGCTGATATAAATGTATTATAGAATACTTTGATACATTCTGTTTCGTCCCAAGTACCTATAATGTATCTGGGTTCATTTTGCATAATTGTTTTATAGAAGTCCACAAGTTGTCTTGCGTCACCTGTTTCACTTCCATCTTCTGTTCCAATCATTACCATTTCTGGATTAACCATATCCCACTTTACTGTACCCATAGCAATTAAATATGGATTGTAAACGAATCTGGCATTTGGAATTAAATCAATAAACTCTCTCCTGGTTGTTCCAGGGAGAACTGTTGATATAAGGACTACTAATTGGTCTTTTGTTGCAACTGCATTTACTTCACTAAGTACTTGCTTGACCAATGAATAGTCAAAGTCCTTGTTTGGTAAATGGCTGGTTGGTGCTTTTCCATCATATTGTGGGTCATGCGGTGTAGGTACAGCAATAAAAACAATATCTTTTCCTACTACTGCTCCTTCCAATGTGTCACTCATTGTAAAGTTTTCAGGCTCTACAGGATTAACATCATACCCAACAACATCATGTACTTCAGCGACCATCTCGGCACAGGCTTGTCCTAACTTACCTACACCGATAAATCCGACTGAGGCCATCTTTATCTCCTGTTGTTTCTGTGTATTAAATACTTGTATATTTATCAGTTAGTTTATGATATTCTGTTATTTCATGACTTAAATATTCTTCTAGAACAAAATATAAATTAAGATTTTTTATAATTTCTCCTAGACTATTTTTCAGATCTTTTTTTGTAGTATTTTGATATTCTACAGGAATGTATCCTAGCTCAGCAGTAAATTTATCTATATTTTTGCTATCTATTATTACTTTGTTTTTAAAATGGCTAATTTCTTTTAGCCAATTTCTTGTATGATAGTTGTCGTTTATTGCATATGATTTCACATATTTGTAATTATATTTAGATAAATTAACCGCATCATATTCTGTTAAGTAAATAAATCTGTTTAATAAATCTTCACACTTTGATGGATTATCTAATACAATTTCATTTAATTTTATACCATTTCTATCTGCGTACAAAGGTTCTAGTAAATCAAGTAAGACTTCTTTTACACCACTAACATATCTCTCCCATGGATTTCTTATTACAAAGTGAGGTATTGCACCTTTTTCTATTAATCGCTGTAATGCTACAAATTGATCTATATGATCATGATCATCTTTATCTATTAAATTAAAATGTTCTAGAACTATTCTAGCAGAGCCTTCCCCTATACCAACAAAGTCAAGATCTACAAACAAACCTGCATCTCCAAAAGGAGGAGGATTAAACCCTAATACAGATTTTAACATAGATGTAGTGCCAGTTTTCCCCACACTATAAACCAACATACTACAATCTTTTTTAACTAACAGCATTATCTCTGATTGTCCTTGTAGTCAGTTCTCATCCACCAGTCGTATAATTCGCTGTCTAATTTATAAACATCTTCTATAGTAGTTGCTTCTTCTGGTCTCATCTCTGCTATACGTCTTTGCCATTTTCTACCTCTAAAGAAGTTATCCTCATGCTCATCAGGCCATTGCTCTTCAAAAGTAGGAACAGTTAGCATATTTTCTAATTCGTTTATTAATGTTTGTTGTTTATGTGTTGCACGTGGGCGTATGTAATCCAAGTTCTCATGTATAATTCTGTCTAATATATGTCTTGGCCATGCCATAGGACTAAAAACTATATCACTATGAAATGCAAACATTCTTTTTGTTTCTATTTTAACATCTAGTTCTATTGCATAGTCAAAAAAGTTTTTTAAGTCTAGCATACCAGGACCTGTAAGTGTTAAGTCCATTAACATTTTATCTTTACCACCGGGTAGTGCCACACCTTCTCTGAAATTTTTATCCCACTCGTCCCATTTAAGACCTGTACGAATAAACTCTCCTATCCAACCTGTACCATCTATACTGGCACACATTGTCCAGTCTTTTGCTTGTGGTAACCAGTCATACAAGTAATGCTTACCTAATCTAACACGACTTAAATTACTGTTATAACGTAAGTGAACAAGTTTTAGTGTATCATCTTGTGCTAGTCTATCCATTGCTCGCCAATGTATATCATACATTAATGGTTCGCCACCTACCCAGTACAATTCTTCTACTGTACCACTACAAATATATTCCCAAAATTCTTCTTCAACAACTTCCTTTTGAAACTTATCTATTATCTTTTTATTCTCTGGAACCATGAACGGCTGGTTCTCAGGCGACCATTGATCATGCTTTCGCTTCTCGGCCTCCCATGCTGAACTGAGCGGTTCACCACACATACGGCATTTAAAATTGCATAAATTACTAACCCTATAATCAAAAGAGATAGGTTCCATTGTAGTATATCCATTTTCGTCTGTCTCCTCAAAACATTGATCTATTTTATTCTCAAACAAGTAACCTGTAAACCACTGCCTATATGTACTTTGGCTTAACACACTATCATTACAAACATTACATTGTGGTATTTCCTCACCTGCCATAAGTTTCTTTCTTATGTCCATCATGTAAGGTGAGTTCCAATGTTCTTTTAGTGTTACTGGTTTGTAGTCTGCTATTGTTCCTACTGGTCTAAATAGTCCTGTGCTTTCATCATTACTGGCATCGATATATTGCTTTTGCATCATATGATCTTCACGTGATGCACAGCACATACGCCTCTCTGACTGCGGAGAAATATAGGTGTGCGTCCAGGGTGCAGTACAAAATACTTTGTTTTCTGAATCTGGGTGCATAGCACCGTGTTCCCATTTAGGTTTAATTTTACTCATACTATTTCAGGATCAAATAAAAAGTCATCATGCATATCTTCTTTCTCTATGTCCTCTTCTGTGACGTCACAATAATTGCAAGGCTCTCCTTTAAGTGTTCCTGTATGTCCCACTTGTTTACATTTATGAGTCCAAAATTTAGCCTCCATTTGCTATCTCAAGTTGGTTTAAGTTTATAAACATATCATAAAATCTCTTAGGTGTTAAAACTGCATCACCAAGATCACCAGCATCGTCGCCTAAAAATTTTTCTATGTAACTAATATTTTTTAATTCTACTGCACAATCAGGATATATATCTGCACTCCTTCCCTCATATCCTACTGTATTTGAATATTCTTTAAGTTCCTCTAACACATGTAAATTTAAGTCCTCAATAGAACTAGGAAATTTATATGGAGCATGGTAAACTGATATGTTTTCTTTGTTTTTCCATATCTTTTGTTTTTGGGTTTCTAAAATACTACCAAATGGAATAATTATTTCTGAAAATCTATCTTCGCAAAATCTCCATAGATCCCAATTATTTCTTGCATCAAAATGAATTTTTATATGTTCACAATCTGTATTTTCTATTACCCATGCTCCTGCTATATCATCAGTAACACTCCATATTACAGGTATGCCTATCTCTTCTGTTAGTGCGTTTATCTTTTGTGCATTTTCTTGGTCTATTTCACTTTTATTTGCTACATCAATGTAAGCCATATGGCCCCATTTGCTATTAATACTAACATACTTTTTATTTTCAGGTATCATTATAGATGGAGTAGATTTACAAATTACTATTGCATCACTATGACATTGGGCCGCCGCAATAATACGGTTTTCTAAAATATTCCAATCATTCTCATGACCCATACTAATGTTAGCATATAACTCAGCCATCTTCTGCTCCGCCTAGTCCATCTGCATCGGTATCCCAGCCTATACTACTTCCTACTCTATTTTGTTTATCATCTTCAGAGTATTTTGCATCATCGTAATTATCTTGACTTTCGCCTGTCTGCCTTTTACGCATTTCTACAGTTACAACTTTGACTTCGCCGTCTTCGGTTACAATACGTTTAGCATAAAGTCCATCTTTAATACTTGCACTTTTAGGTGCTTGTATATCTTCCTCTGCATCTATATCCAGTACTCTTATGTTATCATAAAATTCTGCTAGTCTAGGAAATGTTTTTTTAAAATTAAATCCCCTTCTAGCATCATACTGTTCATAGAACACTTTAAAATCATGTTGTAATAAATTTCTATCAGCAGTATTTCTATGAGGTGTTTTAACAACATCTAAATATTCAATAAGTCTACTAACTTGATCTTGTTCCCATGGTTGAAACATAGTTACTCCGTTGGCATCCTTTTCATCTTTTTCTCTAACATTGTCTAACCAAGTTTTAAGTTCATCGTGATACATTTTTCTCAAACTATCTGGTAATGTAAGTGGACTTTGAAAACTAGGGAAACGTAATATGTTTACACTTATGCCAGGACGATTATGTCCATACTTACGTTTCATTTCTAAACACCAATCTAAAAATTCTGTAATTGTGTCTAAACATAATGCATTAATAGTCATCATCATATGTAAGCCTTCTATCCTTGACTCACTACATATTCTTTCAAAATTGTGGGTCCATGTTTGCCACTCTAGTCCGTCTCTAATATATTCTGCTTGTGACCCCATTGCTTCACAACTTGTATACAAATGGAATCTGTTAATATGCTGTGTAGCATCAATAAGTTTCTGTAACAAGTCTGGCTTAGCCATTAAGTTACTATTGATTGCTAACCTCATGTGTTCTTTATTTGGCGAGTCTGTAGTTTTAAACCAATCAAACAACTGATAGATATCTGGAGTCATAAGTGGCTCACCACCTGTTACTCTGATTTCTTCTAGTTCTTCACTAAGTTCTGGCCACCATCTCCAAAATGCATCTACATAAGGATTAGTTGAGCTATCATCAAATGGTTCGGCATATGGTGCATCATCTATGAAGTGTCCTCTAGCATCACTTTTAATTCCTTGATATCCACCATGACTTCTAATGTCTTTTACCCATGTTGAAGAGAACGCAGGGTTACAATAACTACATGCAAGTTGGCATGTCCTATTAAAAGCAATTTCTAATGTTTTTAAATTAACATCATCTGATGTAGGTGTGGTAGCAATTTTACGCAAATCATTATCACTATAAATTACTGTTTTAAAAGTTCTATCACTCACAGGCTCATTGCCGTCAGCATCTTTTTCCATATCCTCAATCTTCCAACAGTACTCACACTCTTTAGGTCTATCGCCATTAATCATCATTTGACGCATTTTCTTTTTATGCCTGGTGTTGTGAATAGCACTTGGGTTGGTTTTAATTTCTTCTAAATCGATTTGGTGTGCCGGAGGGTGATGACAACTGGTAGTTCCACCGTGTCCTAGCCATATAGTGGCATTATACCACTTGGCCGCACAGAACGACTCGGACACAGGATCTATCATCCTGGCTTTAAACTCTCTGTGGCTTTCGCCTTTCTTCCTTCCCATTATTTCTCCTTTGGGTATCCTTCATACCAATCTTGTATTGTGCTTACTCTCACATCTCTCCATGCCTTTACATCTAAGCCATACATAACTAAAGTATCAGGACTACTGTATTCTTTTATTATCATACTTGTTCCTGATATTTCATTGTTTAATGTACACGGCATAGTTCTTATTTCGCCTGTGTTTATTTTTTCAAATACAACTGTTACAACACCTTTTTTAAGAGCATCTACTATTGCTTTTGTGTTCATACCATTGCCTCTGCTTCTTTACAAATATTCCACCAGTCTTCCATTTCTGGAAAAGTAGATAAAAAATCTGTATCACGTCTTTCGTCATGTTGCGTAAAAAATTTATAAAAATTTGCTCTTGCTTTAAGCAGTTCTTCTTTGTCCATACTAGAACCTGCTTTCATCCATTCTAAATTACGTCTGACTTTATCTATTTCAAAATCTTTAAATCCTCTATAGTCTATATTTATTTCATCTGCTTGATTAAGTTCCATAAAAGCAATCGCTTCTTCTAAATAACTTTGGTAGTAGTCAGGCATTATTTGTATACATTGCCAAAGCGGTGCTCTTAGTAGTGGTATATCAAACCATATTCTCTGCTTGGGTCTAATCTCATAATCATCATGTTTATGGTCACCATTATCTGGAATAGGAATATACTTTATTCCTTGTCTATCTTTTGCATACTCGTCTCGCAAATCTAATATCCATTGTAGGTAATCTTTTAAACTTGTTAAACTTAACACATTAAATGTATTAATAAATGTTATAGTACTGTTGTCTGTTTCGCTTAAAATACGTTTTACATTTTTTTGTAGCACTGAAAAATCCATACCATTACGCATATATTCTGCTTGTTCACCGTAACCATCTACACTTACAAACGTGGCAAAGTTCTTACATGCTGGTGCTACATACCAGTTATTCCCTGAGTTTGGATTAAACTTTTCTGGGTCTTCCCAAATTTGTATCTCTTCTAATCTCTGTAGTTTCTCTATAAACATATCCATTAAGATAGGTTTAGGTGGTACCATGTTTGATGTTATTGACATCTCCAACCAGGCATTAGGATTTTCGTAAACATATTCTAAAACTTTAAATGTGTTCACATCCATTAATGGTTCTCCACCAGTCATACGAAAAACTTCTAAGTTTGTATATAACTCGGGCCACCATTTCCAAAATGCTTCAACATATGGATTTTCATTTTGTGCTAATTTTTGTGGTAGTAATCGTTGTTTACTTAAACTGTCTAAATTATTATGCTCTCCTTGAGCAATTTGATAAGGGCCGTGTTCTTTAACTTCTTTTTCCCAGGTTGTACTTAAATGTGGTGAGCAATAACTACACTTAAAGTTACATGCTTGATTAAAATTAACTTCTACATATCTTGGATTAATATTACCTTCAGCACCTGCTTCTGCAATTTCCTCTCTGGCATTTTGTGCCCAATATTCTCCACTACGATATACTCTATCACTTCTGCCGCCTACATCTTCTATACGCCAACAGTAACTACAACCTTCTGGTCGCTCACCTGCTAACATTTGAGCTCTTTGCTCTTTCTTTTCTGCTGTATTGTGTAATGCAGATGGATTTACTTTTAGTTCCTCAACATCTATATCATGTGTAGGAGGATGATAGCAACTATGTGTCTTGCCGTTTGTTAAATGCATAGAAACTTGCGTCCATTTTGCGTAACACATTGTTTCGCTTATGGCATCTAATTGTTCCTTGGCCTTATCTGCGGCTTGATCATATATACTCATTTATTAAAAGGTAACACCAAAGTTTATAGATTTAGTATCTCTTTCCTGAAAGCCTTCGTCTATATGTCTCCATGAGATTCCTACTGTAATATTATCTGCTAAGTCATAGTTTATTTCAAATTCATTTCTTGTATAAGAATTGTCTCCAGATTCATATAATAGTTTGTTTGTAGCACTAAATTTATCTGCTAGTTTATATGATACCCACATACTATTTCTATAAATTGCTTCACTACTATCGCTTTCTAAATATGCTACGGAATACTCGTTGCTAATTTTAAGTCTTTCACCTCTATATACTTTGTAGCCAAACCCTGCACCTATTATACTTCTAGTTTCGTAATTGCTTCTATACTTGTCGTTATCTATTTGTACTAAACCTAGTATATATGTTTTATCGTTTAATTGATAGTTTTGTTTAAAATTAAAGTACGTTAAATTTTCCTCTTCTTCACCATCACTTTCTTCTGTAACATAATCAAATTCTATATTGGACTGCCATGGGCCAACTTCCTTATTCCAATCTATACTAAGATCTAATTCTAAATCGCCGTCATCTTCTTCTAATCCAAATCCTACTTCAATTGCAGAAGCACTATAACTAAAAAGCAGTAACACTATTGCGGCAACAAATCCTAAAACGTATCTTTTCATATCAATCCTTTTTCTAATAATTCTTGTATTTGTTTTTCTCTTATCATGGCTCCCCATCTTTTAGGATTAACATAAGTTAATTTAAAAAATTTACACATTTGAGGATTAGGGTCAAACAACATCATTTCATTTATGCTTTCATTCAGTTGTGTACCTAGATCTTTAATTGCAATCTCCAGCATTTCTTTATTCCAAGATACTTTTGTGTAATTGCATATCTCATCACCGGGGAATCTAGGTAATATCTGATTCTCAAAGAAGTCTTTAAACCAGTCATAGTCTGAAATTAGATTAGTATTCCAGTTACTTAACACAGTCATTTGGCACCCTAGTCTAGCACCGTAGATAGCCCACAGACCGTTTTCTACGTCACTGCCTATATTACACCATGTTTGTAATCTATTGTAATTTTGCCACCAAATAGTTTTTTTAAAATCGTCTGGACCAACTCTTTTGCCTTGATCTGTACTCATTTTTACACCTTCTCTGAACCCTGCTCTAAAGGCTTGGAAAGGACTTGCTGTTTGATGTACTTCCGAAAATGTGTCGTTTAGTTGTATGTAGTCTAACTTCCAACAAAACTCCATGCCCTCACCATCTTCAGCGGCTTCATGAGTATTCATATCTAAAACATATTCTTTAGGCCAACATTTTAGTCCACCGTTGCCATACACCAATCCATTAAGAATGTTTTTAGCATTCCAACTAAAAATACATTCACTAATGACTTTACCGTCGTGATCTGTATCAGGAACATCTAATGTTTGTTCAAAGAAGTCATCCATAACAATATTATCACCGTCTACTGTGATGAATCGTTCTGTTTCGGATTGCCTCGCGGCGTCTTTATGTGCGGCATCAAAGCCTTTAACACCCTGAACACGTTTTGCCCAAGGTACTTTATTAAGAAGATCAGCCCAATGCTCTTCCGCATTAGGTTCATCGTAAGAAATATAGAATATGTCTAATTCTGTAACATCAATCTTTGCCATATGTGTCGTCCTGTGTATTTTTTAAGTACGCACATATTTATCAAATATTTTCATTGTGTACACGTCACATTGAGTAAGATTTTTAGGTATTTTTATTTTTACTTGCTTTTCTATTAATAGGTCATGTAAAGTACATCTTACGGTATGTAGCATATAATGTGGATCGTTATCTACAGTTAAGTAAAAGGAGAAAAATTTTATTCCCTTTATGGATGCCGTTTTAGGATCTATATCCTCATATAATTTTTTAGTTTTACTGCTAAGTTTTGCTATAAAGATATCATCTTCCAATTTTATAGAAATATCATATTTTCTAGATTTAGTTTTCTTATTTTTTTCTATA
>Ga0213866_10001684_pt1 | contig 16210 bp, 17 predicted proteins | sample PICome_11_FD_160079 | JGI IMG/M metagenome (GOLD analysis project Ga0213866, IMG submission 160079) | Coastal seawater microbial communities near Pivers Island, North Carolina, United States - PICO284 | ecosystem: Environmental > Aquatic > Marine > Coastal | place: USA: North Carolina...
CCCCCCAGTGCCCTTCACTGCGGCGCCGATCTGGTGGTGCATTCCCTGCAGAAATCCGCCGCCGGTCTCGCGCAAACAGCCGTGCTCTGGTTGCAGGGAGAGCGTCTGGATCCAGTTCGCGTGGACCGCAGTCTGGGCTTGCTGCAGACGACGAGCCCCAGTGCGCTGCTGCTGGCCTCCTGCGAAGAAGCCCTTCAACACTGGCAGCACCGCAAGGGACGCCGGCAGCTTCTTGAGCGTCTGCAGGAGGCTGAAGCACTCGCCGATGGCTTGCGCAACAGCGGCATGCCTCTGCTGAGCAACCAGGATCCGCTGCGCCTGATCCTGCACACAGGCCGGGCGGGAATCACCGGCTTGGATGCCGACGATTGGTTTCTGCCCCGAGGGTTGGTGGGCGAACTGCCGGAACCAGCCAGCCTCACCTTCTGCCTGGGGCTCGCACGCCACCGGGGGCTGGGGCGCCAGATCAGACACCACTGGCAGGAGCTGCTGCGGAGCTTCCCCGATCGCGCTCCCTTGCCGACGTTCGAAGCCCCACCGCTTCCGCTGGTCACCACCACCGACCAGTCACCAACCCAGGCCTGGACAGCTGAACGTCACCAGGTGGCGTTGAAGGAGGCCGAGGGATGCGTGGCGGCTGAATTGTTGTGCCCATATCCCCCTGGGATCCCCCTTCTGATTCCTGGCGAACGCCTGGATCGCCAGCGGCAGAGCTGGCTCGAACGCCAGCAGCTGCTCTGGGGAGACCAGATTCCAGATGCGCTGTCTGTGGTGAGCGGGGGGTGAAATCCATCCCCACAGCCGCTTCAATCGGTGCATTCGGCTGTGGTGGATGAAACCTCTGACCGGGCTGGTGCTGACGCTGCTGCTAGCCCCTTCCGTTGGGGCCAGCCCCAGCGGTGAGGAATTCAGGGTCGAGACCATCAAGGAGAGCGAGCACATCACAGCGATCCGACAGGCCGTCCCGGTCATGCCCCTGCCAGCCCTTCCGCCAATCCCGGTGGCACCCGAAACGGACGGTTCAAGCAAGCTGATCAAGGTTGTTCAGGGAGCTGCGAGCTGGTATGGGCCGGGGTTCTACGGCCGAACAACAGCCAATGGTGAACGCTTCCGCAAGGGCACGCTGACGGCGGCCCATCGAACACTCCCCTTCGGAACCAAGGTGCGCGTCACCAATCTGAGCAACGGCCGCAGCGTTGTGGTGCGGATCAATGACCGTGGGCCGTTTAAGTACCACCGGGTGATCGATCTTGCCCATGGCGCCGCCTCCCAACTCAAGATGATGCAGACGGGGGAAGTGCCGGTGAAGCTCGAGATCCTCGCCAAGGGCAATTGATAGTGTGACTTGAGGCAGCCTCCCACCAGTGTGATTCGTGAGGTTGTCTTCGATCAGAGCCAAGCGCCAGCGGCCCGAGCAGCGCTGCGCAAGCGACTGATCAGTGGCATTGGTGTGGGTGGCTTTGGCCTGCTGGTGGTGAGCCTGGGGGGATGGTGGTTCGCCGCTGCGCTGGGGGGCATGGTTCACCTCGGCCTGCTGGAGTTCTTCCGGATGGCGCAGTTCAAAGGGATCCGCCCCGCCACCAAAACCACCCTGGTGGCCTGCCAGCTGCTGCTGTTCACCACCCAGTGGGCGATCCAGGGCGGACTCCCGGCTGATGTGGCCCATGCTGTTTTGCCCCTCTCCGGCGCCGCCATCTGCGGCTGGCTGCTGCTGCAACCGGTGACGGGCTCCATCGCCGACATTGCGGCATCGATCTTCGGCTTGTTCTACCTCGGCTTTCTGCCCAGCCACTGGCTGAGTCTGCGTGGGTTGGACAACGGACTTGAGATCACGCTCTCGGCCTGCCTGATGATTGTGGCCACCGACATCGGCTCCTGGGCCGTGGGACGGCGCTACGGCAAGCGGCCCCTTTCACCGATCTCCCCCGGGAAGACCATTGAAGGAGCCATCGGGGGGTTCCTCTCGGCCATGCTGATCGGTCTGGGCTGCGGCCAGCTGATGGGCTGGGCCCTGCATGGCCTACCAGGCCTGCTGCTGGGGGCGCTGATCGCTCTGTTCGCCTTGGTGGGAGACCTGACGGAATCGATGATGAAACGCGATGCAGGGGTGAAGGATTCCGGCGACATGCTGCCCGGCCATGGCGGGATCCTGGACCGGATCGACAGCTATCTGTTCACACCAGCGGTGGTGTTTTACGCGATCGCCCTATGCCAACCACTTCTCTCCCAGTAAAAAGCGCTAAGGGATGACGCTGGCCTGACCTTTGAGGGCCAACTGACCACCCGCCAGCTGCACTTGCTCGATTCGAATGGCGGGGTCCATCGGAAGCAAGATGCGCGGTTCATCGGCAGTTTCCGGCCGAAAACACAAGGTTCCTTGCTCAGCATGAAGACGGAAGCGACGGCGGGCGGGATCTTTATGGGCAGCGACAGGCACCTGCAACTCGAGAAGATCCATGTCAATGCGCAGGGCCCCCAATGGGGTGAGACCCATCAGCTGCTCGGCCATCCAGTCCCCGAGCCAGCGCCAGGGTTCGGCCAGCAAGGCGCTGTTGAGCTGACGGCCGTTGAAGCTCACCTCCCCCTCCACCTGGAACGGCTGCTGCAACGCCAGCATCTGACCTGGACTCAGAAGCTTCATGTCCACAGCAATCGCACCGCTGGACAGGTCCACGCTTTGCAGTGGCAACCCCTGAAAACACACGTCCCGAGCCTTCAGGGACACGCCGTCCAGACGTCCTCGCAATAAGGACCAGCTGGACCCGATCAGCTGGAGTTCGAGGCTGCCGAGGCTGTCGCATTGGCTGCGAATCCAGAGGCGAAGCGCTCCAGCCAGCACATTGAGAAGGGGATCAGCCATCGGTCAGCAGCGCATGACAACGTTCAGCCACCCGATCGGGCTGATCGATGTGGGGAAGATGTCCGCAGGAAGGAAAGGTCTCCACCGGTTGATCCAGCAAGGCCTGCAGCGCCTGTTTCTGCGGAGCGCGCAGAATGCGGTCATTGGCACCCCAGATCACATGCAGTGATTGGGATGGAAGGGGGTCACCACAGCCAGCGAAACCCCCACTGCGGGCAAAGGCAGCCAAGGCCTCAGCCCAGCCGGGACACTGCAAGTGCAACGAGGCGATCTGCTCTTCCGGCGCTCCCACATCCGCATCGGGGTCGGCAAAAGCCTGGCGACACAAGCCCCGACGCACCCCCGGACGGCCCAAAAACCAGGCACCAAAACGATCCAGAAGCGGAGGTACGGGCATCGGACGCCCCGTGAGACCGGCAGGAGCCAGCAGCACCAGAGAACCCACCCGCTGGGGGTGACGCCGGGCCAACTCCACCGCCACAGAGCCCCCCATCGAGGCACCGATCAATCCCACAGGAGCGTTCGAGGGGATCCGCTCGAGCAGGGCATCCAGATGACGCAACACAGCATCCGGTCCGTAGGCCATCCCCGAGGGACGCGGGGAGAAACCAAAACCGAACAGATCGGGGATGAACAGCTGAAACCGATTGGCCAGCAGGGGAGCCAGGCGTCGGTATTCCAGGAAACTGCTGTCGAAACCATGCAGCAGCAGCAGTGGAGATCCTTGACCCAGAACTGCCACGGGGAAGGGATCCTCAAGACCCAGGCCGGGCAAATCCCACCACTGCACCTGGGCGGCCAATGACTCGGCCTGCGGGTCAAGCAGAGCCGGCCGCAATTGATCCAGAAGCGTCTTCAAGGGTTGATGGGGCTGAGTTCAGCGGCACCCACAAGGGCTTCCAGCAAAGCACCAGGCGTCACAGCGAAAGGCAGATGATGCAGATCGGAACCCTCACGGCAGGCGAAGCGACACACCTCCTGCAACTCGCTGAGGCTGACCTGGGCCAGACCCAGATCATCCAGGCTGACGGGCAAACCCAGCTGCCGCAACAGCGGCAGCAGCTGGCGGTGCGCCTGGCCTGCGAGCCGGTTACCTCCCAGGCGTTCCTCCAAGCGAAGCTGCACCAGGATTCCAAACCCCACCTTCTCGCCATGAAGAACGTGGTGACAGGCCTCCAATTGGGTGAGGCCGTTGTGGACGGCATGGGCTGCGACGGTGCGGCAACGGGCACCGCCAAGACCCCCCATCACCCCAGCGGTGAGGGCACAGGCTTCGGCGGTGCGCACCCAGGCTGCACTGGCTGGATCCTCCAACGCCGAAAGGCTGTCGATCAGCAGTTGATCCCGCAGCACACGGGCCATCTGCACGGCCTGCTGCACCAGACCGTCACTGCTGTCGCCACTGCTCACCGAGGCCTCGTACCACTTGGCCAAGGCATCAGCGACGCCACTGGCGAGAGTGCGGGACGGGGCTTGGCGCACCAAGCCGTGATCAAACACAAGAAGATCAGGGCAGCGATCCAGGGCTACGTCACCCTCGAACGCCCCTTTCGATGAATAGATGTTGGCCAGAGCCGTCCAGCCAGCACAGGTGGAGGCACTCAGCGGAACGGTGATGCAGGGAAGAGAGAGGCGGTGGGCCAGCAACTTGCCGGAGTCGAGAACTTTTCCGCCCCCTGCCGCCAGAACAGCGTCACAACCCTGGGCTTCCGAAGCCACTCTCTGGAGATCCTGCTCACAGCAGTCGAACTGAAGCTGAGCCTGGAGAGGATTGAGCCCCTGGGCTTGCAGATCCGCGACCAAGCTCTGCCGCAGCTCCGCTGTGGAAGAACTGCGACCCAGCACCAGTGGTCGAGAACAGAGGGAGTTGATCTGAAGCAGAGCTTCATCCCAGGCCCCATCCCCCCGCAACACCTTGGCGGGGGCAATGGCATGAGCCGAGATGGATCGAACCATCAGACGGTTGCACCAGCGAGTTGCGGTGCCGAGTCGACCTGGCCTTTGTGGCGAACCACCACCTTCTTGTTCTCGTCGACATCAACTTCGGCATGGTCACCGTCCTTGATTCGACCCGACAGCACCTCCTCAGCGAGGGAATCCTCGAGAAGACGCATCACGGCACGACGCAGCGGACGTGCGCCGTAGGCGGGGTTGTAACCCTCCTCCACCAAGCGCTCCTTGAAGGCATCGGACACGGTGAGGGTGATGCCCTTGTCGCCCATGCGGCCAAAGACCTCCTTGAGCATGATTTCGGCGATCTCTTTGACTTCGTCGCGGTTGAGCTGACGGAAGACAATGATTTCGTCGAGACGGTTGAGGAATTCAGGGCGGAAGTACTGCTTGAGCTCCTCATTCACCAGGGAACGAATCCTGGTGTACTGAGACTCTTCAGCGCTTTCACCGGAGAACTCGAAGCCGAGGCCGCCGCCACCCTTCTCGATCACCTTCGAACCGATGTTCGAGGTCATGATGATCAGGGTGTTCTTGAAGTCGACCGTGCGGCCCTTGGAATCGGTCAGGCGACCGTCTTCCAGGAGTTGCAGCAGCAGGTTGAACACATCGGGGTGCGCTTTTTCGATTTCGTCAAAGAGCACCACGGTGTAAGGCCGGCGACGCACCGCCTCAGTGAGCTGACCGCCTTCGTTGAAGCCCACGTAACCCGGAGGTGAACCGATCAGCTTGCTGACCGTGTGGCGCTCCATGAACTCCGACATGTCGAGGCGGATCATCGCCTCCTCGCTGCCGAAGAAATAGGTGGCCAGTGCTTTGGTGAGCTCGGTCTTACCGACACCGGTGGGGCCGGAGAAAATGAAACTGGCGATTGGGCGATTGGGGTTCTTCAAGCCAACCCGAGCCCGGCGAATGGCCTTGGACACCGCCTTAACGGCTTCGTCCTGACCAATAAGACGCTTGTGGAGGGTTTCCTCCATATTGAGCAGCTTGACCGACTCGCTCTCGGTGAGCTTCTGCACCGGAACCCCGGTCCAGGAGGCGACGATCTGGGCAATGTCCTCCTCGTTCACCATCGGGGAGCTGTCTGAAGCGACCGCTTCGGTGGCTGCCGCTTCACCCGATTCAGAGGTTGCATCGGATTTGACCTCGTCCTTGTTGGCCTGGAGCAGAGAACGGATCTGCTCGCGCAGCTCCACTTCCTTCTCGCGCAGCTCACCGGCTTTGGTGAAGTCCTGATCGCGAACGGCGTCTTCCTTGTCCTTCTGGACGGAACGAAGCTCTTTGTCGACTTCCTTGGCGGCGGGAGGCAGCTTCGAATTGAGCAGACGCACCCGCGAACCGGCTTCATCGATCAGGTCGATGGCCTTGTCGGGCAGGAAGCGATCGGAGATGTAGCGATCGCCGAGGGTTGCAGCAGCCACAAGAGCCTCGTCGGTGATCTTGAGGCGGTGATGCTGTTCGTAGCGCTCCCGAAGTCCGCGCAGGATTTCGATGGTGTCGTCGATGGACGGCTCGCCGACAGTCACCGGCTGGAAACGACGTTCCAGAGCTGCATCGCGTTCGATGTGCTTGCGGTACTCATCCAGGGTGGTGGCGCCGATGCACTGCAGTTCACCCCGAGCCAGAGCCGGCTTGAGGATGTTGGCAGCGTCGATCGCCCCCTCGGCGGCACCGGCACCAATCAGGGTGTGCACCTCGTCGATCACGAGGATCACATTCCCGGCCGACTTGATCTCCTCCATAATCTTCTTGAGGCGCTCTTCAAATTCACCGCGGTACTTGGTACCGGCAACAAGCAAGCCGATATCAAGGGTGAGAACGCGCTTGTCTTCGAGGATGTCGGGAATGTCGCCCTGCTGAATCCGCTGGGCCAGGCCCTCGGCGATGGCGGTTTTGCCAACGCCAGGCTCACCAATCAGAACAGGATTGTTTTTGGTGCGGCGTCCAAGGATCTGGATGACACGATCAATTTCGTTCTGGCGGCCCACAACCGGATCAAGCTTCGCTTCGGTGGCGAGCTGGGTGAGGTTGCTACCGAACTCGTCGAGGGTGGGGGTCTTGGTGGAACCCTTTCCACCGCCGCCGCCACCACCGGCAGACACTTCAGCGGTTTCACCCAACATGCGGATCACTTGGGTGCGCACCTTGGCCAGGTCGACCCCGAGGTTCTCCAGAACACGAGCCGCAACACCTTCGCCTTCCCGGATCAGGCCAAGGAGAAGGTGCTCGGTACCGATGTAATTGTGACCAAGCTGACGTGCCTCTTCCAGGGAGAGCTCCAGTACACGCTTGGCGCGGGGGGTGAAGGGGATCTCGACGGCAACGAAGCCGGAGCCACGCCCGATGATTTTTTCAACCTCAACCCGGGCATCCTTGAGGTTGACCCCCATCGACTTCAGGACCTTGGCGGCCACGCCCGTGCCTTCGCCAATCAGGCCAAGGAGAATTTGTTCGGTACCAACGAAGTTGTGACCAAGCCTGCGGGCCTCTTCCTGGGCCAGCATGATCACCTTGATGGCCTTCTCTGTGAAGCGTTCGAACATCGCTGGGCCAATGCAGTGATGTGACCAAGCTATCAGGGTTGAGGGACTGCTGCGAGTGTTCGGTCTGTACGGTCACTTTCCAGTCTGAGACTGGCCTGAAGCGCACAAAAAATAACAATGAATCCCACAAGATTCACCGCTTTTTTTGTCTCCCAGGGACGGGAAACCGAACAACTTCAAGCCGCCGACATTGGCGGCGGCGGCGGTGGGATGCGACACCACTGAATGAGGGCATCGCGACCATCGGAGTAGTACCCGGAACGGGTGCCTGCGGTGCGGAAACCAGCCCTGGCATAAAGCGCCAGGGCGGCAACGTTGTCGCTGGCCACCTCGAGAGTGGCGTGCACGGCACCGAGCTGTCGTGCCCGTTGCAACAGTGCTTGCAAAAGCAAACCTCCATGGCCGCCGCGACGCCGTTCTGGATCCACAGCCACGGCGGTGATGTGCAACTCATCCGCCACCAGCCAGCCGCAGGCCAGCCCCAGCAGGGTTTCGAACGCGACAAGACCGATGCAGAGGCGCCTGGGGTCGTCCAGTTCACGCCGCCATTGCTCTGCAGACCAGAGGCCTTCAAGAGCGCGTCGATCCAGATCGACACAGGCCTGCTGCCAAGACGGGTCAAGACGCAGGATCTGCGGGATCGGTTCGCCCCCGGCAGGGTCGATTCTTAGATTGCCCTTCGACGCCGCCACTCCGTGACCCAAACCATCACCAGTCAACGGCCCTTCGAGGCCAACCGGGATGCGGAGAGCCCCAATCGCAACCTGACCCCGATCACCACAGAGCTCGACGGCACAGACCGTCTGATGATTGGCGGTTGCCGTCTCAGCGACCTGGCGGAGCGCTATGGCACACCGTTGTATGTGCTGGACGAAGCCACGGTGCGGGCCACCTGCCGGGCCTATCGCCAGGCGCTGGAGAAGCATTACGCCGGGCCATCACTGCCGATCTACGCCTCGAAGGCCAACAGCTCCCTGGTGATGAGCAGCCTGGCGGCCTCAGAGGGCATGGGTCTTGATGCCGTCTCCGCTGGTGAACTGCTGACGGCCCTTCGCGGGGGCATGCCTGGGGAGCGGATGGTGCTGCATGGCAACAACAAATCCGACGAGGAACTGCTGCTCGCGTACAGCAACAAGGTGACGATCGTGGTGGACAACCAGCACGATCTCGATCGCCTGGCCGAACTGGTGCCCGCTGGAGCCGAACCGGCACGCCTGATGCTGCGCTTCACCCCCGGCATCGAATGCCACACGCACGAATACATCCGCACAGGACACCTCGACAGCAAGTTCGGCTTTGATCCCGATCAGGTGGAGCCCGTGCTGCGCAGCCTTTTGGGACAGCCCTGGGCCCAACTCACCGGCCTGCACGCCCACATCGGATCCCAGATTTTTGAACTCGAGCCCCACCGGGATCTGGCGGCGGTGATGGCCGACAAGCTGAAGCTGGCCCGCGACCTGGGCCATCCGGTCACCGACCTCAACGTGGGAGGCGGCCTGGGCATCCGCTATGTGGAGTCCGACGACCCGCCGAGCATTGAGCAGTGGATCCAGGTGGTGGCCGAGGCCGTCACCAGCGCCTGCCGCGAACGAGGCCTCGAGCTGCCACGGTTGATGTGCGAACCAGGCCGGTCCCTGGTGGCGACCGCCGGCGTGACCCTCTACACGGTGGGCTCGCGCAAAACAATCCCCAACGTGCGCACCTACGTGGCCATCGACGGTGGCATGAGTGACAACCCACGCCCGATCACCTACCAGTCGCTCTACACCTGCTGCCTGGCCGATCGCCCCCTGGCCAAGCCTGACGAAAGCGTGAATCTTGTGGGCAAGCACTGCGAATCAGGCGATGTGCTGCTGAAGGATCTGCCCCTGCCCACCACCGAGAGCGGTGACGTCGTCGCCGTGTTTGCGACAGGTGCCTACAACGCCTCGATGAGTTCGAACTACAACCGGATCCCGAGGCCAGCAGCCGTTCTGGTGCACGACGGGTCGGCGGAGTTGGTGCAGAAGCGAGAGCAGCCGGATGACCTGCTGCGCTACGACGTTTTGCCAGAACGATTCAACGCGTTACGTTGAAGCCAGTGGTGCGAAGGGCGAAGTGAACGTGTTGGCGGTGGTGGATCCGCGCCTGGTGCTCGACGTTCTCTTTGCCTCTTCCATCGGTTTTCTTCTCTTCTCTCGCGTCAATGAACAGCGCACCCTCTGGCTGCTGAGGGGGTGGCTGTTCCTGGTGGCCATGGCCTGGTTTGTCCAGCGCTTCGCCAACCTGCCCCTCACCACAAAACTGGTGGACGCGCTTGTGATGGCCTGTTCGCTGTCGCTGGCCATCCTTTGGCAGGGAGAGCTGCGTCGCTTGATGGAGCTGCTGGGGACCGGACGCCTGGCCGTGCTGCTGGGCAATCCACAGAAGGAATTCCGTGCCTCCGCCGGCACCGTCAGCCAGATCACGGATGCCGCCGGCCGTCTGTCTCAGCTGCGGCGTGGCGCCTTGATTGTTGTGGACCTGGGAAGCGATCTCAGACCCGAGGATTTTCTCAACCCCGGCGTCCCCATTGGAGCTGTGCTGAGCCGGGAGTTGATGCTCAACCTGTTTGCCGCCGACACCCCCCTCCACGACGGTGCCGTGCTGGTGCGGGGCAATCGAATCGAATCGGCGGGAGTGATTCTTCCGCTCTCCCGGCACAGCGTGAGTCGTTTCGGCACACGCCATCTGGCGGCACTCGGCATCACCGAACGCTTCGACCGCTGCATCTGCATCGTTGTGTCGGAAGAAACAGGAACCCTGTCCCTGGCCAACCAGGGCAAGCTGGAACGGCCGATCACCAGTTCCCGTCTCCAGGAACTGCTTCAGGAGCTGTTCAGCACCGCTGAATCAATGCCGCCGGCACGACGTACGGTGGGTAACGCTCCGCCCGAATCGCTGTCTTGAGCCGCCCTCCGGCCACCAGCACTGACACGACCGATCGTTCGGTTCTGCCTGCGGACCTCGACCCTGGCCGACTCCCGCAGCACGTGGCCCTGATCATGGATGGCAACGGTCGCTGGGCAAAATCCCGCGGGCTGCCTCGGGTGATGGGACATCGTGCTGGTGTCGAAGCACTGAAATCCACCCTGCGGCTCTGCAGCGACTGGGGGATCCAAGCCTTGACGGCCTACGCCTTCTCCACGGAGAACTGGTCGCGTCCGGGGGAGGAGGTGAATTTCCTGATGACCCTGTTCGAGCGGGTGCTGCAGGCCGAGCTCAAGGCTCTTGAAGCCGAACAGGTGCGGATTCGCTTTCTTGGCGATCTGGAGGTCCTGCCCCAAAAACTGCAGAACCTGATCGGCGACGCCACGGCCCGTACGGCAGCGAACAGCGGCATTCACTTCAACGTGTGCACGAACTACGGCGGACGGCGGGAGCTGGTGCAAGCCGCGCAGCATCTGGCCCGACGTGCTGCTGCTGGAGAGCTAGATCCTGAGAGCATCGACGAGAACAGCATCGCCGCCGAATTGTTCACCGCCGGCGAACAGGATCCCGATCTGTTGATCCGCACCAGCGGGGAACACCGCATCAGCAATTTCCTGCTGTGGCAGCTGGCCTACGCCGAAATTCATGTCACCGATGTGCTCTGGCCCGACTTCAATGCCGAGGCATTGACAACCGCCCTGCTCGATTTCCAACACCGCCACCGCCGCTTCGGCGGTCTCGATCCGATCAGCTCATGACGCTCAGCATCCGCCACGACTGGACCACCGAGGAGATCCAGACCCTGCTGGAACTCCCCTTGATGGAGCTGCTTTGGCAGGCACAAACCGTGCATCGGCAAGCCAACCCGGGCTACCGGGTGCAGCTGGCTTCGCTGCTGAGCGTCAAAACAGGGGGCTGCGAAGAAGACTGTGCCTACTGCTCGCAGTCGATCCACAACAGCAGTGACATCACGGCCTTTGAGGCCCAGATGCAAGTGGAACCCGTGCTTCAGCGTGCCCGGGCCGCCAAGGAGGCCGGTGCTGACCGCTTCTGCATGGGCTGGGCCTGGCGCGAGATCCGCGATGGGGCTCCCTTTGAGGCGATGCTCGAGATGGTGCGCGGGGTGCGCGGCATGGGGATGGAGGCCTGCGTGACCGCAGGAATGCTCACCGACCAACAGGCGGAACGGTTGGCGGAAGCCGGCCTCACGGCCTACAACCACAACCTCGACACCAGTCCTGAGCACTACGACCAGATCATCTCCACGCGCACCTATCAAGAGCGGTTGGAAACCCTGCAACGGGTGCGCAATGCAGGAGTCACCCTCTGCTGCGGCGGCATCATCGGCATGGGCGAAACCCTGCGGGACCGCGCCTCGATGCTGCAGGTGCTGGCCAGCATGAACCCCCACCCCGAAAGCGTTCCGGTGAATGGGCTGGTGGCGGTGGAAGGCACCCCCTTGGAAGAGCAAGCTCCCTTTGAAGCCTTGGAGCTGGTACGGATGGTGGCGACCGCGAGGATCCTGATGCCCCACGCCCGGGTGAGGTTGAGCGCCGGCCGTGAATCGATGAGCCGGGAAGCGCAGATCCTCTGCCTCCAAGCCGGTGCTGATTCGATCTTCTACGGCGACGTTCTGCTCACCACCGGCAACCCGGATGTGGAGGCTGACCGCCAACTGCTCGCCGATGCGGGGGTGACGGCCAACTGGCAGGAGGCCGCAGCTGCTCCCGCCAGCTGTACGCCCCGCTAGCGAAACAACTCTGCCTCAGATCAAAGTGATCATGAGCCCCGTCGGCAGGAGATGGTCGTTATTCGGGCAGATTCTCGACAGCTTTGTGCATGAATCGTTTAACCAAGGGCATCGGCCAACCTTCCCGCTGGAGAGTCTCAGCAATGTCATCGATTTGTCGCGACAAATCTTCCGCAACAACGTCCTCCAATAAGGCCGTGGAATGATCTTCAGAATGTGTCATTGATTTTAGGCATCATAAATTTTGCATCCGGGCGCAGTTGGTGATGCATCGCATCGCTCGTCCCAATACAGATCATGCTGGGACTGGATGGCTTGTCGAGACTCGGGAGCCTGTTCGGACTGTGTTTTATCGATCAAACCGAGAGGAATACAAGTGTCGAAAAAACCAGAGCAGAGCGTAATCATTGCCTTCCTTGCTGCTGATTTCGGTCTACTCCTCTCCGCCACAAAAACAATAGGCATTTAACCCCAACAAAAAAAAGCAAAAAGTCACCTCACAAGCATGAGGTGACCCGCGAGCTTTGGCCAAATCAATCCAGGTTGATCATGACCCGCGCTACATCAACCACGCTGCTCAATAACCATGCCCTCTTTTGTAAGGAAAACCGGTGTAAGGCTGCATTCCGATGGCAGGGGGAACTGTTTTCTTGTCCTCCCAGTTCAGCGCACCCATGGCATGGGCAAATGCATCACCAAACCAAAAAAGAAAACCTCGCATGCTCATCCTCCTTTGAAGATGAAAGTTCTTTAGGCCAGATTCCTGGCCGGTGGCTATAGGTACTTAACCTTCGGCACCATCCAAAGGCACAAACCAAGTGCATCGAACACCGGCCCTTGCAGTGGCTCGATTCATCGGCGGGCCTTCGCGCCTGGTCCCATTTGCCTCAGCAGCACCTTGCGATGGATCTCCTGAGGGGCGGTGACAGGGTCCTGCATCGATCCCCAGGACTGTTCCCAGAGCTCCACCAATTGATTTTTATGCGGAAGTGAAGGATGGAAATTCATGCATCGTCGGTATGAATGATCCGGAAAGCATTGGCATAGATGCCAATGAGAATTGCCGCCAAGACAACAACCATGAAGGGGTTAATCGCATCTGCAGATGGTCTGGAAGCACAAGCTTGAAACCACCTCCCTCAACTGAGTGATGGCGCACTCCGCTGATCTCCTCCCAATGAGGGAGGCATCAAGATCAACCCACAGGCCATGGGCGGCTCCCCATGTAACGATCCTTCTGCTGGCACAAGGGCTGGATCAGTGCAGAGCTAAACCGGAAACAGCCCTTCGATGAGGCGCCGTGATTGATCCCATCCTCCTTCCATCACTGTTGGGACTCTTTGTTCTGTCAGTGATCCTTGAGGCCATCAAAGATGACCGGCAGCGTCACAACCATCACCGCTATTGAGATCTGATCGACAACTCCTTGATCAGGGTTGCCGTGATGATCAGCGTCAGGACAACAAGTTCCATCGCGAACGTCAGTTAGTACTTGTCGTGAAAGACCGTGCCAATGGCTGTTGCTGTGAAGACAACGGCGATCAAAGCGAGTGCCATGGAGAAGCGAAGCACTCTTCTTTCATGGCATTGGCAACAGCAAACGGCCGTATCGAAAAACACCGTCCCAGCGGGATCAGTAGATCTCCCTAGCAACCATCCTGAGGAGCCACGGCCTATCGGCGACCAGGATCTGTCAGTGGCCAGGATCTGTCAGCGACCGGGAACACTGCACAAAAGACTCATTGTTGGCGTCACACCTGTTGAGCTACACCAAATGGGTCCGAGGCTCAGCCATGAAGATCGACATCGCCAACGCTCAACCCATGGGCAGTCTGATCTTTGAAGGGGGACACAAGCCCTTCCATGCCCTGGCCTGTCCCCTGAAGCCTGCTTCGGTGCGGATCAACAGGAAAGCCTGAAGACCACGCCGCAGTGGCACGACCCGGCCTGATGCAGGCTGGAGGACTGTTGAACCCGTAACAGCGTGGACCCGTGCAACCTGGAGCCGGTGCTGGCGAAAGACAGCCGACTCCTGGTGGCGGCGTTCTATGCCTTCACGCCCCTGGATGAAGAGCATCGGGAGACCTTGCTGAGCAGCTTGCCGACCCTTGCTCGCGAGGGCAGCGTGCTCGGCTCGGTGTTGGTGGCCCATGAAGGGGTGAACGGCACGATCAGTGGACCGGAACCAGGCGTTGAAGCCGTGCTGAATCATCTGCGCGCTTCCCTTGTGCTCGGCAACGACCACTACGCGCGGCTCGAGGTGAAGCGCAGCTGGGCCGACAAACCGGTGTTCCGCCGCTTCAAAGCCCGGCGCAAAAAAGAGATCGTGACCATTGGCGTGAACAGCGTGGACCCCAGCGCCAGCGTGGGCACCTACGTGGACCCGGACGACTGGAATGCGCTGGTGGATGATCCCGACACGCTGGTGATCGACACCCGCAACAGCTACGAAACAGCGATCGGCACGTTCGAGGGGGCCATTGACCCGGGCACCGAAAGCTTCCGCGACTTTCCGCAGTGGGCGAAAACAACGCTGCGGCCCCTGATGGAACAGAAGGGCAGCAAGCGCATCGCCATGTTCTGCACCGGCGGGATCCGCTGCGAGAAAGCCAGCAGCTACCTGCAGCAACAGGGCTTCGGGGAGGTGCACCACCTGCGCGGCGGCATCCTCAAGTACCTCGAGCAGGTGCCGGAAGCCGAGAGCCGCTGGCAAGGCGAGTGCTTTGTTTTTGATCAACGGGTGGCGTTGAACCACCGGCTGGAACCCGGCGAGCACAGCCTTTGCCACGCCTGCGGCCTGCCGGTGTCAGCCCAGCAACGCGAACTACTGAGCTACATCAAGGGCGTGCAGTGCGTGCACTGCGTGGATCGCTTCACCGATGCCGACCGGGAACGCTTCGCCATGCGGCAGCGTCAGATGGAACAACGTCAGATCGATCAGCAGCAGGCCTGAGGGATTCAGACCACATCGGACAATCCCTGCCAGGGACCACCCGATGCCGTGCTGCCGATCCTTTACAGCTTTCGTCGCTGCCCCTACGCCATGCGCGCCCGCTGGGCCCTGCTGGAGGCCGGACTTCTCGTGCAGTGGCGGGAGATCGCGCTGAAGGCCAAACCGGCTGAGATGTTGGCGGTCTCCCCCAAGGGCACGGTGCCCGTGTTGGTGCTGCCGGACGGGGCAGTGATCGAGGAAAGCCTGACTGTCATGCACTGGGCCCTTGATCAGGCGGACCCCCGCGGGCTGCAGGAAGCGGGCGATGCCTCAGCACTGATCGAGCAGAACGACGGCGCTTTCAAGCATCATCTGGACCGGTTCAAGTACACCGACCGCTACCCCGGCACCAACAAGGACGAGCAGCGCGCCGCAGGGCTGGCGATCCTGCACCGCTGGAACCAGAGGATCGCTGAGCGGGGCTGGCTGCTGGGCGAGCGCTGCTCACTGGCGGATGCCGCCCTGTGGCCGTTCGTGCGGCAGTGGCGCATCGCCGACCCGGAAGCATTCGACAACGACAACGCCCTGGAGGCCCTGCGCCAGTGGCTCCATCGCTTCCTCGAGGATCCCCGCTTCGAACGGCTGATGCAGCGGGCCGACCCCTGGTGTGCCGGGGGGCAGCAACACCACTTCCCCGCCGATGCCATCGCGGTGCCCCTGGATCAACCGCTGTTTCACCTGGCCCTCAAGACCGACTGGCAGGCCGCCCAGGCCAGCGGCAGCTACCGCATCTCCACCCGGGGGATGACGCTGGAGCAGGTGGGCTTCATTCACTGCTCCTGGCAGGAGCAGGTGAACGCAACCTTTGAGCGCTTTTATGCCGATGCCGGCGATGTGCTGCTGCTGGAGATTGATCCCGCCGCCCTGAACGCCCCCCTGCGGGCCGATGCCATCCCCACCGGCGAACTGTTCCCCCATCTCTACGGACCATTGCGCCTCGACGCAGTGCGCTCGGTCGACACCATGCCCACGTCAGCATGCCTGGACGCCCATGACCACGGCCAGATCCCGATCCATGCTTGAGCAATTGGAAGCCGAGGCCCGCGAACGGGAACTGCTGCTGCGGTTGCAGGTGGGCCGCCCGCTGGGGCTGTGGAGCCTGCGGTTGGTGGTGGCCCGGCAAGCCGCCAGCGGCAGCCTGCTGCTGTTGGGTGAAATGAAGG